>Ga0209755_10000059_pt1 | contig 191310 bp, 162 predicted proteins | sample TergutCo191P1_FD_187301 | JGI IMG/M metagenome (GOLD analysis project Ga0209755, IMG submission 187301) | Cornitermes sp. P1 segment gut microbial communities from Petit-Saut dam, French Guiana - Co191P1 (SPAdes) (version 2) | ecosystem: Host-associated > Arthropoda: Insects > Digestive... | reverse complement strand
ATGCCGCTGTTATACAGCCTACAGTAATGCAAACCTTAAAAGAAAATGATGATATCGCAATAATGGTAATGTATTCAAACGACGGAACAATTTTGGGACATTTCCTTCCAGAAAGAATAGGAAAGAAGATGAAGGATGTTGATGTTGAATACGGAGACATGCAGCAGGAAGCGTTTAACGCGATACTGCAAGGTGAAAAATTTTCCGGTAAAGCTTATGATCCGTCGCTTGATACAAATATAATAATGTCAATGCATTCATTCCCCATCGGCAATTCGGATCATACATGGTCAATATTGATAGGCGCTACCGAAGATCATATTTTAAATCCTGTTCACGCAATAACCAGATTTACAATTATATTGGCGGTAATTGCTATAATTATCGGCGCTGTAATAACATATTTTATTTTACACTATGTTACTAAACCATTGATTAATGTAGTGGATACCCTTAAAGATATTTCCGAAGGCGAGGGGGATTTAACGCGGTCTATATCTGCAAGTTCAAATGATGAAATCGGCGAATTGGCAAAATACTTTAATAATACTCTGGAAAAGATCAGGCATCTTGTCCTTTCAATTAAGGATGAATCTACTGTATTATCCGGTGTCGGAACTGCTCTTGCCGGCAACATGAACGAGACTGCCGCCGCGGTAAACCAGATCACTTCAAATATTCAGAGTATAAAGGGGCGCGTAATAAATCAGAGCGCGAGCGTCAGTCAGACACATGCGACAATGGAACAGGTTGTGGGTAACATCAATAAACTGGATAAACTTGTTCAGGAACAAAGCCAAAATGTCGCGCAAGCGTCGTCCGCTATTGAACAGATGGTCGCCAATACACAATCTGTTACAAATACTGTTATCAGCAATGCGAATAATGTAAAGATTTTGAAAGACGCATCGGAAATAGGGCGCAACAGTTTACATGAAGTTTCAACGGATATACAGGAAATATTCAAGGAGTCCGAAGGACTGATGGAAATTAACTCTGTAATGGAAAATATTGCCGGTCAGACAAATCTTCTGTCGATGAACGCCGCGATTGAAGCGGCTCATGCGGGGGACGCAGGCAAAGGTTTCGCGGTTGTCGCGGCGGAAATCAGAAAGCTCGCTGAAAGTTCCAGCGAACAGTCAAAGACTATCAGCGCGGTCCTTAAAAAGATAAGAAGTTCCATCGAGAAAATTTCTCATTCAACAGGAAATGTGTTAACAAAGTTTTCAGCAATTGATGACAGCGTTAAAATCGTGGCGGATCAGGAAGAAAACATCCTTCACGCGATGGAAGAACAGGGAGTCGGCAGCAAGCAAATTCTGGAAGGCGTCGGCAAGGTAAACGACATTACGCGCCAGGTAAGCTCAAGGTCTGATGAAATGCTGCATAATGCGCGTGAGGTTATCCGCGAAAGCGAAAATCTTGAAAAAGCGACGCAGGAGATTGAATGCGGCATGAACGAAATGGCAACAGGCGCAAACCAGATCAATGTAGCTGTGCATCAGGTAAACGAAATTAGCGGCAAAAACCGCGACGGAATTACTGTTCTGATAGGAGAAGTATCACGGTTTAAAGTGGCGTAATGTTACTGTGTTTTAACTGCTCCGCCTTAATATCGATTCAGATGTTGGGGCGGAGTTGTTTTCTAATAAAAAACATGGTATAATTTTAAAATGGAAATTGTTAATAACTGGTCTGTTGATAATTATTTATCTTTGGTGCTGATTGTAGTAATGGCAATAGGAAGTATTTTCGCGCTGTTTCAATGGAATTCTTCTATAAAAGTAAGAAGAACAGAGTTTCTGGACGAGATTATTAACAAACTCTGGTTTGACGAAAATATGGCAAGGACGATGCATTTAATCGACAGCAATCCTAATTGGTATACAGAAGATTATCATAAAACATATTCCGATTTAGGATATCAAATAGACAAATTGCTTTCATACTTTGATTTTATATGTTATCTGCATTTTATTAAAAATTTAAAAGAAAATGAATTCAGCGTAATAAGATATGAAATTGACAGAACCTGCGCATCCCCTTCTGTTCAAGCGTATTTGTGGAATCTTTACCACTTTTCTAATAAAATCGAAGCAGGGTGCTCCTACATGTATATTATTGATTATGGAATAGAAGAAAAAATTATAAGTAAAGATTTTAAAACTAACAATGAAAGTTTGTTTAACAAGTACTTAAAATTTTAATCTGTCCTTTTTCCATCACAGCGATTCTGTCGCAAAGGTATTCAACCGCGTCTTTGTTATGTGAAATGAAAAGTATGCTGAGACCTGCGCTTTTATTAAGTTTTTTAAAAAGGTTAAGCGCTTGAACGCCTGCCGAAACGTCAAGAGAACTTATTGCCTCATCCGCGATTAAAAGCTGTGGTTCCAGAATGAGAGCGCGGGCTATGCAGACGCGTTGTTTTTGGCCTCCCGAAAGTTCGTGAACCCTTCTTGATTTGTAAGATGAATCCAATCCTACTCTGAGCAGCATTTTATCAACCTTTTTTCTTCGTTCCTGCGGAGTACCTATTTTATGAATGACAAGAGGCTCCTCTACAAGCCAGCCGATCCTCTTTACAGGATTTAATGAAGAGCCGGGGTCTTGAAATATTATTTGAACCTGCGATTTTGCGTTTTTACTGTATTGTTGATTTATAGTTTGCGCGGAATTTTCGGGAGTTGGGTTTATAATAATTTCACCTTCATAATCAATGAGTTTTAATATACACCGCGCTAACGTGGTTTTGCCGCAGCCGGATTTGCCTGTTAAACCAAGGATTTCACCGCGGCGCATTTCCAGATTAATTTTATCCAAAACCTGTTTTTTCTCTTTTTTTTGAAAAGAGCCAAGCATGTTTGAAAAGTGTTTGTTTGCGAACAGCTTATTATTCGTATAAACATTAGAGACATTTTTGATAGAAAGCAAAGGAGATGTTTCTGTCATTAAATACACCTCTCTGAATCATTCGGATAATAGCAGTATACTTTTCCGTTTCCGATAGCGTTTAAAGGCGGAAATATTTCTCTGCAAATATCTTTTGCTTTTAAGCAGCGAGGCGCGAAAGGACAGCCTGTTAATTGGTCGTAAACTGAAGGCACTTTTCCGCGTATGCTTTCAAGTTTTTTACCGCGTTTTTCCCTGCTCGGTCTTGCGTTTACAAGCGTGCAGGTGTACGGATGAAGAGGAGAGTAAAGCGAGGAAGAGCAGCCTTCTTCAACAATTCTGCCGGCGTACATAATGATAAAACGGCTGCAAAATTCTTTTATAATAGAAAGATCATGAGATATTATTAAAAGAGATGTTTTATATTTATTATTAATTTCCTTAATTATTGCAAGACATTTTTCCTGGCTTTCTTCGTCAAGAGAACTCGACGGCTCATCGCCCAATAAAAGTTTCGGGTTATTGATAACAGCAATAGCCGTCATAATCCTCTGGCACATACCCCCTGAAAGCTGGTGAGGATAGGCGTTAAATATCTGTTCAGGATCATTAAACCCAAGCGCGGTTAAAAGCTCTAATACCATAATTTTATCATTTTCTCTTTGTTTTCTTTTATCCTGCTTCTGTTCTCTGTTTTCTTTTCTCTTATTCCTTCCGAGTTCCAGTACTTCTGTTATCTGTCTGCCAGCTTTAATAAGCGGATTGAGTGCCTGCCTTGAGTCTTGAAAAATTAATCCGATTTCTTCCCTAACGGCTCGAAATTCCTTTTCGTTTATATTAACAAGATCGTGTTTTTTATATATAACATGGCCTTCCGTTATTTTTACATCATCGGGAAGAAGACCTGCAATGCACAGGGCGGTCATGCTTTTTCCGCAGCCTGATTCTCCGGCAAGACCGAGAATTTCACCTTCATCGATACTTAAATTGATATTATCCAGTATTTTAAGCGTTCTACCGTTTTTATTTATGCAGGCGGTCAGGTTTTTTATCTCAAGCAATCGAGCCATGCCTGCCTCCGAAATAAATACGAAGTCCTTCGCCAAGCAGGTGAAAGGCGATAACCGTCAACATGATAAAAATTCCCGGCGCCAACGAAAACCACGGCGCGTTAAAAAACCATGATTGCGATTCAAACAGCATCCGTCCCCATGACGGCTGAGGCGGCTGGATTCCCATCCCGAGATAACTCATTGCGGATTCTGCAAGGATCGCGTTTGAAAGACCGATTACAGAGGCGGATAAAAGAGACGGTGAAAGGTTCGGCAGCATATGAATAAAAGTAATGCGAATGAAATTTGCGCCTAGCGCTTTTTCAGCCTGAATAAATGAAACGTTTTTATACTGCAAGGCGCCTGTGCGCATAATGCGTGTGTAACTGGGGGTAAATAAAATTAAAAGGGCGATAAAAATGCTGTATTGGCTGTTGTCCATTACCGAAACAAGAAGGAGGGCAAGGACAATACCCGGAAAAGAGCTTAAAGTATCGATAATCCTCATTATAATTTCCCCTGTTATGCCGCCTTTGTATCCTGCAAGAAGGCCGAGTATAGAACCCGCGATTGCGGCTCCGGCTACTGTGCATACAGCGAGAAGAATCGAGTTTCTGCCACCCGCCATGATACGCGAGAAAATATCTCTGCCCAAATAATCGGTACCCAAAAGATGTTTCGCTCCGGGCGGCAGAAGCCGTAATGAAGTATTAATTTCGTTGTAATCATAAGGAACCCATATAAAACTTACAAGGGACATTACAACAATAAAAAGCGAGATTGCCGATCCTGTTATCAATTGACGGTTCAACTTCATTTTATTTTCCCCGTTTGATTAATTCTTGGATCGATAATCATGTTGATAATATCCGCTATTGTATTGGCAAAAACAACTAAAAACGCAATATAAACCATTATAGCCTGAATAAGAGGATAGTCCCTGGAACTGATTGCTGTGATTAAAAGCCTTCCTATTCCGGGAATTGTAAAAACCTGTTCGATAATTATGCTTCCCGAGAATACTTCGGCGATTATCATGCCCAGCATGGTTATCGCAGGTAAGATGGAATTCTTTAATACATGACAGCGAAGGATGTAAAACCATGACGCTCCTTTGCTTTTTGCGGTTCTTACATAGTCGCTTTGAAGCTCCGCGAAGATGGAACTTCTTAAAAATTTTATTAATATGGCGGAGTTTGGAATAGCGATCGCAAGCGCCGGAAAAAATAAACATTTAATAAAACCGGAAAAATTTTCATTGTAATCGATGAAATTTCCCGGAGTGAATAATTTAAAACCAAAACCAAATATAAAAATGAACAGCAATCCAAGAAAAAACCCAGGGGCGCTGATACCAGCCGCGGTAAAAACATTTATAATGTTATCTGCAATGTTTCCTTCTCTTCTAACTGTTAAAAGAGAGACAGAAAAAGATATAATTAAAATAAAAATAACAGAGAGAAGAGCCAGGAAAATTGTAACGGGAAGCCTCGCGAAAATTAACGATGAAATCGCCTCTCCCCGGAAAAAATAAGAATTTCCCGGATTGCCTGAAACAAAATTAAAAAGCCAGTCAAAATAACGTATTATTACATTACGGTTTAATCCCATCTCTTCGCGTAACGCTTCTACCTGTTCTCTTGAGGCGTTAATATCAGAGAGGAATGTAGCGGGGTCTCCCCTTATTACGCTGAAAATTAAAAAACATAAAATAGATACAAGGAACAGAGTAATTAGAGCGATAACAATTCTTCTAAAAATAAAACTCAATTACTCTTTATCCTGTATATCGCCGCAAAATCTATAACGTAAAGCGGATAATCTATAGCTCCGTCATATGTGCCGTTTCGGAAGGTTATAAAGTATAAAATATCTTGTATGTAAACACTTGCCGCGTTATCTGCAATAATTCGCTGTGCGTCTTTGTAAAGCGCGATCCGTTTTGCAGAGTCAATTTCTGAAAGGGTGGAATTGAATATATCATCAAATTCGTTATTCTTAAAATTTATAAAGTTTGATCCGTCATTTGAACGGTAGCGTTTAAGAAAACCGCGCGGAGAAGCACTGGAACTGTCCAAAGAAATAATCGTCGCCTGATATTGCCTTCCAAAATAAACATCGGAAAGCCATGTAGACCAGTCAACAAGTTTAATTTTTACATCAACTCCTATTCTTTCTAACTGTTCTACGATCACCTGCGCTGTATCGACATGCATAGAATAATTTGACGGCACTGTTATTTCAAAGGAGAGTTTATTTGTATCGCTGTAACCGGCTTCTTTTAACAGAGTTCGGGCAGTCTCGGGATTATATTCATAGGATAATGAATTTTCATAATACAGAGACAGACCCGGAATTATGGGGCTTCCTGAAGGCTCTCCCGCGCCGAAAAACGCGGCTTCGATTATCTCGTGAATGTCGATGCCGTAGTTAACCGCAAGGCGCGCTTCCATACTGTTGAAAGGCGCGGAAGCGTTATTTAACGCCATTAACTGAACCGCGGCGGAATTATTACTGTAAATATTATATTTCCTGTGATCGAGCTGCGCCGCCATGGAACCTGTCAGAAAAGCTCCGTCTATGCTTCCGCCTCGAAGAGCAACCATTAACGTATCATAGTTCGCGAAAAACACGATGGTTATTTTTTCAAGATGAGGTAAATTGCTCTGCCAGTAATCGGCAAATTTTGTAAGAACTAATCTCCTTTGAGGCGTATATTGTCCCATAACAAACGGACCTGTGCCGATAACATTTTTCTCGCGGTCTTTATTGTCCGCTTTTACAATTCCAATTGTAAGGTACGGAAGAAAATCAGGGTCTCTTGATTTAAGAATGATTTTTATTGTGTTATCTCCTTGAATTATAACCTCGGAAATATTTGCAAGACTGTCAAATTCGGCGTTTGCCGCCGTTTCAAGGCTGAACTTAACATCGGCAGGAGTTACGACAGAGCCGTCGTGGAAACGCACTGCGCTCCTGAGGGTAAAAATGTAAGCAAGCCCTTCCTGTTCGATTACCCATGATTCGGCGATACATGGAAGCATTGTTCCGTCTGTATGGGGTTTTACAAGCCCTTCAAAAACATTAAAAAGAATGCTTCTGCCGTCCGCGGTATTCGAAGGATTTAAAGGATCAAGTGTCGACGGTTCTGTGGTAAAACCATAACGTAAACCGTCGTCGTCTTCGCCCTTGCAGGAGGGGAAAACGGCAAACGTCAAAATTAAAATAGAAATCAATAAAAAGATTTTACACTTTTTCATCATAAACTCCATTAAGTAAGCTAAAGTTATTATACATATGATTTGGTATTTGAAACAAGCGCTTTGCCTGTAGCTCATACATAAAAATCCCGGCCTTTGCCTGTACGAATCATTTCTATGTTTTCTTCAGTTTTCTTTTTAATTTGACCGTCGGCAATTTGCGGAATTTCTTTTTTGATTATTGACATCGCTTTTTCCTTGAATGTGTCATCGCCGTAATCCATGGCATATTCGCAAAGCGTCATTAGCGCGTTAGGTGTACAGACATTTCCAATTTTGCCTGATTTTGCAAGCGACATAAAACGGTCGCCTGTTCTGCCGCCGCGGTAACAGGCAGTGCAGAAACTAGGAATGAAACCGTCGTCGATTAATTCGGAAATAATCGATATCGCGCTGCGATCGTCGTTAACAAGGAATTGAGGCGTTGTTTTTTCGTTTCTTTTCTTTTTAAAATATCCTCCGACTTCTGTGGTGGAGCCGGCGCTGATCTGCGAAATGCCCAACTGTAAGAGTTTTTTTCGCATTTCATGAGCTTCTCTTGTTGAAAGAATCATTCCGGTAAAAGGAACAGCGATCCGAAGGCACGCGACGATTTTTGCGAATGTATCATCGTCAACAAGATTTGGAAAATCGTTGATATTCATACCGGCGGCGGGGCGGAGGCGGGGGACGGAAATTGTGTGAAATCCGGTATTGTATTTCTTTTCCAGATGCTCGTTATGTATAAGGAGTCCCAATACGTCATAGTAAGGGTCGGCAAGCCCGAAAAGAACGCCTCCTCCGACATCGTCAATACCGGCGTCCTGCGCGCGATCAAAGGCGTTCAAGTGCCATAAATAATCTTTTTTGGGTCCTGAAAGATGCGCGCTGTTATATGCCGCTTCGTTATAAGTTTCCTGAAAAAGAATATACGTGCCGATTCTTGCATCCTTCAGCTTGCGGTAATTTTCGGTTGTAGTTGCCGCGATATTTACATTGACGCGCCGTATTTCGCCGTTTTCGAATTTCATTTCATAAATCGTTTTAATACATTCAAGAATGTAATCGATGGGACATTCGCCGTCATGTTCTCCCGCTTCAATGGCAAGCCGTTTATGCCCCATCATTTCGAGTATCTTTACTTCTTCCCGCACTTCATCCATTGTAAGTTTGCTTCTGGGAAATTCGTGATTGTGATTAAAACTGCAATAGGCGCACCTGTTCACGCAGTAATCAGATAAATATAAAGGAGCGAACATTACAATCCTGCTGCCGTAAATTCTTTTTTTTATATTTCCGGCTGTTTCAAATATCCTTGAAATATGCAAAGAATTTTCAGTCAGTAAAAGCGCTGCAACTTCATTATGTAAAAGCGATTCGCCTCTTTGCGCTTTATCTAAAGCGTTTATAATTACATCATCGCCTGCATTTTTAGCGTCTTTGAGCAATTTATTTATATAATCATGGTCAATAAAATTTTCCAACTCTAACAATTTCCCTACCTCTCTTAATCCTCTTCCTAATAATCCGCGCCAATCCGCGCTAATCCGTGGTTCCTGTACACCAACTCCCTGCAAAAATTTCAACGCTGCGTTTTAATATCCCCTGCATATGTGCAATCGCTATACCGTAATTTGTAAACGGAATTTTTTGGTTTTCGGCAATTTCTCTGCGGTGATGAACCTCGCGTTCGTTAAGCATACAGGAACCGCAGTGTATGATCAACTTGTAAGGTAAAAGTTCTGACGGAAAATCGCCGCCGGAGCAGAAAACAAATTCAGGTTCTTTTGACGAATGGTTTCTTACAAGACGCGGAATTTTAACAGAGCCTATATCATCGCATTGCCTGTGATGCGTACAGCCTTCGCCGATTAAAATTCTGTCGCCGTCTTTTAAATTATCAAGAGCGGACGCGCCTGAAACAGCCGTTTCCAGAAAACCTTTAAAACGCGTGAATAAAATAGAGAATGATGTAAGCGGAATTTCATTCGGTGTAATAGCGGCAACCTGGGCAAACACCTGGCTGTCTGTAATAACAAGGGCAGGTTTTTTACCGATGTCTTCAAAGGTTTGCTGTAACTCGCTCTCCCTTACGCATATCGCGGACGCGCCTGTATCCAAAATGTCGCGTATCATCTGCTGTTGAGGCAGTATCAGCCTGCCTTTTGGCGCCGCCTTATCAATGGGAATTACAAGGATAATAAAATCACCGGGCTTTATTAAATCACCGACAAGCCGGTGTTTCGGATCCTCACCAGCCGCAATAACCGCAATTTTCTCTTTTAACAAATTAATATTAAAACCGGTCTTCGCGCTTACCGGAATTATTTCTTTATCTAACCACGGAGGACACGGAGTTATAGTTTTTAGCTCTTTTTCTTCCTCTGTGTAACTCTGCGGTTTATTTCTTACTTTATCAAATTTATTAATAACAATTGTAAAAGGTATATTTTTTTCCTTTAAAAGCGCAACCAGTTCTTCCTCGGCGGGAAGGGGGGAATCAATATACTCGCCGTCCAAAACAAGGACTGCGGCATCGGTCTTGTTTAAAACCTGTTTCGCGCGGTTTACTCTAAGTTCGCCCAGTTCGCCCTCGTCGTCAAAGCCGGGGGTGTCGATGATGACGACAGGCCCCAGAGGAAGGAGTTCCATCGCCTTATAAACAGGGTCTGTAGTCGTGCCTTTTACGTCGCTTACAAGAGCCAGATTTTGCCCAGTAACGGCGTTTACCAAAGACGATTTTCCCGCGTTTCTGCGTCCGAAAAACGCGATATGAAGGCGGCTCGCAGAAGGTGTTTCATTCATTCCCATACTGTCATTATATACAACTATTTAATCCCGCTCCACAGGGGCGGACGCAAGAGAGGTATTTTCGGGGTCTCAGACCTTACTATCCTTTTGCCGATAATAAAATAATCATGATTTATCTGTTCTTTTTTCTAAAATTCAAATCCCAATTACGCCGGACGCGCCCGGATATTATCAATCAACTCGACGAATCTTTAGTCCGCTTAATTACCGATGCAGGCGGAAAGATAACAGGAGACCGTTTTGTAATTTCCGCGGTGTTTAACGAGGATTCAATCGGTTTCTGGCTTGATATGTATATTTTAGTTGAAAACCTTAAAACAAGCGTCGAAGCGTCTCAGGATTTTTTCGGATATTCATTGGTTATTTCCAGCAGACAGCCTGATTCACCTGATCTCCTTTGCCGTTTTCTTTCGACTATCAGCGGTGTTTTTGTCGATGATAAGACCGCGAGGAAACTGGTTCCGTACGCTTCTTACAGCAAACCGTTCGAATGGCTTAAAGGAACAAAGAAAAGAAAATACGGCTGCGGCAGTTATTACAGAGTAAAAGAGCTGAAAGTTTTTAAACCATCGATTGCGAATACAGTTGATTTAAAAAAAGATGTTGTTAAAACATTTGAGCACGGGGAGGGCAAGAGCACGCTGGCTCTGTGTCCTTTCTATTTACAGATGCGCGCCGGTCTGAGCGAGTATTATGAAAAATTAAACGGAGACTTTCCGCCTTTAGCAGTGTGTTTTGAAAGTATCGGAATCGGTTCCCTTGTTGATGTTTGGTCGCTGAATATCCGTTCTATTACTCTAGGCCAGCCGACTGAAGAAATTGATAATTTATGGGAATTTCTATTCCGCGAACGTATAAGAGATGAAGTATCCGAATATGTAACCCGCTGTGTCAGGAAATACCTGCTTTTGATTTTTGATTATTACCTGACCGCCGCAAAAAGAAAATCAAAAACGCCGGTGCTTTTGCTTGAAAATGTACATCTTGCCGACAGTAACGCGATGATTTTACTGCTTGATACCCTGGCGGAAATAAAGAGGCGGTATAATCAAAGAATATTAATATTGGGAACCGGCGAAGACACCATATCGCAGGACAGAATGGATCAATGCAAAAGAATTTTTGACAATATAAAAGTAATAAACGATGTTAATATAAAAACGATTTATTATCCTAAACTCTCAATTGATCTTTGGGAAATAATCTACGCGATCTCGCTTTTTAACCGTTATTATTCGCCGGAACTTTTTCAGCGTTTATTTGAAGAAGAAGAAAAAAATCCCATAATGATTTCCAAAGCGTTTTCCATACTTCATACAATGGGAATAATAAATAATACGCGCGAACCGAGGCTCCTTTGCGGTCATTTTGAAGAACATGCCGCGAAAGTAATAAATGAAAAAAACAGCCGTGTAAAAGCGATTGCGCGGGGCCGTCTTTTAAATTGGGCTGCAAGAAGAAATTTAAATCCGTGTTTCCGCCTGCTTACAATAATCGCGGATCTTGACGGCACAAAACAGATCGATGATTTATTAATGTTAAAATCGTTTTCGTCTGACATTGTAAATAAAACAATTACAGCGATAGATACGGCGATGATCTCGGGTCAATTTGAAGAAATAGTATCGTCAAAAGCCGACGCGATACGCTGTATTTTTAAAACTTCCAACGCGCTGCTCTGCGGACATGAAAAAGAAATTGAAAATGTTTTTTCACAGATGCAGTTAAATTCACTGGCGAGCGGTTTTGAAGCTTTTCCAGTCCTTCAAGCCCAATTACTTGTAAATCTTTGCGGATTTTTTCTCGGACGGCACGACGAAAAAGAAGCGGCGGAGAAAGCGAAAGAAGCGATACTGTTGGGGCAGAGTAAAAATTCATTCTGTCTTCCACAGGGATACCGTCTTTTTTCACTTGTGTGTCTTTCTAAAAAACAGGTTAATGAAACAATCGAGTACCTCGGATTCGCGCTCTCTAACGCTGAAAAAATCGGGAACTATCACGAATTGGCGGTTTCCGCTTATTACGCCGCGGCTGCGCAATTTTTACACGGTGACGCGTTTACCGCATCCCTTCTTGCGCGCAAGTCAATCGAACAATCGCTTAAAGCCGGCCGTCCTGATTGGGCGGATCGTTCGCGGTTTTTGGAAGGAAGGATCGAATTTGACATGGGACACTACAGCAAAGCGCATGAAATATTTGAAAAAATGTTAAAAGACCCTTACGGAAGCATGACATGCGAAAAAGAAAATCTTTTAGCCGCGTGGATTTACCGTTCAAGAGTTTATTATCAGGATTATAATATATCGAAGCCAGAACCGGCGAACAATGACGCGGATTTATTCGAGATTGAAGCCGCATACCTTGCCGGCAATTATGAAAAAGCTGTAAAATTGTCCGCATCGTATACTAATCCGTTTGTCGATGAAAATTTTCTTTATACAGAACAGGCGGATTGGCGAAGCGGTTTCGCGCAATGCGAACATTTATACTTTACAAACGGCGAAGTTCAAAACAGGATATTGTCCCTGTTTCATTCGCTGGCGCTTTGCAGATTATCAACCGAAGGCTGTGAAGAAGCTGTGCATGATATTCAAAAAATTCTTCGCGATGAAAAGTTATGCGAAATGGACCCTTGGGACGCTTTTTATTTTTACGCTAAATATCGAATCCTTGTTCAGGCGGAAGCGAGTCAGGTTGACCTTAGCACCGCAGTCAGCATGGCATTTAAACGCCTTCAGCGCCGCGCCGGCCGCATAGAAGACATAGAAACCAGACGTCAGTATTTAAACGGGCCGCGCTGGAATAAGGAACTGAGCATGGCGGCGAAAGAATTTAAGCTGATATAATTTTGTAACAATGAAAGATTACAAAGAACTGATAGGTAAAATTGCGGTCACCCAATGCGAGCTTAATCCCTCAGGTGCCGTTTTAATCGATGATGAAATTTATGAAGCCAGAACTGAAGGTGAGCAAGTGGATGAGAGCAGGGGAGTTAAAGTTACGCGAATTCAAGGTAAAAAGATAATTGTAAAAAGAGTTTAACAAAAAAAATCCCGATTTGTCTTATGACAAATCAGGATATAGCGGCGATAGGACTTGAACCTGCGACCGAGCGGATATGAGCCGCTTGCTCTGCCAACTGAGCTACACCGCCATGATTATTTAAACAATATTAAAAAGATAAAAAAATGTCAACCGGCGATTCCATACTTAATTCACAGACATTATTCTATCGGGGAGGGGGGATTTGGGGTTCCAGTCGCAAACTCCTGTTTGCTCCTTCCACCCCCGTCTACGCGTTGCCCGGCATCTCCATGTGCCGACATTTTACTAAACAAGGCTCTCGCCTTGAATATATTCAGCAACGCTCCGTTTCAAATCCCCCAATTATGCAGTTTCAGTAAAATTATTAAAGCATAAAAATATTTTTAAATACAATTATTTTTTCGGGGAGGGGGGATTTGGGGTTCCAGTCGCAAACATCCTGTTTGCTCCTTCCACCCCCGTCTGCGCGTTGCTCGGCGCCTCCATGCGCCGGCATTTTAGGTAAACAAGGCTCTCGCCTTGAATATATACAGCAACGCTCCGTTTCGAATCCCCAATTAAACAGTTTCTATTAATTTATTAAAGTATAAAGAATTATATAATTTTATTAATTTCTCGGGGAGGGGGGATTCGAACCCCCGACATCCTGGTCCCAAACCAGGCGGAATAGCCGCTATCCAACCCCCCGTAAGGTTTTTGCAATATAGCCTTTTTTAAAAAATTATTCAAGAGTTGTGACCTTGCTCCGGGCGCGTCGCTTCGCTGCTTTTATTTATCCGCACGGCTGTGTCGCGCTTTTATTGGGCGCCATTTTTTTACGCTGTTTAAATATTTTATAACTTTTAAGCCGTCTGCGGCGGCTGAAACAGGCTGTCTGTTTGGGTCTTTAACGCAGGCAACCGCGTCTTTAACCATGTTCGCGAAATAACCTGTCGGTCCTGTAAAAATTTCGCCTGTATTGTGTAAAGAGCGAAATTTTTCGGCGTACGGGCTTGGAACGCTTTCCAATACTTCAAAAACGCCGTTGCCGATTCGAAGCCTACCTTTTTCGCAGGAAAATTCAATTTCAAAAACAAGGTGATCACGTCCAGCCCCAATCTCAAATATAAAAGGAATGGAATTCTTTCTTACCTCCGTGACCTCCGCGGATAATTTTCTTATCTTTCCTTCCAGCCACGCCGTTCCGCCGCGAGATGTCAACTTCGTGCCCCATGATCTTCGGTGCTTCAATGCGCCGCTTGTTAAAAACATTATCGCGTCCGCAAGATGAGTTCCGTCATGCCAGAACTGATCGATAAGGCGCGCGGTTTTACCCATGTAAAGCGCAGCGCGGACGGCGGCAATCTGTCCTAGCTTCCCCTCTTCTAAAATCGCTTTTGCGCGAATATAATCTTCTGAATAACGGCGCTCATGATTAGTGATGATAACAGGTTTTCCGTTACTTGAAAGTTTTGCGATTTTTTTGGCTTTGCCAATCGTGTCGGCAAGAGGTTTTTCGCAGATGACAACAGGGACGTTCATTTTTGCGGCAAGACTGCAATATTCATAATGGCTGTCTGGATGTGTCGCGATCACCAATATCTGCGGTTTACATGCGGTAAGCATTTCTGCCGCATTGTTGAAAACCGGTACATTCCATTTTTTTGAAAATAATTCGCGGCGCTCCTCGTCAATATCAAAGCCTGCTGCAAGTACGCAGTCTTCGTTAGCGGCAATCGCTCCAGCGTGGGTGCAGGGTTTTTCTCTAAGCGTATCTTCTTCAAGAATCGAAGCAATCCTTCCTAACCCGATAATAGCTGCTTTAATTTTATTCATAATTAAACCGCATCTGTGCGTGATATATTTTCCGCCATTATTGATTCTTGTTTTTTGCTTCTTATGGAATTTAAAACAGAATACATAATCGGTGTAACAAAAATTGTCATAAAAGTGCTTACTAAAAGACCGCCGACAAATGTTTTACCGATCGGCTGAATCGTGTCCGCGCCGGCGCCGGGAAAGAAGGCGATTGGCGCAAGTCCAAGTATTGTTGTAAGGCTTGTCATTAAAATCGGACGCAGGCGTCTTCTTCCAGCTTCGACACACGCCGCTTTTACTTCCATCCCGCGCGCGCAAAGCGTGTTTGTGTAATCAACTAAAACAATTCCGTTGTTAATTACTACGCCTACGCAGGCGATAATACCAACAATGGAAAACATGGACATGGCTTCGCCTGAGAATTTATATATCCAAATTACGCCGATAAAAAGCAGAGGTATCGAAAAAATAATTATAAAAGGATCGACAAACGATTCAAATTGGCTTGCCATAATGCCAAATATTAAAAAGATCGCCGTCAGAACAATTAAAACATAAAGCGAAGCAAAGGATTGAATTTCAGACGCTTCGCCTAAATAACGAACCGTAACGCTTTCGCGTTCGACAAGTCTGTCTTTTACTGTGTTTTCAAGGCGGCGCTGCATGTCTGTTACAGCGATCCCCGGAGCAAGACCGCCTGTTACGCGAAGAACACGCTCCTGCCTTTCCCGCCTGATCGAAGAAGGCGCTCTTCCCTCCGAGATTTTCGCGACATTGGAAAGCGATACGCGCGTTCCGCTTCGGTTAATAACTGATATTGCGTCAAGATTGGGAAGTCCCTGTCGGTCGTCGTCTTTTAAACGCACCTGAATATCTATCAACCTGTTCCCCTGGCTCATTGTAGTCGCGATATCGCCGTCCATCGCGGCTCGTATTTCTGAAGCTATCGACGACAGGGAAAGTCCGAAGTTGGAAGCCTTGTCGCGGTCAATCTCTATTTGAAGCTGCGGAGCGCCTTCGTCAAGATTTATGGTCGGATATTCAATCTCGGGAAGATAATTCATCATTATATGCTGGATATCTTCCGCGGTAGCCATCAGCGCTTCATAATTTTTTGAACTTACTGCGACAATTATTGGGTCTGCGCTGCTCATTCCTCGCCCCGCTCTGAAACTTATCCTCGCGCCCGGAATTGTATTAAGATGAGGAGTAAGTTTTCTTATAATCGAATCGGGCGTGTCGATTTGTTCAGCCGGGGGAGGCAGGGTAATCTGAATCGTGCCTTGATTTGTTCCGCTGCGTCTGGCTGTTAAAACCAAATTTATATATCCTTCAATTTCGCGTTTTATAAGATTTTCGATATCAAAAAGTATTTTTTCTGTTACATCAATACCGGTTCCCTGAGGCATTGATACGTTCAAATTGACATTGTCATCTGTGCGCATGCGGACATTCATGTTTAAGCCGATACTGCTGAACTGAAGAAGCGAAAAAACAAGGAGCAGGGCGACAAATGAAGTTATTATCAATCTGTGGGATAAACAAAATTCAAGAGCTTTTTTATAACCGTTTTCCAGAAAACGCAAGAATGTTTCAATCTTTTCATCGATAATGCGTATAACGGCGTTTTTAATCGGTTTTTGTTTTCTTGTATTAAGTTTTAAAATCGAGCCTGATAAACTTGGAACAAGCGTTACCGCGACAATGAGCGATACAGTAAGTGAAATTACAACAGTAAAAATTAAATCGCTGAATAAAATGCCGTTTTCTTTAAGATCGTTTTTATAAATAATAATCGGAATAAATACACATAACGTAGTAATTGTGGACGTTGTTATGGCGCGCAGCATTTCCTTGCTTCCTAAAATTGCGGCAATACTGCTTTTAGCGCCGCGTTCCCGGTAACTGTGGATATTTTCAAGAATTACAATGGAAGCGTCCAGTGTCATACACATACCCATGATAAGACCTGTTAACGTCATCAGGTTGAGTGTGAATCCGAAAACTGTCATTGCCATTAATGTAAGCAGGATCGAAATGGGAATGGAAAGCCCGATTATTAAAGTAGCTTTTATATTGCGAAGAAAGATCATAAGTATGACCATGGCAAGACACGCGCCCTGAATCGCGTTTTTATAAACCTGATCCAATGTGGCGCGAATCATTGTCGTGTTATCTGAAAGGACGCTTAATGTGATTCCCTGAGGGAGAGATGCGTTAATTTCTTCAAGCGCGTCCTGAACCCTGTCCGATACATTTATTTGATTACTGCCGCTTTCGCATGTCACCTGAATATAAACGCCGCTCTGTCCGTTGACATAAACCCTTGACGCATTATCATTGTAGCCCATAAAAACATCGGCAATGTCTTCGATGCGGATTACCTGATACCTGTTATCCTGATTGGAACCTGTGTTAACTGTTTTTACCACAAGGCGTTTAATCTGATCGATGCTGACAAGTTCTTCCTGCGTCATGATCTGGTATTCACGCGTTCCGCGTCTGAGGTTTCCTCCTGAAGATAAAACATTCTGCCCTTTAAGAGAGCTAGATACATCGCCCAAGGTAAGGTTAAAAGCGGCAAGCCTGTTAAGCGCAACTTCAACTTTTACAATTCGAGTAGTTCCGCCTGTTACTTCCGCCGCGGCAACGCCTTCGATACGTTCAATGCTTGATTGAATCTCATCTTCGGCAAAAAGGCGGAGCTGGTCTGGCGGATAGTTTCCCTTAACAACAAGGCGCATGATCGGCATCGAACTCATGTCGAAACGGCGCACTACGGGAGTTTGAACGCCGTCAGGAAGCGAGTTAACAAGTCTGTTTACAAGAATTTGCGCGTCATTAACGGCTTTGTCCATGTTGGTGCCGTAGGCAAACTCAAGATTGATATTGCTTGTCTCAAACTGGGAATTACTTGTCATGTTGACAAGTCCTCTCGATGAAGAAAGAGAGCGTTCAAGACGCTCTGTTACATTGCGCTCAACATCGGCAGGTCCCGCTCCGGGGAAGCGCGTCCAGACAGAAAAAACAGGTCTGTCCACAGACGGGTAGAGGTCCATCGCGAGATTGACAAGAAGGGTAGCTGAAATACCGATGATAACTACGAAAAACATTACGATTGTAACAGGTCGTCTTACAGATAACTCAATTATACTCACAGTTTTACCTCCATGAAATAAAAGTCCCTTTTAGCTGACTTTCATTCCACTACACGGACGAGATCGCCGTCTGAAAGAAAATTCTGTCCCGCGCTGACAACATTTTCTCCGAGTTCTACGCCGCTTACGATTTCCAGAAAATCTTCATTGTCAATGCCAAGAGTCACCTCACGCCTTCGCGCTGTATTGTTTTCGTCCACGACAAATACAATCCATGAACCGTATGTGTTTATAACTGATATCCGCTGGATTACCGGAATATCAGTTTTTCTGTTTGTAACAAGCGAGAGAGTCGCGAACATTCCGGCTCTTATGCGCGGATCGCGGTTTAAAAATTCAAGGCGCACTCTTAATGTTCGTGTAACGGAGTCTATCACGGGGCTTACTTCTCTTACTTGCGCGTTAAATGTTTCTCCTGGGATCGCGTCAAACCAAAGAACGGCTCTCATTCCTTGTCTGACAGAGGCGACAAACCTCTCCGGGACAAATGTTTCGACTAAAAGCGAAGAAAGGTCTCCTACAATGTAAACGCCTGATTGTGTTGTAACCGTATCGCCCACGTGAAACGGCGCGTTTAACACTGTTCCCGATACCGTGCTTATTACAGGGCTTTCCCTGAACACTTCTCCCGGTCTTGAAGGATCGATCATCGCGACAACATCGCCGCGGTTAACCCTGTCTCCGATTGCCCTGTTTGTCTGAACCAGTCTTCCCGCGACTGTCGGAAAGATTGTCACCTGGTTACGCGCAAGTATTTCACCGTTAATTATAATGCTTTTTTCTATTGTGCCGGGTACTACAGGCGTTACGCGCACTGTAGTTACATTAGCGCGCTGCCTCTGTCCGGGATCGGTGTTTTCTGTATTTTCAGGAACGAATAAATTTAAAGCGATAAGAACCGCGAATACCGCGATAAAGGCAATAAACACGATAACGACAATTTTTGATTTACTCACTTGGCACTCCGTATATTTGTACAAGGTATTTCCATTCAACATTCAGGGCGGACGAAAGATCCAGTATCATGTTAAAATATGAAAGTTCGCTTTGAAGAAGCCGCTGTCTTGCGTTCGCCATATTGTTACGCGCATCTTCCAAAACAAGCGCTTCCACAGTTCCGTTAGTAAATCCCTGTTCCGTTAATTGATAGCCCCTTTGAGCGGCTTCAAGGCTTAATTTCGCGATTACAATGCTTTCCCATGAATTGCGAAGCAGGGCGGTTAAAGAGCGGATTTGCGTTTTCGCGGAACTTTCCGCGGACTCAAGATCAAGTTTTGCTTTTTCTATAGCGTCCGATGCTTTTCTTGCCGCTTGCGCTTTTGGAGTTCCGGGAATCCATACGTCAATCGGAATGCTGAGACGGGCTGTTGCGCTTACCGAATCGGTAAAAGGGGAAAAAGAGGAAGCGCTCCAATCAAAGGATAAATTCAAACTAGGAGCCCTTGTTTGCAGCATATTCTGCATACTCGCGATTGTCAGTCTTTCAATTTCCTGATTGTTACGCGCTATGTCAGGACGGCTTGGAAGATAATTGCCGATAAGCTCTTCCGCATCGGCTTCGATTTTAACGATATTAATATCACCTAATAGGGTTATAATATTGTCCAAACCGCCTGCGTTTGAATTAGTTATGCCAATCAGGGCAAGAAAATCAGACATGTTGTTTTCGTGTATAATTTTTGCGCTGCCAAGGTTGTAACGCGCATTTTCCAAAGCCAATCTGCTCTGCGTAAGCGAAAGTTCTCCTACAAGGCCGTTTCTGAACAAAGTTTCGCTTCTTGCAAACTGCCTCTGCGCAAGATTGAATACTTCGTCAAAAAGAGAAAGAGCGTTTTTTTCTGCGATAAGCGAATAGAAAATTTTAGTTACCTGTATGGAAAGCTGGTTACGCGCATCTTCATATTTTAAAATATTTGCCTGATGCGCCAGTTTAATACTTTTCATTGTATACGGAATACCGGCGTTAAGAGCGAGGCTTACCCCAAGCCCGACGCTGTAGCCGAATCCCGGGTTTGACGGCGGATTGCCGCTGAAAAGAGAATTTCTGTAACTGGCGCTTGCGTTCGCGCTTATGGACGGGAATACTTCCGACCAAAGTTTTTTTTCTGAATAACCGCTGGAAGCAAGGTCAATTTCGGCTTTTTTAAGGGTAAGATTATATTCAAGAGCGCGGCTGACCGCGTCTTCGAGGCTTAGCTCGGACCCGTACACCGGAGTGTTTAAGCAGGGAATTAAAATGATAAAAAAGAACAAAATAGGCAAAAATAACAGTTTCAGAAACCGAACCCCCGTTTACCTAATTATATATTATTTAAATTAGAAATTATAGGGATTTTCAAGACGAATTTTTGCGCAGAGCGCGGTTTCGTGTCGTTTAAGATTGGTTTTCGGTTAAATTATTCTAAAAATTTACATTTCCGGCAGGTATTTCCAGTAGCGTTTGGGCATAAACTGTTTCTGGCATTTTGGATTATTGCGATCTTCGTTGTTAATTGTCCTGTGATAGTGCTTCCATAATTCTTCCCATTCATCATTTTCTTCTGGTGAAACGCCGGTTTCTTCATTCAGGACTGCATTCAAAATCGAAGGAGAAAAAGGTATAATTTCCGCATTTTTACCAATCTGTTTGCGAAGGCAAAGAGCGCGTTTTTCGTCGATTATCGACCATGATATTTCATCACCAAAACGGGCTGTAAAATGAGAGATAAGAGCCGGCAGAATGTAGTTATCGGTGGCGCATCTTGCGATTAACTCTCCGTGTTTGTTTGGGGTGAACCGTAAAAGACCCTTCATCCGGTCAATTTCGCGGTATACTTTGTAATCGCTTAAATCGACAGAATGTATATTTTCCGGCTGTATCGTGAAAAGCTCGCCATCCTCATGTTCCATGATAAAACTATACACATGTTTAGATAAATTGTCAATTATTAATTGGTGACTGACACCATTTTTAATTTGTTAAGCGGTTTTGTAAAATCTTCAAAGGTGACTGACACCTTTTGTTTTTTATTAAAACGTTTTGAGGATTATTTATAGGTGACTGACACCTTGTTATACCGGCTTGACAAATAATCCTAAACATATGTATAGTTAAATGAATGAAAGAGAGCCTTCATGACAAAATATCGATTCTCTCCGGCGCCGCCAAGTACGACGCTTCTTGCGCGACTTCGGGGAGTTCCGGGTTTAATCAAGGCAAAAAGATGGGCGCGGCTCTGCCTGCGGGAGTCTGCCATAGCTGGACGCAGGACGGCCGCTGTGTAAGCCTTCTAAAGGTACTGTTTTCCAATATTTGTAAATATGACTGCGCTTATTGCGTAAACCGGGCTTCCGCCGACATTAAAAGATCGACTTTTACCGTAAATGAACTCTCCGAATTAACTTGCGAATTTTACAAACGCAACTATATCGAAGGGCTTTTTTTATCGTCGGGAATTTTCACAGACCCTGATATTGTAATGGGAAAATTGACGGAAACAGCAAAGACACTGCGTACGGAAATGGGATTTGGCGGTTATATCCACCTTAAACTGATTCCCGGCGCTGGCGAGAAAATGATCCGCGAAGCGGGGAAGTGGGCGGACAGGTTGAGCGTCAACATCGAACTGCCGACCGAAAAAAGTCTTCAATGTCTCGCGCCTGATAAATCAAAAAAAGACATCATAGGCGCAATGAGCGATTTTTCGGCAGTCAGGCTCGAAACTGAAGAAGCGCGAAAACAAAGTAAATTTCTCCCGCAGGGAAAAACCTCATCCCCCTGGTTTGCCCCTGCGGGTCAAAGTACCCAGCTTATTGTGGGAGCAACTGGAGAAGACGACAGGCAGATCATCAATTTGACCAGTTCGCTCTACAATAAGTTTTCTTTAAAAAGAGTGTACTATTCGGCATTCATTCACCCGGGCAGTATTGCGCATAGAGAAAACCGCTTCGATCCGCGTCTGCCGCAGACGGCAGGACCTCCGCTGGTCCGCGAACACCGGCTGTATCAGGCAGACTGGCTATTGCGTTTTTACCACTTTAACGCAGGTGAGATTTTGAGCGAAGAACAGCCGTTTTTGGATACTCACATCGATCCGAAAACCGCATGGGCGCTTAACCATCTGGACTTTTTCCCCGTCGAAATAAACCGCGCGGACTATGAAACCCTGCTTAGGATTCCCGGTATCGGTGCCAAAACCGCCCGCAGGATAATCGAAAGCCGGCGTTCGCGAAATCTTTCGATCGAAGGATTGCACAGAATTGGAGCGTCGTTAAAAAGAGCACGTTATTTCCTCACGGCAGGGGGTAAATCCATCGAGAAACCCGATGATCCTGTACGAATCAAGCGAATTCTTTCGGATTCCGACGGCGCGGGCTTACAGCTCCCGCTTTTCGATTTTTAATTTTTTTAATTATTATTTTTTCTTTTAAGGGCTATACTAAAATTGTATTTCCTTATAATATACAAATATATGGGAAGAAAACTGTTAATATTTTTCACAGGTTTGCTGTTTTTACTCCCCGTGTACCTCTCCGCCCAGACTGCCGCCGAACTGGAGGCGATGCTTCAAACTCAGGCTGTTACTAACGCTCAAGCGGCAAAATTTGTGCTTGCAAGCGCGGAAGCTGAAGCTAATATATCAGCGGAAAACGCTTTCCAGCAGGCGCTTTCAAACGGCTGGCTAAAAAAAGACGCTAAATCTGACAGCGAAATCACGCTGAGCAGGCTCTCTTTTCTTATGATGAAAGCTTTTAATATAAAAGGCGGCATGATGTATTCGATTGCGCCGGGACCGCGTTACGCGTACAAAAGCATGGTAAGCCGTAATTATATCCAAGGAGCGTCAGATCCCGGCATGAATGTTGACGGCGAAAGGCTTCTTTTAATTCTTGGCAAAGTAATAAGCGCTGAAGGGGGGGAATAGTGAGACGCTTGTTTTTATTTTCGTTAATTTTACTGACTATATCCGGCATTATCTTCTGCGCCGATTTCGGGCTAGAGCTTGATCAGTTAGTCGAAGTAAAAAACGATTTGTACACATACGAGGCGGGTGTAACGCCGTGGTTTTCATACAGCAACGGAAGAAATATTTCTTTATATTTTTCCGTCATTTTTACATTCAGGTTCAGCGGTGATTATTCCAAGAATAACACTCTTGCTTTAATACCTGAAATTTCACGTTTTACTTTTTTATGTAATTTTAATGAAAACATATCGCTTGAAGCGGGGCGGATGGAATATAACGACGGTCTTGATTTTATAGCGTCAGGGCTTTTTGACGGGCTTCGTTTCGGTGTTGAATTGCCGCCCGGCAGTTTAAGCGCGTCTGTTTTTTACACAGGATTTTTGTATAAGGAAACCGCCGCCATTGTTATGACCGATACCGACAGTTTCTATTACGATATTCCTTTCAAAATTACAAATTACGGCGATTATTTCGCATCACGCCGAATGTTGGCGGCTGTCTCATGGGATATGCCTCTGGAATTTAATACAGGCAACGGAGCGAAACTGTCCGCCGATATTTTAGCGCAGTTTGATTTTAACCGCCGTGCGGACACTCTTCATTCCCAGTATATTACCGCTTTAATGGAATTCTATCCGAAAGACATGTTAAGAGTATCAGGCGGGCTTCTGTTCAGCATGATGCAGAACGGCTACGGAAATTTTGGCACCGCGTTCGGTTTTTTAGCTCAATGTAAAATCGGTTTTCATTCTACTAAAGTGTCGGATTTATTAGGTATAACGGCAAAAGCGACTTTCGGAACTGTAAAAAATGATTTTAATTCTTATACGCCTGTAAGCGGCGTTCCTCAAGGTTCGGTATTTGAAGAAACGCTTTCGGGGCTCGCGCTGTTATGCGTAGATTATAATATAAAAATAACAAAAACATTGTTCGCGCAATGCGCTGTGAGTTATTTTGTAAGAACTTACAATGTTCCTGACGAAGGAAATTTTTACGGAGGCGAATTTTTCGCTTCTTTCGGATGGCAGCCTCTTGACGATATATCGGTTTTTTTGGGTGGCGGGGTGTTTATTCCCGGCATGGGCAATGTATATCCTAAGGGTACCGGCGTAATGTGGAAGGTTACAGCCGGTTTTACCTTATCATTCTAAACAGGTTCGCCTGTAGGAGAGGGAGAATTATGAGAAGGACATTTTTAGTATTTGTTCTGATAACAGCCGCAGTTTCGTTGTTTGCGCAAAACTCAGGCGCTGTTATTAAAGAATTGACGGGAACTGTTGAATTGAAAACAAGCGGTTCCGCAAATTGGACGCCTGCGAGAGCGGGAGCCGCAATCCAAAAATCCACGATTATATCGACAGGTTTCAGAAGCACGGCGATTTTAACGATTGGAAACTCCACGCTTACAGTGCATCCTCTCACCAGGTTAAGCCTTGAAGAGATTGAAAATCAGAATCAAACAGAAACTGTTAACCTTAAACTAAGCGCCGGAAAAGTGAGAGCGGAAGTAGCTCCGCCGTCAGGCGGCAGAACCAATTTTAATGTTCAGTCGCCGTCCGCAACAGCGTCAGTGCGCGGAACCTCGTTTACCATGGATTCGAACAGTTTACAGGTTCAAACAGGCGCGGTCGGCTATTCTTCAACCAACGGCAGCGCGGTAACAGTATCCTCAGGTTGTGAATCCTATGTGGACTCTAACGGCAATGTAGTGCCGCCTTTGGCGGCGCTGGAAGCGGCTTTCCTCGAAAAATCAGGACGCAGAACCCTGCGCTCCGGCGGCGGAATAGAAATCAATGTATCGCTAACAAGCGAATAGGAGGAATAAAAATGAAAAAATTTAATTCAATAATATTATTCTTGTTAACTGTCATTATTACCGCAGGAATGGTTCTTTCCTGCTCAGAGCAGGACGGAATGGGAACATTTATTATCAACCTCCCTGGAAGCGGCGCTGAACGCGCTTTGACACCGGAACAAGATGCTGAGTTAGAGTTGAGCTATGAAATTATATTAAATGGTTCAAGCGAAAGCAGAAGCGTTAATGCCACTTATGGTGAGTCTGTTACTCTGGATGTTGCTGCCGGTACATGGAACATTACTGTGAAAGTTATTCATGCGGACTATGTGGAAATTGGCGAACAAACTAAAACACAAAATGTAGGGAGAGGCAGGGTTACTCCTGTTAGTTTTAATATACCTATAAAAATGCCGACTTATTTTATTATTAAATCATCTGATAATGGTGATAACATAAGTCAGGAAAGTGATAATAAATATTATGTAAAAATATTTAATAATGATCTTACTATTCAAACAAAAGCTGATTTTTTAAAGTATGAAAATAATTTTGAAGCATACGGTGATTTCAAAAAAAGAGTAAATGGAGAACCTTGTTTTTTACTCAAAAATCCTAATAATAAAGTTTGGGTAGGGACAGATAAATATACTGTTGTTCTAGTTCGACCAGAAGGAAATGATATTCTTTATAGATATGTAAAAAGTGTGGATTTTATTAACAGAAATGGTGTAATCAATTATAAAGATATTGCTGAAAATAAGCTGCAATAAACCTATTCAGCCGTCTGCCGGTCAGACGGCTTTTTTATTATATTCGTGATTTTTCTACACATCTTTAGGACGCATATCCTGCACCCTTACGGCTTTGCCTTCGGAAATGGGCAGTGAACCGCTTTCGTGAAGTTCAACTTTCGGGCTTATGGAAATGGAAGTCTGAAGTGTCTCTTTGATTTTTTCTTTAAGGGCGTTTAACGGGCGGGAGTCGTCCATGAAAATGTCAGCGCTTACTTCAGTTTTTACAGTCATTCTGTCAAGAGCGCCTTCTTTTTCCACTACGATAAGGTAATTGTTGCCGACTTCCTTCATACCCATGATCACTTCTTCGATCTGGCTAGGGAATACATTTACGCCGTTTATAATCAGCATATCGTCGCTTCTGCCGGTTATACGGCGAAGACGGCGGTGGGTTCTTCCGCAGGCGCACGGCTCTGTATAAAAAGCGGTCAGGTCGCGCGTGCGGTAACGTAAAATCGGAGTCGCTTCGCGGCATAGAATTGTAAGAACCAGCTCTCCTATTTCGCCGTCTTTTACAGGTTCCAGAGTGTCGGGATTAACAATCTCGGCGATATAACCGTCCTCCCAGATATGAAGCCCGTCTTTACACTGACATTCAAACGCAACACCAGGACCGTTCATTTCCGATAAACCGTATGAATTGTAAACGTCAACTTTTAGAAGAGCTTCGATGCGCTTTCTTGTGTCTTCGGAATACGGCTCTGCTCCCGCGAAAGCGCGCGTAATGGAAAGAGATTCTCTTGAGATGCCAGCTTCCTTCATTTTAGTTTCAAGATGGAGAAGAAAACTCGGCGTTGCGTGTAACACTGTGGTGCCGTAATCCTGCATCATTTTAAACTGGCGCCCGGTGTTTCCGGCTCCCGCGGGAATTACCAACATTCCTACTTCCTCACCGCCCTGATGAAAACCAAGCCCGCCTGTAAAAAGACCGTAAGTTATCATGTTTTGGAAAACATCATTTTTGTTACATCCGGTCGCGTAAATACAGCGCGCCATGAAGAACGCCCAATTTTTAATGTCGTCTTTATTAAAATAAATTGTTGTAGGAATCCCTGTCGTCCCGCTTGAAGCGTGAAGGCGTACGACTTCTTCTTTTGGAATTGATAAAAATCCGTAGGGAAAACCGTCTCTTAAATCGTTTTTTGCCGTAAAGGGAATTTTATTTAAATCGTTAAGAGTTTTAATATCGTCAGGGCTTTTGATGCCGGTTTTTGAAAGACGCTCCTTATAAAACGGTGTTCGCAAAGCATAACCGATTTCAGTTTTTAATTTTTGAAGTTGAAGTTTTTCAAGCTCCGGGCGGGGCATTTTTTCAATTTCAGGATTTCTGTATTGAAAATTCATTTTGTTCCCCGGCGGCAGTCTGTTTGCAGGCGAGCTGGCCTAATTTAAAAGCTTTTGCGTTAGCTTTTCCAATGCTTTCATCTTTTTTAGAGAACGCTTCCGTTATCGTCTTTTCAAGGCTGTTCGCTTTAATCGGCAGGAAGCACGAAGCGGCTCCAACCATAACCGTATTAACAGCTTTTGAAAGCCCCGCTTCTTTCGCAAGAGCCGCGCTTTGAATAATACGCCATTTAGGAAGACTCTTTATCGAAGAATGAATCCCCTCGACATCGGGGTAGTTAGAAATATTATTGAAAGGTTCGGCGGCTGTCACCAGCGCGCCGTCAGGTTTTAAATATGAAACATAACGAAGGCTCTCAAGAGGTTCCATGGCGATAATTAAATCCGCGCCGCCTTTAGGCACAAGATCGCCTGAGATTTTTTTGTCAGATATACGCATATGGGCTAAAACAGCGCCACCCCTTTGCGCCATACCGTGCACTTCGCTCTGGCGCACTTCAAGACCTTCATTCATGGCAGCCTGAGCTATAATGGACGCTACAGAAAGAACTCCCTGTCCGCCGACACCTGCCAAAATTACATCGTACTTCATGGATGTATTATGACGGAAACGAGGGAATGTTTCAAGGGATTGAGCCTGCTAAAAAAAACGCTATTTGTTCAGAGGTTATTTTTTGCGCTCGGAGTTGTTTTTGCCTGATTTTAAATGAATAGTTTTCTTTTTAATTTCTGATTTTATTATAGATTGGTAATAGATAAAGACATCTTTTATTGATTTTGATATGGTTTTTTCTATATCGTCGTTATATTTTTCTAATAGGTTTATTACAGAAGCTGGTTGTTCATCAAAAGGTTTAAATAATTCATATGGTTGAATATTTAATATTGAAGCGAATTTCACAATACTTGCGGGAGAAATCCATCTTTTACCGTTTTCTACATCGCTAAGAAAATTGACAGAAATATCAAGTTTTTCTGCAAATTCTGCTTGTGTCCATTTTTTATAAACCCTGTAACGCTTGATATTTGTTCTTACAATACCTCTGAATTCATCTTCTGTCATTTACTATCCCTGTTAACTATAGGATAGATAGTATTCTATTTTTAACATGAAATACTTGACAAACAGCATATAGCGTGATATAAATATCTCTAGTTGTATGATATTACAATTTATATTATTTTCTTAAAATCCGGAGGAATTTATGTTAAAAAAGAGCTTGTTATTTTTCTTTTTTACAGTTTTTTTTATGGCTAATGGTTTTTCTCAGCAAACTAAAAGTGATTCACAATTACTCAATGAAATTAGAAATATTATAAACGGTGAAGACGGTGTTTTAAAACCATTAACATGGGATGATGTCAGAACTATACCTGAAGGTGATAGAAAAGAGACATTTGAAGAGCTTGAATATTATCTCTCTACAGATATTAACTTAACATTTAGACCAAAAAAAACAAGAGCAAATTCCGGTAAACTGGAAATAGATTATGGAGATACTGAAACTAAAAAAATAATATCTAAAACAAGTAAAGGTAAATTTAAAGAATATAACGATAAAGAACCTAACAAAGAATATTTTGAAATTAAATTTAGCGATTATACTGTTAAATTTAATAGAAACATTCAAACCGGTAGATTCGATAATCATGAAGTATATAGCGCGCCGGATACTAAAGCAGTATGTGAAGGATCTTTACCTTATTTATGTGTTTTCTTTGTTGAAAAAGGGGTGATGAAGCCTCAGGATAATTCGTTAAATCAAAAGAGCCAAGCACAAGCATTACCACAAATTCAAACACAAAGATATAACACAGCGCAAATACATAGCGGTTTATCACGTGAAAATCAAATAATGGGAAGGGGTACGCTTAGCAGAGATGTTATAGTTTCATATATTTCTTCAAGAAATCCTAATTCCTTGATGACCCGGCAGGAAATTTATGCATTGGTTAGTGAGTATATAAATGAAGCTATACGCGAAGGGGTAAATCACGATATTGCAATTGCACAGATGTGCTATGCGACAGGTTTCTTAAGTAACCGTCAAATATTAAATACGTATAATTACGGAGGTCTTAATACTGATATTGGAATTTCAGTTAGACATGGTTATAGGCATGCGTATATGCAGGAAGGAGTATGGGCGCATATTCAGCATTTAAAAGGTTATGCAAGCTGTGAACGACCCAAAAGAGATATAGTAGATCAGCGTTATTATTTACTGGTTAACAGAGGTATTCAAGGTACGGTTATCACTCTTGACGATTTATTCGCAACATGGGCGCCAAATAATTATATTTATTATGGAAATACCATTAGAAGAATACTTAATGAGATGTACCAATTATCTGGAAGGTTTATATAAAAAATATGAAAAACATTCTATTTTTTATCAGTCTAGTAATAATTGCCGGTGCGATGGTTTATGCCGCAGGAAGCCAAGACAGGGGTTTTGAATCATTATCTTATTCTGAACAGATTCAGGAAATTGACTTGCGAATTAAGGGAGCGGTAGACACTCTTGCACAAAACTTAAGTAATCCAGCCGTAACAAAAATTGGAGTATTTACTTTAAAAGGAACAGATATGCCCGCAGGTATATCGCGTTTTCTTACGGAACGCGTAACCCGTCATGCAATTGATAATCAAGATAAAAAGTTTTATATAGTTGATGATAAAACAAATATTACGGATGCCGGGATAATAACAATTTACGGATTTTTTTCCAAAGAAAAGAATCAGGTTAGCGTAACGCTTAAAATGGATTCATCTGATGGAATGATTTCCGGTATTCAGGTTGTATCAGTACCTGCAAGTTATTTAACGCAGGTATTAGGAATTGAAATAGAGCCTGATAATTTGGAAATAAGAAAAGAGCTGGAAGTTGTTTTAAATGATGCTGATGTTACAAATGATGAAAATAATGTTTCGCTAATAAATATTAAGGCGTCTTTTAATTCAGACAGTATGACATATTTTCATAGAGACGAACTAGAAATGACTGTTACCGCAGATAAAAATTGTTTTTTAAAGGTTATTCATATCGATTCAACTAATCAGATAAAAATGATATACCCAAACAGCTTTGATAAAAATAATTCACTTAGAGCGAATATTCCAAGAAAAATATTTGAAACCGCGAGCTATATGCTGTATGAACCCTATGGAGCTGAATCAATTATTATTATCGCTTCTGAAAAGCAATTTCCCAATATCGAGAGTGAGTATATCGCGCCTTGGACTGCGGCGACAAAAGACTCTGTAATATCGATTGTTAGAGGATTCCGGGGAGGAGATTTAGAAGCCGGAACAAAACCTAATGTCACAATAAGTGAGAACGAAGTTATTTATACAATAACTATTTTAAAACCGCATGAAGAATATATTTATATAAAACCAGAGAACATGAAAGACCTTGTCGATTTTATTCGTAATGATGCGGTCAGGCAGAACGGAACATTTGAAGGAAACGAAACCAGCGGTTTTTATATTGTCAATGGAATAAGAGGAAGTTATAGAATACCGCGCGAAGCTCCTAATGAAATTCATTTTACATATTATTTTCTTGATAATTATACAGGCGGAGAAAGAGCTGGCATAAGAACAAGAGGCGGCGGTTTTAATTTTTCTTTCGCAAAACCGGGAAACATAGAACAGGCTATTCATACGGTTAAAAAAGGCATAGAAGGTAAGGGCGGAACATTTGCCGGCAACGAACAGCGAGGCACATTCAAGGTAATCGGTATTGAAGGGCAATATAACGTAGCTAATGTTGTTAATGTAAATATAATGGAAAAACCTTTTTTTATTCAGAATTCAATGATAGAAAAAGAAGTGAAAAACTTCTTTGGTGAAAAATGATTTTTACAATGAGGTAAGAAAATGAAAAAGTATTTTTTATTAGCTTTATGTTTTATTGGGATTTGTTTGAATGTTGGTTCGCAGGAAGTGGCTGTGTTTCCGCAGTTGGGGCATACTGGTGGAATCAATAAAGTGGCATTAAGTCCTGATGGTAAGACTATTGCATCAGGTTCTTATGAAGGAACAATTAAAATATGGGATATAATAACAGGACGTGAAATCAGAACATTTTATGGGCATTTAAATAATATAAACGATTTAACATTCAGTTCAAATGGTAAACAAATTATTTCAGGTTCTTCAGATAATACAATAAAGATATGGGATGTTTATACAGAAAATGAAATAAGAACTCTGCCATGTAATCCATACTCTGTAGCTTGTGTTGCAATTAATTCTAACGGTAATAGGATAGTCTCAGGTATTAATGGACATGATAATTATTCTAGTGTCGGATTAATAAAAATCTGGGATGCTATTACAGGTCGTGAAATAAATACACTTTCAGGTTATTCAAGTGGTGTGTTTTCATTAGCTATCAGTCCTGATGATAGACATATTCTATTTAACTCTTATGATGGGAAAATAAAAATTCTAGATATTGCAACAGGACGAGAAATACGAACTTTCTCTGGTCATTCAGAAGCTGTGTCTTCTGTAGCATATAGCTCTGATGGCAGATGGATAGTTTCAAGTTCATTAGATAAAAAATTAAAATTATGGGATGTTGATACAGGACGAGAAATACGAACTTTCTCTGGTCATTCAGAAGCAGTGTTTTCTGTAACATTTAGTTCTGATAACAGGCAGATAATTTCATATTCATCAGATAACGCGATAAAACTCTGGGATACTACAACAGGTAAAGAAATTAAAACTTTTTATATTCAATCATTTCGTGTAAATTCAATAGCATTTAGCTCTGATAGCAAGCAGATAGTTTCAGGTTCCTCTGATAATACAATAAAACTTTTTGATACAGCAACAGGTAAAGAAATAAGAACTTTTTCTTGTAATCAAAGTTTGGAGTTTTCTGTAGCATTAAGTTCAGATGGGAAACAGATAATTTCTTCAGGTAATAAAACAATAAAACTTTGGAATGCACAGACAGGACAAGAAATAAAAACTTTTTCTGGAGGTTCTGGAATATTTAGTTCAGACGGTAGACAAGTTGTTAATATATTTCATGATAATAAATATAATTATTCAGTAGAACTTCGGGATGTTAGAACATATCTTGTAACAAGAACTTTTTCAATTGGATATCATGAGTTTTTAGACACTGTAGTACTCAGTCAAGACGGTAAGAATATGGTTGTTGGTTCGAATTACACTATGGATAGTGGAACAATAAAACTTTGGGATGTTTCTACAGGGCGTGAAATAAGAACTTTTAATCATTCAGGTAGAGTAAGTTCTTTAGCATTCAGCTCAGATGGTAAACAAATATTATCTGGTTCAAGTTCCGGTGCAATAAGTCTTTGGGATATTTCTACAGGGCATGAAATAAAAACTATTCTTGGTCATTCCAATACTGTAACTTCTGTCATGTTTAGTCCAGATGGTAAAAAAATACTTTCAGCAGGTGATAGAACAATAAAAATTTGGGATGCTTCTACAGGAAATGAAGAAAGAACCTTTTCTGGTCACTCTGATTGGGTAAGTTGTGTAGCATACAGTCTTGATGGGAAGCAGATAGTTTCTTCAGGCGACAAAAAAATAAAACTTTGGAATGCACAAACAGGACGAGAAATAAAAACTTTTTCTGGTTATTCAGGTTATGTGAATTCTTTAGCATTCAGTCCTGATAATAAGAAGATAATCTCTTGTTCTGATTATTTAATAAAAATCTGGGATATTGATACCAGCAAAGAAATCGCTCAATTTATTAGTTTTATTGATGACGAATGGATTGTTATTACTCCTGACGGTTACTATAACGCTTCACCTAACGGCGACAGATATTTAAATGTCCGTGTCGGTAACAATGTCTACGGAATCGATCAATACCGAAACACATTTTACAATCCGCAAATCGTGGAAGCGCGTTTACAGGGAAAACCTGATCCGGTTCGTAAACCAGGCACAATTCAAAAAGCAGGTGAACCGCCGACAGTTATAATAAAAAACCCCGAAAGCGGAACAACAGTTACTGCAGGGCAAGTTGAACTATCTGTATTGATAGAATCAAAACAGTCAATTCAAAATATTAGGTTTTTAGTTAACGGAAGACTTATAAGCAGTAATGATACTCGCGGCAGTATTCGCGGTATTCGCGGCGGAGATTTGGAAGCAAAGCCAACCGGAATCAGTATAACAAGACCTCAGCAGAAAATGGAATTTAGTTTTACCGTTAACCTGGATTCGGGAAGAAACTTTATCGAAGTAATTGCGGAAAACCCGCATGAAGGACGCACCAATATAGAAGTAATAAGCCAACAAGCGGCGGTACAACAAAATGCTCTTCCAAATTTATGGATATTGTCTATTGGAGTAAATAAATACAATTCACCTTTGCTTAGAGATTTAAATTTCGCGGTAAATGACGCAAGAGAAATAGTAAATACTTTTAAGGCGCAGGAAGGAAGAGTATACGGTAAAGTAAACAGTCTTCTTGTCGCTGATGGCGCTGCTCTGCCGACAAGAGCAAATATAATGGATGGTTTTGATTTTATAAGAAGAGCAAGCCCAACAGATGTAATAGTTTTATTCATTGCAGGACATGGTATAAATGATGAAAACGGCAATTATTATTTTATGCCCTCTGACGCGTCATTTGCAAACGATGGAGCGATACGATCCGCAAGCGCAATCTCATTCAGGGATATTCAATCTGTGCTTGATTCGCCGGGTCAAAAGCTGGTTTTTATTGATTCGTGTCATTCTGCCGGAGCAAGTAACGGAAGAACCCGCGCTGTGGATAATACCCGGCTTGTTGGTGATTTAAGAGTCCAAAGTTACAGCACCGTAATATTTACCGCAAGTAAGGGAGATCAGTTTTCACAGGAGCGTGATGATTTAAAACACGGCGTATTTACTTACGCGCTTATTCAAGGCATGAAGGGAGCTGCAGACCTTATCAAAGATAATATTATTACAATGGATGAACTTAGAACTTATGTATCAGATACGATTCCTAAAATGACTGGCGGTGTACAGCAGCCTACAACATATACGCCCGAAGGATATACAGATTTTAAGATTGCAAGAACTAGATAACCCTTACTTTTTAAGGATTATGGTATTGAGTATCCTTGACAAAAGACCCTTTTTATATGATATTTCTATTATGTATGCGGCCTATCATTTAAAAGCCAATGAACTCAACGATGAAGTTGTTAAGACTTTAAAGACAGTCTTTCAGCAAAATGAAATTGTAATTTTACCAAAAGAGGCTTATACAGAAATTGAAAAAAATAGACATAATGAAATATTTACTGAAAAACTGGAACAAGGAATACGAGATATTGAATCCGGTCACGGAATTGTAAAAACAATGGCTGAACTAGAGGCTATGTAAAGATTTTACTTCTTCCTCTGCGTCCTTTGTGCCTTTGCGTCTCTGCGAGAACTTTTTTTCAATATATCTTCGGGAAATAAAAGCCCGAAAACATCCGAGGCTGTTTCCGCGAACTCAACCTTAATGGAAGCGCGAATGTCTTTGTCAAGTTCGTTCCAGTCGTCTTCGTTGTCTTTGGGTAGCAGAACTTTTTCCATACCGTTTCTGATCGCGGCAAGCAGTTTTTCTTTTAAGCCGCCGATGGGAAGGATTCTGCCTGTTAAGGTTAACTCTCCTGTCATTGCGATGCACGGGCGCGGCGGCACTTTGCACAGGGTGGAGAGCAAGGACGAAGCAAGAGTAACGCCTGCGGAAGGGCCGTCTTTGGGGATCGCGCCTTCGGGAACATGGATATGAAAGTCAGATTTTGCCAGATGTTTAATATCGAAATTATAATTGCCAGAGGTACTGCGCAGATACGATAAAGCGATGCGGGCGCTTTCTTTCATTACATCGCCGAGATTTCCTGTTATTAAAAGTTCTCCGCTTCCGTCGTAGCGTATCGTTTCTACAGGCATGATTGTTCCGCCGTATTCTGTCCACGCAAGACCGTAAGTTACACCGACACGCGCTTCGCGGTATACTACATCGCGTTTGTATTTTTTCTTTCCAAGAATTTTTTCAAGATTTCCGGGAGTTATGATTTTGTTAAATTCACAGACGGGTTTTTCCTTTCCGTAGCCTTTATTCACAGCGTCACGCGCAATTCGCCTGATACACCGCGCCGTTTCACGCTCAAGATTGCGGACTCCCGATTCCATTGTCCAGTAGCGTATAATATCTTTTAAAGTGTCATCTCTGAATGTTATTTTAGCGCCTGAAAGACCGTTGTCGCGTAATTCTTTGGGAACTAAAAATTGTTTCGCTATGCTTAATTTTTCATTTTCGCCGTAGCCGGGAACTTCGATTATTTCCATGCGGTCGAGCAGGGGATAGGGTATTGAATGTAAAGAATTTGCCGTTGTTAAAAACATAACCTTTGAAAGATCGTATTGCACTTCCAGATAATGATCCGTAAAGGTAGAATTTTGCTCCGGGTCTAAAACTTCTAATAGAGCTGAAGCCGGGTCGCCTCTAAAATCATGGGAAAGCTTGTCAATTTCGTCTAACAGGAACACAGGGTTGACGGTTCCCGCTTTGCGCATGGATTGAATTATTTTACCTGGAAGGGCGCCGACATAAGTTTTACGGTGCCCGCGAATTTCGGCTTCATCGCGCACGCCGCCAAGCGAAATGCGCACAAAATTTCGCCCTAAAGCGCGCGCGACCGATTTTCCAAGACTGGTTTTTCCGGTGCCAGGAGGTCCTACAAAACAGAGAATCGGACCTTTTATCGCGTGGGGAGCCGGGAGCGCGGGGGCTGGAGGTACGGAGTTGTTGTCTGAAATTACATCTGTAACATCCGGCTTGTCTGTCTGTGATATATTTATTATGTCAGAAGTTTCCATTACATTCGCTGTCTCAGGCTCCATAATTTTTTTAGCCGCGTTTTTATATTCACCGGAGATGAGCTGGCGCACGGCGATAAATTCAATAATGCGGTCTTTGGCTTTCTGCATCCCAAAATGATCTTCGTCAAGAATTTTTTCAGCTTCCGCAAGATCGCCTGAATCTACGGAAAAATCGCTCCACGGCAGATCCGCAATCCATTCAAGGTAACCTCTTAGAACTCCGGCTTCAGGCGAAAGCGGCTGGAGTTTTCGTAATCGTTTAATTTCTTTCGCGCATTTTTCGGTAACTTCCGCAGGCGGGTTTTTCTCGGAGATTCTTTTTTCCAAGAGGGCGAACTCGTCTTCGATTTTGTCTTTCCCAAGTTCTTTGTTAATTTCTCTTAACTGTTCGTTTAAAATATACTCGCGGTGGCGTTTATCCATCCGCCTCCGCACCTTGCCTGAAATATTTTTTTGGATTCCGTATATCTCATTTTCTTTTTCCAAAATTTCAAGAATGGCAAGGTATCTTTCTCTGGTGTCGGCAATGGATAAAAGTTCGATCTTTTTTTCGGATTTAATATACGCCGCGTTGCACACAAGATTGGCAAGACGTTCAGGGTCTTCTGATTTTTCAACCGCTGTGAGAGTATCGCCGCTTATTCTCCCTGAGTATTCGGCATATTGCGAGAATGATTTTTGAACGCTGCGCATTAAACCTAAATCATCCGGGCTTAAAGGATCGTTTAAGCCGATTGTTTTTAACGGCTCAACTCTTACCGTTGAATGGCCGTGCGTTAAATTTGATGAAAGTATTTTTCCGCGGTATTCGCATTGAAACACAACCCTGTAAGTGCTGTCAGGTAGTTTTAAATGCGAAATAACTCTTACAACAGTGCCGATTTCGTACGGCTCGTCAGAAGAAAGGCGTATCTCATTTTTTTTTAAACATGCCGCAAAAAGGCGGTTATCTCTTTTTAAAGATTCTTCAAGAGCTATAATTCCCGGTTTGTATGTAATAAAAATGGGAACTACGGTTTGCGGAAAAAGAACAAGGTCTCTTAAAGGAAGGAGCGGAAAATCTTCAGTTATCAGCTCTTCAGCGCCGAGGTAATCATAATAAAGAGGACTCTTATCGCGAAAACGGGAGAACAATCCGCCCAAAAAACTCTTTTTTTTCACCGTTATGCGCTCTTTTGATTCTGCTCCAGATAAACAATCTCTGGCGGCTCGGATTTTTCTACTGTATTGTGGGTGATAATTACTTGTTTGTCGCCTGCCATAGACGGAATATCAAACATAATATCGGTCATAAGTCTTTCAACAATTGCGCGTAACCCGCGCGCGCCTGTTTTCTGCTTGATTGCCATATCGGCGATAGCGTCAACAGCTTTTTCGGTAAACTCAAGTTTTACATTGTCGTATGCTAAAGACGCCTGATACTGGCGGACAATTGCGTTGCGCGGCTCTGTAATGATGCGTTTTAAATCTTCGCGTTTAAGCTCTTCCAGACCGACCGTGATCGGCAAGCGTCCGATAAACTCCGGAATCATGCCGAACTGGATTAGATCGTCGGGATGAAGGTTGTCGTAAAGTTCTTTTAAAGATTTCTCTCCGGCGCCTGTTTCGGCGCCAAAACCAAGCGGATGCTGTACAACCCTGCGGGAGATTAATTTATCAAGACCGACAAAAGCGCCGCCGCAGATGAAAAGGATGTTTGTCGTGTCAATGCGGATCATTTCCTGATTGGGATGCTTCCTTCCGCCTTGAGGCGGCACAGAGGCAACGGTTCCTTCGATAATTTTTAACAGAGCCTGCTGAACGCCTTCGCCTGAAACATCGCGGGTAATCGAAATATTTTCACCCTTACGCGCTATTTTATCGATTTCATCGATGTAGACGATGCCTCTTTCGGCGGCGGAAATATTGCCGCCCGCGCTTTGAATCAATTTTAAAAGAATATTTTCCACGTCTTCACCGACATAACCCGCTTCTGTCAATGTTGTCGCGTCTACAATCGCGAACGGAACTTTTAATTTTTTCGCGAGAATTTTCGCAAGCAAGGTTTTTCCGGTGCCTGTAGGACCGATTAAAAGCACGTTGGACTTTTCAATTTCCACTTCTTCGCTTTCTTTCTCTTTATTGTTTGAAGGATTCGCTATTCGTTTGTAGTGGTTGTAAACGGCGACAGAAAGCGCTTTTTTCGCGTTGTCCTGTCCTATTATAAAAAGATCGAGGTAACTTTTAATTTCTTTTGGAGTGGGGATGTCGCCTGTAAAGTGGGAGGTAAGTTCGTGTTCCTCTTCGCAGAGGATCTTGCGGCAGACTTCGATACATTCATCGCAGATAAATACGTCGTTGGGGCCTGCGATCAGGCGCCGCGCCATGTCCGCGCTTTTTCCGCAGAAAGAGCAGACTCTTTCAAATACTTCGGGTCCGTTACGAAGACGCGCCATTTGTTTTCCTCGTTAAAATCGAATCGGCTACACCGTATTCAACCGCATCCTGTGCGGACATAAAAAAATCTCTTTCCATATCGGATGAAATCTGATCTATCGACTTGCCTGTGTGCTTGGCAAAGTATTCGATAATTAACTTTTTAAGCCGGACAATTTCTTTCGATTGAATCCCAATATCTCTTGCCTGTCCTTGAGCGCCGCCCCAAGGCTGATGAATTAACACTCTTGATGAAGGCAGAATCATGCGCTTGCCGGCAGTTCCCGCGGTTAAAATAAGAGCCGCCATGCTTGCCGCCTGTCCAAGACAGATCGTTTGAACATCAGATCTTACATGCTGGATCGTATCATAAATCGCAAGTCCCGCTGTGACAGAACCGCCCGGGGAGTTAATGTAAAGGTTAATATCTTTTTCGACATCCTGCCCGTCAAGAAAGAGAAGCTGCGCAACGACAAGATCCGCGGAAATGTCATTTATCTCTCCGTCAAGAAAGACAATACGATCTTTTAAAAGACGGGAATATATGTCATAGGAACGTTCCCCCATACCTGTTTGCTCAACAACAATAGGCACCAAATTACTCATTTTTATCCCCATATATCTAATTTAACCATTATCTGACATAAAATCCAGATAATTCTCCTTTTTTCCCGGTTCCAAATTATTTTCTTTTAACAATAAATCAGTGATTTTCTTTTCTCTGATGTCCTCTTTCAGGTAAAAAACCGCTTCCTCGTTGTAATGTTTCTTTACTTCCTCGACTTCGGCGCCGTTTGCATCTGCAATCGACTTAAATTCGTTCTCAACCTCGTCATCGGAAACTTCGATTTTTTGCTCTTCCATTAACGTTTCGATGATCAGGCGGGAATGAAGCGCTTTTTCCGCGGATTCCTTCCATTCTTTGTCTTTTCCTTCGCCGCTCATCATCTGCGCGATTGTCTCGGGATTCATGTTGTAATACCGTGCAAGACGGCGAAAGCGTCCTTCAACTTCGGTTTTTATCATCGAATCAGGGATGATGACAGGAGTATTTTCCATTATCACTTTTAAAAGTTCGCTGACTTTTTTCTCTCTCAAACGGAAATCAAGATTTTTACCCAATTTTTCTTTTATATTATTTTTGAGGTCATCCAGAGTTTTAAATTTTTCATCGACATCCTGCGCCAAATCGTCGTCTAAATCCGGGAGTTTTTTCTCTTTAAGCGCCGTCAGCATTACCTGAATTTTTCTGGTTTTACCGGCAAGAGTGGTATCAAAGTGATCATCTCCAAATGATTTCTCGAATATTTTTGAATCACCTTTTTTCATGCCTGTAATGTCGTCGTCAAACTTAAAAATATTTGTTTCCGAGCCAAGCGTAAACGCAAAATCCTTACGCTGCATGCTGGAAGGAGTATTACCGTCCTCTTCAAATATCTGATAGTCAATGGTGACAACATCGCCGTTTTGGGCTGTCGCAGAATCATCGCGATCCATGACGATCGCGTTCCTCTCGCGTATTTCATCGAGTTCGCGGTCAATATCAACCTGTTCTACTTCCGCGTACGGATATTCGGCTTTTAAACCCTTCCACTGTCCGATTTTCACTTCCGGCAGTACGTCGTAAACGACGGAAAACTGAAGGTCTTTATCGAAATCCAACTGAGGCTCCCCCTGAAGCTCGGGAGTCGAGTAGGGGAGAGGTCTTTCCTCGCGGGACAGGTTTTCCTCTTTGAAAAGCTCCTGCAAAGCCGATTCCATGATGCGCCCCATCGCGTCGCCTTTGAGAGCTTCCGCGAACTTGCGTTCAAGCACTTCACGGGGGACTTTCCCCTTGCGAAAACCCGGGAGCTGTAAGGTTTTTGAATATTCCTTAAGCATTTCATTGTACTGGGAACGCACGTCGTCTTTCGGGATAGTGACGTTCAACTGAACATTCGATTTTTCCAAACGCTTTATTTCTTTACTAATAGCCACAATTTTCCTCTTTATCACGTAAATTTTGTCGATTTAACGAATTTTATTGAACCGTGGAAGGATCGAACTTCCGACCCGCAGATTAAGAGTCTGCTGCTCTACCAGCTGAGCTAACGGTCCGCATTTAAGGCAATATTATCAAAAACAAGTAAAATGGTCAATTGACAGGCAGGGACATAAATTGATACGTTTTTAAGGAGGAAAACCTGCGCGAAAGTGGTGGAATTGGCAGACACGCCAGACTTAGGATCTGGTGCCATTGGCATGAGGGTTCAAGTCCCTCCTTTCGCAAGGAAGTAATTAAATTCTAAAGGAACGAGGGACTTGAAACGGAGCCGCGGCTCCGAAGACGCGAAAGCGTCTGAGGGGTAAACCGGCAGGAGCCGGTTTAGCGGCGCAGACGGCCTGGAAGGAGCAAACAGGATGTTTGCGACTGGAAGGCAAGTCCCTCTTTTCGCAGGAAGTAATTAACTACAATAAAAGGCAGGATATTATGTTCAAAGATGTCTATGGTATTGCCGCGATAATAATTATGGCAGGTGTATTGGTTTTTCTCATTCTGGCAAAGAAAAAAGACGGAAAAGACTGGGTTTTTTCCGTCTGCTTTGCGGTTGTTCTCTTTGTTGGCATGGCTTTGTATTATTTTGCCATTGATTTTAAAAAAGACGCAAGATTTGTGTTTTCTCCATTTTTCATGATTATAAGCAGTATGGGCTCCGCTATGCCGGCATTTTTTGGCAATTTTAACGCTGGGTCGCATCTTTCCGATCTTGCAAAGGAAAGCCAGATATTTCGTTTAGCCATCATCACTCATTTTCTTACCGCAGTGTTTTTAACATCTTTCACGCTTATTAAGCTGATGGGTAAAAAATTCATAAATGAAATACGCGTCCGCTGGGTTTCATTATGGGAAAAATATATTGTTATAAGCTGCAATCAACAGGCTATGATATTTCTTAAGAATTTTACTCCCAGGCAAAAACAAAACACAATTATTATTTTACAGCCGTCTCAGGCGGATAAGAAAAACGAATTGATCAACAAAGGCTATTTGGTTGTAACAGTCAGAGATGAAAAAAGAAAAGGAAAAGAAGGCGAAAATAATGGTTTTGAATATAATGCGTTTTATGATGCGCTAAAAAAAGCCGGCGCGATGAACTGCGTATATAATACCAGAATCATCTCCATGTCCGAGCAGGACGAAACAAATCTTTTAATCGCCAAAATTATGACAAATTATATCGAGGAAAGAATTAAACCGTTTAGAACAGACGTGAATACAGCCAAAGAAGAGAAAGATGAAATATTAAAAAAACAGGAAAAAGAAATTAAAAAAATGAAATTGGATATTCGTATTATATACAGTTTCCTGGAACGTGCCGAACATTTTTCGTTTATAGAAAATTCTTTGGGAAAGCTGGCGTTTTTTGATCCTCATAAAATAAACGCGCAGAAATTCTGCTGGGAAAATCCAATCACAAAATTGATTCCGAATACGTGGATAGACACACAAAGGGCGGTATTAAAACCAAATACAGACAGCGGGAACGGTAAATATAAAATCAGTACAATATTTATCGGTTTCGATTCTACCAATAAAGCGATGCTTAAAACAAGTATTATTAATAATCAAATGCTGAATATCGATTATAACGCTCTTGTTGTGTGTAAGAACGCGGGTTTACAGGAAAAGATTTTTAAAAACACCGCAATCGGATTATTTGACGAAACAGACAATGACAATAATATTATAAGAAGAGGAGCGGAGATAAAACCGAATCCGGGAGGGGATGTTTATCTAAAGAGCCAGGTAGAAAGGAATATTATTAAATTTAAAGACGCTGATATGTTAACTTCTGAATCATACGATTATATTATCAACGAAATTGAAGGAAAATTATCGAAAAAAAACGAATGTTCAGCCGCGCCGTGTGATTATATTACTGTTATGATAGCGATGGGTGATGACAGATTAAGTATTGAAACTGCTCTGGAACTAAGACAGAAGTTATACGAAGCGGATTTATTAACAGGAAGGAACTGTGGTATTGATTATCAGCGAATCAGAATATTTGTAAAAATTAAAGAGAAAAGCGTTTTTACAGATGAAGAATTAATAAATCATAACGCCGATAAAATTAAATGTAAAATAATTATTTACGGCGCTGATGAGCAAATATTAACGGAAGAATATATAATAAATGAAAAATTGGATATTCTGGCTAAAAACATCGCCAACAGATACGACGGAAATAAAGAAAAGGAAACCGTATTAAACGAATGGAGTATTTGCACACAACATAAAAGAGAATCAAACCGTTACGCGGCGATGGCAATCAGGGTTAAATTAAATATGCTAGGGTTTGATCTGCTTAAAGGCGAAAATGAAGGAGCCGGCTATGCAGATCTATATCAGACCATGTACGGAATTAATAAGGCTGTCGATTTAAGAGCAGGCAGAATCAGACTGGAAGAAAAGATTAAAAAGATAAGAGATACAAGTAACACGGAAAACTCAAATGAAATTAATAATTTAAAAGCCGATAACGAAATAATTCAACTTGCCGAATATAAAAATAACGATTTCGCCGATACTGCGCGCAATAATCTTGCAAAATTGGAACACCAGAGATGGAATGCGTTTTATCTTGCAAACGACTGGACAAAGCTTCCGATAGCGAAAATAGGCTCAGGGAGTCTTGGGCGGCAGGACGGAATCGCAAAACAACATGCGTGTATTACCACGTTTCACGGGTTAATAGATTTAATGGAGATGCAAAAAGACGCTGAAAAAAGAGAATCTGAAAAAACCGGAGGAAAGCGGTTTATCGAAGCCGAGTCTCTCTTAAAAGCCGATACAATCAGGCATGATTTCAGCACGATGGATTTCTTACTGGAATTATCCGATGAAAATCTTGGAAAACTGCGCGACGCGGTAGGCAATCCAAATAAGGAATATACGGGTATATTGACAGGTTCCGGGTACTATATCGATAAAATAAGTTGACAGTATGGCGATTTTAATCTAGAATTTCCTCAAAAATATTATTAATAACAATATTTTTTAAATATGATTATAAACTACGGAGGTATCTAATGATCGGCATTTTACGGGTTCCGGCAGGAATGTTTGCGGCGGATGATGAGGCGGCCGCCAGAAAACGCAGGGAGATTGCGGAAAGATTAAAAAAGGGGCAGGAAGTAAGCGTTACAAATACAGGCGAAGTTGTAACTCCGAATGACCCAAAGGCTGACGGTGACAGCTCTCTGGCTATTCCTCCCGGTAAACTTGCGGCGTCTTTTTACTGGTATGAGCGCGATCCTGAACTGTTTGAAGCGGAACGTACTGTAATGAAAATGAAGCAACCCGGTTTTAAACTTGAAAAACTGGACGACGGAAGGCTGTGCTGGATAGGAGAGGTTAATCCGCGCGGAAGCAACGGAGGGACATGGACGCTACAAGTAATATACGACCACAATCATCCGCACAATGACACGTTCGGCGGCTCCATTAAGGTTTATTCCATTAAACCGACGCTGGAGGATCTAATAAAAGAATTGGGAGAACTGCCGCACATTCTTCGCGATACCGCCGGGTATTTGCATATTTGCACAGCCCGCGCGGCGGATGTCAATGTGGGGCGTGTTCAAACATCAGCCGCTACATGCATAGGCTGGGCAGTTAAATGGATTTGGATGGTAGAAGCCTGGATGCACGGAGAATTCGGAAAAGAAATATTTGATCATGACTATATCTAGGAAAAAGGAAAAAATAACTGATGGAACAGACCGTAATTTTTTCCGAACGCGCGTTTACAGCGCTTTTAACAGAAACTCTCGCAGAAATTAAAACCGAAACCGGCGGAATATTTCTGGGGCAGCATCATAACGGTAAATGGTATATAATAGAATCAATCGATCCCGGTCCCAATTCAATATTTTCGTCCGCTTATTTTGAATATAACGAAGCATATGTGAACCATCTTGCCAATAAAATAAATATATTATATAAAAATCCTTTAAAAATAATGGGGCTTTGGCACCGTCATCCCGGCTCCATGGATTTCTTTTCGTCAACGGATAACAGCACTCATGAAAAATACGCGAATATTAACACATTCGGAGTAATATCCGCTCTTGTCAATATAGACCCGTCTTTCAGGCTCTCCATTTACAGTATTACAGGAACTAAAGGAAGATTGAACATACCAAGAACAAAACTTAATTACAGTGTGGGTAACGAAAAAATACCGAATGAATATCTTATGTATAATCCCGCGGATTTAATTAAAAGAAAAATTGACGGGTTTATGACGCAAAACGCGGGGAGAGGCGATAAGCTCAAACTGATGGAAAAAATTATAACAAAGATTTTTAACGCCAACGCCGCCGTGGATGAAGAGCCGGTTCGTGTAAAAGACAGCGAGTTAGAAGAAATTATTAAAACTCTTGAAGAAGATATCGCTTTCTTCAGCGAACATGGAATTCAATGCGCGATGGCGTTAGCGGAAGACCATACGATTTCTTTCTACGGTGAAATAGAGCGCGGGAAAAAATCGCATGAAATGCGGCTGTTTATGAATAAAGAAAAAATGTTTGTTAAATATAAAAATAAAACGATTATTTACGGCTCGGGATTATTTTCTGAATCAATGAATTAATATAAGGGATGGCGCCATGACCGGTTCTAAAGAGATTAAAAAGAAAAATACGGTATTATTGCCGGAAGATCTTATGCTGTCGGGATTCTGCGGGGAGTTATACGGAAGATATATTGACTCAACCGGCATTTTTAATGTCCGATCCTCTTCAAAAGAAGATGGCGAACTAATCGGCGTTATTTGCAGCGAAAACGAAGCGCAGGAGACTCTTGAAAAATATAAAGACTGTAAAAATTTTATTTTAGGCAAACGTACTTCCGGGGAAGAAGTGACATTTACATGCAATAACGAAAATTTTCAAGTTAAATGCTATAACCTTATTCAGAATATATTTTCACGTAACACAGGAATACTGGAATCCGGCGTTATGATGGATAAATGCGCGTTTATTTTAGGCTGCGGTTCCGTAGGAAGTCTGGTCGCTTTGGAGCTTGCCCGCGCCGGAGTCGGAAAATTTGTTTTAGTCGATAATGACATTCTTGAATATCATAACCTTTGCAGGCATCAGTGTTCTATCGAAGATATCGGCGAGTATAAAACAGAATCTGTTAAAAAACGCATTTTAAATATTAACCCCAGAGCGGAAGTAATCAGTATTGTAAGTTTTGTGGAATTGGTTAAAAAAGATATATTCGATACCTATTGCGTTAAGGGAAAGGCGATCATGGTAGGCTGCGCGGACAACAGGCAGGCGGATATTTATACAAATTCGCTGTGCGTTATTTACAAAGTTCCGTTTATAAGTATAGGGTTATGGGAAAGGGCGTTCGCAGGCGAAATATTTTATTGGCTGCCTTATAATCCGATGCCGTGTTATAAATGCGCGATCGGCACAGGAGACGATTTATCGGGAAGGCAGTCGGCAAACAGGCATATTTACACCAATCAACAGGACGTTTCCAAATTGAATTTTGAACCCGGTATTTCTGTGGATATTAATTTTGTCACAACGATAGGGGTTAAGCTCATAATTGATATGCTGAACTACGAAAACGAAAACTACAATCAGCGCCTTCTTCCTTCGCTTAAGCAGTACACTCTTATCTGCAATACCAATAATACAAAAGCGGCAGGAGACATAGCGGAGATTTTCAGTTATCCCCTGCAGGTAACTACTTCCTTGCAGGTAAATTATCAAAAATCATGTCCGCCGTGCGAATTTTCCTGATATGAACGACGAGAGCCCTTCTTTAAAAATAAAAATACTCTGTGTTCTGTTTATTCTTGCGGTTACTGCGATATCGTTACTGGTTTTTCTTAACAGGGATAAACTGCATTATATCGGTAATTACGGCTTAATCGGAGTCTTTGTACTTTGTTTTATAAGCAATGCCACGGTTTTTGCGCCGGCTCCCAGTTTAATTGTAGTGGTTACCGCGGCGTCTTTTATAAATCCTGTTTTAGTTTCGCTCGTTGGAGCGTTTGGAGCGACTTTGGGGGAACTTACAGGGTTTTTTTCCGGCAGAGCGGGAAAAAGAATAAGAAATAAAGAAATCGGAAAACTTGGAAACGCGATTAAAAAATTCGGAACCCCTGTTATCTTTGTTTTCGCCTTGCTTCCGCTGCCGCTTTTTGATATAATTGGAGTTGCTTCCGGATTTTTGGGGATTAAATGGTATAAATTTGTAACGGCGTGTTTACCGGGCAAATTTATCAAGATGGTTATTTATGCCTGCGGTTTTACATATTTTCGGGATATGTTGGGCAGTTTAGTTTAAATTTTTACAGAAAGGCGTTAAGAAAATGGCTTACTTGGGTGACGGAGAAAAAGTAATAATCGGCATCTTTGTCGCTGTTCTTGTTATATTCGGAACAGTGACTCTGCGTTCTCAAATAAAATACAATTCCTTTTTTGCCGCGTTCAAAAGTTCTTCTTCTAAATTTACAGGATATGTTGATTTTACGCCTCCGCCTGTTATTGAAACAAAAGACGCTGTCGTTACCATAGATTTAAACCTTCGCATCGGACCGAGTTCAGACAACACTCCGATAAAAGTGCTTAAAACAGGGTCTATCGTAAAGGTTATATCTGTAGAAAACGGCTGGGCAAAAGTGTATGATGAAACCGACAGAGAAGGATATGTAGCGAATAATTTGCTTAGATATTTAGAAGATTAAAACGGGAGATTTTTTGTTAATATGGCTATAACCGTAGACAAACACGGAAACATCATTCGCGACAATGTTCCTGTGAGTAATACTCCAAGAAACACTCAGCCCTCAAGGCCGTACACGCCGCCTGCGCCGTCTTCGTATGACGGAGATATACCCACTGTAATTTTTTATCTTATAACTATTTTTTTAAGCGCAGCCGCCTCATGGCTTTTAGCCGGATTGGTAGGCGTGCATATTTTTGATCCTTCAAGACCTTCGGGATGGCTGAAAGGCATATCCAAATTTTTTCATAGTATCGGCTGTTACACGATATTTTTCGGCAGTTTTGCCGGTGTTTTTTGGTATAACATAAAACACGCTTATTATTTCGATTTTAAAGAATTGGTTCTTTCATTTCTTTCAGGTCTTGCGGGCTCTGTTATTGTCGGCGTTGCGGTATTCCTTTTAACGATCGTAGTTCAGATTATAATAGGTATTATAATAATAGGTGTTGCAATTTCATTTTTCGCTGGCGGCTGAAAGCGGAGTTTAATTATTTATCCCGTATAAATTTATCGCTTTTTTCATGTCAAACGCCGCCGCTTTATCCATATTAATACCCTGATATGCGACAGAACGCGCGAAGTAAGCGTCGGCAAAATCAGGCTCTATAATAATCACATCTGTAAATTGTTTTACCGCTTTTTCATAGAATCCTTTCCGGTAGTTGAGCAGACCGGCGTTATATGTATATCTGTTGTCGATTACAGCCGGATTATTAATAATGTCACGTATGGACACCATTTTTCCGTCACCCGCGTTATTGATTTCTTCTTTTACCCTGTCTATATTTTTTTTAATGACATCCGCTTTGCCGGGGTTTGTTTCTGATATTTTTTGTATTTCCTTTTCAGGGCCGTCGATAGAATCGCCCTTTAAAGCAAATACAAGTGAATTTACCGTATCCGCGCAAATAGTAAAATCAAATCCTTCTTCATTCCTGAGCCTTTCTGCAAGCTCCTTTCTGTTATTTGTGTTGCATTCTTCCATATTTTTAATAATGTCAGGATACCTGTGCTCTAGACATTTTAAGAATGCGTTTCTTATAGTCTTTGGCACGTCTTTTGCCAAATCTTTAAAATAGGCGGATACAAGAGCGGTGTTTTTTAATATGGATTTGTTTTCTTTAGTCTCTATGGAAACAATTTCTTTAATAAAATTTACAAGATCGGAATTCATGCCTTTGCTGCCTTTTTAAAGAAACTTTTAAAAGCCGTCTCTCGGAATCGAACCGAGGACCTCATGATTACAAGTCAAGTGCTCTGCCAGCTGAGCTAAGACGGCCGAATAACCGCACCGCGAAGCGGTGTAGATTAAAAAATCAACCGGGCCGGGCGCCGATAGAGTGATCCCGGACCGAAAAAGCAAGTCCGCCTTTGGGCGGACGACAGTGCCGCTGGTTCGTAACAAATCAATGCCGCACTTGGCACAAGACTATCAGTTTTTATAAATTATGTCAATAACTATACTTGACAATGCCTTCAATTTTGTCAATAATGCCTCATGGCTGATTTAACATGTACCCAGTGTGAAGCCTCCGTATCCGGTCCCTTATGGGTCTGTGATAAATGCGGTAACCATTCCAGACTGGGCTGGCAGCAAAGGCTGGGTATTACCGTAGACGAGGGGAGTTTTAGCGAGTTCGATTCAGGAATGAAGTCGGGTAATCCGATCGATTTTCCGGGATACGAAAATAAAATTAATGAATTGCAAAAAAATTGCGAAACAGGCGAAGCAGTTGTCACAGGCAAGTGTACTATAAAGGGTTACCCGTGCGTTATCGGCATTATGGACAGCCGTTTCATGATGGCAAGTATGGGCAGTGTTGTAGGCGAAAAAATAACCCGCGCGATTGAATACGCGACAGCGAATAAACTGCCTTGCGTTATTTTTTCTGCTTCAGGCGGAGCGCGTATGCAGGAGGGGATTATTTCTCTTATGCAGATGGCGAAAACATCAGGCGCCGTTGCCCGGCACACGGAAGCGGGCGGGCTTTATATTTCCGTAATCACAGACCCGACTACAGGCGGTGTTACAGCGTCTTTTGCGATGCTCGGCGATATTATTCTGGCGGAACCCGGTGTAACTCTGGGGTTTGCGGGAAAACGCGTCATTCAGGATACTATAGGCGCAATCCTGCCCGACAGGTTCCAGACGTCTGAATTTGTTTACGAACACGGTTTTGTAGATTCTGTCGTTCACAGGAAAGATATGTCGAATATTCTTTCGCATATCATCAAACTTCACGGCTATAAAGGAGGCAAATGATGGCTTTAAGTATGCAGCAAAAACTGGATCTCCTTAAGGGGCTTGGACGTCCTACCATTCAAGATTATATTCCTAAAATTTTTAGTGATTTTATCGAATTTCACGGCGACCGCTATTTTAGCGACGACCCCGCTCTGCTCGGAGGCATCTGCTTGTTAGGTGACACTCCTGTCACGATTGTTTCACAGGTGCGCGCTAACGATATCGATAACCTTCAAAGAATCAATTATTCCATGCCGCACCCTGAAGGCTACCGCAAGGCTCTTCGCCTCGCGAAGCAGGCTGAAAAATTCGGCCGCCCTGTTATTTGTTTTATCGACACTCCCGGCGCTTACTGCGGAGTTGGAGCGGAAGAAAGAGGGCAGGGAGAAGCGATTGCGCGTAACCTTCAGGAATTTATGATGCTGAAGATACCCGTAGTCTCTGTGGTTCTTGGAGAAGGCGGCTCAGGCGGTGCTCTGGCGCTTGGCGTTTGCGATGAACTTGCGATGCTTGAAAACGCTCTTTATTCGGTTATTTCACCTAAGGGTTTTGCTTCGATTCTCTGGAAAGACGGTTCAAGGGAAAGAGAAGCCGCGGAACTTATGAAAATTACCGCGGAAGATCTTTTACGTTTCGGCGTATGCGATAAAATAATCGCGGAGCCTGACGGAGGCGCGTCAAAAGACATCGGTTTAACCGCGAAAAATATAAACTCGTTCCTTACAGATACTGTAGCAAGATTGATGAAAGAAGATTTTAAAGGTTTACCCGAAAAACGCTATAAAAAATTCCGTAAAATCGGAGTGTTTACAGAGTAATAAATGGAAATAAATTATTCTAAAACTTTATTGCTGATTATCGACGCGCAGAATGATTTTTGCCCGGGCGGAGCGTTAGCGGTTAACGATGGAGATATTGTTATAAAACCGTTAAATGAGCTTAGCAACAATTTTGCCGCGAAGGGGGGGCGTGTCGCGGCTACTCAGGACTGGCATCCCGAAGGGCATATTTCATTCGCGTCTGTTCACAGCGGTAAAAATCCCGGCGATATAATCGATACGCCTCTTGTAAAAGGGCAGGTGCTTTGGCCGTGTCATTGCGTTCAGGGGACAAAAGGCGCGGATTTTCATGAGGCTCTGGATTTAAACCCTATTTCCGCGATTTTTAGAAAAGGCTGTAATAAAGACATAGATTCCTATTCCGCGTTTTTCGAAAATGACAGAAAAACAAAGACCGGTCTTGAAGGTTATCTTCGCTCACTCGGTATCGAAACTGTTGTAATGGGCGGTCTTGCCACCGATTACTGTGTGTTTTACAGCGCGATGGATTGTAAAAAATCAGGTTTTAAAACGATTATTGTGGGTGATGCTGTCAGAGGCGTGGGCATCCCTGAAGGTTCGGTAAAAAAAGCCATATCAGAAATGAAAACAGCGGGTGTAAATTTCTGCGTTTCCAAAGAACTGCTGGAAACATATGATTGATAATTCGGCATTATTTACAGATTTTTATTCGCTTACCATGGCGCAGGGTTACTGGAAAAACAACCGCGCGGAAAATTCTGTATTCGAAATGTTTTTTCGCCATCAGCCTTTCGACGGAGGATATTCAATCTTCGCCGGTCTTGGAACTTTGCTGGAAAAAATAAAAAATTTTGTATTTTCTGACGACGATATTGAATTTTTAAAAAGCCAAAAAATATTCGAAAACGGTTTTACCGATTTTCTTAAAACATTTCGTTTTAACGGAACGCTCTGGGCGATGGATGAAGGGACGGTTGTGTTTCCGCATGAGCCGCTTATTAGGGTTGAAGGCAATCTGATTGAATGTCAGATAATCGAAGGGCTGATACTTAATGTTATTAATTTCCAGTCTTTAATAGCGACAAAAGCGCGCCGCGTCTGGCTTGCTTCCGGCAGGGGAAATGTGATGGAGTTCGGTTTAAGACGCGCTCAAGGGCCGGACGGAGCGATTTCAGCCTCGCGCGCGGCATACATCGGCGGAGCTCAGGGGACAAGCAATACGCTTGCAGGAAAAATTTTCGGTATTCCTGTTATGGGGACAATGGCGCATTCGTGGATAATGTCGTTTGAAAGCGAGGAAGAAGCGTTTCAAGCTTATGCCGATATATACCCTGACAAATCTATTTTTTTAATTGATACATACGACACATTAAAAAGCGGCATACACAGCGCGATTAAAGTTGGAAATAAACTTGCGGATCAGGGGAAGGTGTTTGGAGTCCGTCTTGATTCGGGCGATATTCAATACCTGTCAACAGAAGTAAGAAAGATTCTTGATAATGCCGGATTAAAAAACGCGTTTATAACGGTTTCCAACGACCTTGATGAAAATATAATAGAAATGCTTGTTAAAGACGGAGCGCCTGTGAACACATGGGGAGTTGGAACTCGTCTTGTAACAGGCGGAAGCGCCGCCGCTTTTACAGGCGTGTATAAACTCGCCTCCATTCAGGGAAGAAAGGGCAATATGCCTGTTATGAAATTTTCAGATAATCCTGAAAAGACAACAAACCCAGGCGTTAAGCAGGTTTGGCGCATTAAAGATAAAAACGGTTTTGCGGTCGCGGATGTTCTGGGCATTGACGACGAAGATGATGTATTAAAAGACGGCGGACATTATTGTTTCTGGCATCCGTCCGCGGATTACCGCCATTTTAAGCACACAATTGACGGAAAAGCCGAGCCTTTGCTGAAAAAACGCATAGACAAAGGCGCAATTACGGCGGAGCAGTGTTCGTTAGATGAAATAAAAGCGCGCTGTGAGAGCGATCTGGAAACTTTCGATTCAACATATAAAAGACTTTTGAATCCGCATATTTACAAAGTGTCCGTTACAGACAGGCTTCGCGCCTTAAAACTGGAATTGATTCAAAAACACCTGGGAAAAAGACAAATTTAATATAACTTTCCAATAAAAATATAAAAAATCTTAATTAGGCGCAAATAAAAAAAATTGATCTTTTTAGTATTATGCGCTACTATGTAACTGCATACATTCGCATAATTAAAAATTCTTGCATGTCGCTTATTGTATTTCAAAAAGAGGGCGAAGGATGAGTAATATAAATTTCTACGAATCTAAGGATATTTCCATCAAATCTCTTGAGAGTATCTTAAACAGCATCGACGCGATGATTTATGTTACAGTTCCCGATACAGGAGAAATTCTTTTTGTTAATAAGCAGTTAAAAAGTTTTTTTGGACAGAAGGATGACAATTTTAACGGACAATTCTGCTACAAATTATTCAGGGGATTTGACAAAATGTGCGGGTTTTGCCCGTGTTTTCATCTTGACAATGATCCTGATCACATTTTTATGTGGGATGAATATGTAGAAAAATACAAACTGCATATCCGGCATTCCGATTTTTTAATTGACTGGCCAAACGGCGAGAAGGTACATCTTCAACATGCGGTTGATATTACGGAGCTTACCAACGCCAGAGAACAGGCGGAGCAGAGCAGTAAGTCAAAGAGTATATTTCTTTCGCACATGAGCCACGAGATACGCACTCCGATGAACGCAATCCTTGGAATTGCGGAGATACAGCTTCAAAAAGAGAATTTACAGCCTGATACATGCGAAGCGTTCGGCAAAATTTATGAATCAGGCGATCTTTTACTTAATATAATAAACGATCTTCTTGATCTTTCAAAAATTGAATCAGGCAAATTGGAAATATTTCCCGTTAATTATGAAATTCCAAGTTTAATTAACGATACTACGCAGTTAAACCGGCTTCGCTATGAAAGTAAACCGATAGAATTTTCAATTCTTTTGGATAAAAAAACTCCCATAAAACTTTTCGGTGATGTTCTTCGCATTAAACAGATTTTAAATAATATTCTTTCTAACGCTTTCAAGTATACCGATGAAGGAAAGATTGAATTTTCCATACACTGCGAAAACATGAAAGATCCTGAAGATATTATGCTTGTATTTCGTATAAGCGACACGGGGCAGGGTATGACCGTCGATCAAATACCGAAACTTTTTGAAGAATATACGCGCTTTAACCTTGAAAAAAATCAGACGACAGTCGGAGCGGGTCTTGGAATGAGTATAACAAAACGTCTTATAGACCTTATGGACGGACAAATAATTGTTGAAAGTAAAATCGATAAAGGCAGTACATTTACGGCGCGCATTCCGCAAAAACGCGCCGGGATAGAGGTATGCGGCGATTTATTAATTAATAAACTAAAAAATTTTACTTTTCACAGCACTTCGATAATGAAAAAAGTGCAGTTCCTGCGCGAATATATGCCTTATGGAAGAGTGCTTGTTGTGGATGATGTAGAATCAAATATTTATGTCGCTAAGGGGATGTTGATTCCGTACGGTTTAAAGATAGACACCTCTTTCAGCGGCTTTGAAGCGATAGAGAAGATAAGAAACGGAAATGTATACGATATTATTTTTATGGATCACATGATGCCGAAAATGGACGGCATCGAAGCCGTTAAAATTATCCGCAAGATGGGATATACAAATACGATAATCGCCTTAACCGCCAACGCCATTCTAGGCAGGGCGAAAATGTTTTTACAAAACGGTTTTGACAGTTTTTTATCTAAACCAATCGATTCGCGCGAACTTGATTATTTATTAAATAATTTTATTAAGAACAGAAAACCGCAGGAAATTGTTGAAGCCGCCAGAAATGTATCTGTTGAAGACCGGATATTGAATAATAATAAAAATAATCAAATTAATGAGACGATTCTGGAAAATATTTTTGTTAAGGATGCGCAAAAAGCCGTAAACATACTGGAAAAAATTAAAATAAATGATTCAGAAATCGAAACATATATTACAACTGTCCACGGAATGAAAAGCGCTCTGGCGAATATCGGAGAAAATGATCTATCCGCGATTGCGTTAAAAATGGAAAATGCCGGAAAGCGATGGGATTTTGATATGCTGTTAAATGAAACTTCGGCTTTTATTAACGCGTTAAAATCACTGATTCTAAAATACAAAACCGTTGAGGAAACAGAAAACGGTGAAATACCGTCTGAAGACCTTGTGTACTTGCAAAATAAATTAGCGGACATTAGAACAGCCTGCCTGTTACTGGATAAAAGGTCAGCTAAAAAAGTGATAAATGAATTAAAAAACACCGTCTGGCCGAGACGCATTAAATCCGTTGTAGACGAACTTTTTATGCATCTGCTGCACAGCGATTTTAAAGAAATGGTAAAACTTGTAGACGAATTCGGCAAATAGCATTTTTAATATACTCATGTTATAATATAGATATGAACACTATACAAATAAACTTTATAAAAACACAAGAAACAATTACCTGTGAATACGGAATAAAAGCCTCCGATCTAATCGATCATTTTAAAATTCCACGCGAACAAATAGCGGCTGTAAAAGAGAATGACGAAATCCGTCCGCTTGGAACATCGTTTCTGGTTAACGCGAAGGTTGAGCCTGTTATTCTAGATTCGCGCGACGGTGTTATGATCTACAGGCGCACTCTTTCGTTTGTTTTAGCGATTGCCGCGCGTAAAATTTATCCCGACGACGGTGTATATGTGGGACATTCGCTTGGTAACAGTTATTATTATACGTTATCCTCAGGCGATAAACCGAAAGAAGATGATCTAAAAAAACTCAACGAAGAGATGAAAAGACTTGTAAAAGAAAATCTTCCCATTTCCTTTAAATATCTTGGATACGAAGAAGCGGTTCAGTTATTTAATAAGTACAATCAGACCGATACTGCCCTGCTGCTTGAACATAGAAGCTCCTCTTATATCAAGGTTAATGAATGTAACGGCTACATGGATATATATGTTCAGCCGCTTCTTGACCGTACCGGACTTCTCAACGCCTTTGAAATAATGCCGTATCAGGACGGATTTCTGCTGCGCTTTCCCGGTTTCAGCAAGAGGAAAGATATAGGACCTTTTGTTGACGAGCCTCAGATTTTCCGCGTTTACAGCCAGTATAAAGACTGGGGAAAAATAATCGGCGTTCGCGTGGTCGGTGAGTTGAACTCGCGTATTACAAACAGAAAAATTCTGGATTATATAAGAATCGCCGAAGCGCATCAGGCGAGGATGATGGGAGATATCGCGCGCAAGGTTTATGAAAAACGTGATGAAATTAAAATGGTGCTTATCGCCGGTCCTTCAAGTTCAGGAAAGACAACAAGCGCGAAACGCCTTGAAATCGAGCTGATGGTCTCTGGGCTTAAACCAATCATGATCAGCCTTGACGATTATTACAGGGGAAATGACGAAACGCCCAAAGACGAAAACGGAGAGCCCGATTGGGAATGTCTCGAAGCGCTTGACGTGCCGTACCTTAACGAACAGCTTCAAGCTCTGTACCGCGGAGAAGAAGTAACTCTCCCTGTATATGAATTTAAAACAGGAAAACGCAAGGAATCGGGCGGAAGAAAAATAAAACTTGGAAAGGAAAACATATTAATTGTTGAAGGCATCCACGGTTTGAATGACGCTCTTACCCATTCAATAGAGCGAAGCACAAAGTTTAAAATTTACATCTCCGCCCTTACGCAGTTAAATCTTGACGACCACAACCGCATCCCGACAAGCGATAACAGGCTTTTAAGACGCATGGTGCGCGATTCGCAGTTTAGGGGAATGGAAGCTGCAGGCACTATTAAAATGTGGCCGAAGGTGCAGGCAGGCGAGCGCAAGCACATCTTCCCGTTTCAGAATTTATCCGACGCCGCGTTTAACTCGGCGCTTGATTACGAATTGTCTGTTTTAAAATATTACGCCGACCCGTTGCTGCGCGCGATAAAACCCGGAAAGGCGGAATACGCGGAGGCTGTAAGGCTTTTATCCTTCCTTGAAAACTTTACTCCGATCCCGCCGCAATACGTGCCGGGAACAAGCATCCTGCGCGAGTTTATCGGGGACAGCGAGTTTAAATACTAATTACAATCCAAGCGCGATGGCTATTTGTGATTTGTAGTCCCTGCTTGAAATTTTATCTTTTAAATAATCTGAAATAATTTGTTTTACGACCGGGGGGAAGGCGTTCCAGTAGCGTTCAGGCCATGCGCCCATCTCTTCGCGAAGGCTTTTGTCCACAGACTCTTTCATTTCGCCGTGGGAGAATGACACAAACTGATCTATCATGGAAAGAAGCGCCTCAGGCGGCAGACCTGAATTGTTTTTGGTTCCGCTGAATTGATCCGGGAGCCATGCCTGGCATAACTCGTTTATCTGGGCGTCGTTTAATTCAGGCGCGTGTTCCTTAAGCAGTTTGATGATCATCTCCTGAATGGACCTTCTCATGCTGTCTATACTGCCGCCTACGCCTGAGTTTATTTTCTCCGTGATCTCTTTCGCCATTTTTTGAGGATCGGGGATATTGCCGATTGTGTTGAATACTGTCAGATCGCGTCTTCGTCTTGTTACGGCTTCCGCCAGAGCTTCTATCGATGCTTCATCACTGTGATTAAGAATGTAATCAAGCGCCTGCAGCAGCCGTGGATCTGTCATTAATGAAATTAGACTTTTTTGGTGATATAGTCGCTTTTAAGGCACCTTGCGCAAATTTTTAATTTCATGGTCGTGCCGCCTAATTCGGTTTTTACATTTACAAGATTGGGCTTCCATGTCCTGCGTGTACGATTTTTGGCATGGCTGACCTTATTGCCCGTGATTGTATGTTTTCCGCAAATATCACATGTTCGTGACATATTTTCCTTCCTTCGTAAAAAGCCCGGAGGGCATTAAATCTACTTTAGCCATATATACCAAAAATCGTAATAAATGTAAAGCGCTTTTCGCTATTTTCCTATCCTAATCGAGTTAAACCAGGCATTCGTGTAGAGTTCCAGAGATTCGCCAAGGTCTTCTACAAGCTCTGTAATTACAAGTTCGTCCTCTGAATACAGGGAAACACCCTGTTTATAATACCTTGCCGGGAGGTTCACAGTAGCCGGAAGACCGAAAGTATCGACAAATTCGGCATAAATATCAGGTCTATGGATAAAATCGATGAATTTATGCGCCAAATCTATATTTCTGGCGTTTTTAAGGATGCACATATTGTCAATATAAGACGGTCCGCCTTCTTTCGGGATAAAGAAAACCGTATTCTCAAATAATTGGGGAATATCAGCGATTTCCTCGTAAATCGCCTCGGGAAAACCGTGGACAACCCAAAAATCACCGTTGGCATAACCCTTTCCGAAGGATTCAGCGTCAAATTTCACAAGATTGGGTTTCCATGAGCTATTGATATGATCTCTTGCGGCGGCAATATGAAACGGGTCTGTAGTGTTTACGGACATACCCAAAAACGCAAGCGCGCCGCCCAGAACCTCGCGCATATCGTCAAGCATTGTCATACGGCCTTTAAGATCGTCTCTTTCAAATATAGACCAGCTTCGTTCGAAATACGGCACTTTTTCCGTATTTACGATGACGCATGCCGCGCCGTAAAAATATGGGACAGAATATTCCATGTCCGGATCGTAACTTGCTATTTTCAATACTTCCGGATCGATATTTCCAAGATTAAACATTTTTGATTTATCAATTTGTTCCAGCATACCCTGGCGCATCATAATCGGAACATAATCTTTAGACGGGAAAACGACATCATAACCGCCCCTCTTCCCCTGAGTCGCTTTGAGTTTTGCGTACATATCTTCGTTAGATGCAAATTCGTCATAAATCACTCTGCAATCGTATTCTTGTTCAAATTTTTCTATCACTGACGGCGGCGTATAATACGTCCAGTTGTAAATATACAGCCTTTCTTTTGAACTACAGGAAATAATGGCGGGCATGAAAAGCGCCGCCATAACCGCAAGATAGATGATGTTTCTTTTTTTCATCATACAACCTCCTTAGCAGATATGGCGGTTTACGGCGTTCACGCGGGTGCAATGCCGTAAACCGCTGCGATAAACGGCGTTTTAACGCCGCTTATCGTTAAAATATGCGCCGTTTTTTCGGCGTATATTTTATAGTTAATCCCCAATTCTTATTGAGTTAAACCATGCGTCATTGTAAAGATCAAGCGCCGAACCAAGATCAAACTTGATTTCCACATCCGCCAAATCTTCAGCCGAGTACCATGACGGCCCTTCCTTGTATTGGCGGGCAGGTACGTTAGCTGTTGCCGGGAAACCGAACGCGTCGGCAAACTCGGCGTATATTTCAGGTCTGTGAATAAAATCGATAAACTTGTGCGCAAGTTCTATGTTCTTTGAACCCTTTAAAATGCACATACTGTCGATATAAGCGGGTCCGCCTTCCTTTGGGAAGAAGAAAACAGTGCTCGCCATCATTCTTGGGTCTTCGGCGATTTCTTCAAAAACCACTTCTGGATACCCCTGGACTACCCAGAATTCCCCGTTCGCAAAACCTTTCCCGAACGCGTCAGCGTCGAACTTAACAAGGTTTGGTTTCCATGACTGGTTTATTAAATCTCTGGCTTCGATTATCTGAGATTGATCGTCGGTATTAACCGAATAGCCGAGGAACGCCAGAGCGTCTCCCATTACTTCGCGCATGTCGTCTAACATTGTCATACGGCCTTTTAAATCTTCTCTTGCGAAAATTGACCAGCTTCTTTCAAAGTTCTGAACTCTTGCCGTATTTACTATAATGCCCGCCGCGCCAAAGTAATACGGGACGGAATAATCCATGTTGGAATCGTATTTCGCGAAATCCAGAACAACAGGATCGACATTTGCAATATTGGGAACAAGCGACTTATCAATTTTTTCCAGCATATTTTGATGTATCATTATTTCTACATAATCCGCCGACGGGAATACAATATCGTATCCGCTGCCTCCTGATTTGAGTTTTGCGTACATATCTTCGTTAGATGCAAATTCATCGTAAATAACCCTGACATTGTACTCCTTCTCAAATTTTTCGATGACAGTTTCCGGCGTGTAATAAGTCCAGTTATAGATGTAAAGGCGCTCTTTTTTTTCGCATCCTCCCATCGCAAACAGGACAAGACCCATCACAAGCATACCAATGAAAAATTTTCCTTTAAAAAATTTTTCAATAGACCGCTTTCCGTTTTTTGAACGCGAATCTCTTTGAGTCAAGCCCGAGATCGCGCCCGAATTGGGTAGTTCCATCTTTTCCTCCCTCACGTTTTCCATAATTTCCTCCATAAAATTTATTTAAAAAATATTTCTAAAGAAATATTTTTTATTTCGCAGCGATATATTTAAGGAATTTCCTTAAAAAGACGCATAATATGACAGTTCCCAATATCATGACCACAGAAAGCGCGCTGATTAAAGGGGTTATGCCGCCTTTCCTTGTAATAGCGGAATATATAAAGATGGGCAGGGTAGAAGAGCCGGGTCCCGCCACAAAGAATGTAATCACAAAGTCTTCCAGCGACAATGTTATGGCGGTTAACATGCCGGAGATAATACCCGGCATGCAAATGGGAAGCGTAACTTTAAAAAGCGTTTCCCTTTCGCTCGCTCCAAGATCCGCTGCGGCTTCTATAATGGAAAAATCAAATTCATCCAGGCGCGCCATTACCATCAGAAAAACAAAAGGCAAGTTAAATGTTGTGTGGGCGACGTATATTGTAAAAAGCCCGAGAGGAATTCCAATACCGGCGAAGAAAATGGAAAGCGAAACGCCGATTATGATTTCAGGCAGAATCATCGGCAGAAAGGAAACTGTTTGAACATATCCGCGCATTCTGAACTTGTACCAGCTAACTCCTATCGCCCCGATTGTACCGAGAACGGTGGCGGTCGCCGCGGAAGACACCGCTATTACAAGGCTGTTCCTTAAAGCGCGCCATAATTCGCGCGAGCTAAAAAGCCTTTCGTACCACCGGAAAGAAAATCCTGTCCATGTCATGCTTGTGGAGCCGTTGAATGAATATACAACAAGAACCACAAGCGGCAGAAAGAGAAAAACAAGGGTAAACGCAAGCACGGTCTGCGACATTGAAAAACGCTGTTTAAAAGCGCGTTTTGCGTGTCTTGCCGCCTCTCCTTGATTTTTTAAGGGTCTTAAAGAGGTGACAATTTTTGCTGCAAGACTAGCCATTGGCAGCCTCCGCGTGTTTCTGCGCCTTTACTTCCCTTTTTTTGGAAGCGTCTTTCTTCTGTATATACATCATCCAAAGAACGCCGATTGTTGTAACAACTGTAAGAACCATGGAAATCGCGGCGGCGCGCGGCCAGTTACGCGATTTTAAAAGCTGGTCGGCGATTATGTTTCCAAGCATATAGGAATCTTTGCCGCCGACAAGAAGCGGGACAGCGTAGGCGCCGAAGATGGGTATAAAAGTAAATAACACAGCGGTAAAAATGCCGCCGCGGATATTCGGCAGAAGTATTTTTATCATTGAGGTGATCTTGTTCGCTCCAAGATCGCGCGCAGCTTCCAAAAGAGAAAAATCGAATTTGTCGATTGTTGAGAATAACGGCAGGATGGCGTATGGCAGGTACATATAAACCAGAACAAGGATAACGGCTTTTTGATTGTAGAGGAACGGGATAAAATCGTTAATTATTCCCAAGCGTAAAAGAGTGTCATTCAGAAAACCGTTGTTGCCTAAAATGGTCATCCACGCGAAAACCCTTATTAAAAAATTTGTCCAAAAGGGGATGATAATAAGCAGCAGTAAAAGGGTTTGATGTTTGCTTTTCGCCATGCAGTACCCGCACGGAAGCGCGAATAAAATTGTAATTATTGTCGCTACCAGAGAAGTTACAACTGTCCGCAGAGTTATGTGCAAAAATACAGGGTCTGCAAGGTAGCGGTACGCTTCAATCGAGAATTCGTTTTCTACGCCGCCGTACAGCCCCTTTTTCATGAAACTGTAAATAATGATAATTATAATCGGCGCGAGGAAGAAGAGAGTAAACCATGCTGCCATCGGGGAAGAGTAGAGCGGGCCAAGATTTCTGACCTTACTTCTACTCATGATTTTACCTCGACAATATAGCCGTCTAAGGCGCTCCATGAAAGATAAACCGAATCCTTCCAGCGGATGTCAGGACCTTCGTCAGAATAATTCGCGTGCTGTTTAATTACGCGAATGAGCGTATTGTCAACCTTTACATAGAATTTAGTCTGAAAACCAGAATATATCGGCTCGTCTACGATTCCCTGAAAAAGATTTATATCGTCGCGTTTTGTAGCGGGTTTTTCTTTTGTGATGCTGATCTTTTCCGGTCTTATGGTAAAGCTCACCTTTTGCCCGGCGTGTATTTCATCAACGTCTGTTACTTTTATTTTTCCAAGTTCGGGGATTTCAACTTCCGCCATATATTCCGTTACATCTTCATAATCGTTAAGTTTGTATTTTTCCACATGCGTTATAGTACCGTCAAAAAGATTTGTTTCTCCGATAAAACGCGCGACAAAATCGGTAGACGGGCTTTCATAAATTTCATGCGGCGTGCCGATCTGCAGAATGTCGCCCTGATTCATTACCGCGAGGCGGTCGGAAACTGAAAGCGCTTCCTGCTGATCGTGGGTAACATAGATAAATGTGATGCCGATTTCATCGTGGATACGGTCTAGTTCTATAAGCATGTGCTGGCGCAGTTTTGCGTCTAACGCAGAAAGCGGCTCGTCTAAAAGAAGTACGCGCGGCTCGTTGATAAGAGCGCGGGCAATCGCCACGCGCTGTTTCATTCCGCCCGACAGTTGGTTCGGTTTTTTATCGGCGTGGCCTTCGAGGCTTACAAGTTCAAGGTACTGTTCAACTTTGCTTTTAATTTGCGCGGGTGTTTCACCTTTTAATCTTGGAGAAAAGGCTACGTTCTCGAACACGGATAAATGAGGAAAAAGCGCGTAATTTTGAAATACAGTATTGGTTGGACGTTTGTTCGGAGGCAATGAAAGCACATCGTCGCCGTCAAGGGTGAGCGTCCCGACATCGGGCGCTTCGAACCCGGCAATTATGCGCAGCAAAGTAGTCTTTCCGCATCCAGACGGTCCCAATAGGGAAAAAAATTCTCCCTTTTTTATCTCAAGGCTCACATTCTTGAGCACTTCGAAATCACCAAAAGATTTGCAAATTCCCCCGATGACAACATTGCTTCCTATCAACTGATTACTTCCAGCCTCCCATACAGAACAAATATGTTTATAGCCAACAATGGGGCTTTTTTAAAATATTGTCAATAGATCAATTTTAGTATTCCACTTTCCATAAAAAAAGACCATGCGGCGGCAGGGTAGGGCCTGCCCGGGAGCGCTCGCCTGAGGAGATAATTTCACGCAATTTTTCAGGCGGCGCGGTTTTCTCTTCATAGTAGAGGAAGGTTCCTGCTACGGAGCGTACCATATTTCTTAAGAAGGCGTTGGCGCGGATTTCAAAGATAAGGCTGTTTTTTTCCATGTAAAAATAAGCGCTGTAAACATACCTGTTTTTTGATTTGCTTGTGTCTCCGGCGCCCGCGAAGACGGAGCAGTCTGTTTCTCCAAAGAGGAGCCTTCCGTAAGCGTTTAGAAGTTCAACGCGCGGATAGCGGAACAAGCGAAGGTTGTAGCGGTTTTCATGCGGTAAAAGCGGGCGCAGGGGACTGCAGATAAATTGATAGCGGTACAGCCGCGCCTTTGCGCTGAAACGGGCGTGGAAATTGCCGTCCGCTTCTTCCGCCTGAATAACCCGCACGTCAGAGGGAAGAAGCGAATTAAGAGCGTGGGTAAAACGCTCAGGTTGAATAGTGTCGATATTTGTGTAAAAATTGGCTGTCTGCCCCGCGGCATGAACGCCTGAATCTGTTCTGCCTGAACCTGTCAGATTTACAGAATAGCCGTGCATTTTTTCGAGAGCTTTTTCGATTACACCCTGCACAGTGCGCTCGCTGTCCTGCCTTTGCCAGCCGCAGAAACCGGCGCCGTCGTAGGCGATTGTAAGTTTTATATTTCTGCCTTCGTTCATTTAACAGCGCTTCTATTGTTCGTTTTCGGAAAGCTCGGCGTTAATGGTGTCGTATAGTTTTCTTGCGTGTTCAAGGAAGGCGCCGGGTTTGTCCTTTGACGATTTACCCATACCGAAAAGTTTCGCTATGGTTCTTCGCGCTTCTTCCAGAGTTAATTTTCTTTCAGCTTCGTCATGCGCGGGACCGTATTTGTAACGAAGGAAAGCGCACATGTACAACATTCCTTCATACGAATAATTTTTATCTGTATCGGGACCGAATATTTTTATGCCGGAAAGCGTTTCCCTGCCTGATTGTTCGCGCGAAAGAGCTTCGTTGTAAAGATACTGCGACTTACGGCGGAAGAGATCTGCCAGCCAGTCGTAATGCTGATCCGGAAATTTATTATGAAGTTCGTCAACAAGCCACGCGCAGCGAATCGCGGCGAGCCCCTGCTTGATTGTAGGGGAGGCGTTTTTATTAAAATAGTCGTAACAGCGCAATGTTAAAAAAAACGACGCTGCGCCGTCCATTAATGTGCGGTTTTCATGGAATTCAACGCCGGGAAAAACCAGAAGAGTTTCCTGCATGCGTTTTTCAACCTCACTTCTTACTGTTTGCGCGTTTTCTTTCGGCAGATTCGGGAAGTCGCCTTCCATGGACGCGTACCAGCATTCGGGACAGACGATTGAATAATACACAAGCGGAAAAATCTGCCCGTATTTGGCGGAAGGTTCGTAAAGGCGGTGCAGTTCATCTGTCAATTTTCCGGCGATAAGCCTTCCGCCGCCTGAAAGAAGCTCTTCTTTTTTGAAAGACGCGCCGCATGAAGGGCATTGAAATTCCTTCTTTGATTGAAAAGTAATTTTTAATTCTTTTTCATCATCTGTCTGGTTCTTTCCCATAATGTTTATACCCTTTCAAGCACTATCATGGCTATTGCATTCTCTCTTTCATGCGAAAGAGAAATATGTACTTTGTTCGCGCCGGATTTTTCAAACGCCTTCTTTGCCGTTTCTAATAATATTATATCCGGTTTTCCGTTTTCTTTGTTGCATACATTAATATCTTTTAACGATATATGCGAAAGCCCTGTCCCTAACGCTTTTCCAAACGCTTCTTTGGCGGCAAATCTTGCGGCAAGCGTAAGGGCGGCGCTGTTTTTGCGCGAGGAAGCAAGGGAGAGTTCATCCGAATGAAAATATCTTTCCAGCAGTTTTTCGTCAGCAAGCCAGCGTTCCATGCGGTTAATCTGCACAATATCAACTCCGATTCCTGTAATCATTCTCTGATGTCTCCGGTTAATTCCGCCGTACCTGCCGCTCCGGTTTCTTCAAGCGAATCAGAAATAATCTGCCGAGGAATCTCCTGCCTCTCGCGGACAATTCTTCGGATTATGCCGCGGTACTCCAGCATATTACTGCCGTGAATGGAAATTAAATGATTTTCATTTATTATATTTACCATGATGGAAAAACTTTCATTACGCCCGTCAAGATTAATTATTTCTGTATTGAAGTCAAGGTGAGTATCCAAAATACTGCCGGGGCCGTCTGCGACTACGCTTGCCGGGATTAAAGTCTGAGAAATCAATTCATATCCTTCCGCGATTGTCCCCTGAAAAACCGGAAAAACAGAAATGTTACGCGTCACTCTCTGATCAAGGAACATGGGTATGTCTATGGGAAGCACTGTTATTTCCAGAGGTTCAATTCCAAGAGCGCTTCCCTTTTTGCGGATTTGCACCGGAACCCTGTAGTTGCCTGTGTTTGTATATCTTCCAAGATCGATAAAAGCTTCGACATCGTCTTCCATAATTTGCTGTATCTGGGCGGATTCACCGCGCATCGAAATTCTGACCGCTCTCGCGAAAAAACTTGCCGGTAATAAAGTTTCGCTTGGTTCGACAAGAAGCGGCGCAGTGAAAAATCTTGCTTCCAGGGTATTCATTCTGTAGAAAACGGCGATAACAATCGCCGCCGCGAGGGAGAGAACCTTAACAGGCCATTTTTCGATGATTATCGAGATTAATTTCGCCCTAGTCAACAAGAACCTCCCTTTCTTCGTTTTCAGACGAGTCTTTTTGATTCGACAACAGCGACGATTCTTTTCTGCTTCCCTTATCCAAAAGTTCTTTTAATTTGCGCGTAACTTCCGCTGTTGATAAATCGTAATAAAGTTTTGAATCGTAAGCCAGCGAGATCGCTCCTGTTTCTTCGGATACGACAAGAATCACAGCGTCAGACTGTTCCGCCATGCCGAGGCTCGCTCTGTGGCGGGTTCCGAAATTCTTGCGGATATCCTGCCTCTCGGAAAGAGGTAAAAAGCAGCCTGCCGCGGATATTTTCGCGCTCTGAATAACCATCGCGCCGTCGTGCAGAGGGCCGTCAAATTCGTACATCGCGACAATCAGCCCGGAAGATATTTCCGCGTTTATTCTTGTTCCCGTGTCCGTTATGTGTTTTAAATTGATCTTGCGCTGAAAGACGGCGAGCATACCGCGTCTTTTTTGAGATAACAGTTCAGCCGCCGTAATGATAGCGTCCAGTTTTCCGATTTGAACAGCGGCGTTCGGTCTGAAAAATTCTGTCTGCCCGAGGCGCATGAATATTTTTCTTAGCTCCGGCTGGAAAACAATGGCGATGGCGATAAAAAGCCCGGGCGCTATTGTCGTGAGAACCCAGCGCAGAGTGGTCAGATTAAAAAGAAACGCTATTCCGTAAACAAGGGCGAGGAAGCCTGCGCCTTTCACAAGCGGTAAAGCCTGGGTCTTCTCAAGGAGTTCATAACCTTTGTAAAGGATAAAAGCCAGAAGCGCCACATCCAGAACAGGGCGGATGAAGTCGTAAATTGAACCGAGCCATTGGAACCAAGCCATTATGTCACTATATCATGAGGAATAAGTATTGCTCAAGTATTGATAAAATGCGGCTAATATTGATTTTTAATTGTATTAGCTATGCTTTTAGCATCAAGATTATTAACCGCGAGGAGTTCTTCTCTTGTCCCGAGCGCTTTATCATCTTCCATGAAATGAGCTTGCGCTGCCATGATTATAATTTTTGATTTTGTATTATATTTTGCGGCAATACAGGCGGCGTATTCGCCGAAGCCGCCTTCGCGCATTCCTTCTTCGATAAAAACCGTTAATTTATAGCTGTTTAATATATTGACAAGACTGTCTTCGTTAACAGGTTTTAAGAAGCGAAGGTTGTAAAGGTCAGCATCGATATTGTCTTGTTTAAGAAGAAGTGCCGCCTCGTTTGCTTCTTTGTAAAGGCTCCCTGTGAACGCCAGACAGACATTTGCGTTCTCGCTCTTAGAAACCCATACGCCACACCCCGTTTTAAGCGGCTGTGAAAACGCGGAAACTTCTTCGGGGCAGTACGCTTTTGGATAGCGAATAATAACAGGTCCGCATGTACCTGTATCTACCGCCCATTCAAGCATCAGACCCAGTTCCTTTCCGCTCGCAGGCGCCAGAATCGTGATATTAGGCGCGCTTCTAAAAAGCGAAATATCAAAAAGCCCCTGATGCGTTTCGCCGTCCGAGCCGACGAAGCCCGATCTGTCCAGCGCAAAAATGACTGGAAGTTTCTGGAGAGCCGTATCGTGGATCACTTGATCGGCGGCTCTTTGTAAAAAAGTCGAGTACATCGCGACAACAGGGCGCATTCCGTTGGCAGCAAGTCCAGCGGCGAATGTAACGGCGTGTTCTTCCGCGATACCGACATCGAAAAAACGTTTGGGAAACTCTTTGGAAAAAGCGCAGAGCCCTGCGCCTGTTTTCATGGCGGCTGTTATGGCGGCGATATTTTTATATTTTTTCGCGATTTCAACCATACACAAGGAAAAATATTCTGTAAAAGTTTTTCTTTTACTTTGATTTGACTGTTCTATGCCGTTGTCCACAGAGAAAGATCCTACTCCGTGATAGCTGTCAGGATCATCTTCAGCGTAGAGATATCCTTTGCCTTTGCGCGTATTTATATGGATGACTACAGGGTTGTTTAATCTCCTTGCGTCTTCCAGCACGTTAATTATTGTTTGAATATTATGTCCCGGAATGGGGCCAACATATTCAAAACCGAGATCCACAAAAAAATTGTCGATATAAAAGACGGCTTTTACCGCGCGTTTTAGTCTGACAACAAGATTAAAAAAAGCGTCTCCAAAAAAAGGAATTTTTTTTACCATCGTGTCAAAATGACGGCGGAAAGTTTGATACTTTGCTTTCATGGAAAGGCGGCTTAAATATTTGGAAAGTCCTCCGACATTGCTGCTGATAGACATTTTATTATCGTTAAGGATTACGATTAACGGAAGTCCAAGATGGCCGGCGTGTGAAAGCGCTTCGTAAGCGATTCCGCCTGTTAAAGCTCCGTCTCCTATTACAGCGACGGCGTAATTTTTCGCGCCTGACATTCTGTCCGCAGCTAAAAGCCCGAGCGCGGCGGAAATTGAAGTGGAAGCGTGTCCCGTGTTGAAAGCGTCGTGCGGGCTTTCGCTTCGTTTTGGGAAACCGGAAAGCCCGTTCTGTTTGCGAAGGGTAGAAAACGATTCAAAACGCCCAGTAAGCATTTTATGCGCATAACATTGGTGCCCGACATCCCAGACAATTTTATCATCAGGCGAATTAAAAACCCTGTGAAGGGCGATGCTGAGTTCCACAACTCCAAGATTCGACGATAAATGCCCTCCGTTATCTGAAACTGTAGAAACAATTTGTTTTCTGATTTCATCGGCAAGCTGATTCAATTCGCGTAATTTCATTTTTTTTAGATCGGAAGGCGTTTTTATCTTATTTAACAATAATGCTGATTCATGCATGTTTTTTAAACTTCGGTAGTGTAATTAATAATAAAACGTTCAAGATTGCGAAAGTCGTTCAGGTATTTGCGCCGTGAAGAACAAAGATCTTTTAATTCTGTAAGCATATTATGATCAACTTCGGCGGCAAGAGGAAGAAGATATCTTTCCGTTTCGTTTATATACCTTTCTACAAATTCAAGATTGTTTACAAAGCCAAGAGAAATCATATTGGAAATTCTGTCCGCCACTTTTAATATTTTGGCTTTTTTGGAGCCGCTTTCATAAATGCGGGTAAGAAACGCGGGTTTTGTTTCGCCGTGCCTGCGGGTCACTTCCTGAACAAGTTCGTAAACCGCATGGCTGTCAAAGTCGATTGACAATAGAATATTGTGGTTAAAATCAGGAATATCTTCCAGAACGTCATGGACAAGCGACGCTTTAAGCAAAATGGGGTCTATATATTTGTAATCGATTAGAATCGACATGGTATCAAGCTGATGGCGGAACATATTTCCGCCGCCTTCGCGCGATTTACCGATTAAATAAGTAGCTACCTGAATATACGGAGCAAGACGGGTGCCGCTGAGTTTATCAGTTTGTTCTGTATCCATTATAGATCCCTTAAATATTTCTCAAATTTTTCCGTGCGCAAAAGCGTTTCTTCCAGCTTTGTTTTTTGCTCGGCTACAAGATCGGCAGGCGCGTTTTTTACAAACTGTTCATTCGCAAGTTTCGCGCGCAATCCTTCGATGTATTTGCGGTCGCGCTCAAGATCGCCTGTAAACTTTTTCTTTAGCGCCTGAGTGTCTACCGCTTCTGCGACAAACACAAACACTTCAAATCCCGCGCCCGCCATTCCTATAGAACCTGAAGGTCGTTCCGTTTTGCCTGAAGAATCGATGGACAAATCGCCGATTCCAGCCAGCAGTTTGATAAGCCCTTCGTTTTCCCTGAACGGCTTTTCCAGCTCTCCGCCGGGACGCACAAGAACGCGCAGTTTCTTTTCCATTGTTATGGTACATTCGCTTCGCAGGGCGCGGATCATTCCAACCAGAGATTGAAGCGAAGCAAAATTCCTTTCTTCCGAAGGTGAATTGCGCGCTTCATTATACTCAGGATAACGCTCGCAGATCAATAACTTGGAACCCTGTTCTTTGATTCCCGATTTCTGAATTGTCTGATAGATTTCTTCCGTTACAAACGGCAGGAGCGGATGGAGCAGTTTCAGCGATTCGCAAAGAATGTCAAGAAGAACTGTAGTCGCGCGGTTTTTTTCATCATCGCTGGAAGGGGAATTTTCCGCGCCTTTCATGGAAAGTTTTGTCGCTTCAACGTACCAGTCGCAGAAATCATTCCAGAAGAACTCATAGGCTGTCTGCGCCGCGTCATTGTATCTGTAAGAAAGAAAAGCGTCTTTCATCGCTTTTGCCGCGCTGTTCAGCCGCGAATATATCCACATGTCCGCGGAGTTAAGGCGCGGATTATCAACTAACTTTCGCTCGTCCAGATTCATTAAAATGTAGCGGCTTGCATTCCACACCTTGTTGGCGAATTTTGAGCCAAGTTTAAATGAATCCTTGTCGGCAAGAACATCCTGCCCCTGGGCGCACATAAAGCTGAGAGTAAACTTCATCGCGTCCGCGCCGAATTCGTCAACAAGCTCTAACGGATCAAGACCGTTGCCGAGGGTCTTGCTCATCTTTCGTCCCTGTTTGTCCCTCACAAGCCCGTGAATGTAAATGTCTTTGAACGGCGCCTTGCCTGTAAACTCAAGACCCGCCATGATCATTCTTGCCACCCAGAAGAAAATAATATCGTACGCGGTGATAAGCGCTGTAGTGGGGTAGTATTTTTCAAGATCGGGCGTTGTACATCCCGGCTTATCCCAGCCCAATGTGCTGAAAGGCCAAAGCCAGCTTGAAAACCATGTGTCAAGAACATCGCCGTCCTGCGTAATGTTTTTACTTTTACATTCAGGACATTCCGTTATGTCGTTACGCGAAACTGTCAGTTTGCCGCAGTCCGCGCATGTCCACGCCGGGATGCGGTGTCCCCACCATAATTGGCGGCTGACGCACCAGTCGCGTATGTTTTCCATCCAGTGTTTGTATGTGTTCTCCCATTTTTTGGGATAAAATGTTATTTCGCCTTTTTTCCAGCAGTCTAACGCCTTGTCGGCTAACGGCTTCATGCGTACGAACCATTGCTCGGAAAGAAACGGCTCAATTATCGTGTGACAGCGGTAGCAGTGTCCTACAGAATGTTTTAAAGGCTCGTCTTTTACAAACCAGCCGCCTTCTGTTAAATCTTCGATTACAGCCTGCCTTGCTTTTTTTACATTAAGCCCTCGGTATTTTTCTGGAACGTTTTCGTTTAATGTTCCGTCGGGATTTAGAATGTTAATTACTTCCAGATTGTGTTTCTTGCCGAGTTCCCAGTCGTTCGGATCATGCGCAGGGGTAACTTTTAGCGCTCCTGTTCCAAAACCGCGTTCAACATAAGCGTCAAAAATTAAGGGAATGTTTCTGTCTGTCAGCGGCAATCGAAGTGTTTTTCCCTTTAAGGCGCAATAGCGCTCGTCTTCCGGGTGAACTGCAACAGCAGTGTCGCCTAACAGGGTTTCAGGGCGGGTTGTGGCAATCTCGATATATTTGTCTTTATCGTCAGTAAAGAAATATTTTAGATGATACATTTTTCCGGCTGTGTCTTCATGTTCTACTTCATCGTCGGATAACGCGGTGCCGCAGGAAGCGCACCAGTTTACAAGGTAGTTTCCCTTGTATAATAAATCGCGCTCGTAAAGAGTGACAAAAACTTCGCGCACAGCCCGCGAAAGACCTTCGTCCATTGTAAAGCGTTCTCTTTTCCAGTCAACGCTGACACCTATTTTTTCAAGCTGTTTTGTGATGATCGCGTGATGCTCTTTTTTTACCTGCCATGTATATTCCAAAAATTTTTCACGTCCCAAATCGCGGCGGCTTTTTCCCTGTTCTCTTAATTTGCGTTCAACTACATTCTGTGTCGCGATGCCGGCGTGATCGGTACCCGGCACCCAAAGAGTAGGCTCTCCTGTCATTCTATGGAAACGGACAATAATGTCCTGAAGGCTGTTGTTAAGACCGTGCCCGAGATGCAGAATGCCTGTTACATTGGGCGGCGGGATAACGACGACGAAAGGCTTTTTGCCGGATTCATTTTCGGTTTTCCCGCCTTCGCCGGGCGCGAAACAGCCGCCTTCTTTCCACATTTTATAAATGCGGTCTTCGAAGGAAGCGGGGTCGTATGCTTTCGCCAATTCTATAGACTTCATGAGACAATATTACATTTTTAAGAAAAATCAATCAACAGGAGCCTTTATAACCAACTCTTGCAAAAAATCCGCATTCCTGTTATCGTATAGCCCATGAGATATTTAACACCAGACTATTACATGGCGGACCCTTCAGCTCATGTTTTTAACGGCAGACTTTACATTTATCCTTCCCACGATTGGGAAAGCGGCATTCCGCAGAACGACTCAGGCGATCACTTTAATATGAAGGATTACCATGTTTTTTCCATGGACGATGTTGAAAACGGAGAAGTCACCGATCACGGGGTAATTCTCGATGTAAAAGACATTCCCTGGGCAGGCAGGCAGTTATGGGATTGCGAAGTCGCGTGCAAGAACGGCAAATATTACATGTATTTTCCTCTTAAAGACAAGAATGATATTTTCCGCACCGGCGTGGCAATCGCCGACCGTCCTGAAGGACCTTTTATTCCTCAGCCTGATCCGATGCGCGGAAGCTACAGCATCGATTATTCGATTCTTGAAGAAAACGGCGAATATTATTTCTATTTCGGCGGCATTTGGGGCGGACAGCTTCAGCGTTATAAGAATAATAAAGCGCTCGAAAACGGCGGAACATACCCTGCAAGCGATGAGCCGGCAATTTGCCCGCGCGTAGCAAAACTTGGCTCTGACATGCTTCAGTTTGCCGAGGAGCCAAAACCTGTAGTGATTCTGGACAAGAACGGCAATCCCATCACAGCCGGCGACAACAACCGCCGCTTTTTTGAAGCTCCGTGGGTACACAAATACAACGGTAAATATTATTTTTCGTATTCAACAGGCGACACTCATTTTATTTGTTACGCGACAGCCGACAATCCCTACGGACCTTTTTTATATCAAGGTGTTGTTCTTACCCCTGTCTGCGGCTGGACAACTCATCATTGTATTACAGAGTTTAAGGGTAAATGGTACCTGTTCCACCATGATTGCGTTCCTTCGGGAGGCAAGACTTGGCTTCGCAGTCTTAAAGTTGCGGAATTAAAATACAACAGCGACGGCACTATACAAACAATAGACGGCGGCGGGTATTGGGAAAACTAATACACTGAAAGGGAATAAAAAGTTGGACATAGAAAAAGCAAATAGAAGTCTTGAGGCAATCTTTGACAAAATGTACACCGATACTGATATAAAAGAACTGCAGGAATATAATAAACTTTTTAAAAAGAAAATTTCACTTTTTAAACGTTCATGGGCGGCGGCGTGGCTGTTTATGTACTACGATAAAAAAGAGACGCCTAATTTTATTTCGCAGCCGGATGCAAAGCGCGCGGCTGTTTCTTCCGTAAAATCAAAAGTTGATTATGAATCTGCGGATAAAAAGAATTCATCCGTGTCCGCCGAAATCAGCCTTAGCGAGGAAGAATCGAAGCGGCTTTTTATAAGCATCGGTAAAAACCGCCGCCTGTTTCCAAGAGAGGTTATTACGCTTATTATGACTAACACATCCAGCGCAAGGGAAGATATCGGTATAATTCGCATTCTGGACAATTATTCGTTTGTGCAGGTAAGGGATACAAGAGCCGACGAAATTATAGAAGCGTTAAACGGAATAAAATTCAGGGGAAGAACGCTGACTGTAAATTTCGCGAAACTTAAAACCGCCGAAAACGAATCAGAATGAAATAATCCTGAATAGATAAAGAGTTAAAAAAATAAAAATCAGATTCACTGCAATTCCGAGAACCATGACTATCCACGCGACAGCCTCCAGCGTGTACGCCTGCAGAGCGATTTTATTGGCAAGCTGTAAGGAAAATTCAGGCATAAAACCGAAACGTATAAGATCGTGATCCGCTCTCAGCTTTCTCGCGCTCCATGAAAATCTTCTGTAAAGCAAAGTGAATAAAAAACCCGGCGGAAAAATGGGAAGGATCGGAATAAATACAGAGACTAACGCTGTGATTACTGTCAGGCGGAAGGCGGGTCTGTCGAGGTAGGAGGACGCGATATAAATTAAAGCCATTACGCCGATTACAATCGATACAGGAGTGATGTTGTTCCAATATTCGTTTCGCGTTCTCGCGGCGCGAATGATCGAGGCATGAAGCTGCTCATCCGGGCAATTATAAAAAATAACCATTAGCGGCTGATCGTTTTCTGTTACGAAATTTAATCTATTGTCAGTTGTTTTTAATCTGCCGCCGATAAAAACTTTCGTTCCTTCCGTAATGGCGGAAATGCGGTTCCATTTAATCTGCTCAGGCTCATGCGGAAGTCCAGATCCTTCATGCACCGGCAGAAGGTAGCAGTTTGTTTTTTCCAAAGAGACCGGTATAGTTAAATCATCGCCCTTAACCCAAAGAATGCGTCCGTCTGTTATAGATTCGATACCGCCCGTAAAGCGGAAAATGCCGCCGTCTTCGTTAAGCCTGCGGTAAAGGCTGTATTCCAAAACCGGACGAAGCCGTAAGTTATTAAATATATTTCTGAATTTTCTCCATTTGTAACGGCTGATGAAACCTCCCGTTATGGGAAGTATCGCGAAGAAGAGGAATACTATTAATAAAATGACTAGAACAATTGAAAGCCTCGTGTTATCATCCCTCCATGAATAATGAAAAAATACAAAATATAGTTGTAGGTCCGGTTGCCACCAACTGCTGGATATACGCATACGCAGACAATAAAGCCGCCGTTATAGATCCCGGAGATGAAGCGGATGCGATTATCAGCGCGATTAATAAATCATCTCTTACGCCTGTTTATATTTTACTTACTCACGGGCATTTTGACCATATCTGCGCGTCACAGCAAATAGCGGACGCTTTCTCGGGAATAAAATTGGCTGTACATCGTCTGGACAGCGGGTTTCTCGGACCTGACGCTCGCGGCGCGCATATGAAAAGCGTAGAAGCCGCCGTGGGTGTTGCTTCGCTTATGGATGTGTTATGGAAGGAAACGCCCTGCGCGGACATACTTTTAGACGAAGGAAGCGAAATAGGTCCGTTTACAGTCTTACATTTACCCGGTCATTCGCCGGGGAGCTGCGCTTATTGGGATAAAGAAGCAAAGATACTTTTTTCAGGCGACACACTTTTCGCCGGCGCATGGGGAAGGACAGACCTTCCCGGCGGTAACGAAGAGCAAATATTTGAAAGCCTGCGCCGTTTGGGTTCTATGGATGCGGATATTGCCGTTTATCCAGGCCACGGCGAAACCACAACCATCGGGCGGGAAAAACAAATGACAAACAGCGTCACTCACTTTTAACGGTGTCAGTCACCACTTAAGATAATATAAAAATTATGAATATAAACCATAAAAGTGTCGGTCACCGCGAGGTAAAAACCGCGCTTGACGAATTCGGGTTTTTGGAATAAAATGACACAAAGTCGACAAAAATTAAAGGAGTTTTAGATGAAAGTAGCAATTAATGGTTTTGGGCGCATTGGACGCCTCGTTTTTCAATCCCTCGTAGGGCAGAATTTGCTTGGTAAGGACAAAATTGATATTGTAGCGGTTACAGATATTGTTACCGACGCCGAATATTTTGCCTATCAGCTCAAGTACGACTCAACTCAGGGCAAGATGATAGCTGATATTAAGACAAAGAAATCAGCCGGGTCCGATCACGACGATATTCTTGTTGTAAACGGCAACGAAATTCAATGCGTTATGGCAGAAAGAGAAGTTAAAAACCTGCCGTGGGCTAAACTCGGCGTAGAGTACGTTCTTGAATGTACAGGTCTTTTCTGCGATGACAAGGCATTCGACCACCTCGAAGCCGGAGCGAAGAAAGTTATTATTTCCGCTCCCGCGAAAGGTAAAGATAAACACATTAACACATTTGTAATGGGTGTAAACCAAGAAAAATACGATCCTGCGAAAGATCATGTTATTTCCAACGCGAGCTGCACCACAAACTGTCTCGCTCCTATCGTACACGTCCTTCTTAAAGAAGGTTTCGGTATCGAAACAGGTCTTATGACAACAATTCACTCATACACAGCGACACAGAAAACCGTTGACGGTCCTTCAAAGAAAGACTGGAGAGGCGGAAGAGCGGCGGCTGTCAATATTATTCCTTCAACAACAGGCGCGGCGAAGGCCGTAGGCGAAGTTCTCCCCGAAACAAAGGGAAAACTCACCGGCATGAGCTTCCGCGTACCCACACCGACAGGCTCGGTTGTTGACCTCGTTTTCCGCACAACCAAAGACACATCAATCGAAGAAATTAATAACGCGTTCAAAAAAGCGTCTGACACCTATCTTAAAGGCGTACTTGAGTTCCAGCAGGATGAAATCGTATCCACAGACATCGTTCACAATACGCACACATCGATATACGACAGCCTCGCAACCTTACAGAACAACCTCCCCGGCGAAAAACGCTTCTTCAAAGTAGTTTCCTGGTATGACAACGAATGGGGTTATTCAAACAAGGTAATCGACCTGCTCAAATACATCGACAGCAAAAAATAAAAAAAAGAAGAAGAACCACGGAGAGCACGGAGTTCACGGAGGAAGAAGAGAAGATATCGAATTGCTGCTCCGTGTACTCTGTGTACTCCGTGGTTTTGAATTCTTAATTCTTTAGGAGATAAATCCATGATTAAAACTGTAAAAACCGTAGACATTAAGGGCAAACGCGTTATCATGCGCGTTGATTTTAACGTACCGATGAAAGACGGCGTTGTGCAGGATGATACGCGCATAACGGCGGCTCTGCCTACAATTCAATACATTTTAGAGCAGGGCGCTAAGTCCCTTACTTTGATGTCGCATCTCGGCGATCCTTCAAAGGACGCGAAGAAAGCAAAAGAAAAAGCCGAGAAAGACGGCAAATCTTTCGACGAAGCCGCCTACATTAAAGGCAAGCACCGCATGGCGCCTGTCGCCGCTTACCTTCAAACCAAACTTGGTAAACCTGTAATTTTCGCAGGCGAGGATAGCTGCTACGGTAAGAAAGCCTTTATCGAAGGACAGGCGGACGGCAGCGTAATTATGCTAGAAAACACCCGCTTCCATAAAGAAGAGACCGCAAGTGAAGCTGCGGATTTGGACAAACTAGCGAAAGAGCTTGCAACCTATGGTGAAATATTTGTAAACGACGCGTTCGGCACAGCCCACCGCGATCACGCATCCACCGCGAGCATCTCGAAGTTTGTGCCAGTTTCTGTCGCCGGTTTTTTAATGCAGAAAGAATGTGATTATCTTGAACCGATTGTCACATCTCCGCAGAAACCGTTAGTTGCTATTATCGGAGGCGCGAAAGTTTCTTCTAAGATTGCGGTTCTGGAAAGCCTTCTAAAAAATTCCGCGGCTTTAGTTATCGGCGGCGGCATGGCTTATACATTCTTAAAAGCGCAGGGTCATAAAATTGGTAAATCGTTAGTTGAAGATGATCAGATAGATACAGCTAACAAGATTTTAGCCGCCGCAAAATCGGCGAACGTGCAGATTGTTTTACCGCTTGATCATGTCGGCGGAACTTCCTTTGACGTAAATGCCGTTCCTGTTCCCGTTGACGGACTCGATCTTCCCGATAATTTGTTAGGCCTTGATGTCGGCCCTAAAACTTTAGCCAAATACAAAGAGGTTCTCGCGACAGCGAAAACAATCGTATGGAACGGACCTGTCGGCGTTTTTGAATTCGACGCTTTCGCAAAGGGAACCGAACAAGTTGCCAAAATGGTCGCCGAGGCGACAGGAAAGGGTTCCATCACCGTAGTAGGCGGCGGCGATTCAGTCGCGGCTGTAAACAAGTTCGGTTTGGCGGAGAAAATGAGCCACGTCTCCACAGGCGGCGGCGCGTCGCTTGAGCTGCTGGAAGGCAAGAAGCTCCCTGGAATCGAGGTGTGCCGTGGCTAGAAATTATTACATGGCTGGCAACTGGAAAATGCACATGACGCGTAGCGAAGCTGCGACTCTTGCGCAGGACCTTGTAAACAAGCTCGCAGATGGAAAGCATAAATATCTTGTGGCTCCTTCATTTACGTTACTCGAAACTGTTTCCGCTGTTGTCGAAAACACCAACATCCGCCTCGGCGCGCAGAATTGCGCGCCTGAAGAGCAGGGAGCGCATACAGGCGAAGTTTCCGTTTTACAGTTGAAAGAGCTTGACGTGCAGACGATCATTTTAGGGCATTCAGAGAGAAGGCATATTTACAAAGAAGACGATGCGCTTATCAACAAGAAGGTTAAACTTGCTCTTAAGCACGGTTTTGAAGTAATCCTTTGCATCGGGGAGCTTTTAGAAGAAAGAGAAGCCGGTAAAGTGGAAGAAGTTTGCGAAAGACAGACTGTAAAAGGCTTGGAAGGCGTGGACGCGGGAGATTTACACAATGTTGTTATCGCTTACGAACCTGTCTGGGCAATCGGTACCGGAAAGACAGCGACTCCGCAGGACGCGGAAGCGGTTCACGGTTTTGTGCGCAAAGTAATCGCACGTCTTTACGGTCAGGACGCGGCGGACAAGATCATCATTCAGTACGGCGGCTCTGTAAAACCGGATAACGCGGCGCAATTAATGGCAATGGAAAACATCGACGGCGCTTTGGTCGGCGGCGCTTCCTTAAAAACGGATTCTTTTATTCCTATAGCAAAATTTTCCTAGAGAGTTATGAGTTTATTCTGCCTGTTGTGGGTCCCGTTTTTCTACATTCTGCGCCGTTCTTTCGCGCAGGGCGGCGGCTCCTCAGGCGGGGTGTGGGCTTTACTTTTAGGAAGCATAGCAGCGATACTTCAATTCTTTCTGGGCTACATGGTCAGCCCGGGAGGTTTTGGATTGAGTCGCGCTCTTTTCGGTTTTATCGATATTGTGAGCCTTCCTGTCATCATTCCGATTTTAATTTATGTGTTTATGAATATTTTCCGGGGCTTCTCGGGCGAAGCTGATTTCGCGAACTTCACCCTTCTATGGCTTATCCCGGTCGGCGGTTTTCGAGCCCTTAGCTGGAGTTCCCTTTCAGATCCGATCCTGCTTGTAATGACACCCCTTTTATGGACGGCTCTCGCCGTAGGTATTTCTTTTTTAATTAATTGGCTGAAAAATTGCGGCAATGTATTTCTTGGCATTCTTTCAATTCTCTGTATGATAATCCTGCCGGTAACAGCCGCCGGCGCCTACTGGGCATTTTTCTCCCAGTACACCCTAATCGGCTTCGGTCTTCTATTGTTTACCAACATCCCTCTAGGTTTATCACTCTATTTTGATATTAAAAATTCATAAGTTGGTATATAAGAACCGCGGTTTGGTGTAAACGAACCGCGGATTAGCACGGATTTATCGGCGTGTTGTAAGCTAAATACGAGCAATCAACTAGATTTATTTTAGTTCAGGATTACGCGGAACCTCAATCGAGCGGGTCGTAGACGAGCGAAGGTTCCCCTCTTGATTATTTTTTAGGTTTGGATATTCGTCCCCCCTAATCCTCCTAAATCCCGAAGTACGAAAAACTTTCAGGTTGACGCAGGTACAAGAAACAACATCCAGAGAAATCCGCGTTAATCCGTTTAATCCGCGCTAATCCGCGGTTTCTGTCCACCAGTCCCTGTATCCAGTTTATTGCTGATATTGCGCCAAACACAATTCGTAGTAACGTCCGCGCAGAGCCATTAATTCTTCGTGGGTGCCGCTTTCCACTATTTCGCCTTCGTTTATAAACATAATGCGGGTGCAGTTTCTTATCGTACTCAGACGGTGCGCGATTATGAAAGAAGTTCTTCCCTTCATCAATGTCTGGATACCCTGCTGTACAAGCTGCTCTGTTCCCGTGTCGATACTGCTTGTCGCTTCGTCTAAGATTAAAATACGCGGGCTTGAGATTAATGTGCGCGTAAAGGTGAGCAGCTGCCGCTCGCCTGCGGAAATACCGCCTCCGCGTTCTGTGATCGGGGTGTCGTACCCTTGAGGCATTTTTTCTATAAACCAGTTTGCGCCTATAAGTTCCGCCGCAGCGCGGACTTCTTCGTCTGTCGCGTCGAGTTTCCCGTAACGGATGTTATCTGCAATGGTTCCTGTAAACAAAAAGTTGTCCTGCAGCATAATACCCATCCGGCTTCTAAGGGATCGTATAGTAACTTTCATAATGTCTTGACCGTCTATTAAGACTCTTCCTTCTTCGATATTGTAAAAACGCGAAAGAAGATTCACGATTGTTGTTTTTCCGGCGCCTGTGGGACCTACAATCGCGATGCTTTGTCCGGGATGCGCGTCGAAGCATACATTCTTTAGAACTTTTTTGCGGTTGTCATAGCTGAAACTGACATTTTCGAACGAGACATGCCCGCGCACAAACGGAAATTCAACAGCGTTGGGAATATCTTTAATTGTAACAGGCTCCGCGATTGTATCAAATATTCTGTCAAGGTACGCCATCGCCGTAATAAAAGTGTTGTATATATTCGCAAGGTTTATAATCGGCTGCCAGAAACGCCATGCGTAGTTTCCCATAACAAGCAGCATTCCGAAACTCGCCATCGGGTTCATCCAGTAAGCGCCCATGATGTACACAAAAGACCAGACAAGCTGAGAGATTGATTCTGTCGAAAACCACACCGTATTAGAGATGTAAATCGCCTTCATCCACTCCTTGTTGCGCTCATCCGTTAGTTCGTTCATTATACCGAGATTTTTTTCCTGTCTGTCGAAAGCCTGCGTAACTTTTACCCCGTCGATTGACTCCTGGACATAGGCGTTTAAATTCGCGCCTTTGTTGCTTACAGCCTGCCATGCGCGCCTTTGAGCCGGTTTTATCGTCCAGATAAAAATCGCAAGAAGCGGAAGTCCCAAAATTGTAATTGTGGCAAGATGAGGGTCTACTTTATACATAAAGAAAATAATAAAAAAGATGTTTAACACTTCTATTACAAAGTTGATTATTCCGTTACTGAGCGCGTCGGAAACGCTGTTTACATAGGGTACGACGCGAACGAAAATTTTTCCGTGGGGACGTCCGTCAAAAAAATTAAAACTTAAACTCTGAAGGTGCGAAAATAAGTCCTGGCGTATATCGTGTATTATTTCAGCTCCGGCTTTTGCCACCAATATGTTGCGGATTGCGCCTAACGCGACGCTGATAATTATTGTCGCCGTTAAATACACGCCCATCATTATAAGAAGCCTTACGTCTTTGTTGGGAACCGCTTCGTCAAGAGCGCGTTGAATGAAAAGCGGTCCTGTAAGCGAGGCGACAGACGCCAGAATGCTTACAAAGAGCGCGAATTTCAGCTTTCCCTGCGCTTTTAATAGGTACGTAACAACGCGCTTAACATTAAAAAGACTTACCTTCTCGTCAAGGTATTCGTCAACATCATAGCGGTTTTTTTCTTTCGCGGTTTTCTGTGTTCGTTCTTTTTTATGCCAAAACATTGTATTAATCCCTTTTTTATTTCATCGCCTCTATCCCTGCGTTGTTTTGCAGTGACCAAATTTTATGATAATAACCACGCTGCGCCAAAAGTGTTTCGTGTGTGCCGCGCTCGATTATTCTGCCTTTGTCCATTACTAAAATTAAATCCGCTTTTCTGAAAGAAGAAATTCTCTGCGCGATTATAATTTTCGTGCAGGGGAAATCCAAATTTTCAAGCTGGTGTTGAATATAAGCTTCTGTTTCACTGTCCACGGCGGATGTTGTGTCGTCTAACACAAGGACGGCGGGTTCTACCGCAAGGGCGCGCGCAAGGGCGATCCTCTGCCTCTGTCCGCCTGAAATTCCGACTCCCCGCTCTCCTACAAGCGTGTTGTAGCCGTCGTTCATTGCGCTTATAAAATTGTCTGCATCGGCTTGAGTGGCGCGTTTTTTAATTGTCTCATCGTCCAGATCCGGTCTTCCGTAAGAAATGTTTCCATTCGCAGAATCCGAAAATAAAAACACATCCTGCATTGCAAGACCGATATTACGCCTCAGAGACGACAGAGTGTAACGCCTGATATCTTCGCCGTCCAAAAGCACGGCGCCGTAATCAGGCTCGTAAAAACGCGCAAGAAGGTTTATTAAAGATGTTTTACCTGATCCCGTACTGCCAAGAAGCCCGATTGTAGAGCCGGCTTCCGCCGTGAAATTAATGTCTTCAAGGATAGTCAAGCCGTTTATCGAGAGTTTAATGTCCCTAAACTCGATTTTCCCATGAGGCCTTTTTACAAGTTCTACAGCTCCTGATATATCGCTGATACCTTTTTCCGATTCAACAACTTCGCGGATCATTTCGCCCGCCGATGTGTACCGTTCAAGGTCAGCGAGAAGGGGGCCCAGCATCCACATCGGCATTGATAAAGCCCATGTAAGCGAAGAGAACGCCATGTATTCTCCCGGCGTCATAATTCCTTTAATTAGAAACATTCCGCCCACCACAAGCATAATCACCATCAGAAACTGGCTTGCAGTTTCCAGAAACGGCTGGTATTTTGCGGCAATCAGCGCGTTCTCACAGCTTATGTCGCGGAAGTTGGCGTTGTGTTTTTCGATTTTATCTTTTTCATATTCTTCGCGGGCAAACGCTCTTACAACACGGTTGCCGTCGATGTTTTCGGTAACGGCGGTTCCCAAATCGGTAAGTTTTTGCCGCAGTAACTGGAAACGCGGTCTTATCCGTTTTACAAACCTCCGGCTTATAAAAAGTATGAACGGGGTGACGGCGACAAGGCAGAGCGCCAGTTTCCAGTTAAGATAAAGGTAAAAAATGAATGTGGCGGCGAAAAGCGCGATTGCGCCTATAAACTGGTAAGAAACCCAGGCTACAGTGTGGCGCAGGCGGTCTAAATCCTGGGTCATTCTGGTCATTAAATTTCCTGTGGGGAAGCGTCCTAAAAATTTAAAATCCTGCCACTGGACTGTCTGGTACATATCGCGCCTAAGCCGCGTCATTACATCGGTGCTTGCAATCTCCATCAATATTATTTGAAGGTAGTTAAATCCAAGGCGGGTTAACTGAACTATCATCATAATGATAAGAATGGGAATTAAAGGCTCTTTATTGCCCGCGATTATTACTTCGTCGATTATTTTTAATCCCAGCATGGGGTTTATTACACGCATTCCCGCTGTAACAACCGTAAGAAAAAGCCCGCCCATAAACACAGTTCTTTTTCCTTTCATATAATTCCAGACCCAAATAATTTGTTCCATGATTAACTGGTATTATGATGATTTATAATAAAAATGACAAGAGGACAATTATATAAAAATATTTTTTAAGAGCGCTCCATGCGCGAAATCTTTTTTAGAATCCTTTAATTTTTTTGCCGAACAGCATATTTTGGTAGCAGCGCAGACAGCCGGGAAACATTCCGCCCTTGCTTTCGCGCAGAGCTTTTCTGAACTTGTCAGCCCGGTCTCCGTTATAAATTTCTTTTATCGGGGTGTCTTTAATATTTCCTATTATAAAATCGGGATAATCCGCGCAGAAATGAACGTCGCCGTTGTAATTCACATTGAGCTGGCACCACGGCACGACGCAGTGATTGCGTACCGGAGTTTCAAGCTCGGCGTAATAAGTGTGGGTTTTCTGCGGATTTAAAGTCGGAACCGTTATTATCGGATGCCCGTAATTTTTTTCCTGTATATTATGAAGAATTTGATAGCATTTCTGCCCGTCGATTCCAAGATTGTAGCCTGTGTTGTAAGCGTCAAGGCAGTCGATGTCCGTGTCAAATATTTCTTTCATATATTTTTTTTGAGCGCGGACGATATTGTCGTTTGTGTACGTCCCCAAATTAAAAATATGCATATCAATTTTGTGTTCTTTGCTCGCCTCGCAAAGATTCGCCAAATCAGTGTAATTTTTATTAGTAACGCAGGTAACAATCGATAAAAGCGGGTATTTGGTTTTTTGCTTTTCCTTTTCCCTGTTAATCGCGTTAAAACCCGCGATCACTTTGTCGTATGTTCCTTTTCCGCGCAGTTCGTCGTTTGTTTCGCGGAACGCGTCAAGAGAGACGAAAATCGTGCTCCATCTGTCGCTGACAATCCGCTCCGCGTGTTTTTCCATTAAAGTGCCGTTGGTGTTTACGCTTACCAAAAGCCCTTTATCTATCGCGTATTTGCACAACGGAAAAATATCGGGGTATAAAAAAGGCTCTCCCCCCCAAACATATATAACAGGTTTTTGAACAAGAATTTGATCTATAAAAATTTTCCATGTTTCAAGAGGAAGTATTTTTTTATTTTCTTCGGCGGCGCAGTCATTCATTACGCCTTTTTCGCCGTACTGCCCGCACATTTTACAGCGCAGATTGCAAGCGCCTGTCGGTTTAAAATAAACTAAAGAAAGATTTTTAAAATGATTATAGCCGTAATCGCGTTTTGGGATGTAATGCGCTTTACCGATTCTTAAAAGACTGGATGCAATTTTCTTCCCCGATCCCAAGTTCTTTGAAAGAAGCAACGGGATCAGGGAATAATTACTTTTCACGCCTGTCCTGCCGAGCCGAGAACATTCTGGTTTTTGTGAGCGTAAAGTTTTTTAAGTTCGTCTCTTGCCGGTCCTATTAATTTGCGCGGATCGAATTCGTCGGGTTGTTCAACAAGAATTTTGCGGATAATTGCCGTCATTGCAAGGCGTCCGTCCGAATCGATATTGATCTTGCAGACTGCGCTCTTCGCCGCTTTTCTGAGCTGTTCTTCCGGGATGCCGACAGAGTCTGTAAGTTTTCCACCGAATTTTTCGATCATATGGACATATTCGATAGGCACCGACGAAGAGCCGTGAAGAACAATCGGGAAACCGGGGATTTGTTTTTCTACTTCTTCAAGGATGTCGAAGCGGAGCGGAGGAGGAATAAGGATGCCGTTAGCGTCTCTTGTGCATTGATCAGGTTTAAACTTCGCCCTGCCGTGGCTTGTGCCGATCGAGATCGCCAAAGAATCAACCTTTGTCTTGCTGACAAAATCGACTACTTCGCTCGGCTGAGTATAATGGCTGTGTTCGGAAGAAACATCGTCCTCAACGCCGGCTAAAACGCCGAGTTCGCCTTCGACTGTGATATAATCTTTCTGTGAATGCGCGAACTCGCAGACTTTTTTGGTAAGAGCGACATTTTCCTCGTAGGAAAAATGCGAGCCGTCAATCATGACCGAAGAAAATCCGGTCTCGATACAATCTTTGCAAATCTCGAAAGAATCTCCGTGATCAAGATGGAGGACGATGGGAATATCGTAGCCGAGTTCATGCGCGTATTCGACCGCGCCTCTCGCCATATTTTTAAGTATGTTCTGGTTGGCATACTTGCGCGCTCCTGCCGAAACCTGGAGGATTACAGGAGATTTTGTCTCCACACACGCCATGATAATGGCCTGCATCTGCTCCATATTATTGAAATTGTACGCGGGAATGGCATAACCGCCTGAAACCGCCTTTTTGAAAATGTCTTTGGTGTTTACCAGTCCTAATTCTTTATAACTTGTCATGACAGTTAACTCCTCTAAAGTTATTTTCTTCAATAATACACGTTAATTTTGCTCCGGTCAAGATGCGTATGAACTGTCATGGAAGAGGAAATCCACTAGTCTATGCGCCGAAAAAAATGATAAAATGGCGCCTGAGCCATAATGAAAATAAATACCAAACATGCGATCATTATTATTCTTCCGATAGTTCTTTTTTTTATTCTCAACGCTGTTTATAACGCCCGCTCTCCGGTTTTGATCGTCACAGAAGAGTCTTTTTTACAACTTTATTCCGGCGAAAGAGCGGAGAAAGAAGCCGCAAAAACAGCCGCGGCGCTTTTCCGGCCCGTTAAGACCGTTACAATAGCCAACGACGCCGGTTTTGACATAGTGCCTGTCGCGGTTATGGATGTATCGCCTGACCCGTACTGCGTGATTTTCCCTCTGCGTTTTGCGCGTTCAGCGAAGCTTTTTGCCGAACAAAACCCGGAAATTACCGTAATTATACTAGAAGGCAGCTTTCCTGATACCGAAAAACCTGTAGAATTAGTGATAGGCAGTGATATTTCCAATTTTTTTATCTATAAAACTGATATAAATAGTGATTTTTATAATGCAGGGCTCGCTTCTTTGACATTGGATCAGGGAAAAAACGGTAATATTGTCGTTTTTACCGAAAAAAACTTACCGCAGGCGCGTGAAAACTTCCTTCGCGCTCTCAATGACCGGGGAAATCTGCTGGAAACCCGGTTTTATACGTCTTTTATGCAATATTCCGAGGTTTCAAATCTCTCATGCATCGTTCTTGCAGGTTCAGGCGCGGATATCGTCGAAAATAAACCGGGTACGCCTGTTATCATGTTTACATGGATCGACCCCTCGCTTCTACCGATGGACATTGTTTTGGTGATAGACGATTCGCCCTGGGCTCAGGCGCTCCGCGCGGTAAAAATGGCTTCAGCCGTAGAAAAGACAGGTTTTATCAAATCTAAATTCCGCTATATTGATCGTAAAAGATTCGGCGGACGGTTATTGCGTTTATAAAAAAAACAGGGTAAAATGGGTTTATGGTTTGACAATTACGTTGTAAACTAATATAATTGATATAGATCATTAAAGGAGCTTAACGATGAAACAAGGTAGCTTAAAATTTATCTGCCTGATATTTTTGGCATGTATAGCGGTTTTATCAGTTCACGGCCAGGACAAACCCTTAATTTACGGGACTTGGGTTTTGGAATCATTTAACGGAAACGGTGACTCTATATACGCATGGAAGACCGAATCGAGCCGGTTTATCACCAAGACCGATGAAATTACTTTTCCTCAGACCAAGTATGTTGACGCTTATCCCAGCCAGAATTTCAGGAAAGGAAATGTTGAAGGCGCTCCCAGGAGTTTTGGTATTAACGGCCGTTTCGACAGAAGAGGTTATAACTGGATTGATATTTACCCGGTGTTAGCCGAAGATTCCGATGCGAAGCCTGTCGGCATTCCGATTCCGGGAAAAGTAAAAAGTTTGGACATGTGGGTGTGGGGATCTAATTTAAGGTATTACATCGAAGTATACTTTAAAGATTTCCAGGGCGTTATCCACATCCTCAAGCTTGGAAATATTAATTTCCGCGGCTGGAAGAACATGAGTATAAATATTCCGACTAATATTCCGCAGTTTGCGTGGGTAGAATCCGATTCGGTAAACAGAGCGCATGAAGCCGGAATCGATGTAACCGAAAAACCTCAGGTGCGCGACGAGCCCGCCTATCCCAGTCTGCATTTCATCAAATTCAGACTATGGACACAACCTGTAGAAAGAGTTGATAATTTCCATGTTTATTTTAAACAATTAAGAATTCTGACTGATATATTCGAAGCCTTATTCGACGGAAGCGATTTGGCTGATCCTACCAATATCAAACAGATCTGGTCAAATAATTAAGGAGAATCAGAATGAAAAAGTTTTTAATTATTGCATTGATCTTCTGTATCGGCGGCTTTGTTTATGCTCAGCAGGGGCAGGTCGGCAATCCGGACCCGGAACGCCTCGGAATTGAATCAGCGCAACAGCTTATCAGGGAAATATCGGTTGATAAATTTGAACATGACGGTTTCTGGAGATCCCATATGTCGAGCGACGATGGTTACACGACATCCAGATTATTTTCGGGCGCTCCGGCAGGTAAACAGCCGATCCCCGAAGAAGAAGGAATGGAAATACCGGATCTGTACTCTTTGGGTACAAGGGTAGACTTCCTTCGCAGGGGCTACAGCAGCTTTACAATTTTCCCTGCGCGCCCGATTCCTATCGAAGGTATCACAAAGACCATTTCGATGTGGGTGGCAGGACGTAACTTTAACCACGAATTATACGTGTTAATTCAGGATTTCTACGGCAGAAATTATGAATTCTTCATGGGTAGGCTGAACTTCATGGGTTGGCAAAGATTAACAGCCACTATTCCTCCTCAACCAGCTGACGGACTCAGCGGCGTAGCGCAGCGCAGTTACCATTATCAGGGTAATTTCGGTATTAAGATAATGGGATTCAGAATTGACTGCGATCCGATGGAAGCAAGAGGCAGTTACTACATTTATTTTGACGGCCTTACAGCGCATACAGACCTGTTCTCGGAACACCATCGTGATCCGGACGACATGGTTGATGGCTGGTAAAATCAGAAAGCTGCTGGCTTAACTGCCGGCGGCTTTTTTAATGTCTCATGGTTTTACAAGGAAAAGGAGCCGGCGCGGGAACCGCGCTTGGCAAGCTTTATATCTACAGTGAAAAATATAATGTCCCGGCGGAGAGTGTTATCCGTGCGGATGAATGTCAGTCCCATCTTGACCGTTATAATAAAATAAAAAAAGAAGCGCTTTGCGAACTTGACAAGCTTAAGTCGTCAGTTCAAAAAGCGGATATTGCGAAAGGCGCTATTTTTGACGCGCATAAAGAAATTGTAGAAGACATTATTTTAAACGAAGAAATTCCTGCAAAAATACAGAAAGAATTCTGGTCGGGCGACAGGGCGATTTATCATGTCTACGAAACTGTTTTAAATGCCTTTAAAAAAACACCCGATCCTTTAATCGCCGAACGCGCGGCGGATTTTGACGATGTTCGCGCCCTCCTTCTGCGTCTCTGGAACGGACAAAAAAGCAAAGGACTTTCCGGTTTAAAAGAACCTGTTATTATCGCCGCCGGCGAATTAAAACCTTCAGATACCGCAGGGCTGGACAGAGAAAAGGTTCTTGCGATTTTGACCGAAACAGGGGGAGTGACATCCCACGCCGCGATTATCGCCAAAAGCTACGGTATTCCGGCTGTATTGGGAATTAACGAGCTGTTAAATAATGTAACTCATGGACAGGTTGCCGCGGTTGACGCTGAAAAAGGAACCGTTGTTCTTGACCCTGATACTGAAACCGCGGCGCAGTTCAATAAGAAAAGCGGCGCTTTCCGCCGCGACAAACAGGACGCGGCTTTTTTCATGGAAAGAGAAGGGCGTACATTATGCGGCGTAAAGATCGACATAGGTTTGAATATCGTAAACGCGGGTAATGAAGAGCTGTGCGTCGAACGTTATGTTGATTCAGTCGGGCTCTTTAGAACGGAATTTCTCTTTATGGGTAATACCCTTCCTTCGGAAGAAGAACAATTTTCCTCTTACCGTAAGGTTTTGGAATGTTTCGGTAAAAGGCAGGTGACGCTTCGTACTTTGGACATAGGCGGAGACAAGCAAGTCCCCTGGGCAGGTTTTAAACGCGAAGATAATCCGTTCCTTGGAAACCGCGGAATAAGATTCTGCTTGAGCAATCCTGAAATTTTTAAAACTCAGATTAGAGCGGCGCTGCGCGCGTCGTATTACGGCAATCTTGCGATCATGCTTCCCATGGTCGGCTCGCTGGAAGATATCCGCGCCGCAAAGGCCGTTATCGCGGAAGTAAACGCGCAATTAAAAAAAGAAAAAATACAAACAGGTGCCTTTAAAATCGGTATAATGGTCGAAATCCCAAGCATCGCGCTTATTAGCGGTTTGACAGCCAAAGAAGTTGATTTTGCAAGCATCGGTTCCAACGACTTGTGCCAGTATCTCTGCGCCGCGGACAGAATGAACAGCGACGTACAAAATTATTACCAGCAGTACCATCCCGCGATGTGGAAACTTATAAAAGAAACCGTTACCGCCTTCGCTCAAGAAGTTAAGCCTGTGTCCATCTGCGGTGAACTCGGAAGCGATCCTGCCGCCGTCCCCGCTCTTATCGGGCTTGGGCTTCGCAAACTCAGCATGGGAGCCGCCTCTGTAGCGCCTGTTAAACGCGCGATTGCCGGTTTATCGATTGAAAAAGCTCAAGAGATTGCGCAGAAGGTGTTAGACTTACCCACGGCTGATGAGATAAAGCGGTATTTGATAAGATAACTAACACCATTTGTTTGTTATTTTGAAATATTGGAATAATTTTATAGGTGACTGACACCTTTTTTACTTTATTCAAACATTTTGCAGATTAATAAGAGGTGACTGACACCTTATGTATAAACCCAAGCGTTACCTTTTTTGCCGATTCGCTTTATTACTTTCATTTTATATAGAACATATAACACTTTCTGAGACATATGCCTTTTAATGCCGGTTTCCTTTGAATGGGATGTGACGGTAAACTCTTCCCCTTTTTTAAAAGGGAGAAAACGCATAAAATCGCTCTTTTTGGCAAAAACGACGCTTTCATGGTATATAGACAGTTCTTTATCGAGTTTGCTGATACCTTTGCGCCGCCAGGCTCCTTTGCCGTCTTTGACGCGTTTTTCCGTAATATCAGCAAGGACAACCTCAATTGTTACATTTTTTATCAGCGGTAGTTCAGGAGCGTAGAGCAGAGCGTCGAATAGATTCCAAAGAGAGCCGTGTACGGGGCTTTTTCGCCTGTAGAGGAGTTTACCTTTGGTATCAAACACCTCAATTTTTTTATTAACCGCGATGGGGTGAACAATCCGCACTTTGCCGCGCGAAGCGAATTCTTTCACTTTCTTCCTTAACGGCCCGAAACTCCCTGTTTGCACTTCGATATACTCGCCGTCTCTGCGTATCCCGTCCGCAACGAACTCCCCGACCTCAACCTCGCTTCTGCCGCCAGAACCTGTATACCGGAATTTCAAGGTTTTATGGAGAGAACTTTCATTCTTTGTGCCGATAGACTTTCGAAATCTGGCGGCCTCTGCCAATAATGATTTTACCATTAAATGTATTCTTCTAATTCCTCTGCGCTAAGCAAATCCAAAAAATGATAAGTTTCGCTTACCCCTGTTTTCTCCTCGGTCTTTATAGCCACAACCTTGAAAACAATCATTTTATTGGTGGGTAGAGGCAGACTGAGAACATTGCCGTTCATGTCTACAAGAGTGTTAAAAGGCAGTTTTTTATATATTTCTTGAACGTCGCCTTCGGGGAATACAATGAAAAATTCATTAATTTGCATTACTAATCATAATAAAAACGCCAAATTTGGGCAATTATTGCCTACTACTATATATACGTATAGTGAAAAACGTATTTTTTTTCACTTTTTATAAAAAATATTATGAATAGTGATTGACTGAGAAATAAAAATATGAATAATTGGGGTCTAGTGGGAGAAAGTGGGAAATGGTGCTAAACGGTAAATATAGCGTAATCCTCGATGATAAGCACCGTATCACTCTGCCCGTTGGTCTACGAGGAAAATTAAACGCATCTTCTGTAATTATCTCTAAGGGTGTTACCAGATATTTGAGGCTGTACGCGAGCGCCGAATGGGAAGATAAAATTGCAGGCGTTATTAAAGAAACTACAGATCCTTTTTCTGAAAACGATCTCTTCCTTACAGCTAAGTACATACACACCGCGCAGGACGCTGAAATTGACAGAGCGGGAAGAATTCTTGTCGCGGAACACCTTCTTGAGTACGCGAATATAAGCAAAGAATGTGTTGTTTTAGGTTCGATTGATCATATCCAGATTTGGGATGCAAAAAGCTATCACTCGTTTAGCGATGAAAGCAACGAAGAAAATGCGCGCAAGTTTGCCGCCGCTTCGGAAGATTTAAGCCAGAGAATCAAGAGAAAGAGAGGTATTGTGTAATGACAGATTATGCGCACACACCCGTAATGCTTGATGAAACTCTGACCCTTCTTGGTCCCCGTGAAAAGAACGAATTGATGGTTGACGCGAATACCGGAGAAGGCGGACACAGTTATGCCTTCCTTTCCAATTATTCTGATTTAAAAATTGTCGCTGTAGATGCTGACATCGATATAATTGCTATTGCTAAAAGACGCCTTGAACAGTTTGTAGATCGTGTCCATTTTTACTGCGGATGGTCGCACGATTTTTTTGCGGATTATCCCGCTGAGATTAAAAGGCCGAATTCAATTTTATTCGATTTAGGCATCAGCTCTTACCACTATAAAAATAGCGGTAAGGGCTTTACTTTTGAAAAAGATGAATTTTTAGATATGCGTATTGATTCAACTCAAGGGTTGACCGCAGCGGATTTACTGGCGCGTCTTCCCGAACGGGAGCTCGCTGATCTTCTATATAATAACGCGCAAGAACGTTATTCAAGAAGAATCGCGTCTTCCATTGTTGAATCAAGGCAGAAATCGACGATTACAACTACATCGGCTCTTGCTGATTTAGTTTATAGAGCTGTGCCTGCTTCTTACAGGCACGGACAAATTCACCCTGCGACGAAGACATTCCAGGCGCTTCGTATCGCGGTGAATGGAGAACTGTCACGGCTTCCATCGCTCCTTGAGGCCGCATTTAGGGTACTCGAGCCTGGGGGAAGGCTCGGTGTGATTTCGTTCCATTCATTGGAAGACCGCATTGTTAAAAACTTCTTTCGCGCAATGAACAGGGATTGTACCTGCCCGGAAAATGCGCCTATCTGTAAATGCGCGGGGAGGCGCTCAGTCAATTTGCTTACAAAAAAAGGAGTAACACCTGCAGAAGACGAGATTGAGCGCAACCCTCCATCCAGAAGTGCGAGGCTTCGCGTCGCGGAAAAAATTTTAGACGGAGATGATAATGATTAAAAAGTATTTATTACTTTATGTTTTAGTCTTATCAATTCCTCTTTGCCTGGGACTTTTGGTGTGGCAATCCAACAGATACAAAAATCTTGCCAATGAACTTAAGAGGCTTGAACAAACGCAAGCCGAATGGATCGAAAGCAACAAAAAGCTTATTGCCGGAATCAGCGAATATTCATCTGTGCAAAGGATAGAGAATATCGCGAAAAACGAATTGAATTTGCGTAAAATACCGCCTGAGTATTATCTTCAGGTAAAAATAACGGAGGGAAAGGGGCATGGACACTGACCTTTTGAGTATGGCGGAACTTTCAAGCCTATTGGAAGCGAACTATATTTCATTTGCGCCTAATAAAGGTTTTTCTTCAGTAGCTATTGATTCCCGCGCCGTTAAAGAAGGCGCTCTCTTCTTCGCCCTTGAAGGATCTAAAAGCGACGGACATGAGTTTGTAAAAGCGGCGTTTGCCGCAGGCGCCGGCGGAGCTGTCGTATCATCTTCTAAGATTGAAAGTTTCGATTTGGTAAATCTTGCAAACCGGATGGGTAAAGATCTGATTGCGGTGCCGAATACATTAAAAGGTTTGCAGGATTCGGCGAGGGTTTATCTTGAAAAATTTCCAAAGTTAAAAAAAGCGGGAATTACAGGTTCTTCAGGCAAGACAACTACCAAAGAAATAGCCGCTTCGATTATTTCCTGCGAAAAAAATACAGTGATGAATAAAGGAAATCTGAATTCAGAAACAGGTCTTCCAATCTCCGTTTTTGACGTAAGATCTCATCATGAAGTCGGAATTTTTGAACTTGGTATGAACAGACCGAATGAAATTTCTGAAATCGCGGAAGTTCTTAAACCGAATATCGCTCTTGTTACAAACATCGGCGCAGCCCATATCGAGTATTTCGGCAGTAAGGAAAAAATTGCTAACGAAAAAAAATGTATTTTTAAATATTTAAATAAAGAAGATGTCGCTTTAATTCCCGACAGCGATGAATACGCGGACGATCTGGCGGACGGCGTTGCGGCAAAGATTAAATATTTTGGAGCCGACAGATTTGAAGAATTTGAAGGAGCGCGAAGTCTGGGGTTGGAAGGGACTGAAATTATCTGGGCAGGAGAGAAAATTCGTTTCGCGCTTCCTGGAAAACACAGTCTTGAAGACGCGTTAGCGGCAATAGCGATAGCAAAAGAAATTCCTGTAAGCTCAAACTCGATTGTTAAAGGCCTTGAATCTGTAAAACCGCTCTTTGGCAGGCTTGAAATTCTTAACGGCAGGCGCGCGACTGTTATACGCGATTGTTACAACGCGAATCCTGAATCAACAGCAAGAAGCATAGAATTCTGCGATTCGCTTGAATGGCCGGGAAGAAAAATTTATGTAATCGCCGACATGCTGGAACTTGGAAACAGTTCCGCTCAAGAACATCAAAAAATAGGTTTTATATTGTCGGTGTCCGGGGCAAAAAAGATATTCCTGTTTGGAAAAGAAATTGAAGAGACTGCCGCATATCTTGCAGATAACAGAGATGATTTTTTTTATTCAAAAGATATTTGCTGTCTGTCATCTGCTCTTGACAATTTTATTAAAAAAGGCGATCTTGTTCTGCTTAAAGGTTCGCGCGGCTGCGCTCTGGAAAGATTAACCGACATGCTGACGGGGGGTTGTTGATGTTTGTTGAATTCTTTGATCTTTTATTCAGTTATTTTACTCCGTTTCGCATACTCGGATATTTGACATTTCGTTCAGCCTTCGCGGCACTTACTACGCTTTTAATATGTTTTATTTTTGGCGGAAGAATTATTGAATTTCTTGGAAAGTTAAAAATAGGACAGTCTGTGCGCGAGGACGGACCGCAGACGCATTTAATAAAAACAGGAACGCCGACAATGGGCGGAATATTTATTATTCTTTCCGTTGTAATCGCAATGCTGTTTTGGGGGGATTTGCATAACATAGCAGTCTGGATCACAATGGGCGCTTTTCTGGCTTTTGGCATAATTGGTTTTGCCGATGATTATTTAAAAGTTGTACGCCATAATTCGGCAGGGCTTCCGGCATGGGCGAAACTTGCCGGTCAGTTCACAATCGCGATAACTGTTGTTTTAATAATTTATTTTACAGGCGGCGATAATGTAACCGCTCTTTATATTCCATTCTTTAAAGATCCTGTATTAGATTTAGGTTTTTGGTGGATTCCGTTCGCCGTATTGCTTGTTGTAGGTGAATCAAACGCGGTAAACTTTTCAGACGGTCTTGACGGATTATTGGCAGGGCTTTTAATTCTTGTGTTCATCACTCTTGCGATACTTACATATATAACGGGTCGTGTGGATTATTCTTCCTATCTTGGTATACCCTATATTCCCGAGGCGGGAGAGCTTACGGTGTTCTGTCTTGCGGCGGCTGGCGCCTGCGTCGGTTTCCTGTGGTTTAACGCGCACCCCGCGGAAGTGTTCATGGGAGACGTAGGCAGTTTATCTTTAGGCGGAGTAATTGCAGTAATTTCTTTAATTTTGAAAAAGGAGATTTTGATTCTTGTTATCGGCGGAGTTTTTGTTTTAGAAATCGCTTCAGTAATAATACAAGTAACGTCGTTTAAACTCCGTAAAAAAAGAATTTTTAAAATGGCTCCATTGCACCATCATTACGAATTGATGGGATGGTCGGAAACGAAAACAGTCATTCGTTTTTGGATACTTGGCGGACTTTTCGCGATTATAGCGTTGTCCACTTTAAAAATACAATAGGAAATGCAAATGTATCATTTTGATGTAGAAAAAGCGCAGAAGCAAAATACAGTACACCTCTTTTGCATAAGCGTAATCCTGTTAATGGGATTAGGTCTTGTAACGCTTTATTCCGCATCGTATTCATTTGCGGCAAGATTTTTCATGCATGGAAATTATTTTATTATAAGACAGCTTATCTTCGGCGGCGCGGGAATTGTTTTATTTATTATTTTTTCCAGAATCAGTTTAAGTTTCCTAAGAAAATGCATTCTGCCGCTGTTCTGTATCGCCGCCGCGCTGTGCGCATTAACTCTTGTTCCGGATATCGGCAGAGAACGTTACGGAGCTTCGCGCTGGATAGAAATAGGTTCTTTTTCATATCAGCCTTCAGAAATGGTAAAGTTTGTGCTTCCGTTGTATCTGGCACATCTGCTCGATAAAAAATCGGACAACCTTGATAATTTTAATTCAGGCATTTTGCCGCCGGTTTTAGTAACAGGGCTTTTCTTCGCGCTCATTTATATGCAGAATAATTTTTCTACAGCGGTTTTTATAATGTTTAACGCAATAATAATTTTCTTTCTTGCCGGTATGCGTTACAGATATTTCTTTGCCGCTGTCGCAATGATAGCGCCAATTTCCGCGTTACTTGTATTTACAAAAGAACACAGAGTAAGACGCCTTGTCAGTTTCCTAAGACCCGACTGGGACCCTCTTGGCGCAGGATTTCAGGTTCAAGCGAGCAGGGAAGCGATTATTTCAAGCGGCTTTTGGGGAAAAGGAATAGGGGAAGGGACTCGGAAAGTGGCAAGTATACCTGAAATACACTCGGATTTTATTTTCAGCGCTTATGTCGAAGAAACAGGCTTTATCGGCATACTGCTGATCTTTGCGTTATTCGTAATTTTCGCGATACTTGGTTACAAAGCGGCGCTTGACAGTAAAACTGTTTTTGGAAGATTGCTTGCCGCAGGATTGACTACAATGATCGTGTCACAGGCTCTTTTAAATACGGCTGTAGTGTCAGGAGCCTTACCCGCGACAGGTATACCTCTTCCTTTCTTTTCGGCGGGAGGATCTTCGTTAATTACAACGCTTATTTGTTCGGGACTTATCGCGAATGTCGCAAGAACCGGCGGCGTAACAAGAGGTTACGAGTCAAGCTATAAAGTAATGGAAATGGAGGCGGATTATGAGCGCTGATTATTATTACGCCGCCTCTGATGATATGGCTGTAAAAAAGAAAGCTCCGGGAAAGATCGAAAAAGGGCTTAAAAGACTTTTACTTATAGCGGCGGTTATTTTCGCGGCGGAATTAATATGGCTTTTCGGTGTCAGCCCGTTTATTCCGTTCTCCGCCGTTGAGGTTCACGGTTTTTCAGGTTTAAGCCGCGAACAGATTCTATCAATAGCGGGTATTGACGACAGCTCGTCTTTTATGTCAACTAAAACAGCGGTTATTAAAGAAAAACTTTCAAATAACATCCTTGTTGAATCCGCAGTAGTAATAAAACGTTTCCCGGATAAGCTGTCAATATTTTTAACCGGACGGCAGGCCGCGGCAGTTACGCTGACAACTGTTAATTCAAAACAGGTACCGATGTATATCGACAGGCACGGAGTATTTTTTAAGGTTGGAAAGAGCGGAAGTTTACAGGAAAAACAGGATATTCCGGTTCTTTCGGGAATTGACAATCCCATGCTTAATATGAGGCTTCCCGCTTCTCTTGTTCCGCTTGTATGCAATTTGTCGGAAATCGCGGTTTCTTCGCCTGAATTGTTATCTGCAATTTCTGAAATACGCATAGAAAGAAAAACATGGGACGGATTTGAGCTTGTGCTTTTCCCTGTCCATAAATCCGTCAGGGTAAGGATTGAGAATAATTTAACGGAAGATACTCTGCGTTATATGCTGCTTCTGTTAAATGTATCTGAAGATGATGTTAAAAAAACCCGTGAAGTTGATTTTAGATCCACGATGGGTTCATATAAAATTAAGGAGCAGTCCTGATGAACAGCAGTAATAATATCGTATCATTAGACGTTGGCTCAACATGGGTGCGCGCAATTGTTTGCGAGCGCGATAAAGACGGAAAACTTAATATTTTGGGAGTGGGTATCCGTCCGTCTACAGGTTTAAGAAAAGGCGTTGTGGTAAATATCGAAGCTACCCTGCGTTCGATTGCCGCCGCGATTGAAGATGCGGAATTGAGAAGCGGTTTAGAGGTAACAGATTGCTGGACTGGGATCGGAGGTAATCATATCAACGGGATCAACTCCCGCGGCGTGGTGGGAATAACGGGCAAGAAGAAAGATACAAGAGAGAGAGAAATAGGACAGGATGATATTGAACGTGTTATAGAAGCCGCGCAGGCTGTTGTTATTCCGACAGATAAACAGATACTGGAAGTAATTCCGCAGAATTTTAAAGTAGACGATCAGAAAGGTATCCGTAATCCATTAGACATGATCGGAGTTCGCCTTGAATCAGAAGTGCATATTATCACCTGCACTGTAACAGGCGCGCAGAATTTAATTAAATGCGTGAACCGCGCCGGCTTTCGTGTAAACGAATTAATTCTTCAAACGCTCGCGGCAGGGCGCGCCGCGCTTACGCAGGAAGAAATGGACCTTGGCGTTGTTTTAATCGATCTGGGAGGCGGCACAACGGATGTTCTTGTATATGTGGAAGGCACTCCGTTTTCTACTTATACGATTCCGGCAGGCGGAACGCAGGTTACAGGAGATATTTCCATTTTAAAAAATATCTCTTTTGAAAATGCTGAAAAGATAAAAATTGACGCGGGATGTTGCTGGGAAACAATGCTGGATGTTGATGAAACGGTTATTGTACCGGGCGTGGGCGGAAGGCCGCCGATGTCGATTCCAAGAACGCAGATACTGGCGATTATCAAACCGAGGATGGAAGAAATATTCAAGCTTGTAAAACAGCATCTTGATACTCTTACTCTTCCGCGTCCTTTGGGAGGCGGTGTTGTACTGACGGGCGGCACAGCGCAGCTTGCAGGAGTTGTCGAACTTGCGAATAACGTTCTGAAACTGCCTGCAAGACTCGGCTGTCCTATACCTGTTAAAGGATTGGGCGGACTTGTGGAAGAATACCGTGATCCTTCATTTGCCACAGCCATCGGTCTTGTGCTGGAAGGAGATCGAAGATCGGGTTTAGATCCGGCGGAAAGAGGTTCTGAAATTAGACAGACAGACAAAAAGAGCGTCGCTCTTATCGAAAAATTCAGAACATGGTTAAAAGAAGAATTTTTTTGATCTGATTGACAAAACGTTGTTTTAAAATCAGACAAATCTAATATTCAAAATCGGGGGGGAATGTAAAGATGAATGTTTTAGCGGTATGTGAACACACAACAACCACGGAAAGCGAAGTATCAAGGCCAAAACCGCAGGTACTTCAGTTTAAATCTCAGGAGATGATTTGTCCGTCGTCTCTAAAGGTTATCACGACAAACGAGAACAGCCAGAAAAGACAGCGTAAAGATGTGCCGGCTGTTATCAAGGTGATTTCAGCAGGCGGTGGCGGCGGAAACGCTTTAAACCGCATGATTGAAGCAGATATACAGGGAGTAGAATTTATTGCAGTTAACACAGATATTCAGGATCTTCACAACAAAAGCCGCGCAGAGATTAAAGTGCAAATCGGCGCGGAGGTGACCGGAGGAATGGGAGCCGGAGGCAAACCTGAAAAAGGCGAAAGAGCGGCTCTTGAAGATCAGGTTGCGATTGCCGATGCTTTAAAAGGCGCGGATATGGTTTTTATAACTGCGGGCATGGGAGGCGGAACCGGAACCGGATCAGCTCCCGTTATTGCGAAGATCGCAAGGAATTTAGGCGCTCTGACTGTGGCTGTTGTGACAACTCCTTTTGAATTTGAAGGTCTCTATAAAATGAGAATTGCCAAAGAAGGAATAGAGAAACTGAGAGAAGAAGTTGATACATTAATTGTTATACCAAATGAACATCTGTTTAAAATTGTTGACCACACATTTACGGCATTTATGGCTTACAAGATCGCTGACGAAGTGCTTTGTCAGGGAGTGCAGGGAATTTCTGAACTTATAACCGAAACCGGTTTCCAAAACACCGATTTCGCCGATGTAGAAACGATCATGAAAGGCAAGGGAGACGCTTTAATGGGAGTTGGTTACGGCATCGGAGAAAACCGCGCTCTTGACGCTGTTAAAAAGGCAATAGACAATCCGCTTCTTGAAGATACAAGCATTGAAGGAGCGACAGGAATTCTTATTAATATTTCAGGTCCTGAAGATATTACAATGGTGGAAATTCAAAGCATCGTTAAGTCAATTAAGGAAAAATGCGATCCTGAAGCGCATATTATTCAAGGTCTTCATTTGTCGAACGAAATTGATAACCGTGTGCAGATAACATTGATCGCGACAGGTTTTAAGCAGAATAAATACTTAAACACCAGTCAAACAACTACCATTAAAAATACTGAATCGGATTATATTGATTTTAACGAGTATGTGAAAATGGTGGAAAGAACAAAGAGGCCTGAGTTTCATCCGTATATTCCTCAGCGTGAATACGAAGATACATTGGATGTTCCTTCGGTGATAAGAAATCATAATTATCACATGGAAGAGAAACCTGTTCTTAATGTTACGGAGAAATTTTAACTTGAAGAATAGCGGGCTTTTGGATAGATTTTGCTCACGGCTTATCGCGATTGAGAGACGATCAGTATTAACCAAGGAGTGTTACCGCCTTGAAATAGAGCGGTTCCTTGTGTATCTTGAAGAAAAAAACACTCTTATCGATAAAGCGGACGCCGCGGTTCTGACAGATTATATTGTTAGGCGCAATCAAGAAGACGGAATTGATCCCCGTACTGTTGCCAAAGCAGTTTCCGCTCTTCGTTCATTCTATAGATTTCTGACAGATGAAAAATTCGTAAAAGACAATCCGGCTTTGCTCCTTGAAAGTCCAAAGAGAAGAATGAAGCTTCCTGAAGTCTTGGATAAGAAAACAATTGAGAAGCTTTTGGATCTGATAGACACAACGACTCCTCATGGCTGTCGCGACAGGAGCCTGTTTGAATTAATTTATTCTGCAGGACTTCGTGTTTGCGAGGCTTCCGCTTTAAATCTAAGGGACATTGATATAAAGGGAGGAGTCGCGAAAGTAAGAGGGAAGGGTAATAAGGAAAGGCTTGTACTCTTTGGAGATGAAGCTTGCGCGAGGTTAAAGATTTATCTTGAGGAAGCGCGTCCAAAACTTGCGGGAGCTGTAAACAAGAGTCCCGCCCTCTTTATCGGAAGGAACGGCAAAAGGCTTTCAAGAAAAGGAATTTGGAAAAATTACGCTAAACATGCCATGCTTGCAGGGACTTCATCGCGTGTTCACACATTGCGCCACAGCTTCGCGACGTCTCTTTTGGCTGGCGGGGCTGATTTAAGAACTGTACAGGAACTTTTAGGACATGCGGATCTTTCCACAACACAGATTTACACTCATGTTGACACTGCAATTCTGCGAGAAAATCACAGGCGTTATCTGCCGAGGCTGTCGGGAGAAATGTAGGATAAAAATGAAAAAGTTTAAAGAATTTGTTATGGCTATTCTGATTCTTGGCGCTGTAGGGTGTCTGATTTATTTTATATATCAGAGCACAAGCGCGAGAACCAGCAGGGAATTGGCTAAACGCATGGCGGAACTGAGCCCAAGAGGCGGTCCTCCTGAAACAATTGACGCTCTAAGGCAGGCAATCGCGTTATATGAAGATCAGATAGAAAGAAATGTAAGAGAGGGAGCGCAAACAGGCGTATACTGGAAAATTCTGGCTACAAGGTTAGCTGACAGAAATATGCATAACGACGCGCTGGACGCTTTGGAAAGGGCGATTTATTTTAACACGGAAGACGCGACGCTTTACTACATGACGGGCGTGTCCGCGGCGTCTGTCGCAAAATCAATCGTAGGGTTTTCGTCAAGCGATGAAAAGCAAAGGGATCACTTTTTCAAACTAGCGGAGAAATCTTACCTGCGGGCGCTTGATATTGATATAACTTATACAAGACCGATGTACGGACTTGGCATACTGTATGTTTTTGAACTTGACCGTCCGCAGGATGCGATAGTTCACCTTGAGCGGTACCTTCAGATGCAGACATCCGATGTATCGGCGATGTTTGTGCTTGCAAGGGCTTTTTATGTAACCGAACAGTTCAATAGAGCGATAGATTTATATGATCGAATTATTGACCGTACAAAAGATAAAAGACTCAAGGAAGACGCGTTAATAAATCGTGATGTTATTCAGGGGATGTTGTATGAATAATCGGGGATTGCTTGATCTGACCATATCTCTTTTACCGGGACTCAAGATAACAGACAGGATATATTTATTACAGGTATTTAACAAAGAAGAAGATTTATTTATCCAGTCAAAAAGAGATATCGAGAAGATTCTGGAACATGAAATAAAGGATTTTTGGGATATAAGCGAAGTTTTTGAAAGAGCGGGACTTATCGATACTGTCTGCCGTACAAGATCTATTAAATGGGTGTCGTATACAGACGAGGATTATCCGCCCCTGTTAAGAGAAATTTTCGATCCGCCTTCGGTTATTTATTACAAGGGCGTTCTTCCGAATCCTGAAAAATCTTTATTGGGAATGGTGGGAACAAGAAATCCGAGCCCTGAGGCTTCGGAGCAGGCGTATAAAATTGCGGGTAATCTTTCCAGATTGGGCATTTCTGTAATTTCAGGGCTTGCGCTTGGAATTGACGCAATGTCGCATAGAGGAAACCTTATCGGAGGGGCGCCGGGATACGCGGTTTTAGGTTCAGGTATCGACGAAATATATCCTTCAATGAACAGACCTTTGGCAAAAAGAATTCTTGATTCCGGGGGAGCCGTTATTTCCGAATATACTCCGGGAACGCGTCCCAGCAAGTGGAGCTTTCCTGCGCGTAACAGAATAATCGCAGGGCTTTCTCGCAGCGTGCTGATCGTAGAAGCGCCTAGAAGATCCGGCGCTTTAATAACCGCGGGTTTTACTCTAGATCAGGGAAAGGATTTATGGGTAGCGTCATCTGGAGTGGAAAGAAGTTTAAAATATGATAAAAGCGGCGGTATGAAGCTTGTAGATGACGGAGCTGAAATTATCAATTCGGCTAAAGATGTGCTTGATAAATGGAACATCGGCGATGAGGTACATTTGGAAAGAGAAAATCTTGCATTTGGCGAAAACAAAGGAGAGTTAATTTCCACCATTGCAGGTTTTTTAAGAATTGAATTATAAGGATATGGTATGGCAACTGAAAAAACGGCGAAAAAGAAAACAACGAAAAAGAAATCAGCAAAACAGGAAAAACAAATTCTTGTTATTGTAGAATCTCCGGGAAAAGTTAAAACAATCGAAAAATATCTTGGTCCATCCTACAATGTAAAAGCGTCGATGGGGCATTTGATCGATCTTCCAAAATCAAGAACCGCGATAGACGTGGATCATAATTTTGAGCCTGAGTATATAACCGTGCGCGGAAGAGCTAAAATATTAAAGGAACTTCAAACCGACGCAAAAAAATCCGGTAAAGTTCTTCTTGCATGTGATAATGACCGCGAAGGCGAAGCAATCGCATGGCATTTACGAAACGCGATTGTCGCGAAAACCGACAAAGTGCCGATAGAAAGAATCAGTTTTAACGAAATTACTCCGCAGGCGGTTAACGAGGCTGTTGTTAATCCGCGCGGTATAGACGAAGCGAAAGTTTCCGCACAAAAAGCGCGCCGTGTTTTAGACAGGCTTGTAGGATATAATTTATCGCCGCTCCTGTGGAAGAAAGTAAAGAACGGTCTTTCGGCTGGACGCGTGCAATCGGTAGCTTTACGTCTTATCTGCGAACGCGAAAAAGAAGTAGAAAGTTTTATTCCAGAAGAATATTGGACGCTGGAAGCGGATTTTAAAGCGAAGAAAACAGTCTATACCGCGCAGCTCGTCCTCTGGAACGGCAGTAAACCTGATCTTAAAAATGAAGCCGAAGTAAAAGCCATCATCGAAAAAATTCAAAATAATGAATGTATTGTATCGGATGTCCGCGATACGGATAAAACTATTAGGACGAAAGCGCCGTTTACAACATCACAGCTTCAGCAAACAGCGGCGAACCGTCTTGGTTTCACCTCGCGAAAAACAATGCAGGTTGCGCAGCAGCTCTACGAAGGCGTAAGCCTCGGCGCGTCTCGTGTCGGTCTTATCACTTACATGCGCACAGACAGCGTGCGCATTTCCAACACCGCGCTGGAAGACGTTCGCGCATGGCTTTCAAAAAATTATCCTAACGAACTCCCTGAAAAACCTGTTGAATATACAGTAGGCAAGAACGCGCAGGACGCGCATGAAGCTATAAGACCGACATACACGGAATACACTCCTGATTCAATCAAGGAATTCCTTTCAAAAGATCAACTGCGCCTTTATACAATTATTTGGGAAAGATTTGTTTCAAGCCAGATGAACAACGCGAAGAGCAGAACGGTAAGCGTTGATATTAAAGTAGTTGCCGGAAATGAAGAAGGTATCTTCCGTGTGAGCGGAACCAAACTTTTGGAAAAAGGTTTTTACAAAGTTATAAAACTCCTTTCTTCCAAAGAAGAATCGGGCGGCTCATGCCCGGCTTTAAAAACAGGCGAAAAGGTTAATGTAGAAAAATTCAGAAACGAACAGCATTTTACGCAAGGACCAGCCCGTTTCACAGACGCTTCGATTGTACGCACTCTGGAAGAAAAAGGTATAGGCCGCCCTTCTACATACGCGTCAATTATTTCGGTTCTTTTGGATCGTTATTATGTTACGCGCTCAAATAAACAGCTTGTTCCTACAATTCTTGGCAAATTAATTTTTGATGTGCTTGTAGAACATTTTCCGCTTTATGTAGACTCGGATTTTACTGCGAGTATGGAAACAAAACTGGACGAAGTAGAAGAAAACAAGGTGAGCTGGCCTGAAATGATAAGGGAATTTTGGAATCCTTTTAAGGCAACGGTAGATGACGTCAGTAAGACGATAGAATCCTATAAAGGAACTTTGGATGAACAAACGGATTTTGTCTGTGAAAAATGCGGAAAGCCGCTTCTCAAAAAACTGGGACGTTTCGGGTTCTTCCTTGCATGTTCTGGATTTCCTGAATGCAGGAACACAAGATCAATCCCTCTCGCCAAATGTCCGAAATGCGACGGCGACGTTGTCGCAAGAAAAACAAAGGGAAGGGGAAAAGAATTTTACGGTTGTACAAATTATCCTGATTGTGATTTTATCAGTCACTTTAAACCGATAAAACAGGATTGTCCAAAGTGCGGATTTTTTATGGTGGAAAAATTTGACAAAAAAAACGGAGCCCATAAAGTGTGCATTAACCCGGAATGTGATTACCTTCATGCGGTTGACGAGGAATAGAGGAACAAAATGAGTATTATTCAGGAATATTTACAATACCTTAAGTCAGTAAAAGGCGTTTCTGTAAGAACTGTGGAAGCGTACAATAACGATCTTATGCATTATTCCAATTATTGTGATAATCACGGGATAAATTTAAAAAAAGCCGAGCCTTATGAGACGCAAAAATTTATCGCAGACCTTTCCGCAGAGAACATGGCGGCAACAAGCGTGAACAGATGCCTCTCTTCAATACGTGGGTTCTACAGATGGATGGTTCGATTTAAAAAACGATCAGACAACCCTTGCTCAACATTGCGAAATATTAAAACGCCTGTAAAACTTCCCTCCGTTTTGTGGGAAGATGAAATGGCGGATTTTGCCGCTCTTCCTGAAACAACCGGGATATTATGGCCGGAAAGGGATAAAGCGCTTATTATGGCGATATATTCTGCTGGTTTACGAATATCGGAAGTGGTATCTCTTTCCATGTCGGACATGTCGCAGGATTTGGATGAAGCGAAAATTACCGGAAAAGGCGGGAAGCAGCGCTTTGTATTTTTCTCGGATGAAGCAATAGCCGCCATTATCGAATACCTTCCGCAGAGAGAAGCCAGGTTAAAAATGGCAGGCATTGACGGCAGAAAAAGCGCGCTTTTTATTAACAGAAAAGGCAAGAGCATTTCCGTTCCCGGAGTGCGCTGGATAATTTCACGTTACGCGCAGCAGTCAGGTCTTGGAAAAAGCATACATCCTCATTCGCTGCGCCATAGTTTTGCGACTCATCTTGTTAATTCGGGCTGCGATGTTCGTATTGTGCAGGAAATGCTCGGACATTCAAGCATATCAACCACACAGCGTTATACGCATGTTAATTTGGAAAATCTGAAGAATGTTTACGCGGCATCACACCCGCACAGCAGAGCGATTGGAGGGAAAGCGAAGTGAAAGAAAAAATTAGAAGTACAACTGTAATAGCCGTGCGCAAAGACGGAAAAGTTGCGATGGCAGGCGACGGTCAGGTTACAATGGGAAATACCGTTATGAAAAATAATGCCCGTAAGGTGCGCCGCCTTATGGATGGAAAAGTTCTTTGCGGTTTTGCGGGAGCAACCGCAGATGCGTTTACGCTTTTTGACCGCTTCGAAGTAAAATTAAAAGAATTTTCAGGCGACCTTGCAAGAGCCGCTGTTGAACTTGCGAAAGACTGGCGTATGGATCGAACCCTCAGGCGGCTTGAAGCGCTTTTGCTTGTGGCGGATATATCAAAAACACTTTTAATATCCGGTACAGGAGATGTAATAGAACCTGCGGATAACGCGCTTTCAATCGGCTCGGGAGGAAATTACGCGTATGCGGCAGCGCTTGCGTATCTTGAAGGAAGCAGTTATTCTGCGGCGGAAATAGCGGAGAAGAGCTTAAAAATTGCAGGTAATATCTGCATTTATACAAATATGCAAATAACACTAGAGGAACTATCGTAATGGAAGACAAAAAGCAGATAACAGAAAAAAAAATCGAATATACTCCAAGAGAAATTGTAGCAGAATTGGATAAGTATATTGTCGGTCAGAAGAAAGCGAAAAGAGCGGTCGCGGTCGCGCTTAGAAACCGCATAAGGCGTCTCAAACTCGATCCTGAGATACGCGAAGATATCGCGCCGAAAAATATTCTCATGATTGGTCCTACAGGCGTAGGAAAAACAGAGATCGCGCGCCGCCTTGCCAAGCTTGCAGGATCACCGTTTATAAAAGTTGAGGCGACCAAGTACACAGAAGTCGGATATGTCGGAAGAGATGTGGAATCCATGGTGCGCGATTTAATGGCTGCCGGTTTCCAGATGGTAAAACAGGAAATGCAGGAAGCCGTTATTCAGGAAGCTGAAAGACGCGCTGAAGAAGCTCTTCTTGATCTCCTGCTTCCCACTGCCGGAAAAAAATCAAAGGACAAGAAACCAAAACCTGGTCCTGTTATGCGTCCGATGGGAACTTTTGCGATAAATCCTGAAAATTCAAACTCAAGCATTATAGCGACGACATTACAGTTGGGCTTTCCTGTTTTAAATAAAAACGCTGATGAAGAAAAAGATGACGCGGATACGCAGGAAGCTGTAAATATTCCTGTTGATGATGAATCTTTGAATGAAGAAAAAAACGGCGAAGATGACAAGTTCAAAGCGACCAGGGAAAAATTAAGAGCAATGCTTCATGAAGGAAAACTAAACGACAGAACTGTCGAACTTTTTGTAGGACAGAACCAGTCGTTCCCGTCATTTGAAATGATGGGCGGCAGCATGGAAGACCTGGAAGCAAGTCTTTCCGGGATCGCCGGAATGTTGTCGGGAGGACAAAAGAAAAAGGTTGTTTCGGTTCCGCGCGCCATGGAAATTTTAAAAGCCGAGGAGGCGGAAAAACTTGTTGACCGCGACAAAGTAACGGATGAGGCAAGACAGCGCGTTGAAGAAACAGGCATCATCTTTATAGACGAAATCGATAAAATCGCCGTAAAGGGCGACAGAGGAGGCGGCCCTGACGTTTCGCGCGAAGGCGTTCAGCGCGATATTCTCCCGATTGTGGAAGGCGCGACCGTAAACACAAAATGGGGGCCTGTTAACACCGATCATATCCTCTTTATCGCGGCGGGCGCCTTTAATGTCAGCAAACCGTCGGATCTAATCCCCGAATTGCAGGGGCGTTTCCCCCTTCGAGTGGAACTCGATTCACTTGGCAAAGATGATTTCTTGCGCATCCTGACAGAACCCAAAAACGCGCTTATCAAGCAGTACACCGAACTGCTTGGCACAGAGAATATAAAACTGACTTTTGCCGCCGAGTCGATTGAACACCTTGCCGCTCTTGCCGCCGAGGTTAACTCGAAATTAGAAAATATTGGAGCAAGGCGGCTTCATACCATAATGGAGACCCTTCTTGAAGAATTATCGTTTGAAGCCTCTGATATTGCTCCTGCTGAAATCGACATAACCGTAGATTATGTCAATCAAAAGCTGGCGGATGTGGTAAAAGATCAGGATTTAGGCAGATATATTCTATAAAGAGCTGTTAAAGTGCAATTTGGCAAATGCCGAAATTTGAAGAGGGAGGAAGGTATAAATGAATACTTTTGCAAGAACAGTTGATTTGCTTCACCGCGCGATGGACGTAAGTTCCGTCAGGCGCTCTGTAATAGCAAATAATATGGCTAACGCCGATGTGCCCAACTTTAAACGTTCGGTTGTCAATTTTGAAAGCGAGCTTAAAAAAGCTCTTGAGTCGGAGAACAAAAAGCCTGCTCTGGAATTGACTATGACCCATCCGAATCACTTTCCGAATTACAAGGAAAGGGATTACCGCGATGTGCAGATACGCAGGGTTTTGGACTACACAAGCGCGTATAACAACAACGGAAATAACGTAGACCCGGAACAGGAGTTTATGCTCGCCACGGAAAACCAGATGAGCTACACGCTCTATGCGCAAGCCGCGGCGTTTGAATTCAGCCAGATAAATTCGGTATTAAGAGGATAAGGAAGGAATAAATGGGAATATACAGTTCTATAAATATTGCGGCTACAGGGCTGACAGCCAACAGAATGAGGCTCGATGTAATTGCGGATAACATGGCGAATGTCAATACTACAAGGACGACGGAAGGCGGCGCTTTTAAACGAAGCAGGGTAATCATGCGCCCAGTGTCGGAAGGACCGTTCTGGAGATCGCCTTTCCTGCCTGATTCTCTGGATTCGGGAATTGGAAAGGGAGTGCGCGTTGTTGAAGTTCAAAAAGACCGCTCGACAGAGCCGCGTTTTGTTTACGATCCTACTCATCCAGACGCGATTTTATCAGGTCCGAGAGAGGGTTATGTAGAAATGCCGAATGTTGACGTTGTAACTGAAATGACAGACATGATTTCCGCGTCAAGGTCTTACGAAGCCAACGCGGCAATCATCGAAGGATCAAAAATGATGTTCCAGAGAGCGTTGGATATAGGCGCAAGATAATTTGATTTAAAAGTAATGGGAGGGAATTATGCAGATTTTTAATAACAACGCTTTTGTAACTTCTACAGCGGTAAAAGACTACGCCACGCAGATGAAAATGGCTCACGCAAGGCACATGCTGCCGCCTGACAGCCCGTATTCTGGAAGCGCTGAAAATATTTTAAGGCTTAGAGACACAACAGGAGCCGGAGCTGTTACAAGAGCCGGCGTTTTTGAAGAAGCGATGCTGCAAGCGCTGGATAAGGTATCAGGCGCGCAGATGAACGCGAGCGAAATGCAAAAACAGGCGATTATCAATCCTGATTCGGTTGATATACATGATATTACAATCGCGCAGGCGGAAGCGAGCATGTCGCTTTCAATTACGCGCAACATCCTAAGCAGGCTTGTTCAGGGCTGGAGAGATTTAATTAATACCAGATAAAAATAGATTTTGGGGAGGGGACATGAACGAATTCTTTAAAAAACTTTTCACAAAGGTTGCGGCGTTGTGGGCGAACTGGTCCATGATACAAAGGGCCATTGCCGGCGCGATTATCGTTGTAGTTATTATTGCGATAGTCGCGTTGTTCCGCGTTTCGGCGGCTCCTGTACTGACGCCTGTTTACGACAGGCCGATTACAGACCCTGTAATGCTGGACAGGATCGTACTGCGTCTTAATCAGGAAGATGTTAAAGCTACGGTCACAGCGGACGGTATTGTGCGCGTTGCCGATGAACATACGGCGCGCAAAATGAGGGTAATTCTTATCCGCGAAAATCTTCTACCTTCGGGAATCGATCCGTGGCAGATTTTCGACAAGGAAAGATGGACAATTACCGACATGGAACGCAATATTAATTTCCAGCGCGCGCAGGAGAGGATGATAGCGGATCATGTCAGGGCTATTGAAGGCGTTGACAATGTTGAGTTAAGAGTTGTCTGGCCGAAAAGGGAACTCTTTATCTCCGAACAAAATCCTGTAAGCGCGAGCGTAACGCTTATGCCGTCGCCGGGAAGCGATATTACCCAGAACCGCGCGAAAATTGAAGGCATCCAGAAAATTCTTCAGTTTGCGGTTGAGGGTTTAAAATCTGAAAATATCGCGATAACGGATCATACGGGATTACTGCTCAACGATTTTGAGGGTATGGCGGCCATAGACAGGCAAGGCCTTATCGAACGTGAAAATAAATTTATCAAATCACAGGAAGCCCATTACAGAGGCGTAATACTTTCTTCGATTCAAAAAATATTTTCACCGGATCGCGTAAGGGATCTTAACATAAAAATTGATATGGATATGTCAAAGAAATCGGTTGAAACAAAAGAAAGTTTCCCTGTTACGGTAAAACCAAGAACACCGGGACTCCCATATGACGATTCACAAATAGCTGAATCCATTCTTCTTTCTGAAACAATATCCGAAACAACATGGGAAGGATCGGGATTAAATCCTGAAGGTCCGGCGGGAAGGGAAGGACAAACGCCTCCGGCGTTCAGAGATATGGACAATCTTTACGGAAAGATGACGCAGAAAACAAGGACGCATAACGAGGAGATAAACCAGCGTCAGATTCAAGAAGAAAGAAGTCCGCAGATAGATCGTGTTACAGTTTCCGTTAATATCGACGGCATCTGGAAAAGGAAATTCGATTCAAAAGGAAATCCTATAATGCTGCCTGAAGGAACAATAGACAGGGAATACACTCCCGTCTCCGCCGAAGATTTGGCAAAGGTTCAGGCAATTATCCGCGACGCGATAGGATATAACTCCGCAAGGGGAGATTCTGTTACCGTTCACAACATTAGTTTTGATCGTTCATCGGAATTCAACGCGGAAGACGCTGCTTATTTCCAGGCGAAACGAATGCAGACAACAATAATTATTATCATCGCAGGTTTGACATTAATGCTGTTTGGTTTTATGCTGTTTAGAATGATCTCCCGCGAGATGGAGAGACGTAAAAGGCTTGCGGAAGAAGAAAGAGCTCGCCGCGAACAAATGCTCCGTGAAAGCGCGATGGCGGAAGCGGAACAGGAAGGCGAAGACGTCTCCATTTCGATGGAAGAACGTTCAAGAATGCAGTTGATGGAAAGCGCCATCAACCTGGCGAAGGAGCATCCTGAAGATGCCGCCCAGCTCATCAGAACATGGCTATTGGAGGAATAAATGGCAAAATCATTAACGCCGGGAGCCACAGCAGGCGGCTCAAAGAAAAAGGGCGTAAAAGAATATACAGGGCGCCAGAAGGCAGCCATATTTTTAGTAACAATCGGCTCTGAAATTTCTTCTGAAATTTTCAAGTATCTGCGCGAAGACGAGATTGAAACTCTCACATTTGAAATAGCGCGTTTGGAAACAATCGACTCCGAGCAAAAAGACGCCATCCTCCAGGAATTCCAGGAACTGATGATGGCGAACCAGTTTATATCAACAGGCGGTATCGACTACGCGAGAGAGCTTTTGGAAAAATCTTTGGGAAGCCAGAAGGCAATCGACATTATCAATCGTTTAACATCTAGCCTTCAGGTTCGTCCTTTCGACTTTATCAGAAGAACAGACCCGGCGCACCTTTTAAACTTTATCCAGCAGGAGCATCCGCAGACAATCGCGCTTATTCTCGCGTATCTGGAGCCGAACAAAGCTTCAATCATTCTGCAGAATCTTCCGCACGAAGTGCAGAGCGATGTCGCGCGCCGTATCGCCACAATGGACAGAACTTCGCCTGAAGTTCTCCGCGAAGTTGAGCGCGTTCTTGAAAAGAAACTGTCGTCGCTGTCAAGCGAAGACTACACGGCAGCCGGCGGCGTTGAAAGCATCGTAGAAATTCTCAACCTTGTTGACCGCGCCTCTGAAAAGCAGATTATCGAAGCTTTGGAAGACGAAGATCCGGAACTTGCAGAAGAGATCAAGAAGAGGATGTTCGTATTCGAAGACATCGTTATGCTTGACGACCGCGCCATTCAAAAGGTTATGCGCGAAGTCGATTCGCAGGAATTGGCGAAAGCGCTCAAGTCTGTTGACAACGAAGTTCAGGATAAGATATTTAAGAACATGTCAAAGCGCGCGGCGAGCATGTTAAAAGAAGACATGGAATACATGGGACCTGTACGCTTAAAAGACGTAGAAGAAGCGCAGCAAAAAATCGTTTCGATTATCAGACATCTTGAAGACACCGGCGAAATTGTTGTTGCCCGCGCAGGTGAAGACGAGTTAGTTGTTTAATGATTGGAATACAGGAACCGCGGATTAGCGCGGATTTTACGGATTAGCTCGAATTAGGAGAAGAGCGTTAAAAGAAATCCGTGTAATCTGTGTTATCTGCGGTTTGCGGTAACAATGTTTAATTTTTAAAGAGGGTACTATGTTAAAAGCTGTATTCAGACCTGGTGAATTGTCAACTATAAAAGAAAAAGTGCTTATTGATTCACCGACTTCTTTCTCGGAGCTTGCGCATTACGCGCCTGTTGAGGAACTTGAAGAAGATCTTGGCAGTGTTGAAGAGTACACAGGTCCTACTGCCGACGATCTCAGACGTGAAGCTGAAATGTTCAAGTCTCAATGGGAAGAAGAAAAAGAAAGAATGGTTTCAAACGCAAAATCGGAAGCCGAAAACATTATTCAGGAAGCGCAGAAAGCGGCTTTTGCCGAAGTTAAACGGCAGACAGATGAAGCCCAAGTGTTAAAGCAGGAAGCCGTCGAAGAAGCTGAACGAATTATCGCGCAGGCTCAAACCAAGGTAAGAGAACTTGAAGCGGAAATCAGACAGACTTTGGAAGGCGAGAGGAAGGACGCAAGAGAGCAGGGAAAAACAGAAGGAAAGGAAGAAGGCTACGCCGACGGAAAGAGCGAAGTTGACAGATTAATTCAAAGAACACAGGTTGTGCTTGAACGCGCGCAGGATAAGAGAGCGGACATATTAAAAGAAACAGAAAAAGAAATAGTAAATCTTGTGCTGTTGATTGCGCGTAAGGTGATAAAAGTAATTTCTGAAAACCAGCGGAACATAATTATCGCCAATGTTATTGAAGCTCTGCGAAAGGTTAAAGCAAAAGGAAATATTTTAATAAAAGTTAACCTCGCGGACCTTCAGCTTGCGACAGAACATAAACAGAATTTTATCAACATGATGGAAGGAGTCCAGTCGATAAATATCGTGGAAGACAGTTCTGTGGACAAGGGCGGCTGTATTATCGAAACCGATTTCGGCGAGATTGACGCGCGTATCGCAAGCCAGCTTGCTGAACTTGAAAATAGAATTTTGGAAATATCTCCGATTAATCCGAATGAAAAGGGAAATACACCTGTTCCTGTAATCAGAACAGCGAGCATTAACAATGAACTTGCGGCTTCAAACGCGATAATGGACGCTCTGAACTCTTCGGATAAATATGATTCTGGAAATAATTCCAATCCGCTTATTCCGCCTGCCGGTGAAGGCGGATCAGGTTCAGAATCTGACGCGCAGCCTGAAGAAGAACTTTCCGCCGGAGCAAGCGCAGCCCTTACAGCGTCAGCCGCGCTAGCCGCTCTTGCGACAATGGCGACAAAGGGTAAAAGGCAAGTTGATAAACAGATAACAGGTAAACTGGATGAATTGACAAGAAGAAAGACAGATTAAAACAACCATTGAAGAGGGAGGGCTTCATGGATACATGTGTATTAGAAACATCTATATTTGAAAAATATCTTAACACCGCGGAAAAAACCGATCCGATAAAATGCGTCGGTAAAGTAACAAAAGTTAAAGGTTTATTGATAGAAAGCCACGGGCCTTTGGCGATTATCGGCGAGATATGCAGAATAATTGCTCCCAAAGGAAGGGGAAATATTCGCGCCGAAGTTGTCGGACTAAGAGGTGAGACAGTCCAGCTAATGGCTTATGAAGAGACGGACGGTATTGAAATAGGCGACAGGGTTATCGGTTCAGGTACGCGCCTTGAAGTGCCGGTTTCCTATAATCTTTTAGGGCGGGTTCTTGACGCGTTCGGAAGCCCGATAGATGACAAGGGAAGCGTCGCCTCTTCGCTTATGTATCCCGCTCTTGCAAATTCGCCGAACCCTTTAAAGAGGCGGCGTGTAACAGAGCGCATAACAACAGGCGTTCGCGCTATTGACGGGCTTCTTGCGGTAGGCAAGGGACAGCGCCTCGGCATTTTTTCCGGTTCCGGTGTAGGTAAATCCACCCTTCTTGGCATGATTGCGCGTAATACAAGCGCGGATGTGAATGTTGTAGCTCTTATAGGAGAGCGCGGGCGGGAAGTAAACGATTTTATAGAAAAAGACCTTGGTCCTGAAGGGCTTTCGCGCAGCGTGCTTGTTGTAACTCCTTCCAATTCATCGCCTCTTGCGCGTCTTCGCGGCGCTTATGTGGCGACTGCCATTGCGGAATTTTTCCGCGATGATGGAAAAGATGTAATGCTGTTGTTTGATTCAATCACGCGTTTTGCCCGCGCGATGAGGGAGATTGGGCTTGCGACAGGCGAGCCGCCCGCGCAAAGGGGATATCCGCCGAGCATGTTTGATCAGATGCCGAAACTTTTGGAAAGATCGGGCACCTCTGATAAAGGAAGCATAACAGGTTTTTATACAATACTTGTAGACGGGGACGATATGGACGAGCCTGTCGCTGATACCGCGCGCGGCATATTGGACGGCCACATTGTTTTATCAAGAGATCTTGCACATGCAAACCATTATCCGCCGATTGACGTGCTTGCAAGCATTTCACGTCTTGCGCCCGTTGTTTCAGGACCTGCCACAAAAGAAGCTGCTGGAATTATCCGCAGAAATATGGCGTCTTATGCGAAAATAGAAGACCTTCATAAAGTAGGGGCGTATCACATAGGCTCTGATCCAAAAACAGATAAAGCTATCGCGATGCATGATTCAATCGAAGATTATCTTATTCAGGGAGTAGATGAACCTTCATCGCTTGAAGATACTCTTGAAGGTCTATCAGCGATAACAGGCGTAAGTATTCCGGTGGAAGAAATGATAGATAATAACGCAAAGCTTGTTTACGCGGGTAAATCCGTTATTAAGGAGAAGCAGCAGCCTGAACTGCCTCAAAGAACTTCCGCTGACAGCAATAAAATGGAGCTTAACAGCATAGCGGCGCTTTTTTCGTCAATGACGCAGATGAACGCCTCGGGCGGTGATTTATAATGAAAAAATTCAAATTTAATCTTGAAAAAATTCTTCAGATTAGAAAGTTTAAAGAAGAAGAGACTAAACTGGCGCTTGGACAGGCGATAAGCGCTCTTAATAAGATAGAAAATGAAATTAAAGTAACCGCGTTAATGAAGAACAATGCGGTAAGAGAGCGCTATAGAGACCCGCAGGCAACTCAGTCATGGGAAGTATATATCCTTCGTCTGGAACAGGAAGCGCAAAGAATGTTGGAACAAGCGGCGCAGGCGCAATTAGTTGTCGAAGAAAAAAGAGCGATCTATCTTGATGCCTTGAAAGATTATAAAGCGATGGAAAAATTAAAAGAAAATGAACAGAAAGCATACAGAAAAGAAATGCTTGATACACAGATGGACGAGGTAGATGAACTTACAGCGACAGGACAGATAATTCTGCATTAAAATATTAGATTAAAAACTAATATTTCTTATAATAATAACAATAAAATATCGCAGTATATATCCGTACCGGTTCACGCGGTTCGCACTGGATATCTTATATAAATTCCTATATTAAACTATAATATATACATGAAGAAGTTAATTATTATATTGCTAACCTTATTGGTGTTTTCCTGCGCGACAATTTCCGGTAATTTTGAAGGAGTCGGCAGGGGAAGCGATTTGGTTCCGCTTAACAGCCGCGCATTATCAGGTTTCCTTCCAAACGGTTTAAAGTATTTTATTTTGGAAAATTCGCTTCCGCAGAACCGCGCGCATCTTGCGCTTATTGTGGATGCGGGTTCGGTTCTTGAAGAAGATAACCAAAGAGGTTTTGCGCATTTTACGGAACATTTAGCGTTTAACGATACCGCAAGGTTCCCGTCGCTTGAATTAATTGAATATTTACGATCAATGGGAATGCGTTTTGGCGCGGACGCGAACGCATACACATCTTATAACGAAACTGTATATCATTTTGATATTCCTGTAGAAAATGTAAACGGTATAAAACGAATACCGGATAGAGCTCTCGCGATTCTTGACGACTGGACTTACGCCGTAAGTTTTAAAGAAGAAGACGTTAAGAACGAAAGCAGAGTTATTCTTGAGGAAATGCGCTCCAGATTAGGCGCAATGGACAGGGTGCGAAAAATCACCCTTCCGGTTTTATTTAAGGGAAGCGCGTTTGCGGATCGACAGCCAATCGGGCTTGAGCATATAATAGAAAACGCAACTTCAGAGCAGCTAAGGGCTTTTTATGATCGATGGTATGCAAGCTATAATATGGCGCTTGTTTTTGTCGGTGATTTTGACGGAAAGGCGCTTGAAGCTGAGCTTGCCGGTCATTTTAACATGCCGGAAAGTAAACAGAACCTTAAATCAGCGCGCCATGAACTTCCACCGCCCAAAAACGGTAATTTTCATGTTGAAATAATAACAGACGAAGAGTTAACTTCCTCAAGTTTTATGATTTATTACAAGCAGAAGAAGAGTAAACGGCGCGGTACGATAGAATATTACCGTGAATCCGTTATCAATTATTTAATCGATACAATGCTTTCAATGCGTTTTGAAGAAACACAGTTGGATCCAAATTCATCGGCAAGCAGTTCATGGGGAAGCATTTGGAGATGGTCAGAAAATTCAAGTTTTTATGCAATGGGTACGTCTCCCAAACAGGGAAAAATTGAAGACGCTTTAAAAGAATTATTATTTGAGAAAGAAGCGGTACGCAGGTTCGGTTTTACAGAAAGCGAACTTGACAGAGCAAAATTGACGCTTGTGTCGTATCTGGAAAAAATGCTTTCAGAAAAAGACAGAACAGAATCCCGAACATTTATCAGAGGTTTTACAAACCATTTCCTGTACGGCGAAGATATGTCTGATATCGAATGGGAAGTAAACGCTGTTAATGCTATGATAGACGGAATCGGTTTAAAGGAAATCGCGAAAAAAACACGAAGTTATTTTTCATATAACGATATAAATGTTTTTTTAATCGCTCCTCAGGTTGAAGAGGATATTCTGCCGTCCGCGCAGAGGATAAAGGAAATTTTTAATGAAACTGCCAAAGCGAAAATTACCAGGAGGCAGGAGACAGCGGTTTCAGGCGATTTGATGGAAAAAATTCCCGAAGCGGGAGAAATCGTATTGGAAAGTACAGACGCTCCGACAGGAGCTAATATTATAACGTTATCGAACGGAGCAAAAGTAATTCTTAAGAAAACGGAAAACAGAAATAACGAGATTATTTTATACGCAATCGCAAACGGCGGTAGTACGAACACGCCAGAAAATACATTCGTCTCGGTTGACCTGTTATCTGAAATGTTAAATATTTCAGGACTCGGTCCGTATTCCAAAACGGAGCTTGTAAATAAACTGGCTGGAAAGCAGGCAAAATTTTCATTCTGGCTGTCAAATTATTATCGCGGCTTTCAGGGCTCTTGCACAACACAGGATAAAAAGACGCTTTTTGAAATGATTCACCTTTTCTTTTCGATGCCGAGATTAGACGAAAGAGCGGTGAGGGCTATGATAGATCAATATAAAACAAACCTTGCGCATGAAGAGCAGGATCCGCAGAATGTTTTTTCCAATGAATTAGTTAAAATTATAAATGATAACAACCCGTTCTTTAAACCGCTTGAATTACAAGACATGGATAAGGTTTCGACAAAGCAGGCGGAAGAATTTTTAAAACTGTGTATTAATCCTTCTGATTATACTTTTGTGTTTACCGGGAATTTTGATTTAGATGAAATAAAAGAATTATCCGCGGTTTACATAGCTTCATTAACGTCTGAAAATAAATCAATGAACAGTTGGAAAAACCCAGGAATAAACCGTCCGTCAGAAATTAAAAGAACTATTTTTAAAGGGAAGGACGAAAGATGCATAGTCTATCTTGGCTGGTTTACGCAAGGGCCTTCGGCTTTCAGCGAACAAAGAAATCAGGTATCCGCCGTTTTGTCAGAATACCTTGATATAGTTTTAACAGATGAAATCCGCGAGAAACTTGGAGGCGTATATTCAATCTCAGCAGGCGCTTCAGTATCTGTAATTCCCGCAGGCGAGGCAAGATTAAATATTTACTTTGTATGCGATCCATCGCGCTCGGAAGAACTTTTAAAAGCTGTTAAGGATACGATCTCTGATATTTTTACAAAACCCTTAAATACAGCCACATTTAACAAATCAAAAGAAGCGCTTTTAATGGAGCACGAAAAATCGGTTCAAACAAATATGCATATAGCGCAAAGTTACGCAAACTCATCTGTGCTTTACAACACGCCTCTTAACAGACTAAACCTTAGGCCAAATGCCATAAGGGCTGTTACAGCTCAGGATATTCAGGCTTTATGCCGTCAAATCCTTGCAAAAGGACCGGTAGAAGTAAAATTAATGCCTGAGAGCAGGTGATTTAAAATGCGGCAGTTGTACTTTATTACTGCCTTGAAAAATTGCAGTATTTAAAGTAAACTGCCAAAACATGGCAAATTTCGTTCATCTCCACGTACATTCAGATTACTCTCTTGCAGACGGCGCGGTTTCAATAAAATCTCTTGTAGAACGCGCCGGAGAGCTTGAGATGGGAAGCATCGCTCTGACAGATCACGGTAATTTGTTCGGCGCGATGGAATTTATCGAAATTTGCAAAAAAAACGATAAAAAAGTAAAACCAATTATCGGCTGTGAAGTATATGTATCGCCTGGTTTATGCACCGAAAAAAAAGGCGCGGAACACGAAAATAAATACTACCACATGGTTTTGCTGGCTCAGACAAGAGAAGGGTATTTTAACCTTGTTAAAATTTGCTCATATGCCTATACCGAAGGTTTTTATTACAGGCCGCGTATTGATAATGAAATTTTAAAAAAATATCATAAAGGACTTATCGCGCTTTCTGCATGCGCGTCAGGCGAGATACCGCGTCTTATTCAGGCGGGAAAACTTGAGGAAGCGGAAAAGCGAGCGCTTTTTTACCGCGACTTATTCGGTTTTGATGATGAAGGAAAAAATGAGCCTTGTTTTTATCTTGAGATTCAGGATCACGGAATTCCGTCGGGGGGATTGCGCGGAACCGATTTATCGCAGAAAGATATTAACATAGCTGTAGCCGGTATTTCTAAAAAAACGGGCATTCCTCTTGTAGCGACAAATGACGTTCATTATTTAAATCAGGATGACAGTATTGCGCATGATATATTGCTTTGTATCGGAACCGCGAAACTTCGAACAGATGAAAACCGCAAAAGATACCACGGAGATCAATTTTATTTAAAATCAGGCGATGAAATGTCCGCTCTTTTCAACGAATATCCTCAGGCGGTTGAAAATACTGTCCGTATAGCGGATCGCTGTAATGCGGATATTCCCGATATTAATATAAAAGAACTTCCAAAATATCTTCCTGAAGTCGGAATCCCGGAAGGTTTTGATGACGCGGACAGTTATTTGCGCCATCTTGCAAAAAACGGACTTGAACAGCGTTACGCAAAAGAAAAAGTGGAAAATGGAAATGAATGGGAAAATATAAAAAAAAGATGCGAAGAAGAGCTTAATATTATTATCGATATGGGTTTTACAGGATATTTTTTAATAGTGGAAGATTTTATAAGATATGCCAAAAACAAAGATATTCCTGTCGGGCCCGGACGCGGCTCCGGCGTCGGTTCAATCGTGGCTTATTCTCTTCGCATAACAGATGTTGAACCTTTAAAATATAACCTTCTTTTTGAACGGTTTTTGCATAACGAACGCGTTTCTATGCCTGATTTTGATATTGATTTTGCCAATTTCGGAAGAGATGATGTGCGCAATTATGTTACGGAGAAATACGGAAAAGACAAAGTAGGAAAAATAATAACATTTTCAACATTGGGAACAAAACAAGTTATAAAAGATGTTGCGCGTGTGCTTAATATTTCGCTTGATAGAGCAAATATGATACTTAAATTGATCCCTGAACCGAAAGGACAGGAAAAACTTACGTTAAAATACGCTTTTGAAAACGAATCAAAATTGAGGGAGTTGGAAAATGAATCCGCTTATGCCGAAATGTTTCAGATCGCGCGTAAACTGGAAGGATTAAAACGCAATTCTTCTATTCACGCCGCGGGCATTGTAATCGGAAAATATCCTTTAATAGAACTTGTTCCTCTTTATCAGGAACGCGATGACGCGAAAACAGGAAAGCCGGGAGCAATCGCCACTCAGTTCAGTATGAATTATCTTGAACAATGCGGTCTTGTTAAAATGGACTTTCTTGGTTTAATAACTCTTGATGTAATAAGACACACAGAAGAATTGATTCATCTTCAGGGCGGAAAATACGCGAATTTTTTTGTTAAAGATATGCCTGAAAACGATAAAAAAGCGTACAAAATGCTGGGCGAAGGAAGAAGTTACGGTATATTCCAGTTTGAATCTGACGGAATGCAGGGAATTTTAAAGAGAACAAAACCCAATTCAATCGCCGATTTATCTGCGTTAAACGCAATGTACCGCCCCGGCCCTATGGATAATATCGATCGTTTTGTTGAATCAAAAAACGGGAGACAGCCTATTACGTATCCTGATCCGTCTCTTGAAAATATTTTAAAGGAAACTTACGGAGTTATTGTTTATCAGGAACAGGTAATGGAAGTGGCAAAGATCATTGCAGGTTACAGCATGGGAAAGGCTGACCTTTTACGCAGGGCAATGGGAAAAAAGAAAAGAAAGATTATCGACGAAGAAAAAATACCGTTTTTAGAAGGAGCCGCAAAACAGGGGTACTCCAGGGAAAAAGCGGATGAAATTTATGAAATACTTGTTCCATTTGCGGATTATGGTTTTAATAAGAGCCATGCTGTCGCATATTCAGTTTTGGCGTATCAAACTGCGTATCTCAAAGCAAATTTTCCGGCTGAATTTATGGCGGCTAACCTTACGAATGACATTTACTCAACCGATAAGGACAGGCTTTCAAAATGTATCGATGAAACAAGAAGGATGGGGTTGACAGTTGAGCCGCCTAATATTAATCATTCGAATAAAGTATTCACAGTTGTTAACGGAAAAATAATTTACGGATTTCTTGGAATTAAAGGCGTCGGAGAATCGCCTTGCGACGAAATTGTTAAAAAAAGGCAAGACAGCCCATATAAAAGTTTTATGGATTTTTTGGAAAGGGTAAACATTAAAGCCGTCGGAAAGAAAGTTATAGAACTTTTAATACAAACCGGAGCGTTTGACGATTTTGGAGTATCGCGCGAAACTCTCGAAGGTAACCTTGAAAAAACGGTTGAATACGCTCTTAAAAAGAAAGAAGACGAACAATTGGGGCAGTCAGGGCTTTTTGATGATATTTCGAAAGAGGATATGCCCGAATTTAAATTCGAGGAATTTCCTCCAAAGAGCCGTTCCGACAGGCTTAATTTGGAAAAACAGCTTATAGGTTTTTATTTTTCCGGCCACCCGATGGACGAGTACAAAAAAATTTGGCAGGAAGCCGTTACTGTAAATCTTGGAAAAAGAGAAACATGGAAAACCGGTAATTACATACTGGTTGGTATTATAAAAGATGTTAAAACAATCATTACCAGCAAGGGCGGTAAAATGGCTTTTGCCTCGCTTTCCGATTTTAACGGCGAAATTGAAGTAACATTTTTTTCTGATCCGTGGGAAAGATGCCAGCATCATATCAACGAAGATAGGGTGGTAATTTTAAAAGGAAAAATTGATTATCAGAGAGATAAAGATAAATACAGTTTTTTGGCGGACAGTGTTATAAGCAGGCAGGAAGCGGGCGGCGCAGTTAACGAAATAAAGGATTTGGAAGAAAAAAATAAAATCCACAGAAATACATGGCTTTATATGGCGGATTTAAAAAGTTCTTTTTTAAATCAGGTTAACAGCGGAAATTATACCGTTATTGGATATTTAACTAGTTTGCGTGAAATAAAAGATAAAAATCAGAATGATATGGCATTTGGCGCTCTAAAGGATTTTGAAGGAGAGATCGATCTTCTCTTTTTCTCAAAGGTGTATGCCGAATACCGCCATTTATTAAAAGTTGATGAAATATACGCGTTTAAAGGAAAATGGGATCCCGATGATAAAAACAGAGACGGTAAATGCAGTTTTAAAGTTACGAGTATGGCGGATTTTCCAATGCTGACTAAAAGCGCGGCAAAGAAAGCCGCTTCTAAAGAAAAAGCTGCTGAGCCCGATCTCGTAAAAACCGTTGAATATAAGCCTGATGAAGTGCATATCAGGTTAAATAGCGGCGCTTCTGAAAATAACGAGGAACTGACAGAATTGAGGGACTATCTTGCTGATAATTCAGGGCGAAACGCTATTTTTATACACATTCCGCTTAAAGAAGAGGAAAAAATTATACGCGCAATGTCAGGACTTGATATTGGCGTAAATGATGATATTATTGAGGGATTAAGAAAATGTAAAAGCGTTGCGGAAGTATGGAGGGCATAATGAAGTTTATTTTTGGATTACTTGCAGGAGCTGTTTCAATTTACAGCATTTTAATATTTATCAGGATAATTATTACATGGTTCAGCAATTCTGTCCGGGGAAAACCGGTCGATTTATTATGCAAGATAACAGATCCGTACCTTAACTGGTGGAGAAATAAACTAAATCTCAGAATCGGTTTTCTTGATCTTTCCATAATTTTCGCGATTGTGTTTGTTTCTTTTGTTCAAAAAATATTATACACACTCTCTCTTTCGCAAAAAATAACGCTTAGCGCGGTTTTAGTTGAAATTTTAATGTCTTTATGGTCGATATTTTCATTTATTATCATTTTCTTTATTGTAATTTTAATACTTCGGCTTTTCGCGTATTTAACCAACCAGAATATATACAGCCGTTTTTGGTCGGCTATTGATTCAATGTCACAGCCTCTCAGGTACAAAATGAAAAATTTGTTTTTCTCAAGAAGGCCTGTGAGTTATTTAAAAGGAATTATTTTTTCGACTTTAATTTTAATAGCAGGGTTTATTGCGGGAAGATTTATAGTAATACTTCTCGCAGGTTTAATTTATAAATTGCCTATATAATGATTCTTCGCGCTATTCAGGCTTCACTAAATTCTGTTCACGGGATTGGAAGTTCTGCAGTAAATAAACTTTCAAAATTGGGAATTCATACTGTATCCGATTTACTCCTTCATTATCCGCGTGATTGGGAAGATCGCGCGAAAATAATACCTTTAAGCATGTATAATCACGGAAAAATCTGCTCTGTTGTTAATGTTTTTGCGCGTGAATGGATTGGTTACGGAAGAATGAAAACATTAAAAATATATGTTAAAGACGATAGCGCTCAGGCGGCGTTATTGTGTTTTAACCGTCCGTGGATGGATAAGCAAATTGTTACAGGGCAAAATTATATTGTCTTTGGTAAATTCTTTTATAAGTATGGTGAATTACAGTCAAGTTCATTCGAAATTGATCCTGTTTCTTCAAAAGAAATGTATTTTGGCGGTATATTGCCAGTCTATCCGTTGACAGCGGGGCTTACTCAGACGATGATGCGCCGATTTACTGAAAACGCGCTTAATAAATACAAAGATAATATTGATAATGAACTTCCTTCTTATATTGTACAAAGGGATGGATTGCTGTCAAAAATTAATGCGTTATACGAAATACATTTTCCTTCATCTGCAGATTCTCTGGAGAGAGCGAAAAAGACTTTAATATACGAAGAGTTGTTTTTTTTAGAAGTGATGATCGCCAAAAGATCGATTGAAAGAAAAAAAAGAAAAATAAATAAATTAAAAACTTTCAATAAAGATGAAATAAATTTATCGGCTCTTCAGAAACGCTTAATTGAAAGACTGCAGTTTGAATTGACAAAAGGACAAATAGAAGCAATTACAGAAATTAACTATGATATGGAGCAGGAAATACCGATGGCGCGTCTTTTACAGGGTGATGTCGGTTCAGGAAAAACACTGGTTTCTTTTTTAGCCGCTCTTAGAGCTGTTGAATCGGGAGGACAGGCGGCAATCATGGCTCCGACAGAATTGCTTGCGCGCCAGCACGCCGAAAACGCCGCACGTATTCTGGAGCCGTTAGGATTAAGTATCGCTTTTCTTACCGGTAATATAAAAACTGCCGGACGAAAAGAACTTATAAAAAATCTTTCCGGCGGAACAATTGATATAGTAGTAGGAACCCACGCACTTTTTTCAAAGGATGTAAAATATAAAAACCTTAAACTAGCCGTGATAGACGAACAGCATCGTTTTGGAGTAACACAGCGTTCTTTAATTATGCAAAAAGGAGAAGATGCAGGTCTTTTAATGATGAGCGCGACTCCAATTCCGCGTACATTGGCTTTAACTGTTTTCGGCGATATGGATGTGTCAGTTATAAAAGATATGCCTCCGGGAAGGAAAACGGTTAAAACGCATCTGGCGAAAGAATCAAACGAAAAAAAAGTTTATGATTTTATTAAAAAGGAACTTGAACAGGGAAGGCAGGCGTATTTTGTCTATCCTTTAATCGAAGGCGGAGACGAGATAAAAGACGCGGTTTCAATGGCGCAAAGGTTATCTGAAAAGATTTTTCCAAAATATAAAACATCGCTTATTCATTCTAAATTGCCGGAAGAAGAAAAAAAAGCTGTTATGGATGAATTCCGCGAAGGAAAGATTCATATACTTGCGGCGACAAGCGTTGTAGAAGTCGGCGTAGACGTTCCAAACGCAACCTGTATGGTAATAGAGCATGCTGAACGTTTTGGATTGTCAGCTCTGCACCAGTTACGAGGACGTGTGGGGAGAGGAAGCGAGCAATCGTATTGTTTTCTTCTCTTTTCTGACGAACTTACAGATGAAGGGAAGGCAAGGCTTAAAGTAATGCTTGAAAATTCAGACGGCTTTGTAATTGCGGAAGAAGATTTAAGAATGCGCGGCCCGGGTCAAATTACCGGTACCGAACAATCAGGATACTTCGTTCTGGGAATCGCGGATCCCATCCGGGACATAGAAATACTTGAACGCGCGAAAAATGATGTTTTTGCGCTAATAGAAAATGAAGAACTGGAAAAATATTTAAAAACTTAACCAAATATATTTTTGAGCCTTTTCATGAATACTTCTTCCTGTTCGGCAGTTGGAGGTAAATCAACTTCTCTTTCGTGGATTTTTATAAGTTCCTGCTGGATTTCATCCAAAAAAGGAGAAGGAGTACATTCTTTTGTGTTTTGAAGATGACGGCGTTTCTGACAGCTTGTAATAAATAACTTTTCTCTGGCTCTTGTTATCGCGACATAGAAAAGGCGGCGCTCTTCTTCTATACTGCCGCCTTTATCATCTGCGTCATTATCGCTCATGCTTTTTTCATGAGGAATTAATCCTTGCTCGGCGCCTGCTATAAAAACTACAGGAAATTCCAAACCTTTAGCGGCATGTATCGTCATAAGATTTACTTTTCCCTCGTTGTTATCTTCGCCGTTATCGCGTGTAATAAGACTGATTCGGTTAAGCCACGGGTATAATCCGGCATCAAGATTGTCAGGGTCTGATTCCCAATTTTCAATCATTCTTATAAAATATTCAATATTGTTAAATTTCCATCTCGCTTTCTTTTCATCTTTGCTGTGTTCAAGAACAAGATAGCTCCAGTAATCAATATCGCTGACAAGAGCGCGGACGCAATTTGAAAGACGCCATGGAGCGCCAGGCTCTCCCTTGCGCTCAAGCATCAATGTTTTATAATTTTCTATCATGGTTGAAAATTCTTCAAGTTCAGTTGACACTGTTTTGTCTTCAAACAGAGCCTGCTGTTTGTGGGATTTACTGTAGTTAAAACGGGAAAGAGCATCCCATAGACTCGAATGATTTTTTTTAGCGTTTTCGTTTAACGCCGCGATTGTGGTTTTACCGATACCTCTTCTGGGAGTGTTAATAATCCTAAGGAGGCTTACATCATCGTCCTGATTCGCGATTATTCTAAGATAGGAAATAATATCTTTTATTTCCTTGCGCTGGAAGAAGCTTGTTCCTCCTGAAACACAGTAAGGTATATTTTCAGATAAAAATGATTCTTCTATATTTCTTGCAAGAGAATTGGTTCTTGTCAGAACGCCAAAATCATGATATTTAAAACCTTCATTTATCATCGAAGATTTTATCTGCCTTGCGATAAAGTCAGATTCCGCGGTTTCGTTTTCCGGGTAAAAAAGTTCTACAGGTTTTCCGCCTTCTTTTGGCGACCAAAGGTTTTTTTCTTTTCTGCCTGTATTATGAGAAATAACGCCGTTAGCGGCGTCAAGAATTGTGGAAGTAGATCGGTAATTTTGTTCAAGTTTAATTTCGATGCGTCCTGGAAAATCTTTTTCAAACATCAGAATGTTTTCGTAATTTGCGCCTCTCCATGAATAAATTGATTGATCGTCATCGCCTACAACGCATATATTCGCGTCTTTATTTTCCGAAAGCAATCTTAATAATTTATATTGTAAAAGGCTTGTATCCTGAAATTCGTCAACAAGAAGGTAGCGGTATTTTTTTCGATATTTTTCAAGTATTTCTTTATGTTTTGTAAACAATTCAAGAGGGATTGTTAAAAGATCGTCAAAATCCACAGCGTTGTAAATTTTTAACGCTTGTTGGTATTCATCATAAACCTGCTGCATACCGGCATCGTCTGTCCATGTTGAAAGCCCGGTTTTTACCCTTGAAAAATACTGGCTTAATGCGTAAAGATCGATTTTCTGCGAAAACATTTTACACTCTCTTAGAGATTCTTTGATAAGCGACATTTTATCTGTTTCATCATAAATGGAAAAATTCTTTCTGTATCCCAAAAGCTCGCATTCGTCTTTTATAATTTTTAAACCAAAAGCGTGAAATGTGCTGACATTAAGACTTTGTAATTTTTTTCCGGTGAGTTCCTTAACCCTTTGCTCCATTTCGCGAGACGCTTTATTTGTAAAAGTAAGCGCCAGAATCGCAGACTGCGCAATACCTTTTTCAAGCATATACGCAATCCGGTAAGTGATAACTCTTGTTTTGCCTGAGCCAGCTCCGGCGATAATTAATACAGGTCCGTTAATGGCGGTAGCTGCCTGCATTTGCGGTTCATTTAATTCAGTTTTTATATCTAATTTTGACATTTTTTTAATATAATTTCCGCGATAATTTTACCGGCTTTTCCGCGATGGCTGATCGCGTTTTTTTCTTCTGCTGACAGTTGCGCGAGAGTGCGGCTGAATTGCGGGAGGAAGAAAATCGGATCGTAACCAAAGCCGCCTTCACCTTTTATTTCATTTGATTTTACAAGGCAGCCTTCGATTGTTTCCTGTACGATAACATACCTGTCGCCGGTAAAAAGCAATACCATCGCGCAGACAAAACGCGCGGTTCGTATCTTGTTATTGTCGCCTACCTCTTCAATGAGCATTTTATTTTGTTCGCCGCTTGCCAATTTTCTCCCGTTTTCCATACCGTAACGGGCGGATAAAACACCGGGTCTTCCGCAAAGAGCGTCTACGCATAAACCGGAATCATCGGCAATTACAATATCGTCTTTGGGAATATATTTTTTTAATTCTCTTGCCTTAATCAGCGCGTTTTCGTTAAATGTAGTTCCATATTCGTCAGGATCAAAAGAGATGCCTTCTTCGGACGGTATTTTTAAACAGGTGTTCATAATCGCCTGCAGTTCCGTTTTTTTATGGGTGTTATTAGTTGCAAACCAAATATTCATGCAGGATATTGTAGACTTTTTTTAATTTTCAATCTATACTTAAAATAATACATATGATGAAACAAACGAAAAAAACGCTTAATTTTCTTTTTCTTGCGGTATTTGCATTTTTACTCTCGCTGACAGTTTCTTGTACCAGGACTCCGCCTGAAATTACATACGGATATTTACAGTTGGTTATTTATCAGGGACAGGACGGACCGCAGGAGCATTTTTCGCTTTTTGTAATGATTGAGGACGAGGACGGTATTGACAATCTTGACGTATTGTATCTTTACCATGACCGCGAACAGCTTCGCTGGAAAATTAACAGTGACGAGTGGATTCATCACAATAATGACAACAAAGACTGGATTGGAACCAGAAGCATCGCTGTTGCCGAAGGCGAACTTCCAAGAGGACAATACAGGGTTGTTCTTGTTAACAAGGGCGGAGAAAGCACGGAACGCAGTATTACTTACGACGGTAATGTCCGTTTTGCTTTTCCCGAGATTGAAATATCAGGCGGTATATACACAGTAAAATCGCAGTGGCCTGTTAATCGTTTAGTCTGTTACGATTCAAACGGAAACTATTTATCAACTATCATAATTAATTCACTGTCGGGAAGCGTTTCAGGATTGGGGCTTCCGACAGGCTCAAGAACTGCCGCTCTTTGGGCTGAAGATGAATCCAATTTTTGCAGCGCTTTTACAAATGTAATTCCTGTTAATTAATGAATAAAAGTTATGTGTTACGCGCCGGACGTTATACAACGGCGCAAAAAAACGCTTATGAATCGCTCTACAGTCAATATATAATTCCGTATTCTCATGAATATTTGGATTTAACAAAAATATTTTTAAATAATAAAGTATCAATGGAAATTGGTTTTGGAATGGGAACTGCGACAGCGCAGATCGCCTGTGATAATCCCGATATGAATTATATAGGCATCGAAGTCCACCGTCCCGGCATAGGACGGTTATTATGGGAAATTGAAAAAAGATCTCTTTTAAATATCAGAATAATTGAATATGACGCGGTTATTGTCACCGAAAAAATGATTCCTCCCGAATCCCTTGACGCTATTCATATTTTTTTTCCTGATCCCTGGCCAAAGAAAAGACATAAAAAACGGCGGTTAATACAACGCCCCTTTACGGATACTCTTGCCAAATGCCTGAAACCTGACGGATACTTATACATGGTAACGGATTGGGAAGATTACGCGCTGCAGGCATTAGACGAACTTACCTTAACTGCCGGCTTAGAAAACGCGTATGAAGGTTTTGCTCCCGCGCAGAGCTGGCGTCCTTCTACCAAGTTTGAAAAAAAAGGAATCGCAAAAGAACATGACATTAAAGAGCTTTATTTCAAAAGCGCCGGAAAATAATACTCAGGGGTTTATATGATTCTGACGGTTGACATTGGAACCTCGGCATTTAAATCGGCGGTATGGGATTTAGACGGAACGCGTTTGTCATTTGCCTCGGTTCCCTTGAAATCCGAAATTGCAGAAGGCGGAAAACATGAAGCCGCCCCTTCCCAATGGCTGGAAGCGTTTGATACATGCTGCGCAAACTTGGGAAACATTGCTTCTGTTCAGGCGATTGTTATCAGCGGTAACGGCCCGAGTCTTGTGCCGGTTTTGGGAGAGCTGGCTGACGATAACAGTTTAAATGTTCCGGCAGAAAAAGCCAGATTATGGCTTGACAGGCGTGGAGTAAAATACAGCGAAGAAGTATCCGCATTAATGAATGATTATGTTGACTCAAGTTTTTTCCTTCCAAAGATACTTCATATAAAAAGAGAAGAAAATAATTTATATCAGATAACAAAAAAATTTCTTGGATGCCCTGAGTTTTTAGCTTACACACTGACAGGACAGGCGCGTACTGTTTTTCCATGCGAAGGATTTGACCGCTGGTTTTGGAATGACGCAATTCTGGAGAAGCTTAATCTGGATGCTCATAAATTTCCTCCCTTTATAAGGCCTGGTGATTCATTCGGATCGATTTCTCAAAAAGCGGCGGAGCGTTTTGGATTTAAAAAGGATATTCAAATAATAAGCGGAGGTCCTGATTTTTTTACGGCTATTTTAGGCAGCGGAGTTATGGAGCCGGGACAGGCGTGTAACCGGACAGGCTCATCTGACGGAATTAATCTGTGTACAGTTAAACGAATTAATCATAAATCGCTTATGTCGTACGCTTTTCCTATTGAACCGTATTGGAACCTTTCAGGAATGATTAACACAACAGGCAGGGCGATTGAATGGGGAAAAGAACTTTTGGGCCTTGAAAGTATCGGCGATTTTATGGCGCTTGCTGAAAAAAGCGGATACGGCAGCGGAGGGCTTGTATTCCTTCCGTATCTTTCAGGAGAGCGCTCGCCTATCTGGAATCCAAACGTAAGAGCGCTTTGGAACGGTATAAATATTGATACAGGAAGGAGTGAATTTGCGAATTCAATATTGGAAGGAATTGGTTTCGCGATTAATGATGTAATTTCCGTAATGGAACAGACAGGCGAAAAAGTTGAGCAGATATATGTTACAGGCGGACTTGCCGGGTTTGAAAGATTAAACCAGATAAAAGCAGACATAACAGGAAAAGAAATAATTACATGCGCCTGTAAAGAAGCCGAATTACTTGGGCTTGCTGTGATCGGCTCCTGTTTTCTTGGCAAATATAGTTCGTTTACACAGGCCGTTAATGCATTGCGCTGTATTAAAAATAAATATAAGCCAAATTCCATTAATAAAGACCTTTACAATCATCTTTTTTATGAGTATAAAAAGTTAAGGGATAATATGTTATGAAAAAAACTTTTTATTTATTTTTATTTATTTCTGTTTTATTATTTTCGGGCTGCGAAAAAAAGGCGGAATCTGTAAAACAGGAAAAAAGGCTGTCAGCTCTTATCTATATCACGGGTGTAATCGCCGGAAGCCCGACATACGAATTAATGGCTGAGGGTGCCAATGAATTTGCTTTAAATAATCCGGGGATTCAGATAAAAATCTATGAAGCCGGTATGAACCAAGCCCAATGGGAACAGCAGTTGGCGGAGATGGTTTCAAGCGGAAACTACGATGTAGTTATCGGTTCAAATCCTTCACTGCCAGAGATTTGCGCGAATGTCGCAAAAATGTTTCCCAATCAAAAATTCATAATAGCGGACGCGGAATATGAAGGGCATCCGCAAATAAGAACATTTAATTATAATCAATACGATCAGTCTTTATTGCTAGGTTATCTGGCGGGACTGGTTACAATCAGCGATATGCCATACGCCAACAGCCAGAAAAAGATCGGTTTTATCGCCGCGCAGGAATATCCGCTTTTGACAAGACAGATGATTCCCGGTTTTCTGGAAGGCGCAAGAATAGCAGATCCGGAAATTTCGCTTGATGTTAGAATAGTCGGCTCGTGGGCTGACGCGAACAAGGCAGCGGAACTTGCTATTGCGATGATGAACTCCGGCGTTGATGTGTTTACAGCGATTGCGGGAGGAGCCGCGCAGGGTCTAATCAGAGTTGCGGTTGAAAAAGGCGCGTATATTGTCTGGTATAACACAAACGCATACAGCCTTGCTCCCGGCTATATAATAGGATGCGGCGTTATGGAGCAAAAAAAACTTGTAATGGAGATTCTTGAAAAAGTTCTTGAAGATCAAATTGAATACGGTATTTCTGATACAATTGGAATAAAAGAAGGCTATCTCGGCTTTATTTCTGATGATCCCTCTTACCAAAACCTGTCGAAAAATATTCGTGATAATCTAAGCCGGTTTATGGCGCAGCAATATCAAATAACAGCTCCGTGACCTCAGCGTCAAAAAAATGAATATAATTGAGTTAAGGAATATAACAAAACAATATCCCGGTAAAATAAAAAAAGCGAATGACAATATAACATTGGAACTGCGTAAAGGAGAGATTCTTTGTATTGCTGGTGAAAACGGCGCCGGAAAGACAACATTAATGAAAATCCTCTGCGGATATGAAAAGCAGTACAGCGGAACTGTAATTATTAAAAATAATGTTCAAATAGGCATGGTTCATCAGCATTTTATGCTTTTTCCCGAATACACTGCATCTGAAAATATCGTGATGGGAGTTGAACCGTTAAAATGGGGTATATTTTTTGATTCTAAAAAAGCACGGGAAATTTCCGGTAAAATAATCAATGATCTCGATTTTTCCATTAAGCCTGATAATCCTGTTAAAGAATTAACATTGGGTCAGATGCAGCAGGTTGAAATCTGCCGTGTTCTTCATCGTAACGCGGATGTAATTGTTCTTGATGAGCCAACATCAATATTGACGGAACATGAAATTAATTCGCTTTTTAAAACATTAAAAACCCTTGTTTTAAACGGAAAATCAATTATTCTGATTACGCATAAAATCAATGAGATTATACGAATAAGCGATCGTGTGGCGGTTCTCAGAAAAGGCGAATTGGCGGGTGTCCGCGACATTAAAAACACGGATGTTAATGAAATTGCGCGTATGATGATTGGAAATGACAAACCTGAGTTTGAAATACTGGAGAAAAATGAAAGTAAAAATAAAGATAATATTCCAGTAATAGCTTTTGAGAATGTTACTGTCCGAAGGAAGGCGCAGAAGCGGCCGTTACTGGACAATGTTTCCTTTTCTGTTAATAAAGGCGAAATACTCGGATTTGCCGGAGTCGGAGGAAACGGGCTTGGCGTAGTCGAAGCTGTTCTTGGAGGTTTTCTTCATCCGGCTTCAGGTAAAATACTTCACAATGGAAAAGATATTTCACGTTTCAGCCAGCGCGAACTTCGTAAAAATGGACTTGCGTATGTTCCGGCGGACAGGACAAAAATCGGAAGCGCTCAGGAGGCGACAATAGAAGAAAATATGATAATAATTGATCGTAATGAATATAAAAATATGAATTCGTTGGAATTATTACTTTCCAAATATAATATTGATATACCTGGAATAAAAGAAAAAGCGTCGTCTCTTTCGGGGGGAAACTTACAGAAATTGATTCTTGCAAGAGAAATAAATTGTTTAAAAGATTATATTGTTTTCTCGGAACCGGCATGGGGGCTTGATATTGCTTCGAGTCAATTTATAATAAAGGAAATAGACGCGCTTCGAAAAAAAGCCGCCGCAATTATATTAATTTCTACCAATCTTGATGAAATTTTGGCGCTTTCGGACAGAATAATTGTAATGTACAGGGGAAAAATCGCCGGAGAATATGCAAATAACGGAGAGGCAATTAAAGAACATATAGGAAATTCTATGCAGGGAACCCGATTTCACATGACTGAGAAAACGGAAAAAGGAATAAATAATAAATAATGAAATTACATTTAGAAAATAAATTAAACATAATTATTATTTTCGCGGTTTCCCTGCTTTTGATAGTGTTTCTTGTACTTTTGCTGAGCGATACGCCTGCAAAAACATTATTTTTCTTTTTTATCGGACCTTTTTTAAGCCTGTTCAGTTTAGGTAATATGCTGAATTATGTTACTCCTCTGATTTTAGGCGGCTTGGCTGTAACAATAGCAATGAAAGCAGGCAATTTGAATCTTGGAGGAGAAGGGCAGGTTTATTTCGGCGCGTTTTTGACAACTATTATTGCGCTGGCTCTTTCACCGCTTGGCGCCATAGGAGCGGTTATCGCTGTAATTGCAGGCTCGCTTTGCGTAGGTATTCTTTGCGCGTTTTGCGGATTTTGTAAAGCAAAATGGAATACTAATGAACTAATAACAACATTCCTGCTTTCATGTGCGATAATTCCAATTATTAATTATCTTATAACAGGTCCTTTTATGGATTCGCAGACATCGTTATTGTCAACCGCAAAAATTACGGAAAGCATGAGGCTTCCGCTTTTATTAAAACAATCAAAATTAAACGCCGGTTTTTTAATCGCGCTGGTTTTTGTTCCTGTTATCCATTTGTTTTTAAATAAATCAAAAATGGGATATGAGTTTAGAATTACAGGAATGAATGAATTATTTGCGCGTTATGGAGGAATTAATACAAAGTTAAATACAGTGGTTTCTATGGCGATGAGCGGAACATTATACGGGCTTGCAGGAAGTATCGCTGTTTTGGGAACGTATCACGCGGCTATAAAAGAATTCTCGGCAGGGCTTGGCTGGAGCGGGTTAACAGTTGCTTTAATCGCGGGTTTTTCTCCTGTCTCTGTAATACCCTGCGCAATATTTTTAGCGTGGATTAATTCGGGAGCAAGAGCTGCAATGCAGAATACAGGGCTTACATATGAAATTGCAATAATAGTGGAAGCTGTTATTTTTATGCTGTCCGCAAGTTCTCTTATAAAAAATATAAGTTTCAACAAGAGGAAGGGGTAAGATGGAATTTATTATCCCTATTTTTAAAAGCGCTCTTTCGATAATGATACCTGTTTTTTTTGCCGCGGCGGGAGGATTGTTTCCGGCGCTTGCAGGAATTCTAAATATTGCTCTTGAAGGACTGCTTCTTGCAGGCGCGTTTTCATCTCTGGTTGTTTACTATTTTACAGGAAATGCATTTTCTGCGATATTATGTGCAATTATCACATCAATGTCTCTTTCTGCGCTCCATGCGTTTGCCGTATTTAAACTCAAGGCGAATTTGTTTATATCAGGGCTTGCGATAAATTTATTATCCGGCGGTTTATGCATTGTTCTTTCCGATAAAATATTTAAAACAAGGGGAGTGGTGGTTTCAACAGGTATTTCGGGATTGTTAACATCGTATTTGATTTTTGGGCTTTCATTGCTTGTGATTTATACAATTATTCTTTATAAAACACCATACGGCTACCGCCTTCGCGCCTGCGAAAAAAACAGCGATTCTCTTGTTTCGCTTGGAATAAAACCCGGATTCTATCAGGTATCTGCGCTTATAATTTCGGGTTTTTTCTGCGGAATCGGCGGATCATTTTTAAGCTTGAATCTTGGCGCGTTTGTTCCCGGAATGTCGGCAGGAAAGGGATGGATTGCGCTTGCGATAATTTTCCTTGGATTGCGAAAACCTCTCGGTATCCTTGCCGCGGCTTTTATATTCGCCCTTGCGGAAAGTTTTTCCAACCATGCCCAGGGATTTTTCAATATTTCGGCGGATTTTATACTGGCATTCCCCTATATCTGCGCATTTATAGCGTTAATAATTATTTCCATATTTCCAAAAAATCAACATAAATTCAAATAATCCACCATTGATATAATTTTTACATCCTGATACAATTCGGGTGGATCCATATGGATGTCTTTTAATCAAAAAGCGAGGTTTTTAATGTTAAACATCGGTCAATTACACCGAAGAGAATATGAGCTTGAAAACGACCGATCAGTATCCGTTATAGTCGCTGAGGCGCCGGGAAGGGTGCACTTTTTAGGCGCTTCCGCCCCAAGTCTTGTGAAAGAAACGGACCACGATTTCTTCCTTTCGGCGGCGATAGACCGTTTTGTTAATGTGGCTGTAAGCCAGCGCAAAGACAATTCGTTCCGCTTTTACGCCGCGGATTTAAACGAGCGAAAAAGAAGCACACTTATCAATTTAAAATACAAACGTGAGGACAGATGGGCAAACTACCTTAAACCAGCGATTCACCTTTTCTGTGAAATGGGTTACCCCATGAAAGGACTTAATTTTTCCTTCTGCGGCGATATACCTCAGCATATAGGGCTTGCTTCCTCTACCGCAATCGAAATTGCGGCGGCGACGGCGCTTAAGAGCCTTCTTCATGTCCAGCTTGGCGACATGGAATTTGCGTTAAAATTAAAAGAAGCTCATGAAGCGATTTTCGGAGGAACAGTCTCTCTTGTGGATTATTTGGTATGCCTTTTGACGCGCAAGGATCAGATTCTTGCCGTTGATTCTTCCGAAACCGAAGTAAGAATGATTAAATCGCCGTTTTCAAATTTCAGGTTCTTACTGGTCGATTCGCGGGTTCCGAGAATGGGCGCGGAAGGCGAAATTTCTTCCAGAAGAACCGATATTTTAAAGGGATTGGAGCTTCTTTCTCAAAAAAGCGACGGCGCGGAATTTATAGATTACGCTTCAACCGATCTTCTGGAAGTGATGGGTCATTTCCCCGAACAGATCAGGCGAAGATGCATGCACATTGTTCAGGAGATTGGCAGGGTAGATGACGCGTCTGACGCTCTGGAACGCGCCGATCTTCATTCGCTTGCCAAAATAATATATCACTCTCACGAAAGCCTTAGGGATCTTTATGAAATAAGCTGTCCTGAAATCGACTGGCTTGTAAAACGGGCGCAGGAAATCGAAGGAGCCGCAGGTTCAAGAATGACAGGCATCGGTTTCGGCGGATGCACGTACACTATTATCCGCAAGGAACTCGTAGAAGAATATAAAAAACGACTTGAAGAATATGAAAGAATTTTCGGATTCAGGCCCGCGATCTACGAAGTGAAATTGGCGACAAGAGCCAGGGTAATCCCGGAAACGACAACATGCGAGCCTAGTGTTCGGGGACAGAACAGCGTTAGCACAGGCACTAGCGCTTCACGTCCGGCGCGCAAGAGGGCATATGCGAATACTGCTGACAAATGACGACGGAATCGCATCACCCGGAATAAAACAACTTGCAAAAATTCTTCGTTCTTCGGGGCACCGTGTTTTTCTGGTCGCGCCTGATACTAACCGTTCAGGCTGTTCCCATTCCATCGAATTTTTGAATATCCCTTTAAAATTATCGGAAATTGAAGAGGACACGTGGACATGTTCGGGAACCCCTGTTGACTGCGTGATAACCGCTCTTTTAGGCGGTATTCCAGAAATCTGCATCTCGACAGAAACCAGCGCCTTAAACATGGAGAGAGCCCCCGATTTAGTTCTTTCAGGAATCAACGCGGGAGCGAATTTAGGCACGGATATTATCTATTCGGGAACCGCTTCAGCCGCAAGGCAGGGCAGTTTTTTCGGCATTCCCTCCGTCGCGCTGTCTTTGGTTGATAACAATCTGCCATGGCAGTGGGAATCGGCTGTCTCGTATATTTCTGAGAAACTGATTCTCCTTATGGGTTACTGGAAGACAGGCGCTTTTGTGAATGTTAATTTTCCAAATATCGAAAAAAAACCTTCCGCGCTTGTTCCTTCTTTTCTGTCTATGCGTTATTATAATGATAGAATTGTTACATACACATCTCCGGAGGGAGGCAGGTATTGTTTTGCCAAACACGGGAAAGTTGAGAATATACCGGAGGAAGGATCTGATTGGGCTGAAGTGCTTAAAGGCAACGCGGCGTTTAGCGTTGTAATGTCACAGCCCGCAATTGCGGCCGGATAATGGGGGGAACTGTAATGGCTGTCCGCGGAATTGGAGAGACGTCTGAAAAAGGCGGAGAAAAAGCCGAATTGCGCCTGGATCAGAAGATACAGGGAGGTATTCGTCTTTACAAGCAGAGAAGCTGGGAAGAAGCTCTGAATGAATTTAAATCTACAGATACAACGGATTTCAGCTTAGAAGAAAAAACAGAACTTGCATATTACCTTGGACTTTGTTACACGAAACTCAAACATTACGAAGAAGCTCTTTCGTTCCTTGAACAGGTTGTGACAGCGCAGCAGGATGTCCTTCGCGTTTACCAGTGCAGAATGATGCTCGCTTATATTTATGTTATAACAAAACGTATTAAAATGGCAGAGTACGAATTAAAACGGCTGCAGTCAAGCGGTCTTGAATCTCCGCTTCTTTACAATACGCTCGCCTATGCCGCGTGGTCGCAGAAACAGCATAAAAAGTCAATAGAACTTTATGAGAAAACTCTGGAAATAGATTCAGAAAACGCGACAGCAATGAACAGCATGGGTTTCATTCTTGCAGATACCGGAATGGATATAATGCGCGCTCTTCGCCTTTGCAGAAGAGCGGTGGACAATAAACCTCACAGCGCGGCTTATCTGGATTCTTTGGGCTGGGCTTATTACAAAAGCGGCGAAGTGGTGGAAGCGCGTACATGGTTAAGAAGAGCGCTTGATATCGCTCCTAACGAAGAAGAAATAAAAAGACATTTTAAAATTGTATCGGGGGAGAGGAATTGAAATTATATAAATTGCCGATAATTTTCTTTCTCTTTATCTCAATAAACCTTTACGCGCAAAATGATACCGAAGGCGTTGCGAGTCCTTCCGCTCTTGCCGCCGCGGAAGAATTCCGATTCGGAGTGCATGCTTTTAACAGATTTTCATATAACGAAGCGATCTTGTCTTTTGAACGCGCTCTTTCTTTCCGTCCCGGAGAGCCTTTAATCCTTGACTGGCTTGGAAGAGCATACTACCGCTCAGGCTTTGAGGAAACGGCAATAAGGCAGTGGCGTGCTGCTCTGGATATTTACGGCAGAAACACAGGCGTTGGAATGTTGATCGGCTCCAGAATTGAAACAATCACCAACAGACGTTTTTTAATGCCGATCGCAAATGACGGCGTTCGTTATGTAGGTTCTGGACGTTTCCCCGGTAAAATGGATGAAATTCTCCTTTACCGGCAGCCCACTTCCATTTTACCTAACAGCGACGGCTCTTTATGGGTCGTAGCGTACGGCAGTAACGAAGTTGTAAAGATCGACGTAAACGGAATTATTAGAGAACGAAAACGCGGTCCTCTCAACGGTTTTGATCGTCCTTACGATATTGTTCGCGGGCTTGACGGAAGAATGTATGTATCGGAATACCGCGGCGGAAGAGTAAGTATTTTAAACGCAAACGGAGACTGGCTTGCCTATGCAGGTTCCAAAGGTCTTGGGCAGGGGCAGTTTGTCGGACCTCAGCATCTTACAATCGACGAAGACGGTTATCTGTACGTTGTCGATTACGGCAACAGACGCATTTCCAAATTTGATCCTGACGGCGTTTTTATAATTTCTTTCGGACTCAGGAGCGCGATTTTCCCCGGTCTGCTTTCTCCCACGGGAATTGCGGCAGGTAACGGCAGAATTTACATAGCAGATAACGCCGCGAAAGCGGTTTATTATTTTGATCCTAACGGCAATTATCTTGGCAGGCTTGCTGCGCAGGGACTTGTAAGCCCTGAAAGCCTCAGGTTTATTTCAGACGGCACAATACTTGCCGCGGACGGCAACAGAATTATACAGATCGATCCTAATTCCGCGATTGTCCGCGAACTCGGTCTTGCCGGAGGACAGAATGCGCGCATAACAAACGCGGAAATTGACAGAAACGGTAATATAACCGCGGCTAATTTCAACGCGAGCGAGGTGCATATAATGACCCGCTTTGACGATCTTGCTTCCGGTTTTTTTGTGCAGATTCGAAACGTAAACGCTGACAATTTCCCCCGCGTTATCGTACAGTTGACGGTTGAAGACAGACTTAGGCGCCCCATTGTCGGTCTTGATAATAACAATTTTCTTTTAACAGAAAGCGGTGTGCCTGTTGAGAATCAGGTTCTTTACACTCCCGGATACCGTTATCAGGGCGCGGACATTTCCATTCTTGTTGAACGCTCGGACGAAACATCAAGGTTACGCGACGATTTAACCGCCGCAAGCAGAGACATTAACCGCGCTTTACAGGAAATGGGTAATTCAAAAGTGGTATCTGTAATCTCTGCCGCCGCGCAGCCCCGCAGAGAAAACCACGCCAATTCGCTTGAAAACGCCGTTAGGGGAGGCGGAGATAACACGTCGCGCTGGCGTTTCGACTTAGGACTGCGCCTTGCCGCCACAGACCTTCTAACCGCCGAACCAAAAAAATCAGTTGTATTTGTAGGCTCAGGAAGTCTTGGCGAGCTTGCGTTTGAGCAGTACAGCCTTTCAGAGATGGCATGTTATCTTGCAAATAACGGAATTGTATTTAACGCGGTAATACTAGGCGGAGGGCAGGTCTCAGCCGGAATCGATTACCTGTGCAGAGAAACAGGCGGCCGCTTTTTTCATCTTTACCGTCCCCGCGGAATCGGCGAGCTTATCAAAAGCATCGCGGACAATCCATCAGGCCTTTACAGTTTTACCTACGACTCCCGCCTTCCCACAGATTTCGGACGTGCATGGCTTCCAGTCGAAGCGGAAGTGTATTTGTTGGAAAGATCGGGAAGAGACAACACAGGGTATTTCGCGCCGTTGGAATAAAAAAAGATGACAGTCACCTTTTATTTCACCAGCTCATAATCACTCAGCGCTTCATCAATCAAATCCCGCAATTCCAGTTGTTCGTATAACTCGTTTGCCTCGTTTACATTGCCGTGCAAAACAGGATGAGGGGGGCTGAAGAGCGTACAGCAATCCTGATACGGCTGTATTGATGTTTCAAAAGTGCCGATTTGTCTTGCTTTTTTTATAATTTCTTCTTTGTTGAAGCCGATTAAAGGGCGAAGGATTGGAAGTTTTATCCTGTTTTGTGTGCAGGTAAGGTTTTCTATAGTCTGACTCGCAACCTGCGAGAGGCTTTCGCCTGTTATGAGACATTTGCATTTAGTTTTTATGGCTGCTTTTTCCGCCGCTTCCATCATTGCCATGCGAAGGAGAATTGTCGTCCACGGATGAGGAGCGCGTTCTTTTATCCGCATCTGCGCTTTTGTAAAATTCAATATATATAGGTGAATTCCCATGCAATACGCGCCTGTCAGTTTCGAGAGTTCGATTACTTTTTGTTTTGCTTCCAAAGATGTGTACGGGTATGCGTGGAAATGAATCGCGTCAATGTTCATGCCGCGCGATGCCATTAAAAAACCGGCGACAGGGGAATCAATTCCGCCTGAAAGCAACAGCATCCCTCTTCCTGCGGTTCCTACAGGAAGACCTCCGTTACCTTTTTCTCCTCCTGAGTATACAAAAGCTTTCTCGCGGATTTCAATTCTTATAATATCCTCTGGATTGTGAATATCAACCTTTAACCGGCTGACAGCGTTTGTTACCGCGTTACCTGCTTCACAGCATAATTCGTAGGAAGTCAGCGGAAAACTTTTATCTGTTCTTCGCGCGTCGATTTTAAAAGTTTTTATTCCGTTATTAAAAAGTTTTTTTCCTTCTTCAACACAGGCGGCTAGGACGGCTTCAGGGTCTTTTTCGCAGGTGACAGTTTTTGCCCAGCCTGATATTCCGATTAGATGCGAAAGAATATTTTCTATTTCGTCAGATTTTTCCTGCGCCGCCTGTATGTAGTAACGTCCTGCGGTGAATTTATATTTAATTTTATTATCAACTTTAGCTAGAAGCCTTTGAATATTGATTTTAAGCGCGCCTTCAAAACTTTTTCTGTTTTCGCCTTTAAGAGTAAGTTCTGAAGGCTTTAACAGCCATGTACATTCCATAAAAACAACCTCTTTTCCAATCAGCATTGATCCGCTTAAATCGCTATTTCTTGTGTTCTAATCATTATAAAAATTTCAACGTTTCTTTAATACCGTCAATTAAAAGATCAATTTCCTCATCCGTGGTAGAGCACCCCTGAGAAATTCGAATTCCTTCTATCCTTAGTTTTTCATCAATTCCCATTGCCGTAAGAACAGGCCGTTCAGGTTTTGACGACGAACAGGCGGAACCTGTCGACACGGCGAAACCGAGATCATCCAAAGCCCGCGCCATTACCTCTCCGGGTATATTCTTAAACGCGGCTTGTAAAATATACGGCGAAAAACGCTCGTCATCAACAACACGCTCCTTAGGAATCAATGTACATCTATCAATCGATAAGAGAGCAGTTATCAATTTATTCCATCTGGCTTTTGCTTTTGTATACAGGTCGTCAACTATATTCTCCGCCAGGCAATCTGCAAACGCAACCGCTCCATTTACATTTTCAGTGCCGCCTCTTATATTTTTTTCCTGACCGCCGCCTGAATAAAAAACTTCCAGCGGCTTTCGAAGATATAAAAGCCCTATTCCGCGAGGACCGCCGATTTTATGGGCGCTGATTGAAGCAGAATCAATATTCAGGTTTTGAATATTAACAGGTATTTTTCCGACTGCCTGGACAAGATCGCAATGAAAATGAACTGGCGCTTTACTTTCGCTTGAAATAGAAGTTAAAGACTGTATATCAGTAATAGAACCTGTTTCGTTATTTACCGCCATGACTGCGGCAAAACGTGTGTCCTGGTATTGCGAAAGAGCCTTTGAAAAAGTCTCAGGTGTGACACTCCCGGCGGAATCAACAGCGATTTGTCCGCATGGTTTGTTCATTTTCTTAAGGGTTTCCATACATTCTCTGATTGATGCGTGCTCCGCGCCTGAGGATATAATCCGTCCTTTAGCGGCGCGCGTTAAAGTTGAAAAAAGAGCGATACTGTTTGACTCTGTTCCGCCTGATGTAAAATAAAGCGCGCAGGCAGGGACATTTAAAAAATCCGCGCATTTTTTTCTTGCGTTTTCAAGCGCTTGCCTTGCAAGCCTTCCTTCGCTGTGCTGTGATGAAGGATTCCCAAACAGGGCAGGGGGAGACGATTGTGAATAGGGAGCGGAGGCAGCCCAGTCAAAATATATTCTTCTTTTAATTGAGTTGATTTTTGCCATGTTTCTATTGAATACCACTATAAAAATATCTAAAAAACAGGTAATATTCAATGGGAGTAAAATTATGCTAGTTTTAAAATTCGGCGGCACTTCTGTAGGAAGCCGGGAAGGTATTGACAGTATTGTTAACATCTTAAAAGACAAAGAACATTCGGGGAATGTTCCCGCGGTGATCGTTTCCGCATTTTCGGGTGTAACAGACAGCCTTATCGAAATGGCAAATACCGCAGTTCGCGGCGAATCATTTGCAAAACAGGTGGAAGCGTTAAAGAAACGTCATATCGACTGCGCTCAAAATCTTATTAAGAAGACAGGAGCGAAAGAAGCAGTTAAAGAAATTGAAAGCTTAACAGCTCTTTTATCCCAAATTCTGGACGGCATTTCTCTGTTGGGAGAATTATCCGTACGCAGTCTGGATTTAATCATGAGTTTTGGAGAAAGGCTCAGCGCAAATCTTATAACTTTTATATTTAATGCGAATGATATTAAAGCCGATTTTTTAGACGCTCGAAACCTGATAAAAACAGACGCTCACTACGGCAGAGCGGAGGTGTTAAAAAAAGAAACCGAAGATAATATTAAAGCTCATTTTAAGAATGTTAAAAAAACATTGCAGGTTGTAACAGGTTTTATCGGTTCAACTCTTGAAGGGCATACGACAACTGTGGGAAGAGACGGTTCCGATTTAACCGCCGCGGTTTTTGCCGCCGCTCTCGGAGCTAAAAAACTGGAAATTTGGACAGATGTAGACGGAATGTTAACCGCAGATCCCGATCAGGTAAAAAACGCCTTCCGTATAGATGAAATTTCTTACACGGAAGCGATGGAAATATCTCATTTCGGCGCAAGGGTGATTTTCCCGCCGTCTGTAAAACCGGCAATGGAAAAAGGAATACCAATATTGATATGCAATACGTTTAACCCGTCATGCGGCGGGACGAGTATCGTATCGAAAGCCTCTTGCGGAGAATTTCCGATAAGAGGGATTAGCTCGATCTCAAACGCGGCTCTTGTAAGGGTGCAGGGTACCGGTATGGTAGGCGTTGCGGGTTTTTCGGCGCGTGTATTTAACGCGCTTGCGCGAAAAGGCATCAGTGTAATGCTGATCTCTCAGAGTTCAAGCGAATACTCAATCTGTTTCGCTGTGCTTCCTGGTGACGGAAAGAGGGTTGAAGAGGCGCTTAATGAAGAATTTATTAACGAAATCCGCTCAGGCTCAATAGAAAAGCCTATTATCGAAAACGATCTTTCTATAATCGCGGTTGTCGGCTCGGCTATGAAAAACGCTTCCGGCATTTCAGGTAAATTTTTTCATGCGCTGGGACGTAACGGCATCAATATCGTGGCAATCGCGCAAGGCTCTTCTGAAATAAATATTTCCGCGGTAATTTCCGCGCAGGATGAAGCAAAAGCGCTTAACGCGATTCATGATGTTTTCTTTTATACCCATCAGCGCTCAGTTAATCTTTTCCTAATCGGTACAGGGCTTATCGGAGGCACTTTGCTGGATCAAATCGCTGAGAATCGCGAAAAATTAGCGGATAACATGATAAAGATCAAACTAATTGGAGCCGCCAATTACGATAAAATGATTTTCGCGGACAAAGATTCCATACAGGACGGTCTTGATCCTGTAAAAATAAAAGAAATGCTTACAGCTAAAGGCAATGTTCAAGGTACAGAACGGATTGATATAAAAACAGGAGGAGCTGTCTTTATCGATAGAATGGCTGACTTAAATCTTCCAAATTCGTGTTTCTGCGATTGTACCGCAAGCGAAGATGTCGCGGCGCTCTACGAGAAAATTCTTCACGCTTCGATACCGATTGTTACGCCAAATAAAAAAGCGAATTCAGGTCCGTTGGATTATTACAAGCGCCTGACTTCTTATTCAAAGGATAAAGGTATCCCGTACCTGTATGAATGTACGGTCGGAGCGGGGCTTCCCGTTATTTCAACATTACGCGATCTTTTCCTTTCCGGCGACAAAGTGCTTAAGATCGAAGCCGTGCTTTCGGGAACTTTGAGTTTTATATTTAATAATTTTGACGGCTCAATGCCGTTTTCCGCTCTGGTGCGTGAAGCGAAAGCAAAGGGATATACAGAACCTGATCCGCGCGACGATTTAAACGCAATGGACGCGGCGCGCAAGGTTCTGACTTTAGCAAGAGAATGCGGTCTTAACATTGAGTTTAAAAATGTCACAATAGAGCCGATTCTGCCCGTCTCCTGCTTTAAAGCGAAAGATATTGACACATTCTTCTGCGAGCTTGAAAAAACGGACGCTGATTATGAAAAACGCAGGGCGAAAGCTGCAGAAGAAGGAAAGGCGCTTCGCTATATCGCTGTAATCGAAGAAGGAAAAGCAAAAATATCTTTCCGTGCTGAAGATCCGGGAAGCCCGTTCCGTTCTCTTGTAGACAGCGATAATATTGTTGTAATCACAACGAACCGTTATTCAAAACTCCCGATGGTAATAAAAGGTCCGGGCGCAGGAGCGCAGGTTACGGCAGGCGGAGTCTTTGCGGACATCCTGCGTACAGCGAGAACATTGGTATGATAGCGGATAATATAAAAACGGCGTTAGCGTCTTCTTCCATGATTCGCAAAATGTTTGAAGAGGGGATACTGTTAAAAAAGCAATACGGCGCGGATAAAGTTTTCGATTTTTCGCTTGGAAACCCTGATATTGAACCGCCTGCGGAATTTCATGAGTTATTTGTTAAACTAGCAAAAGAAGATGAAAAAGGCTCTCACGGTTATATGCCGAACGCAGGTTACATGAGCGTGAGGGAAGCTCTCGCGAAAAAAGTCTGTAAAGAACAAAATGTTAAGATTGACGGCTCTCATATTGTTATGTCAGTCGGTGCCGCGGGCGCTCTTAATACTGTTTTTAAGACTATCTGTAATGCGGGCGATGAAGTTATTGTGACGCGCCCGTATTTTATGGAATACCGTCCGTATACAAATAACCACGGCGCGAAACTTGTAGAAGTAGACGCGCTTGATAATTTTGATTTGGATATAAACGCCATCGGAAAAGCGTTAAATGAAAAAACTTCCGCGATTATTATTAACTCTCCGAATAATCCGACAGGAAAAATTTATTCCAAAGAATCATTGGCTTCTTTAGCTTCGCTCCTTACAGAACATGGAAAAAAAACTGGACGTTTTGTTTATCTTGTATCGGACGAGCCTTACCGTGAAATTGCGTATACAACGGATGTACCCCCGGTTTTATGCTGTTATAAAGAATCCATTGTTGTAAGTTCCTATTCAAAAAGCCTGTCCCTGCCTGGGGAGCGCATTGGTTTTATCGCCGTGAATCCAGATATTGCAGATAAGGATGATCTTATAAACGGATTAATTTACGCGACAAGAATACTCGGCTTTGTTAACGCGCCTGCTCTGATGCAAAGAATGGTCGGCTCTTTAACAGAAGCCCGCGTTGACGTGTCGATTTACAGAAGAAGACGCGACGCTTTTATAAAAGTTTTAAACGAAGCCGGAATTGAATTTGCGAATCCCGAAGGCGCTTTCTATCTTTTCTGTAAGGCGCCTCAAAGTAAAGACAAAAAAGACGATAAGACATTTGTTGAGCATCTAAAGAAATATTTAATTCTCGGAGTCCCCGGCTCAGGCTTCGGTAAGCCGGGATGGCTTCGCTTCGCCTATTGTGTTGACGAGAAAATAATCACAGCTTCTGGTCCCGCTTTTAAAGAGGCGATGAAAAACTGGATTTAACGCAAAAAATTCTCACATTAATTTAAAGTTATTGTAATAGAACCGGTATTCTCGTTTAAATCGAAGACGGCATTTTTTCCTACGCAGGAGATTTCGTATCCGCCTTTAAAACCTTCCAGTATAACCGCGCCTGCCGTGTCGGTTCGCGCTGTAATCTCTGTATGCCATTCTTTATTAATTTTATTACTGATTGCTTTAAATACAGGTTTTTCGCTGTTATCAACGCGAAGGAAACCGGCAGGCGCGTGAAGCCACGCGTTGTCTCCTCCTGACCATGTTGTGATTGCTTCTACCTGAGGATGGGCGAAAAGGATTTCATACATTTCCGATGTTTCTCTTGTCTGGCGTTCTTCGCCTTCAGGAGTGGTATGCCATTCTTCAACCTGCCAATCGTTAAGATCGGTAATGTGAGCCGGCATTATATCGCCTGAAATCAGCGTGTTTTCTGTAAAATGAAGCGGAAGCCCAAAACGTGAAAAACGCGAAAGAACATCATGTACTTTTTGCGCTCCCCAATACCCCTGATGCTGATGAGATTGAATGCCGATAACGTCGATTTTAATACCTGCCTGCAGACATTTATCGATTAAAATTTCATAATCTTTTGACGTATCAAAATCATTAAGAAGCAATACCGCGTCAGGATTGGCGCGTTTTGCCGCGTCAAACACTTCTTTTACAATGCGAAGCTGTCCGTATTCTTTGCATATTCGCGTAACAGCGTTATCATATTTATCGAAAACCGGCATAATTACAACTTCGTTAATTACGTCCCATATATCGATTATTCCTTTAAAAGCCGATACATCGCGTTCAATGCGCGCTATTACCTTGTCCAGAATAACCGGATTTGAATATTCCATAAGCCACGGCGCGCAGACTGTATGCCAGCAAAGTGGATGACCCTTTCTTGTAATACCGCGTTTTTTATACCAGAGCGCGGCTGCTTTTAAACTTTCTTCGTCAGGTTTTCCTTCTACAGGTTCGTAACGTCCGATATAAAAAGGAAGGGTGGCGTAATTGTTAAAAGAAAAAAGTTTATTAAGCTTTTCTTCAAGAAACGCTTTACGATCTTCTGTGATCTTCTCGCCTTCATATTTGAAATCGCGGACTTTGCCGCTTGCAAGCTCCACAGCTTCAAATCCGCCGACTCCGAATAAAAACTGATGGCTTTTTTGTTTTATCTTTATTTCCTGATTAGAAACAAGAGAGCCGTCTTTGTTTACAAGCTTAATTTGCGCCTGAGCTTTACGGTGTTTTAAATCCATATATGCCTCCTAAATATCTTCAAACCTGATACCTTCGCCTGCCGGAATAAAATTCTTCGCAGTTCTTCCCTCAATCGCAGATTCCCATAACGGCTCAAGTCCCGGCCGTAAAATCTTCTCTGTTCTTAAAACAGCGTAATCGCATTTTTTTAATATTTCTCCGGCTTTAATATCCCTTAACGCATGAATAGAGCGGTTTGTTCGGGTGTAATTATCTTTCTCAGAAGACGCCAGCTCCTTAACGCCGCTTCCTAAAATTCTTTCAACAAGTTCAGCGCCTTTTTCTCTGCCGCAGCGCTCGGCTGTCTTTTCAAAGCCGTCCTTTGCCGCCTGTTGAATAGTGTTTACCATTTTGGCAAAACTATCAGGTTCAAGCGCAATCGGATCATCAAGCCCGGGGTCGCTTTTGGAAAGGCAAAAATGCTTTTCTACCGCGACTGCTCCAAGTCCGACCGAAAGAGCGGGAACCAGTTCAGGGTCGCTTGAATGGTCGCTTACTCCAACGGGAACGCCAAAAATAGAAGCAAGACCGGACAGAACGCGTAAATTATAATCCGTCTCAGGAGCCGGGTAAGCAGTAACGCAGTGGAGTAAACAAATAGAAGAAGGAGGTTGTATTTCTTCCACTTTTTTTTCCTTTGCGTCCTCTGCGCCGCGAACCGAAGGTTCGATGCGCCTTTGCGAGAACTCTTTTTTTATTATATCTATCGCAGTTTCTATGTCGGAAAGGCGGGAAACCCCCGAAGAAAGCAGAACAGGCAGACCCCAGAGAGCGATTTCTTCCAGTAAAGCGGTAAAATTCAACTCAGGGGAGGCTATTTTTACTATTTTAGGCTGTAATTTTTTTAAAATTGAAGCGCTTTTCAGCCCAAATGGCGTGCAAAGGAATAAAAGCCCCTTTGATTCCGAGTATTCCTTGATTTGTTGATAGAATTCCGGCTCTAATTCAAGCGCTTTAAAGCGGTCATAAAGCCTGATCATGCCTCCGGGGAGGGGGACATCTCCTGTATTTGGATGTAAAATCTCGTCTGCATAGACAATTTGGAACTTAACGCATCCGGCTCCGGCTCCGGCGGCGGCGTCAATCATTTCTTTCGCTTTATATATATCACCGTTATGGGAAGTCCCCAATTCCGCGATAATTAACGGGTTTTTTGAGGTAAAATCCGTCCCTGTCAGGGTTAATTTTTTCTCAGATTTATTCATAGGTACTCGACACATTCTAAAAGTTTTTATATAATATAACAAGATTAAATCAGGAGGCTTTTATGATAACTACTACTTGTGATATTTGCAAGAAAAAAATGGATGATCCTATTAACGAGAGAACATTCTTCCGCTATGCGGAAACCAGTATTTGCGAACCCTGCAAGGACAATTTGGAGCAGAATATCAGAACTCAGATAAGAGGAAAAGATCCTTTTACAATGGAATGGTATGAAAAAACATTGAAAGATTCTTGCACAAAAGCATGCCAAAAAGGAAAAGTCTAGTTCCGGCGTATAAAAGCTGAGCTAAATTAAATCTCATTCTAATATTTAAGGAGTTACCATGTCGGGCCACAGTAAATGGGCGACGATTAAACATGCAAAAGGCGCCGCCGACGCAAAGCGCGGCCAAATGTTTACAAAGTTAATCAAAGAAATTTCAATTGCAGCCAGAATGGGCGGCGGAAGTCTTGACGGCAATCCGCGCCTTCGCACAGCGATTCTTAAAGCAAGAGCTGCAAACATGCCCAAAGATAATATTGACAGAGCAATTAAAAAAGGAACAGGCGAGCTTGAAGGTGTAAGTTACGAAGAACTTATTTACGAAGCTTACGCACCGGGTGGAGTCGCGATTTTTATCGAAGTTCTAACCGATAATAAAAACCGCGCTGCCGCGGATATTCGCAACATCCTTACCCGCGCCGGCGGACAGCTTGCCACTACAGGTTCCGTTTCGAGGCTTTTTAAACGTCTTGGCGTTATAACCATGGACGGCGAGAAGTACACAGAAGATCAAATAATGGAAATCGCCATTGAAAGCGGTGCGGAAGATGTTTCGGCGCAGGACGGTATAATCGAAGTTACCACCGCACCTGAAGATTTTGAAAGCGTTTTAAACGCGCTTCAGGCTAAAGAATTTGAAACCATGAGCGCGGAAGTTAGCATGGTCGCGGAAGCGGAAGTAACGCTTGATAATGACGGAACAGCCAAGGCGTTAAGGCTTATAGACAAGCTCGAAGAAAATGACGATGTGCAGAATGTATTTTCGAATGTAGCGATTCCGGAAGGTTTCACCGCTGAATAATGCGTCGAAAGACTTCTCGCCGGGTTTTAGGAATTGATCCCGGTCTTGCAAGCACAGGCTGGGGTGTTCTTGATGATATCGACGGAAGAATTTGCTATATCGATCACGGCGTGATTACAACGAAGGCGGACTGCCTCAGGGCGGATCGCCTTTTTTTTATATTACAATGCATCCGCTCGCTTTTGGATAAATACAAACCGGCTGAAGCCGCTATAGAAACCCTTTATTTTGGCAGGAATGTAACAAGCGCGATACCCGTAGCCGAGGCAAGGGGAGTAATCTCCGCGGCGATTGCCGAAAAGAATATTACGCTTCATGAGTTTACACCTAACGCGATAAAATCAGGGGTTGTAGGAAGCGCGTCCGCCGACAAGAAGCAAGTGCAGGAGATGGTGCGTATTATTCTTGGGCTTGATAAAATACCAAAGCCCGATCACGCGGCGGACGCTCTTGGAGCCGCTATTTGCGCGATTAATAAAAAAATGATAAAATAAAATATGTTTAACAGCATTACAGGTCTTGTAAGCGCGAAAGGCTCGGAATCGGTATACATTCTTTCAGGTGACATTGAATGGGATATAGGTATGCCGGTTAACGATATTCACTCTCTTTCACTTAACAGCGAATGCAGGGTTTTTACATGGTTATACCACCGCGAAGATCAAATGAAACTTTATGGTTTTTCAAATGAAAGGCGCAGAAATACATTTTTAGAGCTTTTAAAAGTTGAGGGAATAGGTCCCAAAGGCGCTGTAAAAATAATGAGCGGAATAAGCCAGAACGATCTTGAAAACGCTCTGGAAAACGGAGATCTCGCCCGTCTTGAAGCCGTCCCAGGTCTTGGGAAAAAGACAGCCCAAAAAATGCTTTTATCATTAAAAGGAAAATTAATTCAAACACAGTTAAAAGGATCTTCTAATTCGCAGTATTCTGATCTTGTTGAAGCTCTCGTGGGTATGGGCTACGACAGAAAAGCGGCTGTAGACGCTTTGGAAAAAGCTCAAGCCGGCGTAAATCCCGATCTTCCTGCGGCGGAAAAAGAAAAGCTGATATTCCAGGAAGCTATCGTATATTTGAGCAGTTCATGAAAAAAAAAGACAGCCCTGTGCGCCCGGAAGCAATTAAAGAAGACAGCCACGACACGGCTTTGCGCCCGCGCCTTTTAAAAGAATTTGTCGGGCAGAAAACCATGAAAGACAATCTTTCTGTTTTTATTTCCGCCGCGAAAGAAAGGTCAGATTCCCTTGACCATTTATTTTTAATAGGTCCTGCCGGTCTTGGAAAAACAACAATGGCGCAGGTTGTAGCGAATGAGCTTGAAACAGGTTTTATTCAAACAACGGCTCCGGCTCTTGAAAAACCCAAGGACCTTGTGGGGTTTTTAACAAATTTAAAAAAAGGCGATGTATTTTTTATCGATGAAATTCACAGTTTAAAACCCGCAATCGAAGAGCTTCTTTACATAGCGATGGAAGATTACGGAATTGACTGGGTGGTAGGTCAGGGGCCGATGGCAAGAACAATCAGAATCGCGATAAAGCCCTTTACGCTTGTCGGTGCGACAACAAAAGCCGGTGTTGTATCGAGTCCGTTGATCAGCAGGTTTGGCATAACGTGCCGTTTTTCATTTTACGAACAAGAAGATTTAGAAGCGATTGTCCGCCGTTCGGCAGGACTTTTAAATGTAAAGATAGATAAAGACGCAGCTTCTCTTTTGGCAAGATCGTCAAGAGGAACACCAAGGGTTGTAAACCAGCTTTTAAAACGAATGAGAGATTTTGCCCAATACGCGGGAGAGCCGGGTATCACGCTGCCTGTTGTAAAGGACGGACTTTCGCGTCTGGAAATAGACGAACTCGGTCTTGAAAAACAGGATCGTGAAATTTTAAAAATAATTATCGAACGCTACAAAGGCGGTCCTGTAGGCGCTGAAACTTTGGCAATATCAATCGGCGAATCAGTAGAAACCCTTGAAGATTATTACGAGCCGTTTTTAATACAGGCAGGGCTTATACAACGCACTCCAAGAGGAAGGACTGTGACTAATTTTGCTTACGGACATTTGGGCTTAAAACCGGTTAATAACGAGAAAACACTCTTTGAAAACGAATGAATTTAACTTTGAACTTCCCGATGAGTTGATTGCGCAAGAGCCGCCTTCGCAAAGGGGGCGCAGCAGGCTTATGACACTGGATCGTTTTAGTAAAGAAATATCGCATAACGTTGTGGCAGAATTACCGAAGATTTTATGCAAAGAGAAGTTTCTGTCGCCTGATAAAGAAAAACCGTTATTGGTGTTTAATAATACCAAAGTGCGAAAAGCAAGACTAATTGGAAAAAATGTCAAAACAGGCGCTAGAGCTGAGTTTTTATTACTGGAAAAAATTAATGATGAATGGAAAACTCTGGCGCAAAAATCGAAGCGAAGAAGAATCGGAAGCAGTTACAAATTTTATGATAATTCAGGAGAGGAAATAGCTTTCGCGGAAATAACAGGCGAAGAAAACGAATTTCGATATCTTCGGTTTAAAAATCCCGTAAACGAGGAGTTTCTTGACAAATACGGACACATTCCGCTTCCGCCGTATATTAAGAGAGAAGATACAGCATTTGATTCACAGCGTTATCAGACAATTTACGCTGAAGAAACAGGTTCCGCCGCCGCTCCCACAGCGGGACTTCATTTTTCAGGCGATATTTTAAACGATCTTAAAGAAGCCGGAATTGAATTCGCTTTTGTAACATTGCATGTCGGTTTGGGTACATTTTTACCTGTACGCAGTGAAAATATAGAAGATCATATCATGCATGAAGAGTATTTTACAATTACAGATTACAACGCCGCGCTTATAGAAAAAGCGAGAGCTTCAGGCAGAAAAATAATAGCGGTTGGGACAACAAGCCTGCGCTCTCTTGAAAGCGCTTTTAACAATGAAAGGATAAAAACAGGATGGCAAAAAACTTCGATTTTTATTTATCCGGGATACAAATTTAAAATAACTGACGTATTGTTTACTAATTTTCATACACCGCAGTCAACTTTATTAATGCTGGTATCAGCATTCGCCGGAAAAAATTTAATTCTTGATTGTTATTCGAAAGCTGTAAAAGAAAAATACCGTTTTTTCAGCTACGGCGACGCAATGTTAATATATTAAAAGGTTAAAGTTTTTAAAAACACGCGTAAATTAAATTTGTTTCAGATATTTATTATCTAATCGTAAACAGAAGGGGGTATCTGTACCTGCAAGAGACAGCTTCTCCGTTCGCGTATGCGGGTCTTCCTTTCTTTCCCATGAATGCTCTTACCGCCGCTTCTCCAAAACCCCTGCCTTCAGGGTCTTCGCGCAAGATCGTAACCCTCTGCACCATGCCCGAAGTGTCTACGAACAATTCAAGAATTACCCTGCCTTCGATGCCTGAACGAAGCGCGATAGGCGGATATACAAGTTCTGATATAATCATTCTCTCGTCAAACTGCGGACTTACGGATACCTGATGCATTTGAAGATAATTGTCAAATGAATGGACGGATAGAGTTCCAGCCGCGACAACAGTTTGTACGGGAGGAATATCTGTTTCGATCATTACTTCCGCAATTTCTTCTACCTGCGGTATTTCAGGGTCTGCTTGAGGGGGCGGAAGTTCTGCAAAATCCGTTACTTTCATTACTCTCGCGTTTTCAGATTCACCGTAAAAAATCCTGTCAGTGTCGAATACAAGAAAAAATATTATTACAAGGTGTATAGCCGCTGTAACAGCCAATATTATAAAACGAAGCAGTTTTTCATTCATTTGTTTTTACCACAAAGCTTACAACACGGTATTGAAGAATCTGAAGGATTTCCAAAACATTGTTTATTTTTTCGTATGGAGTATTGCGATCCGCGATAATATGCACACGGGTATCGGGAGCTGTTAAATAAAGTTCCGCTATTTTTCTTTCCAATGAAAGATAATCAGAAGGCTCCGCGTCAAGAAAAATGTCGCCTTCGACATTAATCCATACTTCAAGATTTTTATCGGCGGTAGCGCGAAGAGCAGTCCTGGCTTCGGGGTAATCGATTTTTACTTCTTTGCGGTAATTAATCAATGAGACAAGCATGATAAATATTAAGAGCAGGAAGGCGATATCAGACGTGGAGAAAAGAGGAACGTTTACAAATCTTTTGCTTCTTTTTAAATTCATTGAATTTCCTTTTTCATGGAAAATGAAAATGAATCAATTTGTAAATCCTGCGCCAGCTCCACAAAATCCACGACATTCTGCCAGCGCGCTTCGCTGTTTATTGTAATAATAACCGCAATATTCGGATTATCGTTTTGCGCTTTCTGTATAATCGATTTTGATTTATGGATGTTGATTATTTCTTCGCTGTAATAAATGTCTCCGTTTGCTTCCATATCAAATCTGAGTAAATCTTCGCGCAGTATCATCCTTGTAGAATCTTTCGCCGGAAGATTCATTACAAAACCTTTATTAATATTAAAACCGGCTATAACAAGAAAATAAATAATTAAAAGAAACGCAAGATCGCTCGCGGCGCATGTTTCAAGAAATCCCTGTTTTTTACGGCGGTTTAGTTTCATATATCCCCTGATTTATTACTGGCAGTCGCTAACCTGTGAAATCACATTTGTACATGTGTTTTCTATCTTCGATGCGAATTTGTCAACAATGTGGCTGTAAATGGAATGTGAAATCATCGCGATAATGGCTATGATAAGTCCGAATACCGTTGTAATTAACGCTTCGTAAATGCCGTTTGCGACAATTTGCGCGTTTACTTCGGTCGCCTCGGCGATTGATCTGAACGCGCCTATCATACCTGTAACGGTTCCTAAAAAGCCGGTTAAAGGGGAAAGGGAGCCGATCGCTACTAGAAAGTTAAAGCTGTTTTCAAGTGATGAAATGCACTTTATGGCCTCAGTTTCAGCGGCTTTTTCCAGACGGTGTTCCGTTATTTTTTGCCCGGATTTTAACTGTTGTACGATTGCCAAAAAAACTCTGGCGCCCATCCGTTTTTTAGTTAACCTGCCAAGGTAATCCGAAGCGCCTGAATAATCTTTTTTATCGATATAATCAGCTACGGCTGACGCAAGATCGTCAACCTCAAGATTATGATAGATTAAATAAACCGCGCGCTCAATCGCGATAGCGACAACCGCGATAGAAAATACAAGCAGGGGCCACATGATAACCCCGCCTAGTTTAAACAGTTCCAATACGGAAAAAGAAGCAGTTTCCATTTACAAACCTCACTTTATTTTGTTAAAAATTATTTCATTGGAAAATAATTCCAATATTTTTTCCCATTCATATTCCATGTATATCCATGAAAGCGCGTCTTCCCAATCCCTTAGCAATGTGCCTGTGTTTCTGACATTCCATAATTCTTCCGGGAAAACACGTTCCGTGTAGCTTGTGTTCCATCGTATATCATCCGTTTTTTTTCGTTCGTCGCCTTCCTGCTTGAAATCCGCCGGTCTTTTTTTCCTGGACACTATTTCAGGGAAGAGTACAGGCTCCCAATAATTCTCAAATTCTTTTATTTTCGGGAAAACTGGCGGCTCCTGCGAAGACATCCAGCTTACAATGGCTTGAACACGCTCTCTGCGGTTACGAAGCGCGGTTACAGCTTCGTTTCCTGTTATACGAGTATCGTATCTGTGAATTCTTCCCTTTATTATCTGAACTGTTTCTATTTCTGAAATTATTAAAACAGGATTTTCAGGATCGAACTTTCCTTCGCCGATTAATTCAAGCGTATATTCATTCCAGCCGTGCGTACTTCCGGCAAGGTATTCAAGAGATTTTAGAATAAAAGTTCCGTCTTCGCCGGGATTTGACGCGCGCAATTTCATCATGGGATATTTTGACGCGGAAATTAAAATCGAAATTTCTTTATTTTTATCTCTTATAAATTTTAATTCCATATCAGACTCATAACCGTCTTTTTTGAACGCTTTGTAAAGCGAAACTCTTCTTTCCGCAAAAACAGAGCCGTCAAGAAATTTTCCGGCTCCTTCCATTGCCGCGCATCCCGAGAATAACAGGATTGATAACGGTATGAGTAAAATATTAATATTAAAAAAAATCTTTTTCATTTTAAAACCTTAATAACTAATCCTGAAACCAAAGGAAGGTATTGGAGTTGGAAGGTCAAAAGTTGCCGAGAAACTTCCTTCGTCAAGTTCTCCCGTATACTGATTAAAACTTGTATTCCCCTGGGCGCTGTACAGTAAACCAAGAACATTTTCTATGGCAAAATACATTTCATATCTTGTTTTGCCTTTTTTATATCCTCCAAAGAGAGAGAATTTAAAATCCACATTAAATGATGGAGTAGTGCGATTTGATTCGTCGTAATATGAATTCCAGTAATATTTTTCTATGAATATATTTTGATCTACAAGATAAACAGGATAACTCTGAGGTCCCTTTTCATCGCGCTTAGCCAAGGGAACACCTGATGCAAGTCCAAGACGGAAGTATAAATTCATTTTTTGAACAGGTTTTACATTAAGAATGAAATTTAATGTATGAAATCTGTGAAACGATGGGAAATACCAGATGTCTCCTCTGTTTCCTCCTGATATACTACTTCCACCTGCGACACCTTGCGGGTCACGATATTTTACCCAGTTGAATGAATAAGCAATCCATCCGTCCCAGTAACGGGATTGGGTTTTTTGAAGCATTACATCCAATCCCCATATTTGCCCTTCGCCGTCAAATTTTGGTAATGGAGTTATTTCTTCATTTTCTTCCAAAGGAATATACATTCTGTCAAAAATGTATTTATAATATCCTTCAATATTTAAGCTAATCGATTCTGGTAGACCGAACTTGATTCCAATGATGGAAGTCCATGAACGATTAGGTTTAATTTTTTCTATATTGAATCTTTCTTCGGCGGAAGAGACATTATCGTTTATAGAGGAAAAAAGACCTGTACCAGCAGAAAGATCTATTTTATTAAAGAAACCTGTGCCGTTATACAGATTAAATTCAAGGTTAAGACGAGGGTTCAACGCAGGATCGCTGTCTAAACGAAAATCGTTCTCACCAGTTAATAAAAAATAATCCACACGAAGACCAAGTTCAGCGTTGAATCTTTTACCTAAAAAGAATTCTCCCAGAATATACCCTGATGTTGTTAATAAATCATTCTTTGCATTTGGATAATAGGTACCAGCTCTTTGAATTCTTAAATCGTCATATATTAAATCAAAATCTATTAAAGGATAGTTATATAAAATTAATCCTTTAATTATTTGTCTGTATTGTTCGTTGAACGATTCGGAGTTATACCTTATATCTCCTGATCCTTTTTGTACGCCGTTAACAGAAAACTGGTTGTACATTACCTGTATTCCTGAAGATAAAAGAATCTTTTCCGATATATGCCAGTCATAATCGATCCTTCCTTGCAAGTTTAAATTGGATTCTGATTGATCAATAAGGCTGGCTGATTTAAAGTCATAGGGGTCAGGTTTGACAATTTGAATAGCATTATATAAATTTGGGAACCTGTCTTGAAATGCTTTAGAAAAATGTTTTTCTTTTATATTGAATTGTATATCTCCCAAATTATCCTGTTTTTCATATCCTACTCCGGCGAGAAATTTTAACAGCATATCCTTACGAGGGTTATATGAAAGAGAAGTTGTAAAAAAAGTCTGATAATTTATAAATAAAAAATCTATGGTTGTTTCGCTGTTTAAAAAATCATTAACAAGGCTGTCATTTTCAAATTTAATGCCGACTCCGTCCATACCGAAAAATCCTGTCGCGGTAAGCTCCAGATTTTCCGTAAACCTGTAATTTCCGTTGGCGGTAACAGTTCTTATATAAGGAGCTTGTTTTTCGAAAGATTTTAAAAGTTCAAGCTGGGGAATAAACCTTGACAAGGCGACTGCCAGTTTTAGAAATGGAGCGTAATAGGTAATGCGCCCCATGAATATTATTCCGCCCTTACCGTTCAGCGGCAGTGAAAAATTAAAATTTGCGGCGCTTGTATTAACGCTTAATTCAAATTGTGTTTCCGTGGGAGAAGGATTTTTTGTGGTAATTTCAAGAAGCCCAGAAATGGTGTGCCCGAATCGCGCGGAAAAAACACCGTGAGATAATTGCGCGCTTTCTACCATTCTTGGATCAAAGATTGAAAAAGTGCCTCCCCAAAAGAACGGATTGTTAATAAAAAAACCGTTTAATGATGCGCCCATGTCTCCGGGATGACCTCCGCGGATACTCGGTTCAGCGTCAAAAAGACCCGCGTAACCTACACCCGGAAGAAGCGAAATTGTGCTCATTACATCTTCTATTATTCCGATCTCGGCGGTTTGGGCAATTTCTTTTGAAGTTACGGCAATACTTCTTCCGGTTCTGGTTTCGGCTGAATCGGGTCTTGACGCTTCGATAACAAGCTCCCTGCCCTGTAAAACACCGGAAAGATTAAGCGAAACTGTGAACGAAGCGCCCGTTAAAGGGATAGTAATAATTCCTGTTTCATAGCCGGGATACAAGCAGTAAATCATTACCTGCCTGTCGTCAGGCACCTGAATAACAGTTCTTCCGTTACGATCGCATATATACTCTCTTCCGTCTCTCAGGCGTACTGTAGCGCCTTCCAGCGGAAGGTCAAGATCGGAATCTAACACATTTATAATTACATCGCGTGAAAATAGGGGAGAAGCGCATATAATAAATACAGAGATTAAAACAAGTTTTTTTAAGAATGAATTCATTAACGCTTCCCTAATTGTTAACTGCCTGTTTTAGAATATATATTTTTATCCGATACTTGTCCAGTTAGTAAAATATCGAGTTCATCAATAATTTCCGATAACCCTTGAGCCGACGAAGTTGCGATCTTGGTTGACTGTATAAAGTTTGAAAGTCCTTTAGAAATATCGGATATGGCTATATTTATATGCTCAGTTGATTTTTGCTGTTTTTGTGAAAACACCGTAATGGTTTGAGCCTGATTTGCGGTAATTTCCGCTCCCGAACGTATTTCTCTAAAAATATCCTCAAGTTCCTTTATCAGATTATTGCCTTCGATAATTTTATCCGCGCTTTCTTCGCTTGAAATTATTAATGAAGAAGACGAATTTTGAATCTCTTCCACCTGCTCGCGTATCTGCTTTGTAAGCGTAGCGATGTCGTCTGCAAGACGGTTTACTTCGCTCGCGACTACGGAAAAACGCTTGCCCCTGTCGCCTGCGCTTGCCGCTTCCAGAGCCGCGTTAAAAGCGATAACTTTTGTTTGATCCGTGATTGTATTAATGTTTTTTACAATATCGCGAATTTTTAAAATTTTGTTTCCAAGATTTATAATACCGGTTATTACTCCGTCATTTTTTTTCTTTATGTCTTCCAGTTGATCAACGTTGCGCTCTAAAACAGAAAAGCCGTGAATAACGTCATTTTCCATTTTGGACGCGATGCTTGCGACACTTGTTGTTTTATCGGAGATTTCATTTGCAATCCGCGTGTTTTCGTTTATCGTGCTTTCAATTTCCTGAATGCTTGCCGCCTGATTGTTTGCGGTTGAAAAAATATCTTTGGACGAAAGGAAAATCTCGTCTGTCGATTTTTTAATTACTTTTGCCATTGAACGGGTTTGATCTACAGTGGAGGATGCTGTTTGAGCCGCGTTCATCTGCGATGTAATCATGTTGTTAAACAATGAAAGATGGCGTCTGCACGCAATTCCTGAAATCGCTCCCGCTACAACCATTCCAAGCACGCGGAAAATTTCGTTATACAAGGGAAAACTGACATTAATTAATTTATTATCCAGCATGAAAAAATAAGGTAAATCCAGGACTTTACCATTTGCCAAAACAACTATGATATAGCAAAACCCTGAGAAAATACCGGAAAAGTAAGCGCACCTAACGCTGTATCTGAAAGAGCCAGCCAGAATTAAAACCATGTAAAAAAGCGCCTGCACGGAAAGGAATGTAATGGGAGGGGAAATTTCAAGATAAGTGCATCCAGCCCAAATTGCCGCGCTTATAAAAAGCGTATCCAGTATTACGCAGATATATTTAAATAAACGGTGAAGAGATTTTCTTTTTCTTATATAAAAATGAAGGAAGACGGAATAAATAAAAAATCCTCCCGTAAATACATAAGCTTGATACGGAAAATGCAAAAGCCCTTCGATAGACCTTAAAAATGATACAGCCGTAATCGACAAAATAAAGATGAGGCTCTCCGCAATACGGAATGTATTAATCAGTTTTTCTCCGCCGTATTCGTCGCAGGAGATTTTTTCATTAATTTCTACGTTTGTCATATAACACACCTCTATATAAAAATATTATTTTTCCGCAAGTGAAAATACGCCGTTCCAGTTGTCATTCGGCGGATTTGCCATAAATTTCTTTGTACGTTCAAGATACAGATTAGAAAGAAAATCATCATTCTGGTGTTCAAGCGCTTTTGTAAAATATTCAAGCGCCAGTTTCCATTCGCGCATATAGAAAACCTGAAGTCCTTTGTTGTAATTTATAAGAACGTCTCTGTCAATAAGTAATGAAGGAACTGAGATTAAATCCGACGTGTCGCCTGAGCGCAGTTTATTTCCGTCCGCACCATGAAAACCCGAATATACTGCGTAAATCCCAACCGGTTTTTTCTTGCCTTTTACAAGAACATTGTCTATCTTGCGGTAAAGAAATTTTTCTTTTGTTTCTTCATAAACAAATTCTGATACTATAATTCTGTGACGATATGATTTTGTAAGGCTCTCTATCCGGGACGCAAGATTAACAGTATCTCCGATGATAGTATAATCCATTTTATTTTTAAAACCGATATTGCCCAAAATACACTCGCCGTAATTAATTCCTATACCGATATCTACAATTTCCTTATAAAAAGATGAGCCGTCGTAATTGATGGAATTAAGCGCTCCAAGCATTTTTACAGCGGCTCTTATTGCGTTAGAAGGGGAATTTTCCGTGTTCTGAAAAGCGCCGAAAACCGCCATTATAGCGTCTCCTATAAATTTGTCGATATGGCCGCCTTCGGAGATGATTTCGATTCCCATTTTTTCAAAGAAATTATTTAGAAAATCTACGACAATCTGCGGGTCTGAATGTTCTGAAAGTTCTGTAAAGTTTCGTATATCACAAAAAAGGACGGAAATGTTTTTGTTTTCGCTTACAGTTACTTTTTTTGATGATTCGTTAATTATTTCGTCCATAACATCGGCAGGCACATAACGCGCAAATGCGGTACGGGTATTATTCTGAAGTTCGGCGAGTTCGTGCATTAAAAGAGCGTTGGCGATAATCGGAGAAGCCGCTGCTGCGAAAACATTTATATTTTCCATTACACCGGGAGAAAAATATTCGTTAAGAGAATTCGCGATGTGTACCGAAGCGAAAATTTCACCGCCGACTGTTAAGGGTATCCAGATATATGATAATATTTTTTTATTATTATTTCCTTCAGGAATAAAATATTTTGTTTTTTTAGTAGAAAAAATAGTGTCCTGAAAAAGTCTGCCAAAATCCGATATACATACGCTTATAAGATTATCTGTAGTTTCTTTATTATACTCTGAAAAATTGGCGGTATATATATAAAGAACCCTGTTTTTACCGTGAATTAAAAGAGTTATTATTTCTGTTCTGCAGACTGTGTTGAATAAATCAAAAATGCCGTATACGACTTTATCCAAAGAATTTACCTTACTTGATAAATCTGTTAAAAGACCTATAACCGTAGTTTGAAAAAGCTTGTTATCTAAAAGATTATTAACAATTTCTATAATAGATTCATCTGTAATTTTCTTGCTTTCTTTTTCAATTATATCAAAATCAATATTCTGCGGACTTAATAGAATGTTTTTTACAACTTCCAAAAGCACAGGAAGGTTTTCCGGGGATTTTTTCATATAATAATCGGCGCCCGCCTGATCTCCCCAGAATTTGTCTTTAGTTTCATCCAGAGAGGTAAACATAATAATGGGAATCATTTTTGTGTTTTTTCTGGATTTTAAAAGTCTTGTTACCTGATATCCTTTAAAGAGCGGCATTTCAATGTCTGTAATAATAATATGAGGCAAAAAACTGTAAACTTTTTTTATGCCTTCAAAGCCGTTAACTGCTCGTTCCAGAATATAATCAGAGGAATCGAATACACCCATAAGCATGTCAGCAAAAATATCGGAATCTTCAAGTATCAAAATGCGTTTTTGTTCATGACTCATTGAGCGCCTCCGATAAGCGAGTTAACGGCTTCCAGTAAATTGTGATTATTAAATGAATTTTTAACAATGTAACGGTTTGCGCCAAGTTGAAGCGCCCTGTTTTGCTCTTCCTCATTTTCGTTAGATGAAATAACTATAATGGGAATATTTGAAATATCATCGTTCTTTTTAATATTTTCGATAAGCATAAAACCGTCCATGACAGGCATGTTAAGATCTGTGCAGATTAAATCATAATGTCTGGATTTAGCCGCTTTTAAAGCCTGCGCACCGTCAGGAGCTGTGTCAACGCGGTATCCTTCAGAAAGGAGAATTTCGCTTTCAATTTCGCGGATAGGAAGCGAATCGTCGACAACAAGAACATTTTTTCTTAATTTTTCATTTTCTATGTGGCGTTTTTTTATATCAATCGCTTTAATGCGCTTTGCCATTTTAATTACTGTCGGAATATGAAGAACACTGACCATCTCGTAGTTTTCGTTTAACACTATTCCAGAAAAAACGGGAATATGTTCCATAAAAGAAGGCATTGTTTTTAAAATTACGGATCTCATGCTGTCGATATTATCAACTGCAAGAGCGGCAATGTCTTCGTAAGAACGTATTATTACAATAAAAACAACGTCAGATGATTGCGCGGCTTCCGATCTTGTCTGTAAAATCTGGCTTAAATAATAAAGTTTTATTATACGATCGTTATATTTAATTTCAGGGCGGTCTACTACTGTTATAATTTCATCACGATTCAAAAGCAGTATTGTTTCGACAAAGTTGGCAGGGATAATAAATTTCATGCCGTTACATTCAATCGGAAAACCCATTAGAGCCGCTATTGAAAGCGGAACCATTATTGTAAACGAAGTGCCGGCTCCATGCGTACTGTCAACTACAATACTTCCTTTTAACGCTTCAATGCTGTCGCGAACGACATCCATGCCTACGCCTCTTCCAGAAACATTATTTATTTCTCCTGATGTAGAAAAACCGCTTTGAAAAATAAAATTTATTAATTCTTCTTTGGAAAGATTACCGGCTGACGCTTCGGCAACATGGCCGTCTCTAACCGCTTTTTGTCTTATTTTTTCTATATCGATACCGCGTCCATCGTCCGATATAACAATTTTCATACTGCCGCTTTCACGAGAACAGATTATTGAAAGATTACCAGCTTCATTTTTACCGGCGGCAAGGCGCTCGGCAGGAGATTCAATTCCGTGATCGATTGAGTTTCTTACCATATGCAGAAAAACTTCGGTTAACGATTCAATTATATTTTTATCTATTTCGTTTTCTTTGCCTTCGATAGTTAAATTAATTATTTTTCCAAGTTCCTGCGATAACTGGTAAACATATCTGGGGTAGCTGTCAAAGATTGTCGAAATAGGGAGGGTGCGAAGAGATATTACACTGTCATAAGCAATTCTGATTGAATTACCGGCGTCTATTGAATAATTTTTTATCGTCGAATTAAGCCTTTCCGAAAGGCGCTCCAGTTTTCTGAAATTGGCGTATACAACAGGATCGATTTTTTTTTGTTCTCTTAATGTCTTGGAATAATTTTTAATTAAACTGTTTAAAACCAAAGAATCCTGAGAAATGCTTTTTGCCGATATTTCAAGCGATTGAAGAGACGCTATACTTTTTATTATTCCGTCAATTTTTTCAAGCGACAGTCTTATTGTTTCAGTTTTTATTTTTTTTTGTTTTTTGGAAGAAGCCGGAGCTAAAGAGGCATTTTGATTTTCATCTTCTTTTTCATTCGTTAATGCTGGTTTATCGCTATTCTCGTCTTTTGAAAAATCGGCGTTAGGAATTGTAAAATCTTCATTTGAAGATAAGGAAACAAGATTTTTTATAAAATCACTAGTTTCGATGGAATCATTGCCGGTTTCCTGAAGAACTGAAAAACCTGTTTTAAGCAAATCGAGCGAAGATAAAATTAATTTAACAGCGTTTTCCGAGAAACCGATACGCTGTTCTCTTACCGCGACAAAAACACTTTCTAAGGAATGGCTTAATTCTTCTATACGCTTAATCTCAAGCATACGCGAAGATCCTTTTAACGTATGCAATAAACGAAGAAGGGTAGCAAGGTCGTCTTCCACGGAAATTCCGTCTTTAATATCAAAAACAAGATTTTCAACCTTAGTAATAATTTCGAGCCCTTCTTCGATGTATTTTTTAATAAATTTTTCTTTGTTTATCGCCATATTATTCAGCGCCTTCTTTTTCATTGTCTTCTTTTTTCAGAATAGAGCCAAGATGCACTGTCATCTGATTAAGATCGTCTGCTGATGAAGTCGCGATTTTAGTTGATTGAATAAAATTAAAAAGCCCTTTAGAAATATCCGTTATTGCAAGATTAATCTGCTCTGTGGAATTTAACTGTCTCTGGGTGGACGTTGTTATTAATTGCGCTTGATTCGAAGTAATTTCCGCATATGAACGAATCTCCTGGAAAATACTTTCAAGCTCTATAATGAGGTTATTACCTTCCGTAATTTTTTCGGCGCTTTCTTTACTGGAAACAATCAGAGAAGACGAAGAATTTTGAATTTCTTCAACTTGTTCACGAATTTGCCTTGTAAGGGATGCGATATCATCGGAAAGACGGTTGACTTCGCTTGCAACAACCGCAAAACGTTTTCCGTTTTCGCCCGCGCTTGCCGCTTCTAAAGCCGCGTTAAAAGCGATAACTTTGGTTTGATCCGTAATAGTCGTAATATTTTTAACAATATCCCGTATTTTGGATATTTTATTTTCAAGAGATACAATCCCTGAAATTACCATATCATTTTTTTCTTTTATCTCTTTTAATTGTTCAATATTGAGTTCCAGAATTGAAAAACCGTGATTAACGTTGGCTTCCATTTTCGAGGAAATACCCGCGACCCCTGATATTTTATTTACAATATCTTTTGCAATCCGCGTGTTTTCATCAACGGTGCTTTCAATTTCCTGAATACTTGCCGCTTGATTATTTGCTGTGGAAAATATTAATTTTGAAGAAATAAATATCTCATCTGTTGATTTCTGAATTGTGGCGGCGATACCGCGGGTTTGTTCAATGGTCATTGTCGCGCTTAAAGCGGCGTTTGATTGGGTTTCAAGCATGTTATTAAAAAGATCAAGATGGCGCTTGCAGGCGATTCCTGTGATAAGACCGGTTAAAAACATCGCGATTACTCTGAACGCTTCGTTAAAGACCGGAAAACTGACTTTTATTGTCTGGCTGTCAAGAATAACGTAATAAGGCAAGTCTATATTTTTTCTGTTAATAATAACAACCAAAAGATAGCAAAAACCTGCGAAAACCCCCGAAAAATACGCGCACTTTACGCTGTATCTGAATGCGCCTAACATAATTAAAACTATAAAGAATAAAGCCCATGTAGACAGATATATAACGGCGGGAGCGGCATCAGGATACGTACAGCCAATCCAGATACTCGCAGATTGGATGATCATGTCAATGACAACGCAGATATATTTAAAAAGAGGAGAAACCGACGTTCTTGATTTAAGATAAAAGTAAATTGAAATTGAATATATTATAAATGAAAAACAGCATATATACGCCTGGGGAGGGAAGTGGTTTTCTCCGTTTAATCCTCTCATTAATGAAACAACAGGTACACCCGCCGCAAAGATCAAAGAAATTACAATGCGAAATTTGCAAATTAATTTTTCGCCGTCAAATTCATCGCAGGCGATTTTTTCATTTATTTCGCTTTTTGTCATGCGCCTGTCCTTAATGGATTATTATTGTTTAATAACGCTTCAAGCTTTTGAATTATTTTTGAAAGTTCTTCCGCCGAGGAGGATACTGATTTGGTTGAATTGATAAAATCCCTTAATCCTTTTGTAATATCATTTACGGCAATACTGATCTGTTCGGTTGATTTTTGCTGTTTTTGCGTGGAAATTGTGATTGTCTGCGCCTGGTTTGAAGTTTCTTCAGCCGCGATACGAATATCGTAAAAAATATCCTCCAGTTCCTTAATTAAATTATTACCCTGTTTAATGTTTTCGGCGCTGTCTTTGCTGGAGACAATCAACGATGATGAAGAGCTTTGAATATCGTCCGCCTGTTTGCGTATTTCCTTTGTAAGCGCGGAGATATTATCGGCAAGTCTGTCTACTTCGCTTGAAACGACAGAGAAGCGTTTTTTATATTCGCCGGAACTTGCCGCCTCCAGCGCGGCGTTAAACGCAATAACTTTGGTTTGATCGGTTATCGCGTTAATTGCTTCGATAATATCGCGTATTTTTGATATTTTACCGCTTAGGGAGATAACGCCTGACATGACAGTGTCGTTTTTATCTTTAATATCTTCCAGTTGATCGACATTCCGCTGAAGAGCGCTAAAACCTTGAACAACTTCCAAATCCATCTGCATGGAAACAGACGCTACACTTGATGTTTTTTCGGCTATTTCCGCCGCAATTTTGGAATTTTCCGCCATCGTTGATTCGATTTCCTGAATACTTGCGGCCTGGCTGTTGGCAGTCGTAAATATTTCTTTGGATGAATGAAATATATCTTCTGTGGATTTACGAATTGTATTTGCGGCGTTATTGGATTCTGACATGGTTTTTTTCGCTGTTTTAGATGCGGAAATTTGCGTTTCTATTAAACCGCAAAAAAGCGACAGATGGCGCTTGCATGCTACGCCTGTAATAATGCCTGTAACTATCATCGACATTATACGAAATGTTTCATTTGGTATTGGAAAACTTAAGCTGAAAGTCCTGTCGTCAAGTTCAAAAAAATACGGAAGATCAAGCGCTTTTGCTCTTAGTATAATTACAGTTAAATAGCAAAGACCAGCGTAAACGCCTGAAATAAACGCGCATTTTACGCTGTATCTGAACGCGCCTAACAATATAAGAACACCGTAAAAAAGCGCCCATATCGAAAGATAGGGGATGGGAGGATTTAAATAAGGATAACCGCAGCTTACAAAAATGCTAATGCTCATTATTGTCATATCAAGAAAGACGCAGATATATTTAAAAGAAGAACGAACCGATTTTTTACTGTTAAGATAAAAATAAATAACTATGGAATAAAAAAGAAAAATACCGCTTGGAATAAATCCGTATTTGGGAATGGACTGAAGCCCTTCCATATGTCTGAGAACATCAAAAAGGACGGCGAAAATGACATACAACAGAGCGATAATAAATCTGAATTTACTAATCAGTTTTTCACCTTCAAATTCATCTCTTTTTATTTTAGTTAAAATATAATTATTTATCATAAATTATTCCTGGAAGTAATATGGTATTTTTCCAGCGTTTCGTTTAACTCTTTAGACATATTATTAAGTTTCTCTATTGTCATGGACGTAAGGTTTGTAACAGACGCAAATTGACTGGCTCCTGCAGAAATTTCTTTAAGCGCGGAGAAAACCTGAACAGAAGCGTATTCCTGCTGTTTGCTAAGACCGGATATCTGCTGAGATCTCATTGCGACATTCTGCGAGACTTCAACTATACTTTCAAACACTTCTTTTTGTTCAACCATTCTGGTATAACCTAGATCGATAGCGCGGGTTCCGCTGTTTGCTTCCGTTAAAAGAGTATGAGCCGCTTCCTGCAGCTCAGTTATTTTTTCTTTAACTTCGGCAGATGATTCAACAACATTGTCTGCAAAACGTCTGATTTCAGAAGCGACGACGGAAAAACGCGATCCCGCTTCTCCTGATGAAGACGCTTCAAGAGCGGCGTTAAAAGCGATAAGTTTTGTATGATCCGCGATTGTATCGATTAATTTTATGGATTCATCTATTCTGGAAAGCATATCGGCAAGATTTCTTATAATTTCAATAATTTTAGCGTTTTGATTTCGTATATCAAGCATCATGTCTTCGTTAACTTCCCTTAAATCCGCGCCGCGTTTGCTTAATTCCTGGGTTTGAGTCGCAAGATCGGCGACTTCTGTTGTTTTTACCGCCGCTTGACTGGAAAGATCTTTATTGGTTTCCATTGTGCTGATAATTTGAGCGACGCTTGCGGATTGTTCGTTTGCGGTAGCCGTTATCTGCTTTGCGGATGAGGAGAGTTCATGGACAGCGGAAGAAACCATCGACGTATTTTTATAAAAAGATGAAAATGTTACCTGTAATTTTGATAAAAAGCCCTTTAACGCAAACATAAATTCGCCAAGTTCATCATCTGAAAATGATTCAATTTCGGCAGAAAGATTATTTTCGTCAAGTTTCTTAAAAACCCTTCCCATGTTATCTGTCGATTTACGAATGTTCAGAGTGGTAATTAATATAATAAAAAAGGCAAATAATGTTGCTATAATCGCGGCGCTAAGAGAAAAAAACAGGCGAAGCCGATATGAAGTAATTCTTTTTTTTATTATTTCTTCCAGTCTGTCAAGAGAAGCGGTTTGCAGACGGTACATGGCGTTATTCGCATGGCTTGCAGTATCGTAAAGGGCAGGAAGAGAATCAAGATTAATGACTGGCTCATTAATTATATGCTCTGCGGTATCCGCGAAATACGCCACTCTGTCGTAACAGCCCTTTAAAAGAATTTCAAAGGATTCAAGCGTATCCGTGTTGCGTATTCTAAGGCTTTCCGCCGCTTTAAATCTGTTTTGTATACGTGCGTTATCTGAAAACACAAGAATCTGAAGGTTGCGCTGCAGTTCAGCCCTGCGCCTCTGCGTGAACGCGCCGTCTTCGATTGTTCTTAAAAGGTTTCCGATAAAAACAATTCTTTCCTGCGCCTGAGGCAGTTCCTGAATTGCCGCCGCGAATAAATAAGCGCTTTCAATATCGCTGTCGGTTACAAGACCTGAAACATCGCCGATAAAAACAATTATCTGAATAAGGTCCTGCATTAGCTGTCTGTATGCCCATAAAACCGTATCGCGTATCGAAGTGCTTGATAAATGCTGCCAGTTTTCAGTTAAAGACTGCGGAGATACTATGTAACCTATGTTGCTGAAATACGCTGTATATTTGCTTCTTAATTCCGCAAGCAGTTCTTCTGTGTACTGCTTTGAATGAGCTAAATCGCCTGAAGCGCCGTCAACAGCGTATCTGACATACTGCGGGATAATCTGCATTAGGGCAATTGCGGGTCTAAGAACCTCAATGCCGCGTATTTCATTTGTATCTTTCCTGATGGAAGATAATGATATGGAAATTATTGAAAAAAGCATAATACCAAGCGGAAGCAGAAACACTGAAGCGCTTATGCCGAGTTTTGTTATTATTTTATAATTTTTAAAATTCTTAATTTCCATTTATTACCTCTATACTACGATAATTTCTTTTCCAGAATTCTGCTAAAATAATCAGGAGAAAATCCTCCTAAAAAACATTCATAATTAAGGCTTCCGTCTGTATTGAGTTTAAGAACAAGTTCTATGCTTTCGATTGTTTTTCTGATTTTGTATTCATATCTTGTTCTGTTCCCGTCAGAAGAAATAGCCGCGATTCTGTAAAATGCCGGCCAAAAATATCTGTCTTTTATGGAAGCGTCAAGATAGTATTTTTCTGCTTCTTCGGTTTTTTCTTGATGGAAATAATATTCACCGCGTAAAAAGCGCGTAAATACTCCTGAGTTTCTTTTTTCAAGATACTTTAGAATTTTATCCGCGTTTTCATAATTCTGAGTGTTAAGGAAATACAGGGAAGCCGCGGCAAGACGGCTGCCGGAAATTGACGATATATCTCCTTTTTCATATATGGAAATTACATCAAACGCGTTTTGTTTTCCGTCTTCTGTTTCAAGCAGTGCGTTTATTTCACTGCAACTTACATGAATTTCATCGCGAACGTTTCTGATCTCTCTTTCTGATTCGGGTTTATCCTGTTTATTCGGTTTTATATTCGTCTTCTGTCTTTTTATTTCCGGCATTACGCGAATTTCATTTTGAAAATTTGGAAATCCTGTTTTCTGAAAATAAAACACATCGCTTGAGTGGCGGTTTACAAGCAGGGGATGATTAACGGAGGCGGTTTCAGAAATACCAAGAAATAAAAGCCCGTTATTAAAAAGCGAATCCGAAAGATTATTTAAAACAGAATGTCTGTTTTTACTGGAAAAATAAATCAGCGAATTTCTAAAAAATATAATGTCATACTGTTTATCAAGTCCGCGCATTATATTATGTGTAAAAAATCTAACTTTTCTTCGAATGTTTTGCGTAACAATATATTCGTCGCCGTCCGGGGTAAGATACTCATCAAGAATAAATTTCCATGAAGATCCGTCGCCGCGAAGCGAATTTAACGTATAGCGCGCGTTTTTTGCGGTCTCTATCGAATCTGCGCTGACATCAAACGCGTCGATCGTATAATCAAAATCAAGCCCCTTCTTTTCGTAATAATCAAGAAGCATCGCAATACTGTAAGCTTCGCATCCTATACTGACAGCGGCGCAGCATATTTGAAGGGGACGTCCGATTTTAATTAATTCCGGGAGTAAATCCGCCAATAAATCAAAATGAACGCCTTCCCTGAAAAAATATGTTTCATTTACAGTCAAAATATTTGAAATATCAAATATTTTTTCGCGGGAGGTTAAGAGGAACTCGTATGCGGCAGGATTTTGGATAAAAGTAGAGCCGCATTGCCTTTCGATGTATTTATTAAGATCTATAAGAGCCGCGCTTCCGGTTTTTATGCCGAGTATTTGCTCTACCCTGTAATATAAAAAAAGAAGGGCAGGGTTTGACAGTATTTCTAACGGTACGTCTGATTGAATATCTTTTGAATTTTTTTCCAGCGCCGTTATGTCAACAATCATGCTTGAGACTCTCCGCGGGTTAAGGATATAAGTTTATTTGCAATATCCGATAACGGTAAAATTAAATCTACACAGCCTGTTTCAACAGCGGCACTGGGCATTCCGTATATCATGGACGTTGATTCGTCCTGCGCGATTGTAATACCTCCCGCGTCTTTTACGAATTTTGTTCCTTCCGCGCCGTCGTTTCCCATTCCTGTAAGAACAACGCTTACAAGAGAGTTTTTATATTGCAATGCCGCGCTTTTAAATAAAAAGTCTGCGGCAGGCTTTTGATTGTTGATAGGATCAGAATCGTCAAAAGCAATTCCTGAAGCGCCGATTGAAAGATGTTTATCTGTAGGAGCGACATAGACATTACCCTTGGACGGATAAACGCCTTCTTCAGCAAGCTGTATTTTTAAATGAGAATATCCGTCAAGCCACTGTACAAATCCCTTGTCGAAACCGGACGTGTTATGCTGAACCAAAATAATCGGAACCGGAAAATTAACCGGAAGAGCTGAGCATAATTGGCATAATGCCATTGGACCGCCTGTAGAAGACGCTATGACAATGCAGTTTATTTTTCTTGATGCCATACTGCCATGCTCGCCTGTATCCTGCGATTGCGATTCCTTTTTTTTAATGTTTGTTATCTGCTTTAAAGTGTTAAAAATGGCGCTTCGCTGTTTATCGGTCATTTGAGAAGTAAAAATATCCTTGGCGAAGAAATCATGAGCACCTTTTACTGTAGCTTCATAAGCCATCTTGGCGGAATCATGCGTGGTGATCATTACAATTGCGCAGGAGCTGAACTTTCTTATCTCTACAATCGAGTCAAGTCCGTTCATGACAGGCATCTCGTAATCCATGGTAATCAGATCGGGAGATAACTCTTTTGCTTTTTCCACGCCTTCAATTCCGTTTTCAGCTTCTCCGATTATCTCGAATGAACCTTCGCTTTCAAGAAAATCGGTCAGCATTGCCCGGACTAACGGACTGTCGTCCACGATTAATGTTCTAATCATATTATTAATTCCTTTTGGATATTTTGAACTAAATGTTCCGGATCAAGCAGAAGGACAATGCCGCCTGTCAATTTATTAAATGAAATACCGCTGAAAACAAAAGAAAATTGCATTACATTGAATGTTTTTGGAACAGGATAAAAACTGTCAGATGGAATATCGCTCTCGTTTTCAATTTCCGCGCCGAGAAGAATTACTCTATTTTCCATCTGGTTATCGTTTGCTTCGCCGTTTTTTAATATAATGCCGTGGCGTATATTTTCCTGCGGGCAGTTTAACAGCAGAGGGAGAGAAATATACGTGTTCCGGTTTTCATGATTATAAAAGATTTTATAATCGGACTTATCAGGATTAATAAAGATTGAAGAAACAAATCTAATAGGAATCGCGAGAGAAAACCAATTGTATGAACTGATAAATACGCGCATATTCAGGCTGTTTCCTCCGAGACACGTTCCAATATTCTGTTTACATCGAGAATGAATACATCATTGCCGTTCCAGCTAAAAGAAGCCGATACAGCGTCTGTTAATTCATTTAATTCAGAGCTTCGTTCAAGGATAAAAAGATTTTCAGGCATGATGTCAACGATGCCTGTTACATCGTCAATAAGAAATGCTATACGATCTATTTGATCTTTTAAAATTAATGTTTTATTGCAGGAACTTGGGGCGTTATTGAATAAAATACCCAAATCAAATAATGCGTAGGGAACCGAGTATCTGTTAATTACACCCAACACATAAGAAGGCATCAAAGGCAGCGGATAAACAGCGTCAAATAAAGCGATTTCGCTGATTATACGGGACGGAAAGCTGTACAATTTACCCAGAATTGAAAAAATTAAGAATTTTTCGCTGATTATATATTCCGGCTGCTCTTCGATCAGCTCGGCTTCAGCTAAATCTGACATTTCCTGCACCTCAGCGCTAATTATACCACTAATATAGAAAATTTTCTATGTCTTTTACCGTATTGGCGAGGCTGGAACTGCTTGTTTTGGTCTGTGGCAGGGCTTGAATAAATAGCTTTCCGTATGATTTTTTTTGGATTCTGGCGTCTAAAACCGCTACAACACCCCTGTCGGCGCTCCTGCGAATGAGCCTTCCAAAGCCCTGTTTGAACTTCATTACAGCCTGAGGGAGGGAAAGTTCTATAAAAGGGTTGCCGCCCTGCTTTTCGACAACCTCGCGGCGCGCTTCATGGACAGGATCACCCGGTGTTCTGAAGGGCAGACGGCATATTATGACCAGTTTGAGGGTTTCTCCGGGAGCGTCTATGCCTTCCCAGAATGAATCTGTGGCAAAAAGGCAGGAACTTTCATCTGAAAGGAAGGTTTGAAGAAGGCGGGTGCGGTCATCTTCACCCTGTTTAAGGCACCGTATGCCCATTGCTGTAAGTTTTGCTTTGGCGGATTGATGGGCGTTGTTTAGCGATTGAAAAGAAGTAAAAAGGATAAGAGCCGAACCTCCGGCAGCCGCTGTTAAATTAAAAACCGCATTGTTTATAAATTCCTGATAGTATTCATCGTCGGGAAGCGGCGCGTCCATGGGAGAGGCGAGCAGAACTGCGCTCGCGTACGGGAATGGAGACGGAAAACAGCCTGATAACGGCAGGCGTGAATCGATACCGCATATCCCGCAGCGGCTTGCCCAATAGGTAAAATCATCGTTAATGGCTAAAGTCGCGGAAACGCAGGCAACGGTTTTATTGGGTTTAAAAACGCTGTCTTTTAAAATAGGCGCAAGATCGATGGGAGTTCTTGTAAACACAGCCCAGGGTTCTTTAAACGATTGTATTTTTTCGATCCAAAGGACTTCGTTTTCATGTTTTTTATATTTACAAAACGCGTTACAGATGTCCGCCGTATTTTCAAGCCGCCTGACAATTGTTTTTATTTCCCAGACAGCCGGCTCCGCCGCATCTCCGTCGTCAAGATTTTCTAGTATTTCTTTAATCATATCGGTAAGTTTTAATATATTTTTTCTAAGTGTTTTTAAATTGGGAAAAAGTGACTTTTTTAAAAATGATTCATCAACGGAAGGAGAAAGTCTGAAAATTCCTTCCATACCGCAAAGCTGAAGAGCGCAGTCATCGAGTTCTTCGCATGATGTTTTTACTGTTTGGATCGCGCTTGCCATTTCGTCTAACGGATCTTCAGAAGACGCAAGCATCGCGCAGAGCCTTACAAGCAGACCGCGTTCATTCGCTCTTCGTCTGGAATAAAGTCTTCCAAGCTGTTTAAAAATTCCAGTTCTGGCGAATTCAGATGAAAAAAACGAAGTGGCTGCATTCTCGATGGTATGGGCTTCGTCAATTATTAGTCTGTTAAACGGCGGTAAAACAACAGCGCTTTCATAGCCCGCGCCCTGATAGCGCGCCGCCAAATCCGCAAAGAGCAGGTGGTGATTTACTACAATAATGTGGGCGTTATTTGCCTCTCTTCGCAGGGCAAGTATAAAACATTGTTCCCTGCACGGGCAAAAGTTTCCAAGGCATAAATCAGATTCAGAGCAGACACTCGACCAGATAGAATCAGAAGGCATAAAAGAAAGTTCCGCCTTTCCTCCTGTTTTAGTGGTCTTTGCCCATTCTGTAATTTGCGTTAATTCATTTTCTTCAAAATCGAAAAGAGACGGCTCATGTAATACGTCATCCAGTCTTCTTAGACATAAATAATTTCCCCTGCCTTTCATGATAACAGATTTTATTTTAACATCGCCCATACTTGAAGCGACAAGAGGAATGTCTTTTTCAAAAAGCTGCTGCTGGAGCGTAATACTCGCTGTGGATATTATTACTTTTTCCTTATTAGCCAGTGCGAAATGCATCGCAGGCAGAAGGTATGCGAATGATTTACCGACGCCTGTTCCGGCTTCCGCCATTACAAGCGCATCTTCGTTAAAACCGCGGATAATTAAAGAAAGTAAATCAAGCTGCGATTGTCTTGGCTCGTATAAAGCAAGTCTTTTTGCGACAGGGCCGCCTTCGCAAAGTGATGAAATTATTTTTTCAGGGTCAAGATTAATCATATTATGAATCAATTGCCAGAAGAGCCATTACTTTGGCGTCTCCTATAATATTTTCCAATAATGCGTATTCGTTTGGCTGGTGTAACGTTTCGTCAGTTTTTGTCCAGACAGCGCAGTCAATTCCGATATTCCTAAGATACGCCGCCATTGTACCGCCGCCTATACCGACAGGGCGCGGTTTAACGCCGTAAACCAGCGGTATTGCTTTGGTTAACATCCTGACAATTGCCGCGCCCGCCTCTGTCGGCTTCGATTTCATTAACTGGGGCAGAGTGTATTCAATTGTTACGCGGTGTTTCATTTCAACTTCGGATTTTATTTTATCAACTTCCGCTAAAATCATTTCAGGAGAGTAACGCGGAAGGATGCGCATATCCATGCAAAAAACATCTTCACCGGGGATTGTGTTAATGTTGGGAACATTAGCTTCTTTTTTGGTCGGCTGGAATGTGGAGTAGTCAGGATCAAACATCGGATCGCGCTCGTTGAATTTTTGTGAAAGCCCGTAATGAAGCCTGAGCGCAAGATCGGAGCCGGCAAGGAAGGCGTTCGCGCCTAAATCCGGCATGGAACCGTGGGCTTGTTTTCCGCGGGTGACGAAGCGCATCCATAAAATATTTTTTTCCGCTACTTCGATATATTCGCCTTTTTCATCTCCGCCGTCGGGGACAAGTACCATATCGTCTTTTTTAAATAAGCCGGCGTGGTTTTTTACAAGCCAGTCAATGCCGTAAGCTGAGCCGACTTCTTCGTCGGCGGAAAACAAAAGCTTGATTGTCCGCGCTGGTTTTAAACCCTGTTCAACAAAAGCCAGAGCCGCAAGTACAGAGGAAACAAGACCTTGCTGATTGTCTTCCACTCCGCGCCCGATAACGCGGTCTCCTGGAGGATCGTTTTTGCGTATTACAGTCCATGGGTCAGAGTTCCAAAGTTTTTCTTCTCCGGGCGGCACAACATCTGTATGGCTCATTATCCAAAGACGCGCGCCGTTTTCGCCGCTGTCCGAGTTTACAGTCGCGATTAAGTTGGGACGCACCTGACCTTTGGCTCTTGCATCAGGCGCGTCATATCTTTCCAACTGCATAATGCCGTGTTTTCGAAGCCAGTCTTCCAGAAAAAGACATTTTTCAAGTTCGCCTTCGCCGCCTGATTCAGGAGAAACAGCGGGGAGTTTTGTCAATTCTGTTTCAAGTTCAACAGCAAGAAAGGCGGATTTATCTAACCAACTAAATAATTTATCTTTCACAATACGCTTTCCAACTTGTAGAGATTAATGTTTCCATATCGGAATATTTTGCTTTCCATCCCAGTAATTCGCGGGCTAGTGAACAGGAAGAATATGTCTTGGCGGGATCGCCTGCGCGCCTTCCTGCAACTTTCGCGGGGATTGGCTTTCCCGTTATCTTTCTGGCTGTTTCTATTACTTCTGTTACCGAGTAACCGCGCTCGCTGCCGAGGTTAACAGTAACGCTTTTATTTTTTTTAATAATGTAATCCAATGCCATAGTATGTCCGCAGGCGAGGTCGCTGACATGCACATAATCGCGGATGCACGTGCCGTCAGGCGTATCATAGTCGTTTCCGTAGATTTGCATTTCATTTCTGATTCCGCAGGCAGTTTCCATAACAACAGGCAAAAGGTTATTGGGGTTTTGCTCAAGCCCTTTGATTCTGCCTTTAATATCATAGCCTGCTGCGTTCAAATAGCGCATGCATGCGTAACGGATATTTTTTAATTTTTCATACCAGCCAAGGAACCGTTCAATTTCAAGTTTTGTAAAACCGTAATAATTTTCAGGAACAGTAGGGTGCTTTTCGTCAATCGGCAGGTATTGAGGCTCTCCGTAGACCGAGGCGCTTGAAGAAAAGATAATATTTTTAATGCCTGCTTCACAAGCGGCGTTTAAAATATTAAGAGTTCCCATTATATTATTGTACGAATATTTTTCAGGATTGATCATTGATTCTCCTGCCGCTTTAGACGCCGCAAGATGAACAAGAGCGTCAAAATTTCCGTTTTTCATCGCGCTTACTAACGCATCATAATTGTGAATGTCATTTTTTATAAATTTCGCTTTTGCAAAAAGGTTTTGCTCCAATCCGGTTGAAAGATTATCGTAGACCGCGCAATTATCACCATTATCAAGGAATTCTCTTGTTACATGGCTCCCTATATATCCGGCGCCGCCGATGATTAGGATGTTCATAGTTGGAGTATAACATAAATACATAGCCTTGGTACACAGGACTTGGTATACAGGAACCGCGGATTATTCTGCGCTAATCAAGAGGGGAACCTTCGCCCTGCGGGCTCGGTTGAGGTTCTGTGGTTTTTGTACAACAGGCTTCCCATTCATTTGTTTTTAATTCAATCGCAGCGGTACATTCATCAAGTTTTTGCTTGACGTTTTTTACTTTCTCGCCGTTTGAATAAACATCGGGACGCGCGAGTTCGGCTTCAAGCGTCTTTTTTTTAATTTCCAGTTCTTCCAGCGTTTTTAAAATCTCCGCTTCCTGTCTTTCCAGTCTGCGGACAGCCGTCTGCTTCTGCTTGTCCGCAGCCCGTTTTTGCTCATTGGTCAGAACTTTTTCAGATTCGCTTCCGGCGCTTAATTTCTGTTCATTTTTCACCGTTATCTGCCCACCGTTGATTGTTTTCTGTTCTCTTTCAAGATAGTACGCATAATTTCCGTAAAAAAGTTTTGCCGTTGCGGGAGATAAATCGTTTCCCGGTTTTAATTCCAGTGTTTTTGTAGACAGTTCTTCCATAAAAGCGCGGTCGTGCGAAACAAAAATAATTGTTCCTGCGAATTTATTAAGCGCGTCAAGCAAAATATCTTTTGAATACAAATCAAGATGGTTTGTAGGCTCGTCAAGGATAAGAAGGTTCATAGGTTTTAAAAACATTTTTAAAAGCGCAAGACGGCTCTTTTCTCCGCCTGATAAAACAGAAACGCTTTTGTATACATCATCGCCTCTGAATAAAAAAGCGCCAAGCATATCGCGTAACTTTGGGATTAGCGCCGTTGGTGACTCGTCTTCCATAAACTCCAGCACGCTTTTTGGTGAATCCATAGCTTCAGCCGCATCCTGCGAAAAGTAGCCTGTTTTGACGCCGCTTCCAAATTTTACAGAACCTTCATAATCTGTATCCGCTCCCGCGATGATTCGTAAGAGGGTAGTTTTACCCGCGCCGTTGGGACCGGCTACTACAAGCCGTTCTTTAGAGTCAAGAGTCAGGTCTAGTTTTGAAAGAACCTGCCGTTCTCCGTAACTTTTTCTGATTCCTTCCAGAGTAAGAGCGATATTACCCGAGTGAGGCGCCGGAGGAAAACTGATATTTATTTTTTTAAATGATTCGGGAATTTCTATACGCTCCATTTTTTCAAGCCGTTTAATAAGTTCCTGCGCAAAAGCCGCTTTGCTTGCCTTGTAGCGGAAACGGCGGATTAGATTTTCAGTTTTTTCTATTTCTTCCTGTTGTTCGGTGAAACGCTTTACAAGACCCTGAAGTTCGATCTGCCGCGTTTTCTCGTAAGAAGAATAATTTCCGGCGTAACGCTTCAAGTTCCCGTCAAAGAGTTCATACACTTCGTTAACGCATACGTCAAGAAAATACCTGTCATGCGAAACAAGTAAGTAGCCTCCGGTAAATTTATTAAGGTGATCTTCAAGCCAGCCTCTTGCTTCTATGTCAAGATAATTTGTCGGCTCGTCCAATAGGAGGATATCCGGTTTTTCCAGAAGAACTTTTGCAAGCGCTATACGCATTTGCCAGCCGCCCGAGAATTCACTCGTGTCGCGGTTAATATTTTTCGCGGAAAAACCAAGCCCTGAAAGTACGGAAGCAATTTCACCTTCGCGTCTGTAATAACCGGAATTTTCGATACTCTCCTGTAAATTGTGATGATTTTCTATTAGCATCTGCGTAGACGAGCCGTCACTCTTCGCTTTTTCCAGCAATTCTCCAGTTTTTTCCATACGTTCAAGAAGTTCATGAATGAAATAATACGCGCATTCAGCTTCGTCGCGAAGCGTTTTTCCTTTATGGACAATACCTGACTGCGGCAGGTAGGATATGCGCGTATCTTTTTGGACAGCGCGATCGCCTGAGTCGCCGGGAATAATACCCGCGATTATTTTCATTAATGTTGTTTTTCCGCAGCCGTTTGCGCCTGCAAGACAAGAACGGGAACCTGAAGCAAGACGAAGAGACACATTTTTTAATATATCTCTTTCTCCGAAACTTAAGTTTATCCTTGAAAATTGTACAAATGACATTGTTAAAAGGGGGTGTCTTTAAAGAAATAAAGAACAACAGGCGATGATGATCGGCGCATAACGGTTACATCTTCTATGCCGAACTCCGGCACAGCCTCAAGGCGAAGCCCCTGATTGTCAATCGCGTAAAGAAGGTAAATGGTGTTATTCGATCTTATATCCGAAAACCTCATTGAAAAAGCGCCGTTAAAACGCTCTTCATATGACGGCGAAATATACAAATCCATGTCTATTCTGCCGGAACCTCTTGTATCAGCGGATATTAAATACGGGACGAGAAGATCGTAACCCGTCCATGTAAAATCGCCTGTTTGCAAAAATGTAATCGTTCCGTAGTTGTGGCTTGTGAATACAGGACCCTGTTCATAAATTGTCATGAACTGCGTTTCGCGTCTTGCGTTTTCTTCAAGGATTAAATCGTCAACCTTCGAAGGAAGGTTAACAAATAAATGCGTGTGCTTTACGCCTGTGTTATCTGTAAATTGAACCGCGAGAGTAGTGTACGATCTTAGCACCATCTGAAGATCGGAGCCTTCGAAGTTCCATGCGCGATCTCCTTCGGATATAATTCTTTGGTAATTAAACTGGCTTTCAATTTCAGGAAGAACTATTCTGGCAATGCCTGTTTCTTGTCCGGGATCGAAACGGTATTTTTTCTCCAGTGATTGTATGTTAAAACGTTTGGTATTAATCATTTGAGAATAAATTTCCGCAGACCAGATTCTGGACAACACTGAATCCAGTTCAGGATCAGGCGTTGATTCTCTTTGAGCGGACAGCGAGGATTGCACAGAGCCTTCGCGCTGATCAAATATTTTTAATCTGTAGGAAAAGCAGTATCCGATAGTTCCGTCGCTTGTAAGAACCTTATACCAGTCGCCGGGAAGCGGATCACCTGTCGTGCTGATCGGCGGATTGCCTTTTTCGACGTCCAGAATTTTTATAATTTCACCAAGCCTCAGGCGGTAAACGCGCCGCGAATTATTATCGGTATTGTCGCGGATAGGAAGCCCGTCCTGAAGATTTTCGGCGTAGGAAAGCGCGTACTGCGAAAATTCCTGCGCGCGTTTTTCCGCTTTTCTTTTATTGCCTATAAATTCAAGCTGGGTAAGCGGGACTTCCTTCTTATAATCTTTCTGAGATTTTAATGTATCGGGAACTCCAACTACCCATATTTTCTCTATATTCGATTTAATATAAACAGGCAGAACAGTGCCTGAATCAATAGGCGGATCATCAATCGACCACAGTAAAATCCCGTAGCCGAGCCTCGAACACGACGAAAGCAGAAGAGAGAATACAAGAGTTAAAAAAATAGTTATACGTGTATAATTATTCAACAACTGCGATAATATCGGCCATTCTAAGGATCAAGTGTTCTTCTCCGTCCACTTTAACCTGAGTTCCCGCGTATTTGTCATACATTACCTTATCGCCGCTTTTAACTGTGATTTTTTCTTTTTCGGTGCCCGGTCCGACCGCGACAACTGTTCCCTGCTGTGTTTTTTCCTGAGCTGTGTCGGGAATAATGATTCCGCCGGCGGTCTTTGCCTCGTTTTTCTCCAATTTAACCATTACCCGGTCGCCTAAAGGTGTTACTTTCATATATATCCTCCGAAATTATGTATTTGTATTAGTTCCAGTATATAAAAACCGGCAATTACAGTCAATAGGGTGAAAAAGCGCTGTTTCAATTAAAAGGATTTTTCCAGTTCCATTTGGGCTGAGAGGTTATCAGGATCAAGGTCGAGGGCGGTCAGAAGGGCTTTCCTTGCGTCGTTTTGGCGGTTAACAGCAGTCAGGCATTTTGCGATTCTTACCTGCATGCGGGAGGCTGTTTTTGAATTGACAGGTGTCAGCGCAAGCAGTTTTGCCGACGCTGTTTCATATTGCTTAATCGCGCGGACAGGGTAGCGCATGTTTTCCAGAATACGGCCAAGATTCGCGCAGACATCCCATGATGTATCCTGATCTGGCAATGAATTTAAAATATTTTCCGCCGTGTCCAGATACCCTTCATTCATAAAAACAAGCGCTCTGTAAATATCTATCCAGTTTTCTTTAGATCCAAACAGCTCAAAGCGATCAAGAAGAATTTCGGCTTCATCAAAACGTCTCTGAAAAAAGAAATGCCATGCAGCCCATCTGTGAAGCTCCGCGTTTTTTCCATGACGGTCCAGCATAAGCCATGTTTGCGCGATCTGAAGCCCGAGATTTTGACTCTGTACATACCGTTTGCATATCTCCAAATCTATATACGGGAAATTATCCTGAGGAAAAACTTTATTGTTTCTTAAAATCGCAATAGCGTCTGAATAATCAAGAAAACGGCTGTGTTTTATAAAACCGAATTCTCTTGCTAGAGACGCTCTCTCTCCATAGGGAGAAGTTTTTAAATTGACAAGTTTTTCCAGATATACAAGCGATTCGCTTTTAATTTCGGCGGTAGAAGCCAGATTGTATAAACTGATCTCATTATCGGATTCAGACAATAAGAGCCATATTGCGGCGGCGTTATACGGGAAACCGGCAAGGTACAGCGCGTCCGCCTGGCGAGCCAATGATTTTGCGTCTTTCAGAACTGAAAATAATTCCGCGCTTCTTATGAGATCGCCGAAATCATAATGGAACTCGGCAGCAAAATTAACAGCCTCATATGAAGGGATTGTGTTCAGTATCATTTGAATATCCGTTAAAGCGCCTCTGCGATCATTTCTAAGCGTTTTAATGATCGCAAGATTTACCGCCAATGTTTCTTCGTCGTTTGAATAAATATCGGGAGGTACTGCGGCAGCGTTTTCCGGGTTGTTAAAATCTCCGAGTATTACATGAAGCGAAAGGCGCATTTTGTTATACTCAGGCTGCGCAAACAGTTGAAGAAGCTGCCTTACTTCTTTTTCTTTTTCCCTGTTAATGGAGGAATCTTTAACAAGAGCCGAGGCGGCAATCGCGGCGATCGGTGCGGATAAAGGGTACGCTTTTCGCGCGTTTTTTATTGAATTACGGTAATTATCCATCGAAGGAGTATGGTTAACCGAAAGAGATTTTCTTCGTTTTAAAATAGAAAGCCATGACTCAACACCGATCGCTTTTTTTTCCAAGCGGTCAAGATCGGCGTGAAGAAGATCGTACTCTCTTTGAGTTCCATAAAACATACCGGCTTTTTCGTCATATTCGCGGAGAATCCTGTAAAAACTGTCCTGCTGGCGGACAGAACCTGATATTCTTCTGTCATGAAAATAAAAAAAAGTTAATACGCCGCCAGAGATTACAAGCAGTACAAGGCCTGCAATCATAGTTATGCGCAAATTCATGATTTTTCCTGAAGCGTTTTTTTAATGCTGTCAAGAACGCCGTTTACAAATTTATGTGATTCATCCGTACCGTATTCTCTGCAAATGCCTATTGCTTCGTCAATTACAATGGAAGGCGGAATATCGTTTTGATACATCAATGTATAGACGGAGATTCTAAGGACGGCAAGGTCTACGCGGTTAAGGCGCGTAATATCCCAATTAACAAGATGGTCTTTGATTAATTTATCGATACTTTCAATATTTTCGATTGAACCTGCAACCAAATTTCTGGAGAAAGCGGCTATTCCTTCGTCAAGAGAATTGAGTTTTTCTTCGCTAAGCCAAGCAAAACGGACAAGCTCTTCTACGGGGACTTTATTTGAATCCCAAAAGTAAAGAGCCTGAAATGCCAGGATACGTCCTTTTCGCCTGGATGCCATGTTTTACCATTTTATATTGTTTTCAAACACCTGAAAGGATCTGCCCGCTCTTAATTCTGTTACCAGCTCTTCGCTCGCTTTCTGCAATGCCGCCTGTTGTCTCTGGTTTAATAAAAACTGGCCGATATAATCCCTTACCGTTACCCTTGTTCCGAGCTGGAAAATATCGGATAATTCCAACTGCTTGGATGCGTAGTTTTCGGTTATTTTAACAATTTGAAACCCTTGATGTCCTTCTATCAGCCGTGACACCTGCCCCTGTCTCAGCGAGAACGCTGTGTCCATGAAAGCCTGTCCCGCAACCTGCCTTGCTTCGTTATTCCGCGGAAGGTAGCCTGCGTCCCCCGCCTGAAAACCTGAGTTAGGCGCAACGCTGCGCGAGGCGACTTCGTCAAATTTGGACGGGTCGTTGTTGATTTCTCTTACCAAAGAGTCAGCCAAATTCTTTGCTTTTGTCCGCGCCGCCGCGTCCGAACCGTAAGGAACCTGTATCATGTTGAAACGAATCGTGTCGGGGCGTACAAGTTCTGTTTTTCTAACAGAATATTCGGAAGCGATTTCGTCGTCCGTGGGCATTTTAACCGCGTTAATAATATCGCCTTTTTTTGCCATTAGGTATTTTTGCACCAATAGCTGGCGGCGAAGCTGATCTCTGAATGTGGGAACATCAAGCCCGCTTTCAGCCATTACAGCCTGCGCGAATTCAACGTCTGTCGGCTGGCGGCCAAGCTGCTGCGCCATACTTCCACGGAACTGCTGTATCTGTGTATTTAATTCGTTATCTGTAAGCAGGACTCTGTCGCGTTCAGCCGCCTGCATTACAAGGCGTTCGTTAATAATAACATCCAAAACCTGAAGACGTTCGGATTGGGTTAAAGGGCGCCCTGAGGCTTTTTCCATTCGTTCAACTTCCGTTTTAAGCTGACCGACAGTGACAGGTTCTGTTCTTATCAGGTTGACAGTCGCCGCCGGCTGTAATCCGGCTTGAGAAAAGCCGTTAATTGACGCTAAAAGCCCTAAAATTACAAGTATTATTCGTTTCATATATATCCTTCCCTTTAATATACATAAATTTAACAATAATGCCTAGTGTTGGTTACTCTAAAACAGCTCTTATTCTTCTGACTCCGGCTGATGAAGATTGCTCTTTTTGAATTTTAAATATCCCGAGGGAGCCGGTTCGTTCCACGTGCGGACCGCCGCAAACCTCTTTGGAGAAATAGTCCTGAGCAGAATTTCCGACAGTGTACACTTTTACCTGCGCTTCGTATTTTTCGCCGAATAACGCGATCGCTCCCGCTGACTTGGCTTCTTCCAGTCCCATTGTTTCCATGGAGACAGGAATGTCTTTTTTAATCTGCTCATTAATCATATCTTCTACAGTTTTAATCTGCTGAGCGCTCATCGGCGTGTCATGGGTAAAGTCAAACCTTAACCTCTCCGCTGTGATGTTGCTGCCTTTTTGGGCGACATGATCCCCAAGAACTGTTTTTAACGCCTTATGCAAGAGGTGGGTCGCCGTGTGGTATTTAACAGCCATTTCGCCTTGATCCCCAAGCCCGCCCTTAAACGCCTGCCCGCTCTGAGCGCGTGAAAGTTCCTGATGTTTTTTAAACGCCTCGTCAAATTCTTCCCTGTTTACGGTCATTCCCGATTCCGAGGCAAGTTCTTCCGTTAATTCGATCGGGAAACCGTATGTGTCGTAAAGTTTAAAGGCAAGGCGTCCGGACATTATTTTCTGAGGGTTCTTTAAAAGATTAGGAAGCAGCTTTTCAAATTCATGTTCGCCCTTTTGCAAAGTCTCCATGAACTTCGCTTCTTCTTTATCAAGTTCGCCGATTATAAAACCGCGGTTTTCGGCAAGTTCGGGATACGGTCCTTTAAATTGATTAATTACAACAGCGGCGATAGAGGAGAGCTTGATTCCGTCTTTTCCTTCGGCTAGCAACTTGCGCCCGTGCCTTACAGCGCGGCGGATTAACCTGCGAAGAACATAACCCGCTCCGACATTGGAAGGGCTTACAGCTTTGGGATCGCCTAAAATGAAAGTCGCCGAGCGTGTATGATCGGCAATGATTCGGATCGATTTATCAATGTCGATATTCGCTCCGCTTGCGTATTTGCAGCCCGCCGCGTTTTCGATCGCGCCGATAATATCCTCGAAAATCTGCGTGTCGTAAACTGAGGATTTACCGTTTAAAACTGTTACGGTTCTTTCGATGCCCATGCCCGTATCGACGCATTTTCGCGTTAACGGTTCATATTGACCTTCTGCGTTTTTGTTGTACTGCATGAAAACATCATTCCAGATTTCAAGCCACTTGTTACAGGAGCAGCCCGGCTTGCAATCCTCACCGCAGGGAGCGTCGCCCATGTAGTAAAACATTTCGCTATCGGGACCGCACGGGCCCGTGGTTCCTACAGGACCCCACCAGTTGTCTTCGCGAGGAAGGTATGAAATTCTTGTTACGCCCAAACTTTTCCAGACAGCCGCCGATTCATCGTCTTTAGGAACATCGCCCTCGCCTTGAAAAACAGTTACACCAAGTTTTTCAAGCGGAATATTAAGCCACTGCGGAGACGTTAAAAACTCAAAGCTCATTTTAATCGCTTCTTCTTTAAAATAATCTCCAAGCGACCAGTTCCCAAGCATTTCAAAAAAAGTAAGATGGCTTGCGTCTCCTACGCTGTCGATATCGCTTGTGCGGATACACTTTTGAAAATCGGTAAGCCTCTTTCCCGCAGGATGCTCCTCGCCCGAAAGATAGGGAACCAAAGGATGCATCCCCGCCATTGTAAAAAGCGCAGTCGGGTCATTTTCGGGCAGCAGAGATTTCCCCTGAATCTGAGTATGCCCCTTTGATGTGAAAAAATTGATATATTTGCTGCGAAGCTCGTCAGCGGTTAAACAGTTCATAATCACATCGTAGCAAAATGATGAAAAATATTCTATATCTCGGTTGGGACACAGAAACCACGGATTAGCGCGGATTTATCAGCGTGTTGTAAGCTGGCTGTGAGCAATCTACAGGTTTTTCTTACTTCAGGATTAGCGCGGAATCTAAACCGAGCGAGTCATAGACGAGCGAAGGTTCTCCTTTTTTTTATTTATTTAAGCTTTGATTTTCACCTTCCTTCTTAATCCGCGTTAATCCGTCTAATCTGCGAAAATCCGCGGTTAGTGTATACCAATTTTATGTTATAATTCTTTTGTGCAGATACTTTATGAAACTCAGGATAAATCGAAGAGAGCTTTTTTAGTCAGCATAGTTGGCGGCGGTTCGGGCGATCAGGCAAAAGCGGTGGAACTGGAAGGACTTTGTGAAAGTCTTGGTCTTGTTATCGCCGCGCATGAGAAAATCCGTGTGCGTGAGAAAAGTCCGCGTTTTGGGATGGGCAGCGGCAAGGCGCAGGAGCTGTCGCAGAAAGCGGCGGAAACGGAAAGCGATTTATTGGTCTTTGACTGGAATCCGAGCCCGTCACAGCAGAGGAATTGGGAAGAACTTTCGGCGCTTCCGGTTGTTGACAGGCAGGAGCTGATAATCCGCATTTTCGCGGAACGGGCGACCACGAGGGAAGCTGAGCTGCAGGTAAAACTAGCTGAGTTAACTTACTTTTTACCGAGGTTAACGCATAAGTACATCGATCTTTCGCGCCAGAAGGGCGGCAGATACGGCACGAAAGGCTCAGGCGAAACCAAGCTTGAAACAGACCGGAGAAAAATAGAAAAACGCATTCATTTACTGGAAGAAGAAATTAAGCAGGTGCGCAAGCAGCGCCAAGAGCAGAGACGGCGGAGGGAACGCAGTAACATACCCGTCTGCGCGATTGTAGGCTACACAAACGCAGGTAAGTCCTGTCTGCTCAACGCATTAACAGGCGCCGATGTCATTGCGCAGGACAAACTTTTTTGCACTCTGGATGCTGTAACGCGCCGTTTCGAACCTGCGCCCAGTGCGCCTGTTCTTCTGACGGACACCGTAGGTTTTATCCGCGATCTGCCGCATTCGCTTATAAAAGCGTTCCATTCCACATTGGAAGAAGCTGCTCTTGCTTCACTGCTTATCCACATTCTGGACGCATCTGATCCGGCAATCGAAGACAATTACAAAACAACAATTTCAGTTCTTAAAGAGCTGAACGCTCACGAGATTCCAATAATTATATTACTTAATAAAATTGACCGCCTTCCAACAGGCGGCGAGTCTACAGCTCTTGAAGATTTATTAAAACGCTTCCCGGACGGTATCGCTGTCTCGGTTAAAAACAATGTCGGACTTGACATATTAAAAGAAAAAATAGTTGAGAGTGTTTTCTCGCAGAGGCGCAAAGACGCAAAGACTGCGGAGTTGCTGTCCGAATGCCATTCTTAAACAGAAAAATAAACGATTACTAAGTAATCAAAGAATTCTTGTGTTTAAGAGCGTAATTCGAAGCATGCGCGTCTCTCTGCGATCTTTGCGCCCTTTGCGTCTTAGCGAGAACCTCTTCTCAAAAATAACTAGTTCCCAAGATCATCCTTGACTTTTACCATAACAGTTTCATCGTAGCAAGAGAAACATCGATCGACTACCGATTTATCCGGCGCTTTGGAAATTAAACTTATTAACGGCACGATGACAAGCCCCGCGAGCATGCAGAACGCGCCTGCGTTAATCGGCGATCTTAAAAGCTCTGGGAACGAACTTCTGAACAAGACATTAAGTATCATCACGGAAGTGCTGAATATAAAACAAACCCAGACCGCCAATTTACTGGTTTTCTTCCAGTACAATCCGTAAAGGAACGGCGCGAGGAATGAGCCGGCAAGCGCTCCCCATGAAACGCCCATCAACTGCGCGATAAATGTAATTCCGCCTTTGTACACGCCAATCGCGATTACAGATGAAATAATTATAAACACAATTATTAATGAACGGATAATAAACAACTGCATTTTATCGCTCATATTTTTGATTATATTGCCTCTTAAAAAATCCAGCGTTAACGTTGAAGATGAAGACATGACTAACGAAGAAAGCGTCGATATGGAAGCCGCGAATACAAGAACGATTATTAATCCCATCATCCAGTCGCTGTTGAAATTCGCAAGTATGCCGGGAATGATGGAGTCAAAGCCGTTTGCCTTTACATCTGCGGGAGTCGCGAAAATCCTTCCGAAACTGCCGAGGAAATAACATCCGCCTGCTACAAAAACCGCGAAGAATGTGGAAACAATAGCGCCCTTGGTGATCATCGTTTCGCTTTTAATGGAGTAGAATCGTGCTACCATCTGCGGAAGCCCCCATGTTCCAAGAGATGTTAAAATTAATACGCCGATTAACGATATTGGATCGGGACCAAGGAATGAAGTGAATATTCCGGGGATGTTGCCGCGCGGAATTGCGGAATCGTTTACCTGAGCAAGAGAATCAATAGCCGGCATAAAACCGCCTTTACTTCCCAGTGCCACGGCGATAACCGCGATTATACCGATCACCGTAATTGAACCTTGAATAAAATCGTTAACCGCAGTCGCGAAGTAGCCGCCTGCGACGACAAATATCGCGGTAAGAATTCCCATCGCCCAAATGCAATACTCAAACGGTATGCCGAACGCCATCGCAAAAAGACGCGAAAGCCCGTTGTAAAGCGAAGCGGTGTATGGGATTAAGAAGATAAAAACGATTATGGAAGCGCATATCTTTAACGCTGTCGAACTGTAACGTGTGCCGAAAAATTCAGGCATTGTGGCGCTTTTAATATGATTGGTCATTACGCGCGTTCGTCTGCCGAGGATGAACCAAGCCATTAAAGAGCCGATAAACGCGTTACCAAGCCCGATCCAAACTGCCGCTGTACCGAACCGCCAGCCGAACTGTCCTGCGTATCCGACAAACACGACAGCGGAGAAGTAGGTCGCTCCGTATGAAAACGCCGTAAGCCACGGGCCTACATTGCGGCCGCCCAACACGAAATCATTTACGCTTGCCGCTCTTTTTCGGAAATAAAGTCCGATAAAAATCGTAACCGCAAAGAATAGTAAAAGAAGAAATATTTTTATAAACATAAAGCCAATTTATATGAAAATTGCAATACGGTCAAGATGCAGTAATAATTTTTACTCCGCGCTTTTTTGCCGCTTCCAGTAAATCGTCATCTAATGTGCATAAAACAGCATTTTTTCGTTCTGCAAGTTCAAGGTAAGCGGCATCATAGGCGGATAGGTTGTATTTGTTACCCAATTCCCATATTTTTTTTGAATAATTTATACCTGTTTCAAAATCGGTCTTGAAATTAACAAAGGATAACATTGGAAAAAAATGAGTGACTTCATCTGCGGTAAAACGTTTTTTTCGGATCATATTTCTAAATGTATTAGCGGTTTCATACCAGTTAAGCTGAGGAATATACACAATATCATTATCATCTAAGGCATCGTGAATTATATCAATTTTTGAGCTGTTTTCATCCGGTAAAATTATGGCAATTATAAAGGATGTGTCATAAACGTAATTCAATATTTCCTCCCGTCTTCTATCAAATCTTTTATATTATCATCACCGGGTTTTCCCCTATATAGTTTTCTCATTTCTCTGAGCGCTTCAATTGCTTCCTTTCGCGTCATGGGTTTTTCCTGCTCGATAGGTGTAATTTTTGCCACGGGTTTACCTCTTTTGGTAACGATAAAATCATCGCCTCTTTCAACCTGCTCCAGAATTTGCGAAAAATGCGTCTTCGCTTCAAAAGCGCCTATTTGTTGTGTCAGCATACATACCTCTTACAAACTAGTTTAATAGACTAGTTGGATTATGTCAACGGTGTCAGTCACCTTTTATTATTTAACAAAACGTATAAAAAAAGTAATAATGGTGTCAGTCACCCATTAAAATTATTAAAAAGTTTGGAAAAATATATATTGTTTATTTAAGGATAAAAATCACCTCAAAAATCAACACTTGCGGAATTCCAGCACTGGTGTTAAAATGACGCAGGAGAGAGAAAAATGGCTGAAGACCTGATGGACAAAGTGTTCTCCTTCTTTTCCGGAGAAGGTTTAACCGATGAAAAGCAGAATATGCTTAAGGGTATTGCAAAAGAGTTAAGTCAGAGTAAATATGCGAAGTTTTTTAGGGTAAGAACCGAAGAAGCCGACCCGTCGCTGTTGTCATTTTTATTTTCCGTATATAAAACGATATATCCCGTTAAAATGTTCATGAGGGACGAGAAAAAAGTCGCCCATCTTAGATACCTTATCGTTGATACGTGCCTTGACGGCAGTATTAAAGAAATAGCCAACCGCCTCGAAACCGCCAGCCTTGACGCGAAGGCAAAAACCATGTCAGGCGAGCAGTTAGTCACCGCGATTCAAGCCGATCTCAATCTTCTTACTACTCAATTTGACGTCAACCATATTAATAATGTAAATCACCGTTATGAACTGGCGTCGGCTTTGCATCAGTTTGTAGGGTACAACTTCCCGGGATTTTTTAAGAAATTCGACTCCCATTTTGCCGACGGCAGTTTTATTATTGAGCCGAAATTCCCTGCCGTTAAGACAATTCTCATAATCGATCAGATAGGCGAATTCTTGACCGCCACCCAGGCTTTAAAGCCCGAAGAGGACTGGAAAGGGCTTTTGGCGCTGTTAAAAACCGTAGAAGGGCAGGATATAGTCAATCCGGATCAGTTTACGACAATGATTAAAACCTTAAGAGAGATACATACGTCAAAAATCCTCGAATTGATATGCCAATACACCCTCAGAAACCCTGTCTGGCAATGGAAGCATACGGTATTCCGCGAGACAATCGGGGAAGCGTGGCTTGAATCAAAGAAAAATGAAGCTCAAGGCTATATAAACAAAATTAATAACGCCAAGAAAAACACCCAGATAAACGCGCTCACAAAAGAAATATTTGAATCTACAGACCTTTCGCGGATCGAGAACTACAGTATACAATTAGGTGACACGTTCAGAAGAAAGAATCTGGAAGGTTATTTATACGCCGAAGGTTTGAATTATATGAAGGCGTTCATGGACGATTATGTCGAAAAAGAGATTAAAGAGCTTTGCGATATTTTATTAATCCGCGGCCAGTGGACGAATAATACAATGTCAAGAGAAATGAGCGAGGCTTTGCATAAACTGTTCGACGCGCCGCAAAATGTCGCCGATTTTGATACAGTGTTGTCCGAGGACGGCGCCGACGGTTCGCGCCTAAGAGCGGGAATGTTAAGGATTGACCGCGACCCGACGCAGGCGCGTTTGATCAACGCAATTCTTTCAAAGGTAAACAACGAAGCTGTAGAGATGATAAACGAATCAGTGCAGGCTTTAATTGTCGTGGGAAAACATTTAAAGGTGCTGATCGAAGATGTGCAGAAAAAACACCCGGAACTGCTTATTAACTGGAGGGAGGTCAATTTGGTCTCTAAAGATCCTCTTTCGCAGAGAATGGTTGTATGTTTTAAAAAGATCAATTACTTTGTACAGTTAATGCACTTGTGCACACAGTAACGTTTACCGTCAGCGCGATTGTTAATCGCATTGCCGGTAACGATAACGGGTTTAAATCCAAAAGATTTTTAAACTTGAAGCTGAAAATAATAATCGGCGCGATTCTTATTTTTAGCAGTTGACGTAAAAAAAAAATGGGGATTATAATAAAAAAAAGGGGTTGACATGGAAATCCAGGTTCAAGAACTTATCGACAAAATTAAAAAGGACGGAATAAAGGCCGCTTCAGACGAGGCTAACAAAGTAAAAGCCGAAGCGGATACAGAAGCAAGGCGGCTTGTCGAAAACGCCAAAAAAGAAGCGGACAGCATTATTGAACGTGCCAAGCAGGATGCCGAGCGTTCGCAGAAAGCGGGAATCGCGGCTCTTGAGCAGGCTTCGCGCAATCTGATTCTTGCGTTCAGGGATGAGATTCAGGCGCTTCTTAATAAAATTATCAGCGAAAATGTTAACGCTTCCTACAACGAAGACGTTCTAAAAAACGCGTTACCCGATCTGCTTAAATCATGGGCGCAGAACAATCAGGGTGATCTTTCTGTAATTCTTCCTGAAGGCGAATTGAATAAGCTCCAGGGGTTCTTTAACGACAAGTTAAAAGACCAGCTTAACAAAGGCGTTGAATTAAAATCCAACAGAAAGTTAACATCAGGTTTCCGCATTTCCAATAAAGAAGGTTCTGTTTATTATGATTTTTCCGCTGAAGCTGTAGCCCAGTTATTATCATCCTATTTAAATCCGAAGCTAGCGGAGCTTCTTAAAGATTCGGCGAAAGGGATGTAAAAGGTGGGATCGTATTTTTACCTGATGGCGCAGCTTCCGTATCTCATCTACGAGCAAAAGCCGCCGATGTCTTCGGCAAGCTTTAAAGCGACCGCCGCATATTTTTTAAACAGCGCGGATTCAAGTCTGCTTAAACATCTGTCTCTCGATCCTGCTTTTGCGCAGGAAAAAACAAACAGCGATTTTATCGATAACTGGAGAGAATTTGAAAGAGCGCTCAGGTTGAATCTTGCCAAAGAGCGCGCGATTAAATTAAGGCGCGACACAATGCAGTTACAGCATCCGCCTCTCTTTCCGCTGGAAGCGGCGAACGCCGCGTCAAAAGCGATCGATGAAAGCTCTCCTTTGGAAGGAGAAATCGTTCTTGATAAAGCGCGATGGGCGGCGATCGATTCAATGACAGGCAGCGATAATTTTCACAGGAACGCGGTTTACGCGTATTTTTTAAAGTTACTGCTTCTCGAAAGACGGGAAGCTTTCAATACAGAAAAAGGATTTGCAGAATATAAATCATTGT
>Ga0209755_10000058_pt1 | contig 191520 bp, 157 predicted proteins | sample TergutCo191P1_FD_187301 | JGI IMG/M metagenome (GOLD analysis project Ga0209755, IMG submission 187301) | Cornitermes sp. P1 segment gut microbial communities from Petit-Saut dam, French Guiana - Co191P1 (SPAdes) (version 2) | ecosystem: Host-associated > Arthropoda: Insects > Digestive... | reverse complement strand
CCGCCGCCTCCGCAGCCAACGAAAATCATTGCCAGCGCCGCTAAAAGCGCCAAAATCCAAGAATACTTTCTCATATTCTCCTCCTAAACATTTTTCCGCGCCCATACGGGTGCTTAATTTAAAGGGACATTATCCCCTAACGGTAATATACAATAATTAGTAGATTATTCACATAGGTAAAATTCCCTAATTATTTTATAGGTGAATTTCTTCGTTTAGTTGATTAAATCCGCTGATTCAGCGAACAACCGCAAGCATTAGACTCAATACATTCCCCTATCTATTACCTGAGAACTACTCCCCCTTCTCCTGTCTATTATAACACAGTTACCGAATAAATGTAACAAAATAATAAGAAATTTTTCTGATAAACGGAAATTTTTCATAAAAAACGGCTATTTTGGTAGAAACTTTTGAACCTGCAGGTTTGGAACATAAGCATAGTGTTTATAATTAGCGGTCAGCAGAATCTCGTTATTTTCCACTGCAGATGCGGCTATTATTGCGTCTCCCGTTTCCATGGAGTGGCTTAAATAATAATTTTCTACAAGAAACATCGCATAGATCGATATTCTTTCATCAATCTGTATTATTTCTGTTGACCATTTTTTTAATTGCTTTTGTAGTGATCTTAGTTCATTTTTATCGCGCATACCCTGAATTAATTCCAGATAATTTATAACAGATATCTTAAAAGGGATATTTTGCGTGATAATCTTTTGTGCATTGATATTTCCGCGTAAATACCAAATTAACACATCTGTATCAATTATCACAATTTTCTTCCCTTTCTCATGTTCCTTACATGACGATTAATCTGATCAGTATTTTCCAGATCCTTCCGATCTTTCCAAATTCCGAATAATTCATCATTCATATCGTTAATATTTGCAGTTTCTTTCGTTAATATTGGAATAATTTTCGCGCTGGGTTTTCCTCTGCAAGTAATTGTTACATCCAACCCCTTATTTACTTGAGATATTATTCTACCCGGTTTAACCCTTAAATCTTTAATTGATATTTCCATGAATACCTCCGCATTAAGTGTACACTAGTAGTGTACACTTAATCGTTAACGAAATCAATGCGGTTTTTAATTTCATTTATCATGAATAAATTAAGCGCTATCTTAATGGGAAAGCATAAAAAAAGCGGCTCCATCCGGAACCGCCTTGCTTTTTATTGTTGTTTACTACCGTTTTACCGCGGTGTTTTTACTACATCGCAGATGCGGCGGGCCATGTTTTCGAGAGAGACTTGTTCCATGACGTGGCCGAGTTCGTAGGCGACGCGGGGCATTCCGTAGACTACCGCGCTGGCTTCGTCCTGGCCGAGCGTCATGCCGCCTTCTCTGAAGATTGTCCCGAGATGCTGCGCTCCGTCGCGCCCCATGCCTGTCATTATTACGCCGAGGGCGTTATTGCCGTAGTTCATCGCGACCGACGCGAAAAGTACATCCGCTGATGGTCTGTGGCCGGAAACAAGCGGGCTGTCGGAAAGGCGGGCTTTATGACTGCCGGCTTTCTTCTCGACTTCCAGATGTTTGTTGCCCTGCGCGATTAGGATTCTGCCCGGTATTAAATCGTCGCCGTCTTCGGCTTCTTTGACATCCAGCGGACATACACGGTCAAGGCTCCTTGCGAATTCCAGCGTGAAGCCCGCGGGCATATGCTGGACAACTACAATCGGCACTTTTAAATCGCCGTCAATTTTTGAGAATACAACACGTAACGCGTCAGGACCGCCTGTACTGATGCCGATGGCTACAATTTCTGTTTTGCCGGGTTTGCGTACCTGGGCAGGCGGCGCTGCGGGTGTGGTCTGAGGAGCGGTTGCAAGTTTAAAATGAACCGCGATATCTGATACTTTTGCAGATGGTGTTTTTGGCTGATACTCATCAGGAGAAAGGAGCTTCTTTCCTTTCATTCTGCGGTATGAGCCGCCGTAACCAAACAACTTTTCTATTATTACGTCTTTAACGACGTGAATGTCTTCTGATACTGAGCCTGACGGTTTTTGAACAAAGTCGCTCGCGCCGAGTGAAAGCGCTTCCATCGTTATTTCCGCGCCTTTGGCGGCGAGGGATGAAAGAATTACCACAGGGATATCAATTCCGCGTTTTTTTCGTTCCCTTAAGAATTCGATGCCGTTCATTTCCGGCATTTCGAGATCCAGAATGATGATATCCGGTTCTGTCCGGGCAATTTTCTGCAATGCGAATATGCCGTTCATCGCTTTTTCGCAGATAACTAATCCCGGTGTATCTTCAACCATGCGCCCGATAAGATTACGCATCAATGCGGAATCGTCTACTATCAAGACTTGTATTTCATCAGCCACGATAAACTCCTATACATTCTTCCTGTAAAGCGTTGCCCACTCGGTTTTCAAAAATTCAAATTTTGTGTTCATACCAAAAAGGGATTCTGAATGGCCGATAAATAAAAATGATTTTGATGCCATTGAATCATAAAAGCGGTTTATTACCGTCGTCTGAGCAACCTCATCAAAGTAAATTATAACATTCCGGCAGAAAACGACATCGAAGTTTCTCTGTCCCGAATCGTTCTGCAAGTTATGGTAGTCGAATTTAATTCTTGATTGAATATCGGCATGAACTTTATATCCGCCGTCTACCTTATCAAAATATTTCGCCAGATAGTTATCGGGAATACCAACGATTCTGGTATCTGCGTAGAATCCCTCTTTTGCGCTCATCAGACATTTTAACGAAATATCACTTGCAAGTATCTCATAATTCCACGATTTCGGGAGGATCTCGCTTAACAGCATAGAGATAGTATAAGGTTCCTCGCCTGTGGAACATCCCGCGCTCCAGATTCTGAGTGTTCCCGGAATCTTTCTGATGTTATGTATCAAATCCGGTATTACATGCTTTTCGAGCGCGTCAAACTGCGCCTGATTCCTGAAAAACCGCGTCAGGTTTGTCGTAATCGAATCGAGGAAACCTTTCATTTCCTCTCTGTCGGACTTAATTTTATCCAAGTAGGCTCTAACGTCTGTATTGCCTTTTTCACGAAGGCGTTCTTTCAACCTGCTTTCCAAAATTGAACGATTGGTCGGGGTGAAAGTTATACCGCACTCAGAGTAAATCAAATCGCGGTACAGTTCAAAATTAGCGTCACTGAGAAACTGGGTATCAGCCATGCTTTAATTTTAAGAGACAATAGTGATTCTGTCAATGGTAATTAAACGAAAAGGTTGTAGATCAAAGCGGCGGCCGCTATGTTGTAATATTAAGATAGTTGTGATTATTCTTATAAAAAGGTTTTCGTCACCTTATTTGTCATTTCGAGTTAAATTTAGTATCATCAATACAAAATGGAAAATTACTCCCTGATGCATTTGGATCTCCGCACTCCCCTTTTTTACACAAAATCCGCCGTTTCGGATGTGGATGTTCCCCCGCTTTTCCCGGAAAACGATGAGTTCCTGTTCTGTTTCAATTTGAATCCGGCGCAATGCCGCAGTATTGAGCCTGTAAGGGAGCAGTTTCTGGGAGATTTTTTATTTTCCGGCGTTAAAACTGCCGGTTCAAAGGCGGATCAATCTGTTTCATTGCCCGCCGGGGAATACCTTTTTGTACAAAGCCGCGGGAAATCCCCCATGAACCGGGAAGAATGGCTGGATCTCGCTGTCGAACAGCAAAAAGACGGTTTATGGGAGCGGCATCAGCTTGGAGATATGCTTTATATCAGATTTTTATACGAAGACGGAGCAGTTGTAACGCAGCTTTTTAGAACAAAAAAATAAAAAGGTAATTGCCGCTTGAGCCTTTTCCAAATCCCGGTAAGTTTTGGGACAACCTCAAGCGGCTGCCGCCGGTTAACCTTGCAGCCTTACAGCTTCGACCATGTACCTGATGTCAAACCCGCTTTCGGCGGCGCGTTTCATCTCGATTACAAAGATGATCGATCCGCCGCCGGCGTCAATTATTACCCTTTTAATGTTGTACTGCGATATCCGCTGGCGTGAAAAATTCGGGCTGCCTATGGTGTAGTTCCTGACCTGGCCGTTTTCCGAGCGGGATTCCAGCGCTATATGGAAAGATGATCTGACATTAATGCCGGTTCCGCTTACTACAGAGATCAACTGCGCCGTGTACCTTTTCCCGGTGAGAAAATCGCGGAATGTGATTATTTCGCCGCGCGGAGGCGGATTTTCGTCTCTGGAGATATAGAGGGGAAGCCCCTGATTCTCAAAAATAATATTATGCCGGTTTGTTAAAGCGGAACTACCGGCGAGCAGTCTGTAAAAAACGCTCGAACCATCCTGTCCGGCGGTTATCGGGGAATTTTGAGTAAACGAAAGCCTTCCGTTCGGGACAAAAGTGTTTGCAGCGACATCGACGATATAAAGTTCAGCCCAGGGGCGCAATGTTCCCGATAAAACGCCGTGCTGGCCGAACATATATGTCCTGCCGTCCCGCGAAAAGCCTAAATCGACAAAAACAGCGGAATCTCCCGCCCAAAGAGCGGAAACAGATATTAAAAGAATTATTAGAATAAAAACCAATTTTTTTAATAGCATAGAGTTCCCCTTAATTCTCATTATCGGTATAACACTTTTTGTCTTGAGATAAAATATGTATTAAGATAGACTGCGTTATGACTCTTTCCGAGAGGAATATTTTCCTGGAAACCGCGATTTTCTTCTGCGCCGCCGTTATCATATATATAGTAGTATCTTCTTTTTCCATTATCCCCTTTTACCAAGAAATGGATGAAGGCATCCGCCGTCCCGCCTATTTATTTCAGATGATTTCGGGTTTATTATCCGGTAACAGCTTTTTGGCAGTTCACGCCATTTTAACGCTCGCGGCTTTATTTTCATTAATTACAATAATAATCATTTTTTTCTTTTTTGAGAGGACTCATTCCCCCGAAATCCCCTATATCGCTCTGTTTGTCATTTCTTTTTCCTTTGAGGCATTGCGACTTATCCTGCCCCTGCATTTGATCTATCATTTTCCAAATATTTATTTGATCATCGTGACGCGGATATTGTATTTCGCCAGATTTTTCGGCATTTTTTCGCTTTTTACCGCCGGGGTCTGCGCCGCGGGGTTGGAAATTCAAAAAACCAGAAACGCAATTATTGTAATAACTGTGGCGGCTCTCGCTATTACAATCAGAGTCCCGATAGACGTTTTGGCATGGGACACAAGCCTTAATATGGTAAACGGTTTTTCTTCCATGTTCAGAATAATCGAACTTTCGGTATTTATTACCACCATGATCAGTTTTCTTGTCGCCGCGAAAAACAGGGGTTCGCGTGAATACATTTACATCGCGGTTGGAGTCATGATCTCCCTCGCGGGAAGGAGCATCCTTCTCGGCACCGATAACTGGATAGGACCTGTTCCCGGAATTGTGCTGTTGTCGTTTGGAACATGGTTGATCTGCTCCAAACTGCATAAAATTTATTTGTGGCTTTAATATTGAAGCTTTACTACCGAAAATAGATCAATGTTATCGAAAAATAAAATTTTCTATTCCGCTCTCATTTTTTTGACGGTTTTTAGCTCTGTCCCCGCGCTTCATGCGGTAACTAATCCCGATCCTGACTTGATTTACAGCAGTGCGCCGATTTTTCCGCACATGCTTTTTACGGAGACGATTACAAATTGGAGAAGGGCGGAATCTTCTCAGCCTTATTGGGTTCATACAAGCGAAGAACTGGAAGACCTCGATCTGCTCGCTTCTTATCAAATTTCATTCCTTTTGAATAATGATATTTTGGCGTTTTACGGCCACCCGAATTCCAGAAATATGGGGATTCTGGGGCGGTATTCAATAGAAGAACTTGATCAAAGACTGACAACTCTTGCCGCGGAATATGAAGCCGCAAGCGGAGGCAGGCGCGTACAAAAAGCTTTTTATCTAATCTACGGAACAGTCTGGCCGCAGGGCGACATCGGAATACTCAGGCACGATATCGTTATGCGCTACATCGAGTACGGTCTAAGGAACGATATTCTGGTTTTTATCGATCATCAGATTGGCCGCTTTGACCCGATAGCTTGTCTTCAAAGAATGCTGCCGTATCTTCAATACCCGAATGTTCATCTTGCTCTCGATCCTGAGTGGCGGACAGAACGTCCCGGCCTTGAACTTGGACACGTTACGGCGGAGGAAATAAACAGGGCGCAGCAGGTGATGGAAGAATATATAATTAATAACAATATTCCCGGCGAACGACTTCTTGTGTTTCATCAGTTTAATCATGTCATGATCAGAAACAGGCAGAATGTAATTTCAAATTTTAACAGGGTAAGATTGATCCACTGCGCCGACGGTATCGGAACGCCGGCCATGAAACGCGCTTCCTACGCGATGAACGCGCGCGCTGACAATATGCCGCTTAAAGCTTTTAAACTTTTTTATAACTTTGAAATACCGGGCGCGGGGGTTGATCGTCCATTAATGACACCCCGGGAAGTATACGATCTTGATCCGCGTCCGTACATAATTATGTACCAATAACGATGCTTCTCATGATCATGTGCAAGCGGAAAAATCAAATTGAAATGTTTTACGTTCTTACTTTACAAATAGTTTGTAAAACAGCAATAAGAACTTATACCCGAAATACGGAAAAATCCTGAACAGTTTAAACGGATTCTGAAAGCAGTAGCCGATCCACTCAAGCCCGCTGTTAAAAGCGCCGCGCGATGGGTGTTTCTTTTTTTCAGCAAAGACATCAAAAATATCGCTGCACCACAACCTCATGCCGCCGCCGAGCAGGGGGCTGTTTCTGGAGATCCAGCGTTCCGCGCCCCGTACGCCTTTGCCGACCAGAAGCAGAGACGGCGATGATTTTTTAATCGCCTTAATGATTGTCGCTTCTTCGCTTCGTTTAAAGCGGCCTGTAAAACGCCCGACAATCCGCAGCCTTGGGAATGTCTGCCGGATATTTTTTTCAGTTTTTAAAAGGATTTTAATTTTTCCGCCGAGAAGGTAGCACGACATTTCCCGGTTTTCCAGCGATGTAAGCACGCTTACAATAAAATCGAACGGCATATACCGGAACGCTTTTTTGCCTGTCAGAAATTTGATTCCGCCAATCATACTTTTGGAAATCGGAATGACAAGAGATGCTTTTGTTACATAGGAACGGTACTCGTTGTTTCCTCTTGCTCTTAGAAGATCCCATAAAGACAAAAGAACGATGTTATGCTCTTTCCCGTCTTTTAAAAGATCATAAACAAGGGTTCCCAGATTTTCAGGCGCGATAATATCAACAGGGACTTTCAGCAAGCTTACACGCTGCCGGATTTCGTTTTCCTCAACTCCCACAAATCTCTCTCCAGTAGAATTACTTTGACAGCAGCCGTGAAAAAAAGCGCCGCTGTTTCTGTCCGTAAAATCGTATTCCCGATAGTCAATGGTTCAAAGCCGTTTTCCTTAAAAAGGGACACTTCCGAATCTGAGAAGCCGCCCTCCGGCCCGACAGCCAGCGCTATTAAATTGGAATTATTATTAAGATAACTGTGAAGGCATTTCTGTTCAAGACCTTCATGATGAAAAAGAATACCAACGGCTCCCTCGCTGCTTAATTTCTGCCAATATTTCATTAAATCGCCCATCAACATGGGTTTGTGGATAACTGTATCTGTTTTTGAGCCGCTCTGCTGCCTAGCTTCCCGGATAATCTTTTCCCACCGCGACAATTTAGTTTCATTGACATCCGCGGTTCTTTTTATGGAAAATTCCGATATAAAGGGGAAAATTTGCGCGATTCCGCTCTCCGCCGCCTGCCTGACAATTAAATCCATCTTGTCACCCTTGGGCAGCGCCTGAAGCAGATAAATCGGCGGAAGGTTCCCGGCGCTATTTTGACTGCCTGCCTGCGTAGAAAGACGGTTCAATGCTGAGATGCCGCCGTCTTCCGCGCCGCCGCTCTGAATGCCGCAAACCTGCCCTGTTAAGATATTGCCGCCGGTCGAAAGAATCTTTATTAAGGTTTCACCGCCGCCAGGAAGCAGCGCGGGGAAATATTCACCAACAGCGAGGCGGCGCACCCGGACAAGATAGCGGTAGTCACTGCCTTCCAGCCGGACGATTCCGTCCCTGCCGGGATGCTCCTTTAAGATAAACTGCTTCAATCTTTTTCCTGTTTACGGATTACCGGTTTTTCAGATCGATAAATTTTTTATCGATCTGTATCAGGAAGTCAGCGCCGCTCTTTCGGCTTCGTCCCGCAGTACGCGTAACGTTCTTACATTCCGCATCAGATTGCTATAATCGCCGCTTCGTAAAATGTTGACAGCTTCCTGCAATTGAACATCGTATTCCAAATCATACACCGGCGCGATTACTGTGCGGTTAAGCTCGTTCCTGATAAGCCTTCTTAACAGAGGCAGATTCAAACTGTATTCGCGGTTAAGTTCCTGCGCGAATGATTCAATCTGGGCGGAAGCGGCCTGCGGATTCCTGCTTACAAATTCCGGAATCCTGTTCGCGTTTATCAATTGATTGATATGCACGGCATCATCCTCGGTATATTCGGGGAATTTGATCTCGCGATCCGGCGGAATGCCCACCTTATCAATGCTTACATCGCTCGGCGTATAATACCGCGCGGTTGTCAATTTAAATCCCGCTGAACCAAGCGGATAAACCTGCTGTACCGATCCCTTGCCGAAAGAATTCTCTCCCACAAGATACGCTCTTCCGCGGTCCTTCAACGCGCCGGCTACAATTTCCGACGCGGAAGCCGATCCTCTGTTCATGAGAACGATCACAGGAATGTTTGCCGGAACAAGTGTTGAGCGGTTCGCGTTAAAGTCGCGGTTCTCGCTGCGGATTCTCGATCTGATGCGGACAACAAGACCGCCGTCAAGAAAGAGATTCGATATTTCAATCGCCGCGTCCAGCCGCCCGCCGTAATTGTTTCTTAAGTCAAGAATTAAACTATTGTAATTGTTTACCTGAAAATCGTTGATTATCGCGTCTCTCGCCCTGTCAGTCGTCATGGGCGTAAATGTAAGAAGTTTTAAATAACCTGTTCTGCCGATCATCGCGTGTTTCACTGTCGGCACTTCGATAATCGCTCTTATAATTGTTACCGGAAACTCCAGCCGCTCTCCGCGCCTGATCACCAACCTGACACTCTCTCCCGGCGTTCCCCTCAACATTCCGAGAACCTCATCCATTGTAAGGGTCTCTGTCGGTATGCCGTTTACCTCGGTGATAAAATCGCCCGGATTGATTCCGGCGCGCCAGCCCGGCGTGTCTTCAATCGGGGAAGCTACTTCCACCCACATCGGTTTTCCATCAGGGCGCGGTGTTGTAGCCTTTGTTATATTAAGCCCGATTCCGCCGAATGAACCTACGGTGGTATCGCTTAAATCGCTCATATCTGATTCCGTTAAATAGACAGAGTACGGATCTCCTAGCGAGCTGAACATTCCGTTCATCAGGCCTTCGTAAAGCGCGTGCGGCTCAACTTCGTCTACATAACTGCGAAGGATAAAATCGTATGTAGTCTGTATTATGTTAAAAAAATTCCGTATCTGGGTCTGCGTATTTGTCGCCGCAGTGGAGGGGTTCGACTGCGCGGCCGCTCCCGGAATAAGCGCGAAAATTAAAAGCGCGCAAAAAACCGCTGTTGAAACAAACCATACCCACTTAAAAGGCGATTTTTTAATGTTCAAATCCATGATATACTCCTATAGTAATTATTATATATTTTAAACAAAAAGGATAGTGATATGGTTAACAAGATAAAAATTGGAAAAAAACTTTCTGCTTTAATTATAACAGGACTTGTGTTTTTAATCATCTCCTGTTTACATTTAATCGGCGTTTTTCATTATTTGGAATATCAATCTTACGATCTGCGTGTGCGGTTCTGGGCGGATTCCAGTTTCAGCCGTCCTTCCGATGAAATTGCCGTAATACTTCTTGATCAGGACAGCATTGACTGGGCGCAGCGGGAAAGAGGATGGGGCTGGCCGTGGCCCCGGCAGTCGTATGCCGAGATTGTCGATTACATGAATCTCAGCGGCGCCAATTCAATCGCATTTGATGTAATTTTTTCTGAACCGTCAATCTACAGGAATGCCAGACAGGATGAAATAATTGACAGCGCGATTAGGATTCTAAATGAAGCGGAATCGGGCGCTGTCAGGCAGCCTTCGATAGAATCACCGCGTACCGGAGCGAGATCCGAAGGTTCCCGTTCAGGAACCGGAAGATCCGTATTTATGACAGCGGCCGACGAGCTCCGATCTTTAAGCACAAGGGAAGACGATGAATCATTTGCAAGCGCCTCAAGGAATTACGGACATGTTGTGCAGACTGTCATGTTCAGCACTCAGAGCGGCAGCGAGCTGTCATGGCCGTCAGGTTTAAACTCACCCGTTTTTCGGACGGAAAATTTCGGCTCCATGCTGGAACAGTTCAGCATCGGCTCTGACGAAAAAGCGCAGTTTCCGATTCGGGAACTGCGGGAATCCGCCGGGGCATTGGGGTGCATCACGGGCATCCCGGATTCAGACGGAATTATCAGAAGGCTGCGTCCGTTTACATTGTTCAACGGCAGCGCGATACCGGGTCTTTCCGCCGCGTCGTTATTAGTTTCAGGAAAAGGAAACGCGCTTAATTATAACAGCAAAACCGGCAGCATAGAATGGGAAGGCGTTACGATTCCAGTTGATAAAGACGGCAACGCCGTTTTGCGTTACCACGGATTACTCGATAGATATATTCCCTACAGGGCGATGGATATTATTTTAAGCGCGGAGGCTGTAATCAACGGCGATGAAGCATATATAAATTCACCTAACTTCCTGAGACCTGAAAATTTTACAAACACATATGTGTTCTTTGGTTTTTACGCGCAGGGGCTTTTTGATATTTTCGCAACGCCGGTTTCCTCCGTTTACCCCGGCATGGGATGTCACATAACGATGCTTGATAATATGCTTAACAACGATTTTATCCGCGAAAGTTCCGAATGGCTAAATATTTTACTACTGTTAGTGATTGTGGTTTTGACGGTGTACCTTGCTATGTTTATTAACCGTATATCTCTTTCTGTCGGCGGAGCTGTTTTTGTAATATTGATTATAGTAACCGGCGCGTTTGCCTGTTATCAGTTTGGCGGGCTTTGGGTTCCGATGATTACATATCTTGCCGGAACGCTTGCCGCTTTTATCACAGTTACGCTTTACAATTACGCGACAGAAGGCAGCCAAAAACGCTTTATCAAGTCCGCCTTCTCGCAGTACCTGTCACCGAAAGTAATTGAGCAGATCATACAAGATCCGTCGCAGTTAAAACTTGGCGGCGAAAAAAGAGAGATGACAGCGATCTTCACGGATATCCGCAGTTTCTCCACAATTTCCGAAGCTCTCGGCGATCCGGCGAAACTTGTCGAGCTTCTCAATTTTTATCTTACCCGTATGAGTAATATCGTTCTTGATAATCAGGGAACAATTGACAAGTACGAAGGAGACGCGATAATCGCCTTCTTCGGCGCGCCTGTTCATATGAAAAACCACGCGGCTCTTGCCTGCCGCGCCGCGGTTATGATGAAAAAAGCCGAGGTTGACATAAACCGCGAAGCTGTGGAGCTCGGGCTTATTACGCAAAAGGTAAGAGAGGCGTTAGCTGCAAAAGGCGCGACCGCGGATGTTAACGACCCGTGCCCGATGTTTACCAGGCTTGGCGTAAACACAGGGGATATGGTCGTGGGTAACATGGGCACTCCGAATAAAATGGATTACACAATCATGGGAAACGCCGTAAATCTCGCGGCGCGTCTTGAAGGCGTAAACAAGCAGTACGATACATTCGGCATCTTGACAAGCGAATATACAAAGGACATTATCGGCAGTGAGTTTATTACACGCCCGCTGAGCAGAGTGCGCGTTGTCGGACTTAACACGCCGATTCGGCTTCATGAGATTCTGGATATCGCTTCTTCCGCTCCGCCCAATCTTATCGAAATGGTAAAGAACTGGGAAAAAGCGTTTAACTTGTATGAACAAAAGGATTTCAAGGCGGCTCAGGAAATTTTCAAGGCAGTTTATGATGTGAACAACGGCGATAAAACCGCTAAAAAATATTACAACAGATGCGTAAGCTTCATTAAAACGCCGCCTGACGCAGAAACATGGGACGATGGTGTGGATAATCTGACAGAGAAGTGATTAAACCGTTATTCATTGATATTTTATATATTTTATGATAAATTTTTATTAAGAAGAGGTGCAGCAATGAAAAAATTGATAATTATTTTTTGTCTGGTATTTTTAATTACCGGAATTGCCGCCGCGCAGGTTTCCGCGGGCGGAACCTTATACGTCGCGGTTAGAAATCTGGCCCTTAAAGACGGCACAGGATTTTTCGCAAGAACCAGAGGAAATTTGGATTACGGCGCACGTGTTACGGTGATAAGCGTTAACGGAAGATTTGTACAGGTAAGAAGCGCGGCGAATTCGTCATTAACCGGGTGGACTGCGGCGGCTAATCTTTCGACAAGACAGGTAGTAGCCGGGACCGGAAGCACAGCAACAGCCAGCGAAGTCGCGCTTGCCGGAAAAGGTTTTAACCAGGAAGTTGAACAGTCCTACAGAAATCAAACAAATTTGAATTATGCCGATGTGGATATAACAGAGTCGTTTGTTATTAACGAGAACGGGCTAAGGCAGTTTCTGGAACAGGGACGTTTATCAATGGGAGATAATTAATGAAAAATAAAATCATAACCACCATTATAGCAGTAATTATAATTTCCATATTGATAATTTCCTGCAGTACAGTCGCGTTTGCCGCTCAGATTGCGGGAGCCGTAGGGCTTGTAGATCCGAATGTCGCCAGCGCCATCAGCGTTTCGGCTACGGCAATCGGCGCGGCCGCCGAACAGATTACTCCTGAACAGGAGTATTACATCGGCCGCGCGGTAGCAGCGAATATACTCGGCTCTTACAGGTTATGGAGAGATAAACCCGCTCTGACAGAGTATTTAAATTTCATCTGCACAGCGATTGTAATAAACTCGCCGCGCCCGGAAATTTACAACGGATATAAAGTCGCGATTCTGGACAGCAGCGAGATTAACGCGTTCGCGACTTCCGGCGGCCATATTTTTGTAACCCGCGGGTTGATTGGCGCGGCAGGATCGGAAGACGCTCTGGCAGGAGTTATCGCTCACGAAATCGCCCACATTCAATTACAGCACAGCATCAGGGCAATCAGAACAAACCGCATCACTCAGGCTCTTCTGGTCACCGGAACGGCAACAGTCGGAGCCGCAACAGGGATGAACGTAAACGAATTGACTGATGTTTTTAACGAATCTGTCGGGGAAATTGTCACCACTATGGTAAACAACGGTTATTCGCAAACGCAGGAATTTGACGCAGACAATACCGCGATGTCGCTCATGGCGTCCGCCGGTTATAAACCTTCCGGTCTTCTTGATATGCTCAGATCGTTAAACAACATTCAAACAGCAGGTTCGGGTTTTGGAAGAACGCACCCGACACCGGCGCAGCGCATTACAAACGCGGAAAGAACAGTAAACAACTATAATGTCACGGACAATACCGCATTAAGACAGGCGCGTTTCTTAGCGGCGACAAGGTAAATAACTGTTTGAAGTAGTGATGAAAGGTTATTCCAAATAAAGCCTGATTGCAGTTAAGCGATCAGGCTTTTTTTACCGATCGGTAAGAAATAACGAAAATTCCGTGAAAATCCACAATTTTTTACCGATCGGTAAGAAAACGCCAAAAATACGCAAAAATCATCAAATTCTTACCGATCGGTAAAAATAAACTTGATTTATATACTATTACCTGATATTCTTACCGATAGGTAAGATGTGGTAAAAAATGACATTAACAGATGCCGGTGAATTCGGCGCGGCAATCCGGATGTACCGCAAGAAACAAAAAATAACTCAAACTAAAGTAGCTGCCATTGCTAATACCGGAGTGCGGTTCATAGGCGATCTTGAAAACGGAAAACCCAGCGTCCAGCTTGATAAAGCGCTGCGCGTAGCAAAAATCCTCGGCATAAAAATCGAAATCCCTGAAATTGAAAGAGATGACAAATGAGCCGTGAATTAAATGTGTATCTTTGCGGAAATTTGGTTGGGGTGTTACGCGAAGATAATTCTCTGCAGTTGACATTCCAATACAGCGGTAAGAACGTAAAACCATTGTCTGTTCACTTACCTGTAAAAGATGATGAATATCCTAACGCTTACACATTTCCGTTTTTTGAAAATTTAGTTCCGGAGGGAGACGCTTTTGATATACTCACAAAAGATCATGTTTCCGGTAATAAAGTTTATTCCATTCTGGATAGATTCGGCGGTGATTGCGCGGGCGCGGTGGCATTTTATTACAACGCACCTGTCAACAATATCGATAAAACGCTGCATGTAATTCCCCCCGCGAAAATAGCCCAGATTATCAGGAAGCTGCCTGAAGATCCGCTGCTTACAAGTCTCGATAATCCGCCGCGCCTTTCTCTTGCGGGAGCGCAGTTAAAATTCGCCGTGTACAAACAGAATAATATTTATTACCGCTCTGACGATGAACACCCAACGACGCATATCATAAAAATTACTAACAGACGGTTTCCCGATTTATTAGAAAATGAGTTATTCTGTATGAGGCTGGCGCAAACTATTCTGCTGGATATTCCCAATGTTAAACTAATGGATGCCGACGGCTGTCCGTATCTTGAAATAGAAAGATTTGACAGAGTTACAGATAACGGAACAGTATGCCGGGTACATCAGGAGGATTTCTGCCAGGCGCTCGGCATAGTGTCCGCAAAAAAATATCAATCCGGCGGAGGTCCCGGTTTAAAGGATTGTTACGGCATTATAGACAAATATTCAAAAAACCACATATCGGATGTTACGCGTTTTATCGAGTGGACTGTTTTTAACTACCTAATCGGCAACACGGATGCCCACGCAAAGAACATATCTTTGCTGCATATGGAATCCGGAATTAAACTGGCGCCTTTTTATGATTTATTATCCACCGAAGTATATCCGCAAAAACTGGTTGATCACTACACGGCCATGTTAATAAACGGTAAAGGAAAATATACGTCAGTTTGTAAAAATGATTTTACCGCGCTGTTTGAACAGTTAAAGTTGAATCCGACAAATATGATGCGCCTTGTAAATAGTAAGTTTGCCAACACTGTAAAAACGGCGGAATCGTTAAGAGATGAGCTGAATAGCCATACTCTTCTAAAAACGAATGTCTATGATTCAATTATAGATACTATAAAAAAAAGATGGGCGGTTCTATTCGCCGGATAATAACCGGTTGAAATATGCTTTTAAATTATTAGAGGTTTATTTAAAACTTCAACTTTTTAGAAAAGCCTCATTTATCCTGTTCTTTTCGTTTTGCCCGTATCGGTCTTAACTGCTCAGGAGTCACTTTTCTTGGATCGTTTACGCCGATTGGGAGTTCCATGCCTTCTTCCGCCTGAATGTCTTCTTCTTCAAACTTGCCGTCTTTATCCCACAACTCGCTCTGAGGAACCGCTCCTTCTGAAATAGCAAGCTCTTCATTTTCAATGCGGATTGCGATTAATTTTGTTACACCCGATTCTTCCATCGTTACGCCCAATAGCGTCCCCGCGCCTGTAACGGTTTTTTTGTTATGCGTAATGATGATAAATTGGCTTGAGTCGCTGAACTCGCGCAGAAGATGGACAAAACGCCCGACATTCTGCTCGTCAAGAGCGGCGTCAATTTCGTCTAACAGACAGAATGGACTTGGTTTTACCATGTAGGTGGCGAAAAGAAGCGCGACCGCTGTCATTGAACATTCGCCGCCCGATAACAGGCTTAAGTGTTCCAGCTTTTTCCCCGGCGGCTGAGCGAGTATCTCGATGCCCGATTCAAGCACATGGTTAGGATCAGAAAGACGAAGTTCCGCGCGGCCTCCGCCGAAAAGACGGCGGAACATATTATGAAAATTTTTCTTTATTCGGTTGTATGTGTCAAGGAAAAGTTTTGATGACTCCTGCCTTATTTCCGATGTCAAATCCTCAAGGTCTTTACGCGCTTTTTCCAAGTCCGCCATCTGGCTGCTTAAAAAATCAAAACGTTGTTTTGTTTCCGAGAATTCTTCCGGGGCCATCAGGTTTACAGAACCAAGCTCTTTCATCTTCGCGCGGGAAGCCGCGAGTTTTTCGCGTAACGCTTGCGGCGCAGCCGTGATACTGAAGATGCGTTCCTCAAACTCAAGTAAATCGCGCGAATGTGTTTCCTTGAAATTCTCCTGAATATTTTTTATTTCCATCTCGGACTGGACAAGCTCAAGATGAATCTTCTCCAACGACTCCTGTACTTTTGAAAGCTCCGCCGTTCTTTTGTTAATTACTTCTTTTTTGCTTGCAACATTGTCATTTCTTTTGCGTATATCTTTTTCCAGTTTCTCAAGTTCCGCGTTATATGCCGATGTTTTTTCCTCGATTCCCGCGATTTCCTTCTGCGCCGATTCGATCCGCTCGTCTGTGTCTCCCAGTCTTTTTCTGTAAAGTAAAAGCTCATCGCGGATGGTTTTTAATAGGCTTTCCTGCCCCGACAATTCGCGCCTGATCAACTTTGCCTGATCTTCAGCGGACTGCGCGCGGGCGTCGATGTGCGCGCGGTTTACCTTCATGCTTTCCAATGTCGCGCGGTATTCGTTTATTTTCGCGGTAAGATTTACGTTGTCTTCGTGCAGAGTTTTAATGCGCTGCCGCCGCTCCTCAATCCCGTCTTTCGCGGTTCTTATCTGCGCGTCAAGCGCGCGCTTTTTCGTGATGATTCCTTCCGGGGCAAGAAACTCGTCAATAAATGTCGCCGAGTGCTCGCGGTAGCTGTTAAATAGTTCCACAGCTTTGTTAGCGCCGGCAGAGGCCTCTTCCAAACCGTTTATAAGAACATCTGTTATCCGCGCAATCTCGGCGTAATTGGGACCCGGCGCGTCAATATTATCCGTTCGGATATTATCCGAGCCGGTTTTTACAGCCGCGGCAAGATCGCGGAGCAGCGCTTCCCTTCCCGAAAGAAGCGTACTCAGCCTGTTCAGAGTTTCGCGTAACGCTTCTTCCGAGTTCCTTCTTTCCGCCGCGGAGTAACCGGCTTTTTTTAAACCAGCGTCAAGTTCGGCGACAATATCATCGGTTATCTTGGCAAGGTCTTTTTCAAGGGACGCAAGTTCCCTGTTAATATTATGAATTTCTTCTTCGGCGCGGCGGACTTCTTTTTCGTTTTCGCTGATCCGGGAAGCGGCGAGATGAATGTTCTCTTCAAAGGAGCGGATATTTTCCGCGATATTATCTGCCTGCTTCCGGAGATCCAGCACAACCGCGTCCTGCCCCGCGGCATCGTTATTTAACTCGTCAATTTTTTGAAGGGTTTGTTTTTCGCGTCCTTCGTTTTGCTCGATTTTTATTTTATTTTCACTGCGCTGTTCGTTAAAAAGACGCACTTCGTTTTCACGCGCGTTTTTTTCAAGCGCGAGGCCGTAAATATTTTTCTGCAGTTCCACAAGCCGCGTTTCCATGGAGTTCACTTCGTCCATGTTCGCTTCAAGCGCCTTGTTCTCCGCTTCCATTTCGGCGCGTATTCTGTCCCTGTCCTGAGTTCTGCGGCGCAATGTTTCGTTTTTCTCGTCCCTGTCGTATCTGAACTGCTTTAAACGCAATAACTGGATATCAAGCTCGTAATTGAAAATTTCATCGCGTAGCGAGCGGTATTTTAATGTTTTTTCCGATTGAGTTTTTAAACTGTCGTGAGCGCGTTTGACTTCGTTTAAAATCAGCTCAACCTGACGCACATTTTCCTGGGTCTTGGCGAGATTGCGCTCCGCTTCGGCGCCGCGTTCCCTGTACCGCGTGATACCCGCAGCTTCTTCAAAAAGATAACGCCGCTCCTCCGGTTTGGAAGAGAGGATTTGATCAATTTTACCCTGCTCCATCACCGAATACGCGGTTTTCCCCACGCCGGTGTCCCAGAAAAGCTCTCTGATATCCTTGAGACGCACCTGCGCTCCGTTGATAAAATATTCGCTTTCCCCGGAGCGGTACAATCTTCTTTTTATTTCGATCTCGGAAATATCCATCGGGAGGAGACCCGCTTCATTTACGATGGTTAGGGCGACTTCGGCAACGTTCAAAGGTTTTCTTGCCTCGGTACCGCCGAAAATCACATCTTCCATTTTTTCGGCGCGGAGAGACTTTATAGCGTGTTCCCCCAAAACCCACTTAACCGCGTCCACAACATTGGACTTTCCGCAGCCGTTTGGTCCCAGGAGGGCAGTAATACCATTATTAAATTCTATATCTGTACGGTCAGCAAACGACTTAAAACCGAGAATAGAGAGGCGCTTCAGAAACATAAGTCATTCAGTTTAGCATAAAGGAGGTTTGGTAGGGAATAGGGCGTCTATATCTGCCCTTCCTTCTTGAACCCGGCTGAAAGACGGTTAAGCAGCGTATCAATCTGTTTCTGGCTTTTAAAGCCGAAGTTTTCGAGCGGGCCGGGATCAAACTGATCAAAGGAGACATTTTTATTTTCGTATTCGCAGAACATGTTGGCGAGGTATACGGCATCGACAATGTCCTTACATTCTTTTGGCGTATTTTCAGGATCATGATGGAATCGTATCGCCGCTATCAGTTTGTCGGGGAAGTTCCATTTCTCGGCAATCAGGGCGCCCAGTTCGGCGTGATTCATACCGGCGGAAAGATTTTCGAATGTTGACGACGGCAGATTTTTGTCAGTGCAGAACCCCCGGATTTTTCCGAGCAGCTCAGGATGCACGCTGGAAAAAATAATTTTTCCCATGTCGTGCAGCATCCCGCCGACATATACATCGTCCAGAAGGTTCGCGTCATTCTTAAAATTCCTGACAATGTTGAACGCGTAAAAGGCGGTCTTATATGAATGTTCCCAAAGCCTCTTTTTATCAAGAGTGTCATCGCCAAGAACTTTTTGCGTTCCATATGAATATAAAAGATTTTTAATTCCCTTTATACCGATCATCTTTACGGCTTCGGAAATATTATCAACTTTTTTGGAAAGCATGTACTGCGCGGAGTTGACAATTTTTAACAGGTCGGCGGTGAGAGCCGGGTCCATAGATATCTGCCTCGCGATTGACGGCATATCGGAATTTGGATCGTTAATCAGTTTTTGTATATGAAGGACATTTTCCGGGAACTGCGGCAGGCTGTTGATACCCTGCGCGATCTCCGCGGAAAGCACCGACATATTATCTATCATCGCCTGATCAAGAGGAATGGCAATGCTGGCGATTGTATTTTTATCTGTTGTCTTCATTGTGAACGCTTCGTCATCAAGACCCATTTTTTTCAACATTAAAACAAGAATGACTAATCCAAGCCCCGCGCCTTCGCTGTCATCGAGCACCATTGACAACGCGTCCTCAAGGCTGTTGTACTGCCTTGATCTTGCCAGTTTGTCATGAATGCGGAGCTGTTCAGTTTTTGTAGCGGTTACATTGTTGCGAATTTCAATGTTAATAGTATTTCTTTTAATTTGTAAAATGACTTTTATGTAAAGTCCTTTTTCTTTTTGCTTTTGAAGGTAGTACGCGATATTACTGATGGTATCATCCTTGAATGTTTTCATTCCGTATTCATAATCTCTATCATCATTAATATTCAAACCAAGTTCGGTAAAATATACTCGTTTTGTGTTCGCTTTTTTCGCGTTTACGACAAGTTCCTGTACGCAGTAAACAATGTAGTCTTTCAATTTTAATTGGTTCATGTGGCGGAGGAACGATTCAACCACCTGCTCTATATATATTTCAATTTCTTTGGGTAGAGTATATGTTGTTATTGTCAGCGGAAGCCCTGACTGAATCGCTTTCTTTATTTTTTCTTCATCCACAACCAGTTCGGTAGTAGAAGCCATATAAACCATCCTTATTTTAATACACTATTTATAACTACAGTGAAAACACGGTTTTTTCCATAATTAATAGGAATTCTATATTTTTTTCCATAATAAATCAAGATAATTCTATGTTACGCCAAATATGAAAAATATAACCGCAGCAGCTCTTTTTTCATAAGTGTATCAAAATGACACAAGATCAGTATAATTTGCCGCTGCTGGGTCATTTTTCCTTTAGTCAGATCATTTTATTTGACATAAATCTTAATAATGACAAGATCCAAGTAATAAATGACAAAAATCGATTAAATGTACTTGGCACGGTTTATGCTTTATTAGTAGCGGATGTCAAGGAGGAGAATATGAATAAAAGTCAGGTAAAGCAAACAGAAAGCAATCTTGCTATCTACTTCAGGGAAATAAACCGTATTCCCATGTTGACCCGTGAAGAAGAAATTGATGCCGCGCGCGCCGTGATGAACGGAAGCAAAGCCGCGAGAGAAAAGCTTGTTAGCTCAAATCTGCGGTTTGTCATCAGCGTGGCAAAAAAATTCCAGGGTCTCGGATTGCCTCTTGATGATTTAATCAGCGAAGGCAATGTCGGATTATTAAACGCTGTCGATCGTTTTAATGTTGATAAAGGTTATCATTTTATTTCTTACGCGGTGTGGTGGATTCGTCAGGCGATTATGAGCGCGTTATACGAAAAGGCGAGAATGATAAGGCTGCCTGTAAACCGCGCATCTGATCTTGTAAAGATCGAAAAAGCGCGGAAGATGGTAAGAGCGGATTATTCGTTCGAAGAGGAGATCAAGGAGATCGCGGAACTTCTTGATATGGGAAAAGAGCGCGTCGGCGATTTGATCGCCATATCGAGAGAAATTCTTTCGCTTGATACTCCGGTTTCCGGCGACAGCGCGTTACTGCTTAAAGATTCGATCGAGGATAACCGGTACACGGCTCCTGATGTAAACGCGGAATTGAAATCAATGGAAAGCGATATTGAAACAGTTCTCGATACGCTAAAAAAAGATGAGGCTGACATTATCCGCAATCATTACGGGCTTGGAAGCTGCGAACCGATGTCGCTAAAAGAAATAGGCGTGCAGTACAATCTCAGCAAGGAGAGGATCAGGCAGATTGAAGAAAAAGCGCTATCAAGGCTTCGCAACCCGAAACGTATGAATAAGCTGCGGGCGTATGTTGCATAATATTAACATAAATTGTACTAAATCAGCGTCAGGAGGTTTTTCTGACGCCTTTTTTATTTGACAGCAATCAATTTCAGGGCTTATCCTTAATTAAACATATTTTTATTTAAAAGGAAGTTACCATGAAAAAAATCTTAATCACATTGTTAGCGGTTCTGATGATTGCATCCGTTTTCCCGGCTTGTACAAAATCAAGCGGCAGTGCCGCTGCGGAAATTACTCTTATCAGTAATAAGATCGAAATTGACGCGCCGTTAAAGGCGTATGCGGCTGAATATCAAAGACAGACAGGCGTAAAAGTAAACATCAGGAGCTTCGGCGGCGAAACTCCATATGCGCCCAATATTGCGGCAATGTTCAATTCCGGCACCGAACCTGAAATTTTCGTAATTGAAGGCAAGGCCGGTTACGATGACGCAAAAAGATCGGGAAGGATCGTAAATCTTTCCAATGAGCCGTGGGTCAGGGACACAGATGTCGCGTATATCGATCCGGCGGACGGCAATATTATCGGCTTCCCGGTCGCGATTGAAGGCTGGGGTCTTGGTTACAACAAGGCGCTTCTGGCAAGAGCGGGGATCGATCCTGCAACTCTTACCAATATAACTGCCATCAGGGCGGCATTTGAAAGAATCGACTCCATGAAGAGCCAGCTTGGTCTTGACGCGGTCGTTTCGATGGTAGCCGGCCCCGGCATGACCTGGGTAACAGGGCTTCACGGCGTGAACGCTTATCTTACTCTCGGCCTTCCCTATAATGATTCAACCAGATACATCAATATGATGAACAACAGGCAGGTTGATAATGCCCGCCTTACAGCGTTTGCTCAATATTACGATCTTCTGTTCAGATACGCGAACAGGAATACCCTGCTTGTCGGCGGCTACGATCAACAACTCGGCGATTACGCGATGGGCAAAACGATGTTTATCCATCAGGGTAACTGGGTAGACCCGACCTTCCAGGAACTCGGCGTTACATTTGATATGGGATATGTCCCGCATGCGTACCTTACGGAAGAAACAAACGGCATTTTCGTCGGCGCGCCTTCATGGTATCTGATAAACGCGAGATCCGCTAACATCGAAGAAGCGAAAAAATTCCTTATCGCGATGGCATCAACTCCGGCAGGGCATGACTACATGGTCAACAGAGCGGGAATGGTTCCCGCTTTCAAATCCGTTTCGCTCAGACCCGCAGGGCAGTTATCGACAGCGGTTCAAGAGTGGTCAAGCGCAGGCAGAATTTACGCGTGGCAGCAAAATGAAATGCCCGACGGATTCGGCATGGACGTACTCGGTCCTGTTTTCCATCAGATGGCTTCCGGATCAATTACTGTACAGGAGTTTGTAAGGCTGTTTACAAACGCAGTCAGTAATATCAGGTAGCGGTATGGGTAAAGCCAGATATATCTCAGGGGACAGGCCTCGGAACACTCCCCTGTTTTTCCTGTTTCTTTTTCCGTCTGTGTTCGCTTTTCTGATGGTGATTGTAATTCCGTTTATAATGGGATTATTCTTTTCCTTTACCGACTGGAACGCAATCACCGGTACGGAAGTTAAATGGGTGGGATTTAAGAATTACATTGCGGTGTTCCAAGACGTAACATTTTTACATTCATTCCTTGTTACGGTAATTTATGCCGTTATGAGCGTTGCCGTGTTAAATGTATGCGCGTTCTTCATGGCGCTTCTTGTGACGACCAAATTAAAGTTTACAGGCATTTACCGCGCGGGATTTTTTCTTCCAAACCTGATCGGCGGCCTTATTCTCGGTTATATCTGGCAATTTATCTTTAATAACGCGATCCCATCGTTCGGCGGAGCTATCGGGTTCACATGGCTTCACGATAATCTCTTCCTTGCTAACAGGTACCTCGCGCTTCTCGCGATTGTTACTGTCGGCACATGGCAATACGCCGGTTACATAATGATGATCTATGTCGCTTCGATTCAGGGCATCCCCGATTCGCTTCTTGAAGCGGCGCAGATTGACGGCGTTAATTACTGGCAGCGGCTCAAGAATATCATCTTCCCGCTTGTCGCTCCGGCTTTTACCGTTTCTATGTTTCTAACTCTTGTTAACTCATTCAAGCAGTTCGATGTCAATTTCGCGCTCACGGCGGGCGGCCCTTCGGGTATGTTCATGGACAGGGCGATCATGACAAACGAGTTTCTCGCGCTAAATATTTATCAGACCGCGTTCTCGTTCCGCCAGCTCGCGCAAGGTCAATCCAAGGCGATCATCTTCTTCATTGTGCTTGCAGCTATCTCGCTAATTCAGGTACGGGCTAATAAAAAGAGGGAGATAGAAATGTGATGAAAGCAAATAAATTTTTAATACTCGAAATATTCGCGATTATACTCTTCCTTGTCTATATGATTCCTTTTGTCATCGTATTGATAAACTCTTCAAAGCCGTCTCTTCAAATTATTATGGATCCTCTGTCGTTTCCCGAAGAGCCGTCTCAGCTTATCACAAACATCCAGAGGGTAATGGTAAGCCCCAATGTCCGTTATGTGTCATCGTTTATCTCATCGTTCTTTATAACGGTAATTTCTGTCGGTCTTCTGGTGCTGTTTTCTTCGATGGCGGCGTGGGTTCTAGTGCGCACAAAGACTGTGCTGTCCAGCGTGATTTTTATGGTTTTTGTCTCCGCGATGGTAATCCCGTTTCAGGTGGTAATGTTTCCGCTGCTTTCGTGGTTCCGCGTTATCGAAGTCGGTCTTGGACTCGCGAATACTCCTCTCCGGCTTTTACAAAATTATCCGGGGATCATTTTCGCATACCTCGGGTTCGGCTCGTCGCTGTCGATTTTTCTCTTTCACGGTTTTATAAAATCGGTTCCTCTGGAACTTGAAGAGGCCGCGACGATTGACGGCTGCACAAAGACGGCAGTGTTCTTTAAAATTGTTTTCCCGATACTTACCCCGATTACGGTTACCGTTGTAATTTTAAACGGCATCTGGATTTGGAATGACTATCTTCTTCCGTTAATGGTTCTGGGATCGGGCAACACAGTTCAGACTCTGCCGCTTGCTGTGGCGAGCTTTGTCGGATCGTTTGTAAAAAGATGGGATTTAATTTTGACCTCGACATTAATGACAATGCTGCCTGTGGTCATCGTGTTCCTGATTTTACAAAAACATATAATTAAAGGAATTGTTGACGGCGCTGTAAAAGGATGATGATGAGATCGGATTGGTGGAAAAGGTCTGTCGTTTATCAGGTTTACCCCCGCAGTTTTTGTGATTCTAACGGCGACGGGATCGGTGATATAAACGGAATTACCTTAAAACTCGACTATATAAAAGAACTCGGCGTTGATGTAATCTGGGTTTCTCCCGTTTATAAAAGCCCCATGTACGATAACGGCTACGACATAAGCGATTACAAGGCGATCAATCCCGAGTTTGGTACGATGGATGATTTTGACAACCTGCTTAAATGCGCGCACGAACATGAATTAAAAATCGTGATGGATCTTGTTGTTAATCATTCTTCAAACGAACATCCATGGTTTATGGAAAGCCGCTCAAGCCGCAAAAACTCAAAACGCGATTTTTACATCTGGCGCGACGGCATAAAAAACGGGAATGGCTTGCAGCCGCCTAATGACTGGAAGGCGTGGTTCGGCGGTTCCGCGTGGACATACGATGAAACAACAGGACAGTTTTACCTCGGGTGTTTTTCGCCTCACCAGCCCGATTTAAACTGGGAGAACCCAAAATTACGCGCGGAAATTTACGACATGATGCGCTGGTGGCTCGACAAAGGAATTGACGGGTTCCGCCTGGACGCTATCAGTTTTATTTCCAAACCGCAGGATTTCCCGGACGGTAATATAAAGCAGCTTATTCCGAACGGCCCGCGTATACACGAGTTTTTAAAAGAGATGCGCCGCGATGTTTTATCAAAGTACGATGTGATGACAGTCGGCGAAACAGGCGGCGTTACCGTCGCCGAGGCGGTTCAATACGCCAACGCCGGCGGCAGCGAGCTTGACATGGTGTTCCATTTTGAACAGCAGGAACTTGACGGCGGCGAAACATTTAAGTGGAACAACCGCAAAATAATTCTAACGGAACTTAAGGAAGTTCTTTCCCGCTGGCAGAATCAACTTTACGAAAAAGCGTGGAACAGCCTGTATTGGTGCAACCACGATCAGCCGCGCATTGTTTCGCGTCTCGGCGAAGATTCAAAGGGAAGAACGTTACGCGAAAAGTCGGCGAAAATGCTCGCGGCCTGCCTTCATTTTATGCAAGGCACTCCCTTCATTTATCAGGGCGAAGAACTTGCAATGACAAACGCGCCCTTTAACGGTATCGCCGATTACCGCGACCTTGAAAGCATCAATGCGTACAATACAATTGTGCTTGAAGAAAAACGAATTTCAAAAGATGATATGCTCGCCTTTATGCGTCTTAAAAGCCGCGATAATTCCCGTACGCCGATGCAATGGAATAACAAACATGGCGCGGGATTTTCTCATATACCGAAACATGGTTCAGGCGGCGAGTCCAGTTCACAAAGTGAACTGAGTTCGCACGAAACGAGTTCACTTCGTGAACCGTGGATCATGGTAAACCCGAACTACCATGAGATAAACGCGGAAGATCAACTGCTGCGCATGGATTCCGTTTTCAGGTTTTACCGCAATCTCATTCAACTGCGAAAAACAATGGACATTATTACTCACGGCAGTTATGAACTTTTGCTGCCCGATGATCCTGACTTGTTTGTTTATACACGCAAGTACAATGAAGAGGAATTACTCGTTATTTGCAATTTCTCCGGCAAGGAAAGAACCTTCCCCCTGCCTGAACGTTTTTACGGGGCGGAAGTATTAATAACAAATCAAGATATCGTACCAAAAAAAGAACTTGTTTTAAACGCCTTTGGAACATCGGTATATTGGCGTAAATAAATAATTATCTATACATCTCGTTTTTGTTGTATAATAATATTAAGATTATCATCGGGGGAATTTATGAATAAGCTTAATTATCGATCTGTAAAGAAAATCCTGGCTGTTGCGGCGCTTGCCGTGATTTTGTCTTTACCTGGCTGCCAGACGCTGGATATACCGCTGCGCGAACCGTCAATCTCTTTTCATTCAGCGGAACTTCTTAATGTAAGTTTTGAAGGCGTACAATTACTGTGCAAGGTGAGGGTAGAGAACCCGAATCCGATAGAAATACCTTTTCCGCAGACAGGATGGGAATTATTCATCAGCGACAATTCATTTATCAGCGGCGTAATTAATAACAATCAACGGCTCAGGGCGCGGGGAACAGCCATTGTAGATGTGCCTGTTAATATAAATTACCTCGGAATTTTTAATTCTTTCAGATCGATTTCCGGAAGCACGCAGGTTCCTTATAAAATCGCCCTTGCCGTCACTTTCAGCCTGCCAATTCTTGGGGATAAAGTTTTTAATCTTGTACACGAGGGAGAGCTTCCCATACCGCAGCTTCCGCGGTTAAGCTCACCGTCAATGAGAGTTGAAAGCACGGATTTAACCAGAGCTGTTCTTCTTTTTTCGTTTAATGTAAACAACCCGAATTCGTTCCAACTGCCGAAGCCGAATATCACTTACAGCCTGCTTGTGAACAGAACGTCATTCTTAAACGGCGGGGTTGAAGATAACGGACCTCTTGCGCCTAATTCAACAACACCCATCAATCTGCGGCTGCAGATTAGTTACGCGGATCTGCTGCGTGTAATTTCGTCGCTTTTAACCACAAGGGAAACCTCATGCTTGCTGCGGTTTACGCTGGATTACGGCATACCGGCATTTGCCGATCCGGTTAATTTTGAAATTAATGGAAACCTTCCCCTGCCGCAGCTTCCCCGGTTGAACATGCCGACCATGAGAATTGAAAGCACAGATATGACAAGAACCGTAATACTTGTAACGATGAACATTGAAAACACAAACGCTTTTGAACTGCCAAGCCCGAGAATCACTTATGATTATCAAATTAATAGATCATCATTTATCAGGGGAGGAGTGGAAAATTTGAGGCCGCTTGCAGCCTCTTCCGTCACTCCCGTTAATCTGCGGCTGCAGGTAAATTACGCGGATCTGCTCCGGGCATTTTCAAGTTTAGTCAGCTCGAGAGAAGCCGCCAGCCTGCTCACATTTTCATGTGATTTCGGTGTTCCGTTTCTAGGCGGCCCGCAGCGTCAGGAGATTGCCGGCGTTTTGCCAATACCAAGATTGTTCTAACGTATAGATTGAATTGATATTCAAGAATACCGTTTGAGCGGTTTGGTTATTTTTTAATAAAGGATAAAAAAACCGCAGCTTGCGGCTGCGGTTTCCATAAAGCAATTGTTAACTAACAGATGTCAAATAGCTGTTTAAATTTAACGTCTCCAGATCTCACCGCCGCCGCGAAGTTCGGTTGCGCTATGGACATCCAGATCCCGGTTTGAGTTTCTAAGATGCGCCAATGAACCTCTTGCGTCATTATAGCGAAATACTAATACTCCGTTATTATAAGTGTAAGTTCCGCGAGCCCAATTGCTGTTGCGATCATTTCTGTCTTGAATGTGGAATGTGCCTGATGTTCCACGCGCATCCCCCCACGCCAAAGACATTTCTAAAGTTGAACCTGATAAAGCATAACTTCCTGCCTGAGGTATTACTGCAACTCTTCTTTCCTGCGCATGAATGAAGACAGAGCCGATGATAAATAGAACCGCAATTATTAACATTTTTTTATTTACCATTTTTTCCTCCTTATGGTAAAAATATTTCTGTTTTTAAATCATGAGAACTCGTCAAATTAACCGGATTATCTTGCATTGAATCCTTCCATCGACCTTGTATAGTTGTGTTCAACAACATGAGACCAATTTATACAACAAGATAATAAAATACCGATTGTACTGACTAATAAGACCAACAAAATAATAAATAAAGCCGTTTTCATTGATTGAATTAATTAAATGGTCTTATTTATTGAATCTCACCATAATGAAGAACCAATATCGTAGCCTATACGATATGCCGTGTCCTCTGAAACGCATGAGGCGAAGAGAAAACACAATACGATCGCTGTAATTACTCCTGCAAACAACAGAGTAATTTTTCTTACTTTCTTCTTCATTTTGATCTCCTAAAGAAATAGTTTTTAATCATTTCGGATTATTATTTTTAACAGCTTGTACAAGCCATCATGAATATCTAAAATTTCTCATTAAATAAATGAAATATTCCAAATATTCTCATCGACATAATTATTATATCCAAATATGGAATTATGTCAACTAATAAAATGCCTTTTTTGCTTCTTTTTAGGATTAGAATAATGATATGGACGACTTCTGGTTTCGGCTTAAAAATGAAATAAAAGCAAAAAATACTACTCAAGAATGGATTTCCGGAAAAATCGGCGTTCCTTTAAGCACCTTCAGAAAATGGATGACCCGCAGAACTTACCCCAACCTGAAAGAAGGAACCGAAATAGCGAAATTGCTCGGCGTATCTGCCGAATACCTTATCACAGGGACAGAGCCGGAGGGGTTAGATAATAACGAACGTAAATTAATAACAGCATACAGAAAACTAAGCCAGGCAGAAAAAGATAATACCATGCTGGCAGTTAACGCGTGGGCGGAGAAGGGTGAGGCGCGATAGGATAAAATAACACTTGATTATTCCATCAAAAAGTAGTATTTTGGCAGCATTATAATAAAAAAAGAAATCTATTTCGTTATCAAATTCTTTGCTGGATGATCTGGTTATTGTTAATAAAAATATGAATATATCACAGTTTATTGAGACCGCTCTAAATTATTATATTAATGAACTAAAAAGGCAGGAACGTATACGCCGGGATATCGAAATAATAAATGCCAACATAGATCGTTTTAATAAAGAAGCTTAAGAAAATCTGGAATTTCAGGATGATTTATGAAACGCGGAGAACTTTATCATGTTTCTTCCGTTTCAAAGACAGATACAAAAAAACAATTCGAATTAAATCAGGCGTTATCTATTGCTGTAGGGATAGACAGAAATTTTAATTATTTGCCATAATCTCCATATTTAGATTCCATGTTATACTAAAACCTCACGAATAAAATCTCAGGAGGACAATATGTGGTTCGGAACCCCGGATAGAATCCCTTTGGCGGATCTTGCCAATTTGGCAGTTCGCAGTACGGCTAATTTTAACTGGACATTTATAACGCTTTTCGCATTTGTTGTTTATGTTTACGCGGCAGAATTTAAACGTAAAAATTATTCCGGCATTGCCGCCGGGTTGTCGCTTTACATGGTTCACTGGCTGTACGAGATCGTTAACGCGATCATAGGCGGAGTAAGCGGTTACGCGCTGTGGACGGTATCGCCTGAAAGCACCAGTTTCATCATTTTAATCGGCGTAAGCTGGGAACTTTCGATGATGTTTTCCATCGCGGGACTTGCCATGCACAAGCTGCTGCCGGAGGATCCAAAGAAAAAGATCTTTGGTATAAACAACCGGATTTTGTTCGCTGCCGGCAACGCGGCTTTCTTCAGTCTGTTTGAAGTCTTCCTCGCGTCGACTCCGGCGTTCATCTGGGTCTATCCATGGTGGGGCACAATTCCCGTGTTTATCACCACTTACATCCCGTTTTTCCTTGCGGCGTTCCTTGTTCCCGACACAAAACCCAAAACACAGAGGTTATTTATCGGCTCATTGGCGGCGTTAAACGTATTATTGCTTTGCATACTGATTCCATTGGGAGTAATCTAGTCGAAAATAGCTGAATAAACCCATATATAAAGCGAAAATGATTAATAAATGTTATTCGTTTCGGTAATTTAACAGAAATGTATGTAAATAAAACTTATTTATATACATTTTTGTCTTTTAAAAGTTGACAGAACAACAATACACCCCTAAAATTAGTACATATGAACATATCAACATATACGGTTAAGCCAAAGCTTCCGCCCGTTTTGAAGCCTTTGGAGGAGATTGCCCGTAATCTCTGGTTATCATGGAATTATGATGCGGTTCAGCTTTATATCAGGCTGGATTATGATAGCTGGCTTCTGTCTCACCAAAGCCCGATACGGACTTTGGGTATGGTTAGCCAAGAACGGCTTGCTCAGACCGCCAAGGATGATTCCTACCTTGCGGCTCTCAAGGAAGTATATGACAGGTTCCAGCGTTATAAAAAAGGAGATACCTGGTACCGCGGCAGCCACAAGGATGTAGTCGCGTATTTCTCGATGGAGTACGGAATGGACGCTTCCCTGCCGATTTACTCAGGCGGTCTTGGGATTTTATCAGGCGACCACATGAAGACTTCATCGGATTTAGGCTTGCCGCTTGTAGGTGTTGGTTTACTGTACCGGCAGGGATATTTTAAGCAGATGTTAAATGCCGACGGTTATCAGCAGGAAGGTTATCCTGAGAATGACTGGTATAATATGCCTGTAGAGAAGAAACTCGGCAAGGATGGACAGCCTTTAAAAATTTCTGTTGATCTGGCAGGCCGTCAGGTTGCCGCGCAGATTTGGGAAGTAAAGGTCGGACGCTCATCACTCTTTCTTCTTGATACAAATATCGATGAGAACGCGCAGGATCTCCGTAACATTACCGCCGCTCTTTACGGCGGAGATAAAGAAGTCCGTATGCAGCAGGAGATCCTTCTGGGTATCGGCGGCATCCGCGCTCTGCGCGCTCTGGGAATCAATCCGGCTGCTACCCACATGAACGAAGGGCATGCAGCCTTCCTCGGCCTTGAGCGTATACGCGAGATCATGACAGAAAAAGGTTTTACATTCGCCGAGGCGCTGGAAGCAGTATGGCCGACAAATATTTTTACAACTCATACCCCTGTTCCCGCGGGAAACGAGCGGTTCGAAATCGCCATGATGGAAAAATATTTCCGCACATGGCCGCAGGTTCTCGGCATCTCGTGGAAGGATTTTCTCGGTCTTGGAAGAGTTAATGTTAATGACGATCGCGAAACTTACTGCCTTACAGTTCTTGCGCTTAAGATGGCGGCATACGCCAACGGCGTCGCGAGACTGCACGGCGTTGTTTCGCGCGATATGTGGAAGGGGTTGTGGCCTGGTCTTCCTTTAAACGAAGTTCCAATCCAGCACGTGACAAACGGCGTACATCCTCGCACATGGATATCATCAGGTATGCTCGATCTTCTGGATCGGTATCTGGGTCCGCACTTTGAAGATAAACCAACGGAACTGGCAATCTGGGATCGTATCGATCGAATTTCAGACGAAGAACTGTGGCGCACCCATGAAAGACGCCGTGAACGGCTTGTCGCTTTTGTGCGTGAACGTATACGTGAACAGTACACAAGAACAGGCGCTGTTGAACGGCGGATTCGTCAAGCGGAAGACGCTCTTTCTCCCTACGCTCTTACTCTCTGTTTTGCGCGCCGGTTCGCAACCTATAAACGCGGCAATCTTCTCCTTCGCGATCCTGAACGCCTGCTGCGCCTTGTAAAAGATCCCGACCGCCCCATCCAGTTGATTTTCGCCGGTAAAGCGCATCCGCACGATCTGCCGGGAAAAGATTTAATCCGCGACATTATTCACTTCGCGAACAAGTACGATGTTACAAGCCGTATCGTATTCGTAGAAAATTACGACATGGCTGTCGCGAAATACCTTACTTCCGGCGGCGACGTGTGGCTTAACACTCCGCGCCGTCCAATGGAAGCGTCCGGCACCAGCGGCATGAAAGCCTCAATGAACGGTGTTCTCAACTGTTCAATTTTAGACGGCTGGTGGGATGAAGCGTATAACCCGGAAGTCGGCTGGGCAATCGGCCAGGGCGAAGAGTACCGTGATGAGAGACTTCAGGATGATATCGAAAGCAAGGCGTTATACGATCTTTTGGAAAGAGATATTATTCCTCTCTTCTATCAGAGGGGAAATGACGGGCTTCCGCGCGACTGGATTAAAAAAATGAAAGACTGCATGAAACAGATCGGCAAGTCAATGTCGAGTCATCGCATGCTGATGGATTATTCAAATAATTTCTATTTCCCGGCGCTTAAGAACTACCGCCGCTTCAGCAAGGACGATTACGCCGAAGCCAAGTCACTCGCCGCTTACTTCAGCAAACTGCATCAGTCATGGGCCGGCTTAAAAATTACCAAGATCGAATCCAGCGCCAGACCGGTAATGCAGCGCGGCGACATGCTGACTGTAACAGCTTATCTTGAACTAGGCGGCATTTCACCCGAAGAGCTTCTTGTTGAGCTTTACCACGGCACGGTTTCGAACCAGACCAATGCCATAGCCGATGCCAGAAAAACAGAAATGAAATGGCTTAAAAGCGAAGGCAATTTAAATCTGTATCAAGTACGGATTGAATGTATCGATACCGGCATGCAGGGGCATACAGTCCGAATTATGCCCAAACATGACGCTCTTATACATTCGTACAGATGCGGCTTGATTAAATGGGCATAATTAGGAGATAGTGATTAGGGTATAGGGGTTAACGCACGTTATTTGATAACTAACAGCGCTAACATCTATCCCCCTAACCGCTTAAGAAAAGGCAGTTACCTTGATAACCTGCCAATAATTAAAACAAGGAGTTAATGATGGCATCATCCGATCATCCCTCTTCTTTCCGTTACCTTGACATTATTGCATCATTTTTTGTCGGTATTCTTATTGTCAGCAATGTCGCGTCTTCGGCGAAAATTGTTGATTTGGGAATTTCAATTTTTACAATTCCGCTGGTGTTTGACGGCGGAACATTGCTGTTTCCGTTTGTTTATGTGCTTGGTGATGTGTTGACTGAAGTTTACGGATTTAAAACAACAAGGCGTGTCATCTGGACCGGGTTCGCGGCGATGGCTCTTACCGCGGCGGTTTTTTTCGTACTTGGAATACTTCCGGCGGAAACTTTCTGGGAAGCCGAAACTGGCGGCAACGCGGCTTATAACGCGATTCTCGGCGGGATGAGTTACGGCGGTATTGTGCTTGCAAGTCTTTGCGCGTATTTAATCGGGGAATTTTCCAACGCTTACATTCTCTCAAAATTAAAGGTAAAAACAAAAGGCCGCTTCCTTTGGGTTAGAACTATCGGGTCCTCTCTTGTGGGTCAGTTTCTTGATACATTTATTTTTGTATTCATTGCCGCGGCCGCCGGGGTTTTCAACTGGGAGATTTTCTGGAGTCTTATCTTAACAAATTATATATTAAAATGCGGAATAGAAGCGCTTGTTACGCCTTTTACTTATTTAACTTCAAATTTTCTTAAGAAGAAAGAAAATATTGATGTATATGACAATTAAAATAAATATTTTTAAAAAATGTTGTATTAATAAAAGGAGTAATAAAAAAAATTTGTTTTCGGTTTTTCCATTTCCGTGATATAGTTACAGAGCAGTCCGTTTAAATCAAAATCTTTTGGATTGCGAAAGGAGTTTTATTATGAAAAAGTTTCTGGTTGTTTTTGTACTCGCTGTTATTTTAGCAACAGGTACAGCGTTCGCTGATCATCCGTCAGGATTAGGAGTCGGCGTACAAGGCGGCGGCGGCGGCGGCTGGGAAGGCGGCGGATTCGGCATATACAACGGCGCGTCATTATCTTTAAAAATACCGAGTATGCCGGTATTCTGGGCTGTTGATTTAGCAATAAACGATTTAGGCATGCTGCTCGGCGTGTCCGGTGATGTCTATTTTATTGACGCTGTATTAGTATCCGATATTGGTTTACACTGGTATTTAGGAGTTGGTGTCGGAGTTGGGATAGGTGTTTATGATGATCTTTATTTAAACGCTGTAGGCCGGCTTCCAATCGGGTTAAGCTGGCAGCTTCCATTAAATGCAGGTCCTATCAATGCACTTGAGATTTATCTTCAGGCAGTTCCTTCATTGGGTATTACAATCCTTCCCGGCGTAAACTTTCCGGCCGGCGGATGGCCTATCAATTTAGGTATTCGTCTCTGGTTCTAATATGTTAGCGCTGTAGAAACGGCGCCGCAAAAATTGTTTACAAACCGGTATTCGTTGAATACCGGTTTTTTTTAAGCGGCTTTAACTTGATCAATTTTTTCCGCCGAGAATTTCATAGAGCCTTTCAAGATCTTCCATTGAGTAATAATCGATATAAATTCTGCCCTTGTTTAAATCGCCTTCTATAGTTACTTTTGTTCCCAGCCTGCCGATAAATTTTTCCACCATAGCGTTTATTTCCGCCGCGTGTTTTTTTCCTTTATCATTTTTAGCCGCAGGTGGTTTTTCTTTAATACCTGCGCTTAACGCCGACGCGCGTTTTTCCGTCTCTCTTACCGAGATGTCATTAGAAAGAATTTCTCTGTAGAGTTTATCTCTTGCTTTTACTTCAGCTACGGAGAGCAAAGCCCGCGCATGGCCGGAACTGACTTTTCCCTCTTCGATGCTTTTTTGAATTTCCACCGGCAGCTTTAAAAGCCTGAGCGCGTTCGCGACAGTAGAGCGGTTCTTTCCCATACGCGCCGCGAGTTCGTCCTGCGAAAGATTGGAAAAGTCCATCAGGTTTTTGTAAGCGGCGGCTTCTTCTATCGGGTTTAGATCGCTGCGCTGGATATTTTCGATAAGGGAGATTTCAAGGCGTTTTTGATCGGTGTAATCGCGGATGACTACTGGAACGGTCTCCAGCCCCGCAAGCTTTGCCGCGCGTGTTCTGCGTTCGCCCGCGATGATGATGCAGGTGCCGTCTCCGCCATCGTTTTCTAATCGTGCGGCTATTATCGGCTGAATTATACCGTAGGATTTTATCGAGTCGGCGAGTTCACGCAGTTCGGTTTCGTCGAATTTTTTACGCGGCTGACCTGGGTTTGGAATTAATTTGTCTATGCGCAACTGCACAATGTTCTGCGATTTCCCGCCCGCGGGCGGCGCGGCTTTAGATTCAACGGCACGCGGTTCATCATGAGCAGTATCATCGTTATTATCAAGTAATGCGTCGAGGCCTTTTCCAAGACCGATTCTGCGCGCCATCTATTCCTCCTTGCCGCGTTCAAACCTGCGCAGTAATTCCTGCGCGAGCGCAAGATACGCTCTTGCTCCAGGACATTGCGGATCGTATAACGGAATCGGCATCCCGTAAGAAGGCGCTTCGGAAAGGCGTATATTCCGCGGGATGATCGTGTTTAAAACATTGTCTTTATAAATCGCGCTTACCTGTTTAATTACATCATTCGCAAGGCGCGTTCTGGGATCGTACATCGTGAAAAAAATTCCGCCGATTTTCAACGACGGGTTTAGATTTTTTTGAATCAGCTTTGTTGTGTGCAATAACTGTTTCAACCCTTCCATCGCGAAGTATTCGCACTGCATCGGGATCAATACGCAATCGGCGGCCGCAAGGCCGTTCATAGTAAGCTGCCCAAGGCTCGGAGGGCAGTCGATCAATATAAAATCATACCTGTCCCGGATTGGAGCGAGCGCCTTTTTTAAAAAATAGTTTCTCTCTTTTTGATCGATTAGTTCCACAGCCGCCCCGGAAAGATCGATGCTCGCGGGAATCACATCAAGGTTTTTAACGGCAGTTTTCTTAACTGCCTGATCGGATGCCGCTGTACCTGAAAGCAGCTCGTAGATTCCCGGTTTTGGGGGATTCGCGCCGATACCTGCGGAGAGATTTGCCTGAGCGTCAAAGTCCACCAAAAGCACGGATTTTCCGGCATCCGCCATGTACGCTCCAATATTGATAGCCGAGGTTGTTTTACCGACGCCGCCTTTTTGATTTACAAAGACGCAGATTAATCCCATTATCACAGTCTAGCAAATAAAAAAAAGCCCTGCAATAACTATTATTTGATCTATCATTCTGTGACAAAGCGGTGGTATATTAATAATATTATCAATGCATAGAAAAGCAGGGTAAAATGAATTTTGTTACAATCGATTTTGAGACCGCGAAATATTCGCAGGAGAGCGCCTGTTCCGTCGGGCTTGCGAGGTTTGTAAACGGAGAAGTCACTGACACCTATTACTCGCTTATCCGTCCGCCTAAACTTTACATCCGCCCGGATTTTACCGACATTCACGGGTTAACAGTAGACGATGTGCGTGATGCCCCGCGATTTTCGAAGATATGGGATAGTGAAATTCTACCGTTTATCGGCAGCCAGCCGCTGGCGGCTCATAACGCGTCTTTTGACATGGGCGTACTCATGGCGGTTCTTGACTGGTACGATTTGGACACACCCGCCATACAGTATTTTTGCACTTGCCGCCTCGCCCGCCGCACATGGCCTAATTTCAAGTCTCACGCGCTAACCGCTCTCGCCGGGCACTTCGGCATTACATATAACGCCCACAACGCCCTTGATGACGCTGTCACCTGCGGGAAACTCGTCACGATGTCCGCCGAAAAATTCAAATGTAATAGTGTTGAAGAACTGCTGTCCGCCGCCGGTGTTGGGATGAGCGTGCTGGCATAAATGGTTGTATTAAATTTATAAAAAGCTATAATTGTTATATGAACGAATATACTGTAACACTGTCATTTGATGATGATGCCCAAAAATGGTACGCCCAAAATGATGAGATTCCCATAATTCTGGAAGACATTTCTCTTGATATCTTAATAAAGCGCATTAAACTGGCAGTACCGGAAATGCTGGAAATTAATAATCTGCCTAAAACTAATATTTATTTAGCATTTAAAATGGAGCGTCAGGCGGTTATGGTTTAATGGCAGAATACGAGAAAAAGGTTCGTGAAATTCTGCGGGAAAATGGCTGTTCTTTTGTAAGACACGGGAAAGGCGATCATGATATATGGTATAGTCCGATAAATAACCGAAATTTTACCGTGGACAGTAAAATCAATATACGGCATGTTGCTAATGGAATAATGAAGCAGGCGGGTATTAAATATCATTTTTAATATTATACTTATTCATTATAATATTTCCCGCTCATCACTTGAAATATCTTTTTTTATTAGATATTATATAGAACAGCGCAGGTGAAATACGCCCGGGTATAAATGTACCAGGATTCCAGCTATAGGAGCTTGCTGATGAGCGATTCAGAAAAACATGAAGACATTCCAATCAGTACAGTAGACTCGCCTTCTGTCGTTCTGGAGCTTATCCATCAGCTTAAGATAAAAGATGTAATGACAACCGCGCTTGTCACCGGAGAGAAAAAGCACACCATGAGGCATATTCAGGCTTTGATGCGTGAAAATAGAATCACCGGCGTTCCTATTGTAGAAGATAATGAATTGATTGGTCTTGTTTCAACCGAAGATATTATCAATGCGCTTGATCAGGGTCATATGGACGCTTTGGTGGGCGATAAGATGACAAGTGATATTATACACTTGCAGGATGATATGCCGCTTTCCTTCGCCATATCCTACCTTAACAAATACAGGTTTGGGCGGTTTCCGGTTCTAAACAAGAATATGGAGCTTGTAGGCATCCTTACTTCAAGCGATGTTATCCGCAATTTATTAATCGAGATGAACCGTGAGGTACTAAGACTGGAAAAATTACATAAAAATATTGATGCCGCCGATACGTCGGCGTATTCCGAGATGGAATTCGCGACAGCTCATTATAATTTTGAGCTTGCGGGAAGGGCTTCAACGGAGATTAAAAAGGCGCTTAAACAGCGTAATTTCAACCCAAAATTGATCCGGCGCGTCGCCATTGCCTGTTACGAGCTTGAGATCAACCAGGTCGTTCATTCCGAAGGCGGCGTTATGCGCTGTTCAATCATGCCCGACAAAGTGATAATCACTGCCGCCGATACCGGCCCCGGCATAGCGGATGTATCGCTTGCGTTGAAGGAAGGTTATTCAACAGCGGATGAGTATATCCGCTCGCTTGGTTTCGGCGCGGGGATGGGGCTTGCCAATACAAAACGCGTATCAGACGAATTTACGATCAACTCAACTCCGGGAACGGGCACTACTGTGCGCTCCGTTGCTTTTGTCAATTCATCCAAAGATGAAACATAAAGGAGCGGACGGTGAATATCAAAGAGATCGCCGCTGTACTTGGCGCGGAGATTTGCCAGAGCGAGTTTGAAGAAGCCGATGTGTGCGCCGCGTATACGTCCGATCTTCTTTCCGATGTGATGGCGCACGCGAAAGAAGGCGGCGCGCTTATCACCATTCAAGCGCACAAGAACACAGTCGCTGTCGCGTCCCTTACAAATGTTTCCGTGATCGTTATCTGCAATTCCCGCCCGCTTCCGGATGATATGCTGGAAGCCGCAAAAGATGAAGGCATCGCCGTAATCCGCACAAAAGAAAATCAATTTACCGTTTCAGGCAAATTGTGGGAGCAATTCCATGCTGGCGGATCTTCATAATCATTCCTGCCTGTCTCCGTGCGGCTCCCTGGAATTATCACCCAGGCGTCTCTTAGAATTGGGAGCGGCTAAGGGTATCAAATTGATGGCGCTTACCGATCATAATTCAAGTTTAAATTGCCCGGCGTTCGCAAAGCTCAGTTTTCAATACGGCATCCTCCCAATATTCGGAATGGAAGCGACCACCACGGAAGAGATTCACGTTCTTTGTCTTTTTACCAGCCTTGAAGCAAGCATGGCGTTTAACGAATACGCTTATTCGATCATCACGCCTTTTTTAAACAACCCCGAAAAAACAGGAGATCAGGTTTATGTTGACGAGGATGACAATATCGAAGGTATCGTGGAATATTACCTTGTTAACCCCATCGATCTTTCAATTGATAATATCGGAGCGAAGGTGCAGGAGTACGGCGGCATTGTCATTCCCGCGCATGTAGATCGTCCCGCTTTTTCCATGACGAGCCAGCTTGGAACAATCGTCGGCGGGCCGTGGACAGCGATTGAGTGCGTAAGGATTCCGCCGATGTTAAATAACGCCTTGCTGGACACATTGGGTTATCCGATGACTACCTCGTCGGACGCGCATTATGAGGAACATGTGGGGCGGCGGATGTTTGAACTGGATGCCAGCGCGGGCGATCTTTTAGCGGGGAAAGATCCAAATCAATATTCCGAAGTAGATATGGACGCTTTTAAGCTGGCTCTTTCCAAAAGACCGAAATCATGACCGGCTTTCGGGGATGATAGTTTTATGCCGATAATATTAACAATGAGACTTTTCCTTTTTTCCGCCATGTTTTTGTTAGCGGCTTCTCTTTTTTCCGCGCCTCTTGAAAGCGGGTACGCGGCGGCGCCGAGAGCTTCGGCATCTGCGGACGAAAGGGCGCGCGCTTACCTTGCGGCGCGGAGCAGGGTCATTGAGGCAAGCAAGCAATATTTAGGCGTTCCGTACCGGTACGGCGGATCAAGCCGCAATGGAATAGACTGCTCTGGTCTTATTTGCGAAAGTTTCAAAGACGCGCTCGGGGTAACACTGCCGCGTTCGGCAGCCGGGCTTTACTCATGGACAGAGAGGGTTACAATCGAAAGAGCGCAGCCCGGCGATCTTCTTTTTTTTAGGACTGATAACACAGGACGAATCACCCATGTCGCGCTGTATCTCGGCGGCCGCCGTTTTATTCATGCCGCGTCCGACGGTTCCAGCACTGGTGTAATATATTCAAGCCTTGATGAACGATACTGGTCAAACGCTTTTGCCGGCGTAGGCAGAGCGTTTCCCGAAGCGCCGCCTGGTTCAAACTTTAACGCAATTGCGGAGGGAGGCGGTTCCGGCGGAACACAGCAAGGCGGTTCGCAGACAGACGGATCTCAAGCGGAAAGCTCACAACCCGGCGGAAGCGGCAGACAGACAGAAGAACCGCCATCGTCCGGCGGACGGTTGTTTTTCGGCGCAGCTCTCGCGCCGACATGGAACGGATTTATACCGGACGGAGATTTAATCCGCGGCTTTTCATCACAGTTATTCCTCAGTGTTGAAACACATTCCTTCGGCAAGACGATGGTTTTTGGTCTTGAATTAAGACCGGAGTACGACGGAGCGCTTGGTGTTTTCCGCCTGCCGATTACTTTATCGTGGGGGCCGACCAGCCAGATCACTGTCTTTGCCGGACCTGTAATAAGCTGGGGAGATGCATCCTTTAACGTTGACGGCGGAAAAAGGACATACTCGGGCGGAACAAATTGGCTTGGCACAATAGGCGTTACAGCCGCTCCCTTCGCCATCAATACTCCAATCGGCGAGTTCGCTCCTTACGCGGAACTTGCATGGCAGTCTTATTTCTGTGATAATTTGGATTTTGATTTCTTCTACGACTTGTCAGCCGCACTCCGTTTTTCTACGGGTCTGCGCTGGCGGATGCAGATAAACAGGTAACATAAGCGATTGTTCTAATATATAAATTTCTATTTCGACCTCCTAGACAAAGAAGGCGGCTCTCATCATTATTATTGTATGGAAAACAAATTAAAGGCAAAATTCTGTTATGCCAGCGGAGACATTTACGGCGGCGGAGCATTCATGATCTTCAGTCTGTTGTTCATGAATTTTCTGGTTCTTGTTGAAGGACTCCCGGTTGTCGCAACCACTGTCATCATTTTTATCGGGAGATTATGGGATGCAGTTACCGATTCGATAATGGGGCGCATCTCTGATGTAACGCGTTCAAGATTCGGAAGGCGCAGGATTTATTTCTTAATAGGCATCGTTCCAGTTTTTCTGTCTTTCTTTATGCTCTTCTACTCATTTGGAATTCAAAATGAATCTGCAAAAATTGTCTACTACACGCTTTCTTATATGTTCTTTGGAACAGTGTTCAGCATTGTAATGGTTCCGTATAACGCCATTTTGTCGGACATGACTTCCGATTACAATGAGCGCACAAGTTACACGACAATCAGGATGATCTGCTCAGGCGGCGCGGCTTTGATCTGCGCTGTTATACCAAGCATCGTTATAAAAACATTCGGCGCGGAACACATCGGCGCGGCGCAGATTCCCGGCTATCTTTTTATGGGGCTTATCTTCGGAGCGTTGTTCGGCGCGTGCTGGTTTATCGTTTTTCTGGGAACATGGGAGAAAAAAGATCTGCCGAAGCCGGAAAAGATCCCCTTAAAAAACTGGCTTACGGTTTTTAAAAATAAAGCGTATAAAAATTTCCTCGGGATTTTTCTTTCGTTCCAGATTTCAGTCGATCTCGTTCTTGCGTTGTTTATTTTCTATGTTGATATTGTTGTGCTTCAATATAAAAATTATGAGCTGATTGTCGGCACGCTTCTCGTCTGCTCGATGCTGCTTGTGGCTGTACAGGGAAAGATTGCGGAGAAAAAAGGAAAGGCGTTCCCGCTATACATCGGTATGCCGGTGTGGATGGCTTCCACGATTGTTTTTATCTGGCTTGGCCCCGGCGTTTCTGTCATCGTCCTTTGCGTTCTGGCGGCGCTGATCGCGGTAGGATCATCGGCGGGTCAGTTATCAACATGGTCAATGCTTGCGGATATTTACGATATTGATGAGATCCGCACAGGAAAACGTCAGGAGGGTCTGTATTCCGGCATGACGACATTCCTCCGCAAATTCGCAAGCGGTATCGCGGTTCTTCTTTTAGGTTTCGGGCTTCAGGCGATGGGTTTTGATCAAAACGAGTATACTGTTTTAAAAGCCGGCACAAGTAATTTTGATCCGGCTGTATACGCGCAGAGCAGCGTTGTTCTCGGGATTAAATGGATGTTCGTGATTATCCCCATAATTCTCCTTGCTGTATGTCTTTTCTTCGCACTTAAGAATAAGGTCACAAGCCGGCGTTTCAACGCGGTTTTAAAAGGAATAGATGAACTTAAAACCCGCGGCAATATTGATGCGTTAAGCGAACAGGAAATGGCGGATATTCAGATTGTGACCGGGATGGAGAAAGGCAAATTGTGGGGAAAATAAGATTATAGCGGCTTTTTAAATACCGCTTCCTTTTTTTTGCCTGTCTTAATCCCCTGTTTTTTACTATATTGTAGGTATGTCTCTCTTGTTAAATATCAACAGGAAACTTGATAAGTCTTTCAACGGCAAGGTGCAAGCATCGCTGAAAGACGGATGCCTCTACTTGACAGGTTTTTTACCTGACTGGAATGATGTAGTCCGCGCAGGGCAGATGTCCGTTAATAAAAAAAAATACAGTGTAGTTAATAATATCAAATTCACAGGCGGGACTATTACGCCTATGAAGCTCCCTTTACTTTCAAGTAATTCTCTTAACGGTGAACACCCCGATGTTCTCATCATCGGCGGCGGCATTGTCGGGTGCGCCATTGCGCGGGAGCTTATGCGTTACAAGCTTGATGTAATGCTGGTGGAGAAGGAACACGATGTCGCCCTCCACGCTTCCGGGCGCAATGACGGCATGATTCATCCCGGCGCCGATCTTAAAAAAGGGCAGCTTAAAAAAAAATACAATGATCTGGGAAACAAGATGTACCCCGATGTATGTAAAGATCTTGATGTACCGTATAAGTTCACCGGGCAGTACGTTTGTTTTACAAACCGGTTTTTAGTGCCTGTTGTTTTCCTTTCGCTTTTGTATTGGAAATTTATGGGCGTACCCGCCGAATTTATCTCCCGCCGTAAACTTCTTAAAAAAGAACCGAACCTAAGCCGGAATATAAAGTGTGCGCTTTCATTTCCGGAATCCGGCGTTGTAAGTCCTTATGGTCTTACAATCGCGTACGCGGAAAATGCCGCGGATAACGGCGCGAAAATTAATCTTGACACAGTCGTAATAAGAATGGATGTCAATGGAAACAGGATCGAAAGCGTCCTAACAAACCGCGGCAGGGTTTATCCCAAACTTGTGATAAATGCCGCCGGTGTTTTCGCGGAAGATATCGCGCGTCTTGCTCAGGATCATTTTTTCTCGATACATCCGCGGCGCGGCACAAACATGATTCTTGATAAAAAAAATTCAATTTATGTAAACACCATAGCATCGGTATTGGATCTGACGGGAAGAAAAACATCCAAACGCGAACACTCAAAAGGCGGCGGAATCATTCACACGATTGATGATAACCTGCTTGTCGGTCCGAACGCGGTTGAAACATATGAAAAAGAAGATTTTTCGACAAACCGGGAAAGCGTAAAACAAGTCATCGAGAAGCAGCAGAAAACAATGCCGCTTTTATCCGAGCGCGATATTATTACATATTTTACAGGCATCCGCGCGGCGACTTACGAGGAAGATTTTATTATCTCTTTTGGAAAATTCAAATCGAATATAATACATGCCGCGGGAATCCAATCGCCGGGTATAACAGCCGCCCCTGCCATTGCCGTGGATATTTCAAGAATGGCCGCGCAGTACCTCCGCGCCGCCGTTAATGAAAAGTTCAATCCGGTGCGTAAGGCGGTTGTCCGCGCGGCGGAATTGCCTGATGATGAAAGAGACGCGCTCATTAAAAATGAACCCGAATACGGCGAAATAATCTGCCGCTGCGAAGAAATCAGCAAGGGCGAAGTGCTTGCCGCTTTAAGAAGAAGCGTTCCCTGCGATACGGTTGACGGGGTTAAGCGCCGTGTACGCCCGGGAATGGGAAGATGCCAGGGAGGATTCTGCGGGCCGCTTGTCTGTCAAATCATCGCCGGCGAAAAAAATATTCAGGTAACGGAAGTAAAGAAAACATCAGATAAAGGCAGAATACTTTTCGGTAATAACAAGGAAAATGTATGGTAGCCGCGTTTTACGATGTCGCCGTTATCGGCGCAGGTCCTGCCGGACTTGCCGCGGCTCTTGCGGCGGACGGACGCGGCGCGAAAACTTTACTCGTTGAACGGGAAGCGCGTCCCGGCGGAATTTTAAAACAGTGTATTCACGACGGTTTCGGCCTTGTCAGGTTCGGCGAAAAATTGACAGGTCCTGAGTACGCTTACAGATTCATTAAAGAACTGGAAAACAGCAGTATTCATTCCGAGATGCTCACATTTGTTACCAAAATAGAAAAGCAGTCTTTTGGCTATGTGCTGACGCTGGTTAATAAAAACGGTATTTCAAAAACGGCGTGCAAGGGCATTGTGTTCGCCTGCGGCTGCCGCGAGCGCACATCACGCCAGATTGGAATTCACGGAAGACACTCGGCAGGAGTGCTGACAGCCGGAACGGCGCAGTACTACACAAACATTCTCGGCAAGATGCCGGCAAGGAGATGCGTAATTCTCGGTTCCGGCGATATCGGGCTTATCATGGCAAGGCGGCTAAAACTGGAAGGCGCAGAAGTTCTTGGAGTTTACGAAGCGAAACAAACCGCAAGCGGGCTTTTACGCAATGTCTACCAGTGCCTTGAAGATTATGACATTCCGCTTTTTACAGGCAAGACTGTTACGCGCATTTTCGGCGAAGGCAGGCTGGAAGCTGTTGAAATATCTTCTGTTGATAAAAACATGGAACCAATCGGCGGGACGGAGGAAATTATCAAGTGCGATTCACTGATACTTTCTGTGGGATTAATCCCCGAAAACGAACTAGCCGAAAGCTTGGGTATTCAGCTTGATGCCCGCACAAAAGGACCTGTTACAGATCAAAAATGCATGACAATGTTAGACGGCGTTTTCTGCTGCGGCAACGCGCTGCATGTAAACGATCTTGTCGATTATGTTACGGAAAGCGGCGAGATCGCGGGCTGGGCGGCGGCGCGGTGGGCGGCGGCGGGCTGGGTTGCCGCGCTGAAGGGAAAGGAAGAAAAATCCGCCGGAATAAATAAAAAAGAACCCGGAAATTTCTCGAATCACGCCGATGTTACGATGGATGACAGCCTTATGTATGTAGTTCCGCAGAAACTTAATATTGATGAACTTGCAACGCCTGTAATTTTCTATTACCGTTCAAAGTACGAGATGGGTAAAACACTTTTGACAGTAAATCTTGACGGGATAGAGGTATATAGAAAAATCTATCCGCGCCTCCGCCCTCCCGAGATGGAAAGAATTGAACTCGCTCTGGATGATATGAGTATCAAGCACGGGAGTAAAGTGATGTTCTCGCTTACTGAGGTAAAATGAGTCAAAATCAAAAACGGGAAATTACATGCATTATATGTCCTATCGGCTGCCGTATAACTATCGAACCTAAACTCGGTTTAAGGTGGCCGGATATTGAAACCTCATTTATTAATTTAGATGATATGTATATTCACTCAGGAAACAAATGCTATAAAGGCGGGCAGTTTGCTGTCACCGAAATGGCGGCTCCTGTCCGTACGCTGACTACCACAGTTAGAACGATTTTCCCGGATAAACCTGTTCTGCCCGTAAAAACAAACAACGATGTGCCAAAGGAAAAAATTATCAAGATAATCAGGGAATTATCAGGTATAATGATAACTGAAAAAATCGGCATAGGCGAAACAATCTGCGCGAATATTTTAGGAACCGGCTGCGATATTATCGCGTCCAGCAATTTGTTAAAGGAGTAATAAATGGAAAACGCAAACACTGTTGTGAATCCGCTTGTCCTGACTATCGATTTGGGAACCCAAAGCATAAGAGCGCTTTTGATTGATAAGAACGGCAATATTCTGCATAAGGCGTCGCACAAATATGAAAAGCCGTACTACTCGCAGCATCCCGGTTGGGCAGAGCAGAAACCGGAAGTATATTGGGACGCGGCATGCGCTGTTACAAACCGCGTAAAGACTGATGCAAAAGAATTATGGAACAATCTCACCGCCGTTACTTTGACAACAATCCGCGACACTTGTTTATGCGTGAATAAAGACGGGAAGCCGTTAAGGGATGTAATTGTCTGGCTTGATAAACGAATGGCGAAAGCTGAAAAACCTTTGCCGCCTCATCTTGCCGCGGTTTATAATATGATCGGTATGACTGATACTGTCGAACTGCAAAGAAAAGTATCGGCATGCAACTGGATTATTGAAAATGAACCTGAGATATGGGAGAGGACGCATAAATTTATTTTTATATCAGGCTATCTTACGTTTTTACTGACAGGACGTCTTGCCGATTCAACAGCGAACATGATCGGGCATATTCCTTTTAGCAGTAAGACGCGCAAGTGGATGAGCAAGATGGATTTGAACCGTCCGATTTTCGATGTACCGCTGGATAAACTGACAGAACTTCTTGAACCCGGAAAAACGATGGGTTATATAACAGAAGATGCCGCGGCTGTGACGGGAATACCGAAGGGGCTTCCTTTGATTACGACTGGTTCCGACATCGGCTGTTCAACTCTCGGACTCTCCTGTCTTAAGCCGGACAGCGCCGCACTTAACTTTGGAACAACCGCGACTATTCAATTTACGATTGATAAATACATGGAACCGCTGCCGTTTATTCCGGCGTACCCCGCCGTACTGGAAGGGCATTATAACCCCGAGGTGCAGGTGTACCGCGGCTACTGGCTTATATCGTGGTTTAAAAAAGAGTTCGCCGCGAAGGAAGTTGAACGCGCCGCGGAAATCGGCGTACAGCCGGAAGCGATCCTTGAAAAAATGCTGAAGAAAATTCCCCCGGGCTGCGACGGTCTTGTTTTCCAGCCGTATTTTACCCCCGGTGTTGTTATGCCCAAATCGAAAGGATCGATTGTCGGTTTTTCGGACATTCATACGCGGGCGCATTTATACCGCGCGATCATCGAAGGAATTAATTTCGCACTGATGGACGGGCTTTATACCATGGAAAAACGCGGAAAAGTAAAAATAAAAAAATTATTCCTTGCCGGCGGCGGCTCTCAAAGCGACACGATATGTCAGATAACGGCAAATATGTTCGGACTTCCCGCTTACAGGATTCAAACTTTCGAAGCCACAGGACTTGGAAGCGCGATGGTAGCGTTCGTGGCGACAGGAGTACACAAGGACATCCATGAAGCCGCGGCGAAAATGGTGCGCGTTAAGGATGAATTTTTACCCGACATGAAAGAACACGAAATATATAAACTGCTTTTTAAAGATGTTTTCAGCAAGGTGTTTGAAAAACTGCTGCCGTTATATAAGACATATGAGGAGCATATAAATGTCAAAGCCGTATAAAGGTTTTGAACCGAAATGGGTAAGAGGCGAATACCCGCTTAATTCGTGGAGATCGATTTTTAAATGGGGTTCACCGTTTGAAATAAAAGCCCCAAAAGAATCGCTGTATAAAATTTTAAAGAAAACATTTGAACTTGACGATCAATTTTTTAACGAGTACAAGGAAGATCCCGGTTTTGACGAAGTAAAACTTGATATCCCCTGCAAACTGCCCGATGAAGACATCGGCGAATTTAAAAAAATATTAGGTGACGAGTTTGTAAAAACCGATGATTATTCGCGCCTTTCTGTCGCGTACGGAAAAACGATGTACGACATCATGCGGCTTCGCAGAAAACGCGTCGACAATGTTCCCGATGCCGTGCTTTACCCCGACACAAAGGAACAGGTTGAACAAATTGTCGCGTACTGCGCTAAAAAGAAAATTCCTGTTTACGTTTACGGCGGAGGATCTTCCGTTACGCGCGGCGTTGAATGTATTAAAGGCGGCGTGTCGCTTGATATGCGCCTTAGGTTTAACAAGGTTATCAATTTTAACGAGACCGACCAGATTATAACAGTTCAGGCGGGAATGAGCGGGCCTAAGCTGGAAGAAGTTTTGAATAACGCTGTAAAACTTTTCAGCGCGAAACGTGCGTACACAAGCGGCCATTTCCCGCAGAGTTACGAATATTCATCAGTCGGAGGATGGGTCGTAACGCGCGGCGCCGGGCAGAACTCGACATATTACGGAGTAATTTCTGACATTGTCGCCGGGCAGGAATACGCGACACCTATCGGCGTTATAAAAACTGATCAGTATACGCGAAAAGCGACAGGCCCAGACATCGGCGGCATCATGATGGGCAGCGAAGGAACATTCGGCGTATTGACGCATATCGCGTTACGTTTTTTCCGCCACACGCCGAAAACGATAAAACGTTTTTCGTATATGTTCGCAAGCTGGGAAATCGGGCAGCAGGCAGCGAGAGAAATTATGCAGTCCGAAGCCGGATATCCGTCGGTATTCCGTCTTTCAGACCCCGAAGAAACCGGTTTAATGATGAGAATGTACAATATTGATGAAAGCCCGTTACGCCATCTTTTTAAAATGAAAGGTTTTAAAGATAACGAGATGTGTTTGTATCTGGGCTTCACCAACGGCGAAAAAGGTTTTTCAAAAAATTGCGCGAAAAATGTACGCAGAATCTGCAAAAAGTTCGGCGGCATGAGCTTAACAGGCATTGTTACAAAAGCCTGGGAGAAAGGCCGTTTTAACGATCCGTATTTGCGTGACACGATGCATGATTTCGGCATAATCACCGACACAATGGAATGCAGCGTTAACTGGAGCAACATGAGCCAGGTGCACCGCGATGTGCGCGCGTATTGCAAATCAAGACCGAAAACAATCTGCATGACACATATGTCGCACGTTTACCCGCAAGGCGCAAACCTGTACTGGATTTTCATTGTGCACATGACAGACCCCGAAGAGTTCCGCAAATTCCACGCCGGCATTCTCGACGCAATCCAAAAATCCGGCGCATCAATGAGCCACCATCACGGAATAGGAAAAATGTTCGCCCCCTGGCTTGAAGGCTCGCTCGGCAAAAACCAGTACGACATTTTAAGAGCGCTTAAAAAACATTTCGATCCTGATAACATCATGAACCCCGGCGGAACGCTTGGGTTTGATCTTGCGGAAGAGGAGAAGAGATTTTTGGGGTGTGTGGTTTGATTGTTGATTGAAAAATGTATTGATTTGATACTAAAATGAGTTAAATTTCATTATCTTACCCAAATGTAAAATATTATTTTTACATCAAGTCGCTATCGGATAAAATCGAATTGCAGCCGTTTGATTGCTCTATTGCTGAATATAATAATTATCTTTTTAAAGATACGCTTCGTACAAAAAAAGATCACATTGCGCTTACTTGGTTACTTATCGACCGCCAGAATGATAAAATCGCAGCTTATATGTCATTAATAATGACATATATAATTTTAATACAGGTGCTTTGCAATCATCTAAGGGTCAAAAATTATATAAAAGTATTAAAGAGCATAATTTAACTGCATTTGAGGATATTTGAGATAAAATAAATGCAATAATGAATATACAAAAAACATTAATATTTTCCTTTCTAAACCATTAAGTTCTCAAAAATACTGGCATTATCCATGTATAAGATAATTCAAGTGGCATAAAACACCGGATAAAAGAAAGATAGCATTACTTATTTATTAAGGAGGGTGGCATGGATTTACCTAATCCTAATCAAGCATTGTATACATGCGCAGTGAATTGTATTTTAAATCGTCGTAATGGTAAATGCAAGAATCAATGGGATAGTATGGCTTGCAATGATTGCCGCTTATACATCAAGAGATATATTGATGTCGATCCTATGCAGGCTGAATTATATATGATTCAAGCACAAGATCAAGTTGAGCTTGACTATCCTAGGTTTAGACTGATTAACCCGTTATCTATTTTTATAGTTCTTAGTATTGCAGCAATTGTTGGGTGGTGGCACTATTCAAATTACCTGACTGATAAGCGTATTGCAGATTACAGGCTAGAGCAACAGGGCAAACAAGTACAACAGACACAGCAACAGTCAGCTAATATAGTGCCTGCATTAAATACTACGATGCAATATGTTTATGCTGCTATGGATAATGTTGAGAGAAGATTACATGCAGAAGAAGATATTAACCATGATGGCCTGGTTAATTGTATTGATGCTGCAATATTCTTTTATCAAGTCTATCCAGTGAAGAGCGATGTAGCTATTATAGTTAATAGAAATACAGTAACAGGTTTTCATCATTTGTTTAATTCTGTAAATTTCAATGGCACATGGAGAGCAATCGAGCCACAGGCTAGATACTCTCGGCAGAATAGCATTTGGATGGAAGATGTTTGGCCAAATAAGTACAATGCGGCATTGAATCGAGTTGTCACTGATGAGTATTTGAGGTATTCAAGATAATGTTATTCGTAAAACAGGAGGTCATTAATTATGTTGGAATATAAAGGTGCTTCTACCGTTAATGTCGGAAGTGACTGCGGGATATTGGAATATGATTTCTTTTCATAATTTGATAGATCCATCTGAAACATTAATATTGCCTTCGTATGCGATTATCGAAGATAACACGGCGCTTGATGAATATATTATAAACACAATTCGAGGAAATAATATAACAGTTTGTATCACATTATTTTCTAATATTTTTAGCGGATTTACTTATATAGTTAATTATAGTTTTGATAATTTTAAAATATTTGGTTTTATTTCTATGGATTCTATAGTGTATGTGTCTCCTTCAAACAGTCCGGAAACGCCTTCATCCGCAATAAGCATTACGTCAGTTTTTGTTGTTGTTACAGGAAAAGCTTTTTTACCAAGTATAACAGAAGAGGAGTTGATAAAAAGAATAAATCTTCAAGGTTATAACGAACTTATTCACTGGCTGAGTTATGGCAGTATTAATATTGTAGAATCATCCGGTGTTTCATTTGACAGACTTGCAAATGTGTTAGTTAATAATTTTAGACACGATCGAAATACCGCGGAAAATACAATCAGGAGCATTGGAAACAATTCTCAATATCATTGGCTTATGGATTTAAACGGATGTATTACGGAGTGGATTGTTTATTTTTGGGAGATATGAGACGGTATTTGACAAATTCATTAAATATGATATAATTTAGAAATATCCTAGTATATTAAGGTTTAATATGGATTATAGAACATTAGTAGGTAAAATTACTGAGTCCTTACATATATGTACATTTTCATTATCAGGGTGGTTGGAAAGCATATTACCACTCGCTATTGGCAAGGATTACTGGTGGAATACTGGCGTAGTTGAAAAACTAAGTTATCATCAACAAGAAATAGTAATAACAAAGGGAATTATTTCACTTTCAGCGCTTGATTTATCAATGCTCCTTCGTGTGTTTGACAGAAACTGGTATTCCATTCAAAGAAGACTATTTTTAAAATATTCTGAACGAGCAATTTTATCCAGAATGTTTAAAGTTCGTAATAATTGGGCTCATTCTCCGGCTGTTCCTCCACCTATAAATGAAATAATTTATGATTTATCTACTATCAAAGATTTTTTAATATTAATTGATACCGACAAGGAAATAAAAAAAGAATACGAGAAATTACTTGTAGACGTAAAAACAAATGGTATTTGTGATTATAATGAAATAAAAATTGAAAATAAAAATTTAGAATCAACACCTTTAAAACAAAAAAAAGTTGAAATAGAAATAAACTCAATAGTAAGACTAATTAGCGATATAAATACTGTTGGTATAGTAATGGGTACTGATCAAATTGGAGATACACTACAGTATACAGTTTTTATCAATGGTAAAACTAAAACATTTTTTAAAGGGCAAATTGAACTTGTTCCACAAACAGAATCTTCAGATTATGATAGTCTTATAGATGTTCAAAGAAAATTAACTGCTTACCAAATAAAAAAACCATCTTCAGACAGTTTGTATTCGTTAAATGCTGCTCGCATTGATTTTGTTCCATATCAGTTTCGTCCTGCTCTTAAATTAATTAAATCCGAGACTCCAAGATTACTTATTGCTGACAGTGTTGGTGTAGGTAAAACGATAGAAGCTGGTTTAATACTTAAAGAAATGCAAGCACGTACACCACTTGATAGTATTTTAATTATATGTCCCAAGCCTCTGGCAGTAGAACGTAAATGGGAAGATGAAATGAAACGATTTGATGAAGATTTTACATCAGTTGATGGTTTATTACTTCGTCAAATAATTAAAGATACAGAACGTGATGGCGAATGGCCAGATAAATATAAAAGACTCATCATTAGAGATTCAATTTTAACAGAAGATGTCTTAGGAAACCCAAATAGCAAAAAAGAAAAAGGTCGAGGATTATTAGGACTTGATCCTGTGCCAATATTCGATATGGTAATTGTAGATGAAGCGCATCGCATACGTAATCGAAATACACAAAAATATAAGGTTGTAGAATATTTATGTAATAATGCAAATTCAGTAATATTTCTAACAGCAACTCCTTTACAAAATGGAGATGATGATCTGTTTACGCTATTAAATTTACTTTTCCCTGATATTGTTATTGATAAAACTACATTTATGGCAATGGCTGAACCAAATGGATATGTAAATACAGCTATTCGCAATTTACGTATATCATCACATGAGAATGAAGCTTTAGAACAGCTTGAAATGTCTGTTTCTACAGAATGGGGACGCAATGTAATTGCTCCTAATCCGATTTATAAAAGAGCGATTGAAACATTACATAATGGAAATATCACTCGTGAACAAAGAGTCAGCTTAATAAATGATATTGAATCACTTCATAGTTTTTCTAGTATGATAAATAGAACCAGACGTCAAGATATAGAAGATTTTTGTGTTAGAAGGACTGATACACTGGAATCTAATTTTACATCTCCTCAAAAAGAATTATATGAAGCATTGATAAACTTTGTTTCTGAAATTTTATTATTTATACACCCGTCGATTACTTTAAAATTCTTAATGTGTACTTTATATCGGCAGGCTGCAAGCTGTATCTTTGGGTTAGCTCCATTTATTAGTAATATAACATCTCATCATTTAAAAATTTTATCTGATGAATTTGATGAATATGAACTTGATGATTATAATCTTTCAGATAATGCCAATCTAAATGATGATTTTAATATAGAGACTTTTAGAGAAAAGTCTAATAAATTAATTGAACTTGCAGAAAATCTACCGCAAGATGATGAAAAATTTGACAAATTTGCAGAGTTAATATATAAACACCAAAAAAGAGATAAAAACAAAATAATTGTTTTTACATCATTTCGGCATACAATTGCCTATTTAATCAAAAGAATTAATAAAATAGATGGAATCCGAATAGGTTATGTAGACGGTTCTGTTAAAGATGAGGATCGTCGTAAATTACGTGAACGCTTCATGTTACCGAAAAACGAAATTAATGCGTTAGATATTCTGTTATTTACAGAAGTTGGTTCTGAAGGTCTCGATTATCAATTTTGTGATACAATTGTAAATTACGATTTACCGTGGAATCCAATGCGCATTGAACAAAGAATTGGACGTATTGACAGGCGAGGTCAAGAAAGTGAAGTAGCTTATATATATAATTGTGTTACTAAAGAGACAATAGACGAGGAAATATATGAACGCTGTCTAAAAAAAATTGGTGTATTTGAAAAAAGTATTGGCGATTGCTCTGAGATATTAGGAAAAATCAGAAAATCTATTGATGAGTTAGTTTTAGATCAGAATTTGACAGAAGATGAAAGAAAAATTAAATTAGAACAATTAGCTGATAATGAAGTACGTAAAGTACAGGAAATGCAACGCTTAGAAGATGAAGAAAAACATATTTTTGGCGTTGATATTTCCAGTTTTACTGATGATGTAGATAAAGCTGAAAATCCATGGATTTCTTCTTTATCGCTTCATCGTCTTGTTAAAGGATATCTGGAAAAAATCCTTAGTTCGGATAAAGAACATATTACTGACGATAAATTAAAATTATCACAATCAGAAAAAACAGTACTTTTAGATGATTATAATAAACTTGATAAAAATGTTCAGGATATAACATGGTATAGATATCTAAAAAACAGTTCAAGTGTATGCCGAATTACTTTTGATCAAAATAATGCAAAAGATCCAAAAAGTTTATTTATTACATCAATGCATCCGCTTGTTCACCAAGCTACTAATTCGTTTTTCTCAGATGATGTATCTAAAATAGTCATTCAAACAAACAGTACAGATATTGCTCCCGGACTATACCCATTCCAATTTTATATATGGGAATATACAGGTGGAAAATCAAAAACATTATTAATTCCTATTTCTACCAGCAATGAAATTCAAAAAGAATTACCTATTATTTTTCAAAATGCAATAACAATTGAAACAAATGATAGCAATTATGAGTCAGATTGGGCGCAGCTTACAAAAACACACCTAAAAAAATGGCAAATTGAATGTGAGAAATATAAAAATGATACCGAATCTTTATGCAGATTTAAAATCGAAAGTTTAACAAAAAGTTTTACAGTCAGAAAAAATATGGCATTGAAGCAATTAAATGAAACATCAGATGAAAGAATTAAAATAATGCGTGAGGCAGAAATTACACGTCTTGATAGTGAATTTAATATCAAGAAGGAGAAATTAGAAGAAACAGTGAAGCTTGCTGATATTCATACTTCGTTGTTAGTAAATGGTGTGTTGGTTGTGAAAGGGGAATAGATATGGATATAATTGATAATATTGAAAAAATAGGTCTTGATACTATTAACAATATAGATAAATTAGCGAAAGCATATGAAATTTCACAATCATTTGAAAGTCTTGAAATATTACGAAAAGTATGGGTTAAATCTCAAGATGCAAATAAAGCATCTGAAGGATTTGAGAATTTACTAACAAAATTATATCCTGACAATGCCCATTACATATTGGAATTATTACAAAATGCTGAAGATGCAAATAAAGATAATGACAAACCATCGACCGTTACATTTATTTTAACTGACGATAAATTAGTATTTATCCATAATGGAAAAAAATTATTTGATATAAAGGATATTGATTCTATTACAGGATTGGGTGTAAGTACTAAAGTAGATGATAAAACAAATATTGGAAAATTTGGTGTAGGTTTTAAATCCGTATTTGCAATTACTGATGAACCAGAAATTATTTCTGGAAAATATCATTTTACTATCCAAAAATTATTTATACCAAAGCTTAAAAAGTATTTACCTGAGGTTAACTCTTCAGAATCACGCTTTATTTTTCCCTTTAAAAAAAACGCTTCAAAAACAGCAATAGAAATAAAAAACGAGCTTTTCGGACTTGGAAGCGATACATTATTATTTCTTAAGAATATTAATAAAATTGAATACATTTTATCTGATGGAAAAACAATAGGTTGTATGGCAATTAGAATAGATGAAGAAGGAATATATAATATTAATATAAATATACCTACACAAGAAAAAAAAGAATATTATTGGCTTCGATATAGCGATGAAGTTGGGGTTAATATTAAAGATGAGAATGGCAAAACAAATAATTATAAAGTATTAATTGCATTTCAACTTGAAAAAAACGATCAAAAGGAAAGTAAAAGTAAATGGAAAATTATCCCATCTAATCCAGGAAAAGTATGTATATATTTTCCTGCTGAAAAAGAGACGTCAAATTTACTTTTTAATATACATGCACCATTTGCATCAACAGTTGCACGTGATAGTATACGTAATTGTGAAGATAATAATAATCTTCGCGATGCAATTTCTGATCTAATTTCAAAGTCTCTTTTAAATATTAGAGATCGTGGATTATTAAATATTGATTTTCTTGAAATATTGCCAATCGAAGATGATAATTTATCTACATTTTATGAACCAATTCGTCAAAAGATAATATCCGCATTTAAAGAAGAACCTCTTGTTCCAACAAAGAATGGTGGGTATGCTCCCGCCACAACCCTATTCAAATGTCCAAAAAGAAAACACAAAGAAGATTTACGTATTGATGATGTTATTGATGAAAACGATTTATCACTGTTGACAGGTAAAGAACCTCCATTATGGGTTAAAAATGTTTTAGAGAACCAACGTGAAGATAAATTCCTTGATAGCTTAGGTATAGAAGAATGGGGAAAAAATGAACTTGAAGCAATATTTAATCCACAAAATGATGATGTGCGAAAAAGTGTTGAAGAATGGATTCGCTCTAAGTCAGATAAATGGCTTTTGGAATTATTTGCTCTTTTTGAAAATTTGGATATAAGTAAAAATGCAATTGATGAATCATTAAAATTTATTAAATTGACTGATGATTCTTATAGTTCAATATCAAAAACATTATATTTTTTACCTGAAGATGAAGAGGATTTACCTGATAATATAAACTTTATAAAACGAAAAATATTTGATGAATACGAAGGAAAGGAAGCGGATAAACGAAAAAAAGATGCAAGATGTTTTTTGGAAAAAATAGGAATAAAAAGATATGATGAAAATGAAAAAACAAAATTGAGATTAGTAAAACTTGCGAATAAATATAATGATCCAAATCATGATGTTTCTGTCGAAGAAAGTATAAATGATATTATAGAATTCTGTCAATATAAAGATAGCAATGAAATATTAGATGGGAAATATATTTTATTAGGTATTGATAATAATTTCTATACTGCAGATAAATTATGTACTAAAATAATTTTTGATCTTATTGAACAGGCAGAATTATTTGCGGAATATAATAAAATATGTATTAACGATGTATATAAAAATGATTTAAATGAAAACCAATATGAAAGTTTTAATAAACTTATAAATAAACTTAATATAATGTATAAACTAGAAGTTGTTGTTGATGATAAATATTTTTCAAATGGATGTGTAAGAGATTATAGAGATTATAGAGATTATACAATAAATGGCATTGAAAAAATAATTCCGATACTTAATACAGAAAGATTTAGTATACAATTTTCACGATTAATTTGGAATGCGATAATTGAGTACAACAATTGGGGTGTTCAATTTAAATATAGTGAACCTCATGGAGCATATAAAAATAATTTTGGTTTTAAAAAAAATGATGAACCATCTAAAATAGTAAGGATATTATCTTCTCATGCTTGGATATCAGATAAAGAAGGTAATATTCGGAATCCAAAAGATATATCATATGATATGTTACCAGATGATTTTAATATAAATTATAGTTCATATATATTGAAAGCGCTCGAATTTGGAAAAAATATATTAAATAAACAATCAGAGTTGCAAAAACGTTCAGAAGCAGCGGAATTATTAGGTTTTAATATAAATACTTTTAATACATTAAAAAACGCGGCAGAAAAAGCAGGTGTTAATATAGATGAATATATTAATGAAATAACACAAAATTGTTCCTCTGAAATAGATGATGATGTATATGATCCTGAAAAAATATATGAAATAGAGCAAATATTTCCTGATGGAGGAAAAATAAATATAGAAAAAATCAACGCATACATTGAAGAAATATGGAAAAAAGCACAACCAGTTAAAAGGGAGAAAAGATTTAGAGAGATTAGAACTAGTTACAAAAGAAGTATTGTACGCATACACTTGTGGACTCATTATAATGGCTTTTGTCAGTTTTGTTTTAAGAAAAGTCCTTACTGGGAAGTAGCAGAAATATTACTTGAACCTACAAAAGAACTTGAACATATGAATTTATCTTTATGTCCATGTTGTGCATCAGAATATAAGAAAATTAGGTTAGATAAGGAAAAAATGGATATTTTTATACATAGATTATTAAATGCTGATCCTGACAATGACAAATATATAGAGTTAGATAATAAAAATATTCGATTTAGAAATATTCATTTAGTAGAGATAAAAAAAACACTTGGACTTGAAAGAGGCAATGAATAATTAAAACTATTAATTCATGAAATTTTTAGGTATTAATTAAGGAGAACTAATCAATGAAAGTAGTAATTATAACCGTACCAATGAAAACGCATCACGAAATTTCAAAAGTTCAATATCCAATAGATGGCAAAAGCTCAAATATTTATATTGAATTTCATAGAAAATAATAATAAATAGAGTGATATAAAAATGAAAAAACCTTTCTATAAAATGTATGATGAATTATTAAGTAAGACTATTATTTCTGGTTCTGTTTCAACAGAAGAATATATAAATCAGAATAAATCAATAATAAATTTAGTTAGAAATAATATACCTAAAAGGCTTTTTCGCTACAGATCATGTAATGAAATTTCTATTGATGCTTTTAAAAACAATCGAATATATTTTAATTCCCCAAACAACTTTAACGATCCTAATGATAGTCTAATATTTATTAATTTAAAGCAAATTCAAGAAGAATTTGATTCATTCAATAAAAATAATTTTTCAGAAATGATAAAACATATTATTAAAACAAAAGAGATACCTGAATATTTTAAAATATTATTACCCAAAGAAATAATAAATAATATATTATCTGTTACAAATAAACAATTTGAAAAGTATATAAATGATAATAATATCGCACATTTATTATCATATATAGAAGATAAAAGTTACATCAATTTAAATACATTAATACGAGTAATTAGATCTTCTGTAATGATTTCATGTTTTTCAGAGGAAATTTATCAACCTTTAATGTGGAGTTATTACGCTGATTCTCATAAAGGCTTTGCATTAGAATATGATTTCACAAAAATTAAACATAAATGCGACAATTGTCAAAAAATTTGTGACGATTATCTCTCTTTTGATTTGTTTCCAATTGTTTATACAAATCATCGATATAATGCAACTGATTATGCAAAATATATATTAATAAACGATGAGTATTCAAGATCGGGATACTTACTATCAAATAATATATTAAATACTAACCCTGATCAACTTGCTTTAAAAAAGATATGTACATATAAGGCAACATGTTGGAAACATGAAAAAGAATGGAGAATGATTCTGCGTTGTATTTTATCAAAAAAATATATAAATTGGATAGAATGTAAACCTATAGCGATATATCTTGGAGCAAATATTTCAGAAATATTTAATGATATTTTAATTAAATATGCTAAAAATAATGAAATTGACATATTTAAAATGGATTTACAAATGAATAATAACGAATTTAAAATGTGTTATAATCAAATAAAGGATTAACTAGTAAAACTGCCAATATGCAATCAATATGCTATTAAAATAAAGGGGTATATGGTATATTATATAGCATTACTTAAATATGGCGATAAATACAATTAGATAACTTTAATAAGATTAAGTTACGATTTTTATTGCCATTATATAACTAAGGAGCCAAAAATGAAAGTAGTAATTATAACAGTTCCAATGAAATCGTCGCATGAGATTTCAAAAGTACAATATCCTGTAGACGGTAATAAATCAATCGAATATGAAAAACCTGTCCGCTGCCCGATAAATGGCGTTCTTGCAAAAACCTTGCAAAAAGGTGAAGAAGTTAAAATCATTTATATAATGACCTCTGGCGACAATAGCGAATGTCCTAGAAATAAAGATGAATTTATAAGTGAGCTTGCAGTTATTAATCAGGAAATTGGAGCGACTTTCAGCTATGATACTGTTGATATTGCATTTTTACCGACAAAGCAAACTTATAACAAGCTCATAACCGATTTAACAGAAAAAATTCCCGAAAATGCAGAAATTTATACAGATATAACATACGGCTTTAAGCCGGAAATATTATCCTTGTTCTGCGCTCTTCGCTTTGTTGAAGAATTCCGAGACGCTATTGTTCAATTTATCGTTTATGGTAAAATGGAATTTAATAAAACAACCCGAGAACCTGAACACCCAAAATTATTTGATATTACTTCACTTTACTATCTATTTAAATTAATGGGTACAATGGGCGCAAAAGACGCAAAAACGGCAACAGAGACATTAAATAATTTCTTTGCTATTTAAGAGGCTTTTGTGGAAAAGTATAGCGAAGATGAAGAGAAATTAAGAAATAATATTTTCGAGATATTTTCTAAATATCATAATGAAGCGATTTCTGACAGGCGTCAGGTTTATATTGCCTTATTTTATGATTCCTTGGGTAAATGGTGTAAAAACATACTTAGATATAAAAATGTAGAAGATATGGGATCTGAAATTTACAGAGTTGCATGGAGAATTATTATAAAAGAAAAATTATTAAAAAATAAAGATGATTTTTTTAAATATCTTAACAAATCGCTAAAGCGGGCAAAATCTGAATATTACAAGAATTTGAATACAATAAGAATCCCAAGAGAATTATACAAATTAAACACACTTGAAGAAGTATTAATAATGAAAGAGAAGCAGTTATGTCGACTATTGACTGATAAAGAACGTAATAAATGGATCAGAATTTGGACTAATATAGAAAATTTAAAAAATATCAAAAGTCTTTCTTACGATGTTTCTGATGATCAATTTTCGAATGAATTAAATGAAAAAGATATAATTGACGAAAAAACAGAAAAAATTATCGAAGCTATAAATCATTATTTTATTAAAAGACAGGATAGAAATAGAGATTGTTATAGGGCATTATTCACAGTTGATTGCATAAGAAAAAAGGTATATTTTAAAGCTTTATATAATATTCTTGATAAAAATATTATTGATGAATGGCAAAACAATAACATAAAACCTGAATTATATGCTACATATCAAAAATATCATCAAGTTCCAAAAGAGAGCGCGAACTCACGCACATCAAATATTTTAGACGAAATCAATAAAACGCTTAACAAATATTTAGTAAAAAAATATCCTAAACTTTTCACATAAAACCATTAATTTCTCTTTATTTCCCGCATTATATATTTATACAGAGGATAATTATTATATGCCGGAACAATCAGATGAAAAATTAAAAGAAATTGATGCACAGCAATTCATTACGCCAAAAGACCAGTTAGGTTATGCGGAGGAATTTATTACAATAAAATTTAAAAACCCTAAAAATAACCTTTTATTGAACTATTCTCTTTCAAACAGCATGGAAGATATAAAAATGGCTATCTTTAAGAGAACAGGTTTTGATATTAAATTGGAGAACGCAAAATGGTACTTAAATACATGTCTTTCAATCAGTGTAAAGGATCTGATGAAGAAACATCAGGTTATTTATTCTATGACTACATATTATAAGGACAATATCAGGCTAATTTGCATAAACATGAACGCTGGTGATTATTGGTTTTATACAAGTTATGGTGAAATATCTGGTAAATGTTTCACATGGGATTATTTTAAAACGCTGGACAGAGTAAAACATATTTTAGATGAGATTGAAGGTAGATTTCTAACAAATGATGACTAAGTTGCTAGATAAAATTCATGGCATGGCTTTGGAAGATACAGCGACCTTTTTTACAAAAGAATTTATAATTTAATAATAAATGGCGTTTTATGTGTTATAAAAATGTTACTGGCTTTACAGAGAAATTTTCTATCTATCCAATCACCAGCATCATATGTTACAATAGACGTATTATGGTAATCCGCATTATCAATAAAGGAGTAATGTATGACAAATGAAGAATTCGTAAATGAATTTAAAAATATTTTCGCTAAAGCCATGCTGCTGAGCGAGGAGACCCGGCGTAAGGGACTTGTTGTTTTAAAAGATTACATAGATATTAACAAACCTAACCGGACTGATGTAATGGAATTCGGACTAAAATTAATTTTCGATAAAATTCAAGGTCATGTAGTAGACAGCGCGTTATCAAATATTATCAATCTTGAGAATGATAATCAGAAAAAAATATTAAAAACAGTTCAAAAAACCGCAGTGCTGGCGATACAGGACGGATATAATAAAATAGTGCTTGCATTGCTGTTAAGTTCGTTTGTGAATGTTGACAATCTAAATGATAATAATATGTCTGTTACTGTTTATGAAGATTTTGAAAAAGAGTTCTACCGAATTCTTGAGAGAGCGAAATTTATCAGCGGTAAAACTCTTAAGGAAGGGCTGCTTTCTTTAGATGATTACATAGACGCGGATAAATTAAACCAAAGAGATATAATGGAACTTGGATTAAAACTGACGTGTAACGGAATGGATGCCCATGTAATAGACAGAATATTATCTAATATAATAAATCTTGAAAATAATAAAAAGAGATTAGTATTAAAAACAGTTCAAAAAACCGCGGTACTGGCGATACACGCCGGATATGATGAAAAAACAATTGAAACATTGATAAATATGGATACATGCATCAAGAGTATTAAAATTGCGCAAACTCAATCTGAAGCTGATCAAAAAATGATTCCCTATAAAGGAAAAGTTATTGGGAAAAACGGTATCGTATACGAAGGCGATGTTGTTAACGGTATCCCGCACGGCAGGGGTAAAGTAACTTACGCTGACGGCAGAACCAAAGAAGGGAATTGGAAGAACGGAAAGTTATTAGAGGATCACGCATAGCGCATAACTTTTTCAATTATCCTCTTAAAACAAATTCAACTAAATCTTCCAAAACAACAGTATCAACTTTTTGCGGCGTTTTGTATTCCTTCTTGACATCCCTGATCTTTCCATAAATTGATTTCATAAACAAATGATTTAACTCCGGGTATAGTTTAAATTCGATATTCTTTTTTCCCGCGCATAATTTCTGATAAAGAGCGAAATCTTTTTCAACCGATACTTGAAAATCTTTTCCTCCCTGCAAAATTAACACGGGTTTTTCAATCGCAGACAAGTAATTAGCTGCCGGGTGATCCGCCATCTCTTTAAAATACCACGCGTAAACATATAAAAATAATTTTTTCTTTTTCGCTTCTTCTTCGGTCATGCTGTCTATCGCGTCCAGTTTTACTTTTAATGACGCGAATTGTTTCTTCGCGATCATTTGAAGCAGTTTCCCAAGCTGCGGGATCATTTCCTCATTTTGACTGTAAATGATTTCGGTAAGGGTGCGCGGCGAACCGGCGAGTATTATTAAGCCTGCGAAATTACCGCCCTCGGCATCAATGCGCGGAGCGAGCATCCCGCCAAGACTGTGACCTAGAATGTATATGCGGCTGGGATCAATATTTTTTTCATTCCTTAAAAGATTCGCGGCAAAGATTGCATCATCAATCGTCTCATCTTTTACCGTAATGCTGTTTGATTTCATTTCTTTTACTATCTGCTTGCCGTATGTAAATGTGCGTTTGTCATAACGCAGCACAGCGATTCCTTTTGCCGGCAGATAACCAGCGATATCGCGGAAGGGTTTGTTGGCGAAAATAGTTTCGTCCATGTCATGAGAGCCGGAGCCGTGTACAAGCACTACCGCCGGAACCGGAGAAGAAATATTTACCGGCAGCGATAAGATCCCATTCAATGGATATTTTCCGCCTTCACCGATTATTACTTTTTTCTCTGTCATATTTTCTCCTTAATAAATATTAACACCGCCTATCAATCCCCGCAATCCCATGTTACAATAAAAACATTATGATCTATCGTCCCATCGGAAAAACCGGCAAACAAGCAAGCATTATCGGACTCGGCTGCGAGCATCTTGACGGTAAACCGTACGAACAGGTGAAGAGTGTAATTGACACAGCGCTCGATCACGGCGTTAATATTTTTGATATATTCATGCCGGGAAAGGAAGTGCGGGAGAATATCGCCAGGGCGTTTGGATCGCGGCGAAAGGATGTTTTGATTCAAGGGCATATCTGCTCAACAAATGTCGGACAGCAGTATGACATCAGCCGCGATATGCCGGCGGTTCAAAAATTTTTCGAGGAGCATCTTCGTCTGTGCGGCGGGCATATCGATTTTGGGATGCTGTTCTTTATCGACTCCGAAGATGATTACAAAAATGTTTTTGATATGGGGATTGCTGGTTACGCTTTAAAACTGAAGGAGAAAGGCGATATCTCTCACATCGGTTTTAGTTCGCATAACCCGGTTACCGCGATCAAAGCTGTAAACACAGGGTTGGTCGAATTAATGATGTTCAGTATCAATCCGGCTTTTGATATTATCCCCACAGAAGAATATGCGCTTAACGTTCTGGAAAAAGGTTTTAACGCAGATATTTTTGCCGGAATCGAACCGAAACGCGCTGAGCTTTACAGATTATGCGAACAGAAAAATGTCGGCATAACGGTGATGAAAATGCTCGGCGCAGGAAAATTAATTTCGCCGGAACATTCGCCGTTCGCAAAACCGCTTACTGTCACTCAGTGCATTCATTACGCGCTATCAAGACCGGCGGTTGTCAGTGTGCTTCCCGGATGCAAGACACCGCAGGAGTTAAACGAAGCTGTAAAGTATCTTGACGCAAGTGAAGAAGATCGCGATTACACCGCCATTTTAAGCCAGGTGCGCGGAACTAACGCGGCCGGTTTAAAGGGTAATTGCTTTTATTGTAATCATTGCCAGCCGTGTCCTTCAGGGATCGACATCACGGCCGTTAATAAATACCTTGATATCGCGCTTCTAGAGAAGCGAGCGCTTCTGGAGAAGCGAACTCAACTTGATGCCGCAGATGTTCCTCCGTCGATCCGCCTTCACTACAACAGCCTTGAGCACAAAGGCGGCGAATGTATTGAATGTGGTAATTGCGAAAGCCGCTGTCCGTTCGGCGTAAAAATTATCGAAAATATGAAGAAGGCGCACTCTCTTCTTTTTATTTGACAATCCGGATAAATCAATTTAAAATTTTCAACTGTGAATAATCAATGTTATGTTACTAATAATCTCGCCGCCAAAGCGGTGAAAGGATAAATATGTCAGAGTTAAAAATTCTTCCGGAAGCCGGAACAAAACACGATCTTCTTGCGTTAGGCGCAATTATCACGCGGCTTGATCCGGGTATTATTCCTTTTAAGGAAGCGGACAGCTACTCACTCCATGTCGCGGGCGGTGAGTACAATGTCGCGAAAAATATTTCCTCATGTTTCGGGATGCGTTCCGCTGTCGCTACCGCAATGGTGGATTACCCGATCGGGCAGCGCATCGAAGCTGATATCCGCAGGGCCGGAGTAACTCCTTACTACAAACGCTTCGCTCACGATGGTGTGCGCGGCCCCAACATGGCGATTGTTTGGAGTGATCGCGGGCAGGGAGTTCGCGCGCCTGTTGTTTTTTACAACCGATCTGACGAAGCGGCTCAGAGGCTAAAGCCGGGCAGCTTTGATTGGGACGCGATTTTTTCAAAGGGTAATGTCAGATGGTTTCACTCAGGCGGTATTTTTTCTTCACTTTCGCCGACAACATCCGAGCTTGTTATCGAAGCGATGGAAGCCGCGAAAAAATCCGGCGCTGTTGTTTCATTTGATTTAAATTACAGGGCGAAACTCTGGGCAGCGGCGGCCGCAGAGCGCGGACTTTTATCTTCTCAAGCTGAAGACGAAGCAGCGAGAACTCTTCGCAAAATCGTCTCTTATGTTGATGTCCTTGTCGGCAACGAGGAGGATCTCCAAAAAGGTCTTGGTCTTAAGGGGCAGGACGTTGAAACAACAAGCAAGCTTGATCCGTCCGCGTTTTTCGCCATGATTAGCAGCGTAACAAAAGATTTTCCAAACATCAAAGCGGTCGCTACTACGTTACGCGAAGTTCATTCAACTAACAGGCATACATGGGGCGCGGTTCTCTGGCTTGACGGAAAAAGTTATGTTTCGCCGGTGTGTGAACTTGACGTTTTTGATCGTGTCGGCGGCGGCGACGGGTTCGCGTCGGGCTTGTTCTACGGGCTTATGTCGGGTAAAAGCCCTGATGAATCGCTGCGGCTTGGCTGGGCTCACGGCGCGATGCTTACGACAACGTTAGGTGACACTTCAATGGTCAGCGCCGATCAAGTTGAGGCTTTCGCGAAAGGCGGCTCGGCGAGGATACAGCGTTAACGTTTTGATATCAACTGTCTGCTTATTATCGTGCCTGTTATCTGCACAGTCTCGACAAATATCAATATGATAATAACAGCGGCGATTGTCACATCAGTTCTAAAGCGGTAATAGCCGTAGCGGATCGCGAGGTCGCCCAAACCGCCGCCGCCAAGTGCGCCTGCCATTGCCGAGTAACCGATTAAGTTGATTATCGTCAGCGCGAAACCGGAAACAAGCGCGGGCATTGATTCGGGGATAAGTACTTTACTGATAATTTGAAAATTAGTGGAGCCCATCGCTCTTGCCGCGGTAAGAACGCCTTTTTCAACTTCGGCGAGCGCGGATTCCACAACACGCGCGACAAACGGAGCGGCGGCGATTGACAGCGGAATGATCACAGCGGTCGGACCGATGCTTGTTTTTATAATCAATCTTGTTAACGGAATTAAAAGTATCATCAATATGATAAAAGGGATGGAGCGGAACAGGTTTACAATGCGCGAAACAACGTTATACGCAATTGTCTGCGGCGCAAGACCTGCCGGAGAAGCGGTGAAAAGATATGTCCCGAGCGGAAAGCCCAGAACCGCCGCAAGTACCGCTGACGCGAATGTCATGAAAACAGTTTCCCATGTCGCCTGCGGAAGCATGGACAGTACTTCCATCAATCTTTCGTTAGACATGAATTAAATCCTTTGCCGCCTGTGTTTCCGGGGCGCTGAAAATTGATTCGACGGTTCCGCGCTCGGCGACAGTCCCCTTGTCTAGTACAACCACCCGCTGGCAGATTTCGCGGATAACTTCCATCTGATGCGTGATCAAAAAAACCGTGATATTAAGCCTTGAGTGCAGATCCTTTATAAGCGTTAAAATTGAGCGCGTGGTCTGCGGATCAAGCGAGCTTGTCGCCTCGTCGCAGTAAAGCACCTGAGGATTTGCAGCTAACGCTCTCGCGATTGCCACCCTCTGCTTTTGTCCGCCGGAAAGCTCGCTCATCCGCGCTTTGCGCTTGTCCTTGATGTCTACTATGTCGAGAAGTTCATCAACTCTTATTTGAATTTGCTTTCCGTTCATTCCGGCGATTTCCAGGGGATAAGCGATGTTGCCCGTAACGTTACGCGATCCAAGAAGGTTGAAGTTCTGAAAAATCATCCCCATCTTTCTTCGCTGTACAAGAAGAGCATGCCCTTTTAAAGTATCGACCCTTTGCGAATCGTAATAGACTTCTCCGGCGTCAGGTCTTTCAAGAAGGCTCGTGATCCTTAGTAATGTAGATTTTCCCGCGCCGCTTTTCCCGATAATGCCAAAAATTGTATTATCGGGAATTTCCATATCAACGCCGCGCAGGACGTTGATACCGGGATAAGCTTTGCAGATTCCTTTAAGAACGATCATTAAAAAACCGGAACAACTCCGCCGTTGTAGCTGCTGTTGATATAATCGCGCACTCTCTGGCTGAGTAATACATTTCTGAGAGCGACGATACGGCTGTCCTGCTCGGTACCTCTGCGCACAACAATGATGTTCACATACGGAGATTCTGCGTTTTCAATAATCAGAGAATCGTTTACAGGGTTAAAACCCGCTTCCAGAGCGTAGTTGCCGTTGATTGTAGCGGCATCGACATCGTCAAGAGAGCGCGGAAGAAGAGCGGCCTCGAGTTCGCGGAAACGGAAATTTTTCGGGTTGCCTGTAATGTCACGGGGAGTGGCTGTAAGATCAACTCCGGCTCTAAGGGTGATAAGCCCGTGCGCCTGAAGCAGAAGGAGCGCGCGTCCGCCGTTTGTCGGATCATTCGGGATTGCGATAGTCGCGCCGTCCGGTAAATCCGCAAGGCGGCTAAACTTTGTTGAGTACAAACCGAAAGGTTCTACATGCACGCCGAAAGCAGAGACAAGTCTTGATGACCAGTCGGCATTTGAATTCAAGTAGGGAATATGCTGAAAGAAGTTTGCTTCCAGATCTCCGCTGATCAATGCCATGTTAGGCTGTACATAATCGGTAAACTCTATCACTCTTAAGGTGATTCCCTGAGCCGCCAAATCTTCCCTTACAAGATTGAGAAGTTCCGCGTGAGGAACAGGCGTTGCTCCCACCCTGAGGACAGATGAAGCTGAGGCGGGTGCGTCCCTTCTTGGAAAGGCATCGGCATCATGGCTGACAGTCACGATCAGCGCACACGCAAGAAACAGATAAAAAAACATTTTTTTCATTATTTTCCTCCAATGAAATTATGTAAACATATGTGTTTACTATGTGTTAGATTAGTAAGTTGCTGGTTATTTGTCAATAGGGTTTACCATATTAAGGCAGTTTTTTCCAGACAGCACATCGATTAGATTTTTAACCGATAAATCCGCCATGGCCTCGGTCGCTTCTTTTGTGTGAGCGCCTGTATGCGGAGTAACAACGACATTATCCAGTTTAAAAAGCGGCGGACTGCCTGGAGGCTCGGTTTCAAACGCGTCAAGCCCAAGCCCGCCGAGATGCCCGGATTCGAGAAGCTCATAAGCAGCGTTCTCGTCGATAAACCCGCCGCGCGCCGTATTGATTATGACCGCGCCTTTTTTCATAGACTTCATTACATCCGCGTTTAAAATATTTTTAGTATCGTCTGTAAGCGGCAGGTGCAGAGAGATGAAGTCAGCTTTCTTTATTACTTCATCAAATGGAACCGCTTCGATCCCGTTTGCTTTCGCGTACTCAAGGTTGATAAGAGGATCGTATGCCATAACGCGCATAGAAAATCCCGCCGCGCGTTTCGCTGTCAGTTTACCGATTGCCCCGAAGCCGATAATTCCTATCGTTTTTCCGAAAAGTTCAAAACCTGTGGAGCGCGTCCATTCACCCTCTTTGGTTTTTTTATCCAGAAGCGGGATCTTACGCGCAATGCACAGAAGCAGCGCGAAAGCCAGATCTGCCACCGCGTTCGCGTTAACACCGGGAGTATTGCAGACAACAATACCCTTTTCTTTCGCCGCATTGATGTCCACCCTGTCAACACCGGCTCCGTAACGTGAAATTACCTTGAGCTTCGGCGCGTTATCGATCACTTTTTTTGTAATAAAATCCAATCCGGCGATAAAACCTTCGCACTCAGCGGTAAGCGGAAGCAGTTCATCTTCGGACAGCGGCTTTCCATACGGATTAAAAATAAGATCGGACGAGAAAGAGCGCAGAAGTTCCATGGCGGAACCTTTATTATCCGGTTTAAATGATGTCGGCGTAACTAAAATTTTCATTTTTCGTTCCTTCATGATACTATAGAAGTTGTTCATAAACTTCAATTCATGAACAAGCTCATTATACACATGGGAGACGTAAAATGACAGTAAAAGAAAAAATTGCCGAAAGCTACTTAATCCCCGTAGTGGTAATAGATGACGCGGAAAAAACAGCGGACGCGGCTCATGCTATTCTTGCGGGCGGAGTTAATATTATAGAGATCACTCTCCGCACGGAAGCTGGATTAAAAGCCATAGAAAACGCGTGCCGCGCAAGCGGAGGCATACTGGTAGGAGCGGGGACAGTACTTACTTTGGAAAAATGCAAAGAGGCGGTTTCCCGCGGAGCGTCATTTATTGTATCTCCCGGCTTTGACGCGGACATTGTTGAGCACTGCCTTAAAAATGACATCCCGGTTTTTCCGGGCTGCGTAACGCCCACAGAAATCACAACCGCCCTCAAGGCGGGTCTTGATGTTGTAAAATTTTTCCCCGCTCATGTCTACGGCGAAGCCGCGGGAATGAAAGCGCTCGCCGCTCCGTTCCCCATGATCAAATTTATCCCCACAGGCGGAGTTGATAATCTGAACCTTACGCAGTTTATAATGTCACAAGTTTTTGCGGTAGGCGGCGGCTGGCTTTGCGACCGCAAACACATCAACTCAGGCGATTTTGAGGCAATCACAGACGCTTGTAAAACGGCGGTTAAAATTGTGAACGAAACAAGGAAATGATTCGGTTTTTATCTCCGTAGATTGATTTGATTAATCTTTCCAATTTTTAATTAAAACTTCGTTAACTGCGCCTCTTCCGGCGGAATTTGAATTGATGGCTCTATTTGCCTGTACTGATATTATTTTAAAGGAATTATTTTTATACAAATCCTGAATGTAATCCGTATCGGAATTACTCAGCAGGCATTTTACCCCCCGGTCTGTCAATTTCAAAATAACATCACGAAGCCGTTCCTGCTCGCCTTCATCAAAACCATCAGCCTGATACCCTGTAAAATTTGTTTTATCGGGACTGTGATAAGGAGGATCGAAATAAACAAATGATTTTTTATCCGCGGTAGATACCGTCTTTTCAAAATCGCAGTTTGTAATATTTATGCTGCCGGAGTTTAAATAGCCGCTGATATGGCGCAGCACAATTTCTTCGCATATTGCAGGATTTTTATATTTTCCGTAAGGCACATTAAAAAGTCCCTGTGAATTAACTCTGTATAAACCATTGAAGCAAGTTTTATTTAAAAAAATTAAACGCGCCGCTTTTTCAATATTTGACAACTTATTAAATTTTGCAGGTTCACGATCGATATTTCTGATTGAATAATAATGCTCTTCATCATTCTTTTTTTGATATTTTTTTAACATGATAATAAGTTCGTCAATTTTTTCTTTTATTACGTTATACGAATTTATAAGCTGTTCATTCAAATCATTAATGACGGATTTTCTAGGCTGCAGATCAAAGAAAACAGCGCCGGCGCCGACAAACGGTTCATAGTAGGTGTAACTATTGATACCGTTCGGAAGATTTTTTTTAATCTCCGTCAATAATTGCCTCTTACCCCCCGCCCATTTTAAAAACGGTTTGATAAGAAGGTTGTGATTCGCCATGGGGATCATTGTATATAAACTTCATTGAAAAGTGAAGTGTGTCCAATAGGTTATTGGAAACCCGCCTCGACACCGGCGGCTTTGTCAGTATGCTTGTATCGGATATGGCGGTGTAGGATGCTTAGAAATGATGGTTTGGCGGAGAGATTTACTTAAAAGGTAAATTTATCTTTTATTAAAACATGACATTGCCATTTAATCATCAATATTATCTTTTCTTATGTCGCCTTTTATTCCTTCCATTGCTCTTATTAAATGGATTTCAGTAATCCTGTCAAATTTTTTAAGAACGTTATCATCGTATATATTTTCATTTTCTGTACAAAATAAACGGGCTATTGAAACACCGAGATAATTAGACAATTTTTCAAGAAGATCAGAAGAAACAAAGGTTAAACCCCTTTCGATTTTGCTTAGATGTTTTACCGAAATGTTTACTTTTTCTGACAGTTGTTCTTGTGAAAACTGTTTTTCCTTCCGAAAACGCTTTAAATTCAATCCAAAAAGAATCTTTACTTCCATACAGGTGCAGTATAAAAGACATAAAAACCAATAAAAACAGCCTAAAATGCCGAATAAAGCTTAGAAACATATAATAATAATCATAATAGGTCTTGTTTTGCTTGACAAAACCACATTTTAATATAATAATCCAATAATAATGAACCTTATATGGCGATATTTCATTTCATCGTAGGATAAATGATAAATTAAAATTTTAAGTCGAATATCAATTGAAACTAAAGGAAATCAATAATGAAGATCGGTGTAATAACTTTTATTTCTGCCGTTTTTCTAATAAATATGTCTTATGCACAGACAGCAAATGAATTTATACATAGAAATTCAATTACTGTAGATTTTGGTCCAACTATTACAAGCGCGTTTATCGCAGGAATCTCGGCGCAATATGAAGAAGCGGCTTTCTTTGGTTTGGGAGTTAATTATGAAAGATTTTTTTCAACATATTACAGTGTAGGCGGAGATATCCGATTTTCCTATATGAATTTCCCTGTTTCAGATGCCGTTTTTTTCTCTTTTCATGCTGTTTTATATGGACGATATTATTTTTTATCCGGATCTGAGAAGTTGTTTATAAATATTAATTTAGGCGGCATGCAGCATAATTCTCCCTTTCAATACAGTTTCATGTTTTCTATTGGTTCAGCAATAGGATGGAGATTCCTAATACAAAATCATTTCATCATTGAACTTTCCATGGGGTGGACTGTTTTTACCGGTGATAAATATCTTGCGCCTTGGTCAATGATGTCTCTGTCAGAAATTTTAATTCCCGGTCTTTATTTTAGTATACCTATAGGCCTGGCTTTTTAGGATAAGATAGTGATTCATGTAAAACAATCTTTTTTTATTATTACTTTATTGATTATATTTCATTTATCGTGCAGCGTATCTTGCGGTATAGATATTAATTTACTTAATAATAATTGGCAAATTAATAACTCATATAATTATGATGATTATCCTGTTCTTAGGAAAACCGGCGAGAATTTTTTAATTTTACTTTTAACTGACACTCAACTGGAATATAGCTCCTACGGCCAGCTAGACTTTTCCGCGATTTCTCAAACCTTTTCCATGATTCACGCGGATATTCAAACATATAAACCGGATTTAATTATTTTATTAGGGGATAATGCGGCGGGCGCCGGTTTTTTTAATGCAATAGAAGGCGAACGGCTTATCACTTTTCTTGATAGTTTCAAAATACCTTATGCGCCAATCATGGGTAATCATGACGGCGAAGGTTTCCTTTGGAGCAGCGACGATAACCGTAAAGAGGTTATTGCTAAAATTTTTGAGAAAGGCCGGTATTCGCTTTTTAAAAGAGGTCCTGTGAATCTTGGAGTTGGAAATTATAAGATCAATATTGTTGATGAAGAAGGATCATTATTTTTTAATTTAATCATGATGGATAATTCCAGAGACTATTTTAATCATGATCAAGTTGAGTGGTATAAATGGATCGTCACGGGAGTAAATTCGAAAACCGGCATCATTGTACCAAATATGTTATTTTTCCATATCCCATTGCCTGAAACATCTGATTTATATAAGGAGCTAAGCGTTTCAAATCCCGAACTTGCTTCAGAATATTTTTGGGAACCGGTATCAGGAGAAAACAGCTTGAATTACGGCATGTTCGAAATGATAAAAGAAATGCAAAGCACAACGCACCTATTCTTTGGTCATGATCACTTGAATATTCTTAATAGCGAGTATCAAGGAATTCGTTTTGTTTATGGCTTAAAAACCGGAACTTGCAATTATTGCGATAAAGACAGAATAGGAACAACATTGATTACACTCAAAGCCAATCAGGATGATGAAAATACAATTGAAATTTTGATAGAGTATTTATTTCATTAATATGATGTTTTTCCAAAATTTGGTTAGTTATGGAAAAGGCTCAGACGATTCATTAATTTATGCTTTTTAATTTAGAAACGTGTTTATATAGTCATGGAGTTTTACGAAGTAAAACTCCAAAATAAAAATCCGAAGGATTTTTATTATAGCAAGGACAGGACTCGCCTTCCATTCAGCAACATCCTGTTGCTTCATTTCAGACCGCCTACGCTGCTAAACCGGCCTCCGTGCCGGTTTACCTCGAAGACGCTTCTGCGTCTTCGAGGCCGCAACTCCGTTTCGAGTCCTGCGTCATTTGCTCATAATAATCTATTAGCTTAGGAATGTTTACTGTTCTTATTACTAATTAGCAAGGACAGGACTCGAACCTGCGACCTCCGGGTTATGAGCCCGACGAGCTGCCAACTGCTCTACCTTGCGTCGTATTTCTTAACCTACAGATTTTCGGGAGGTTTGTCAATAGCGGGTTCTGCGGGAGATGGTTCTGACCAGCCGCCTCGGATTAGCATTATTGATGTGGCGAAAGCGGATAAGGCTATGATGATTGCCGCAAGCGCCGGCAGGCCGGGGATGATAACCATAAAATTGTAAACACCGTGGATGGCGACGGCTGTCAGGACGCGTAAAAATGACTGGCCTGGATTTTTACGAAGCAGCACCGCGGCGGCGCCGATGCGGGAACCGCAGGCTCCGTGCAGAGCCGCTGTGAAGATACGCAGAAATATCACGCTTATGTCCGATGCCGCGTAGATCGCGCTTTCAAAGAGTGCAAATCCCAATCCGGCGATTAAACCTGTCGCGGACGCTTTTTTAACGATGTTAAAATTAAGCGGTCCGGCGGAGGCTTGCGGTTTCAACCGGGATGTTATCCAAAAGAACAAAACAAGTATTAAAAGGCGGCTCGCTTCCTCAGTAAGGGCGATTCGGATAAAAAACTCATAAAAAAGCGCGGCTCTGTTGTTCAGTATACGGAATGATAATAAATCCTGCAGAATGATAGCCGGAAGGAACGCGGCAGCCCCGGCGAGCAGCGTAAATAAAAACTTTGTCAGGGAATATTCGTATTTTGCGATTCTGAACCAAATGTATACGGCAATTACAGGGATCGAGGAGATTAATATCAATATTATTATAACCCAAGGTCCTGACATACTGGTATTTTAACAGATTTTCAGGCAGGTTAAAAGAGTGACGGTCACTGCTGCCGCCGATAACGCCTTATTATGACGGTATGAGCCTCATACAGCGCAGGTGTCTGCCGTCAAATTATTTGACTATTCCCGGTTTATGTAGTAACCTGATAAAAGGGGTAATATTATGGAGACCAATGCTTTAAGTATATCGCTGACGAAAAATCCGATTATAACCGTGAAAATAATTCCTGGGCATTTCACGACCAGCAATTTGCACACAAACAGTTATCTGGATGTAAGCGGCTTAAAGAGCAACGCAGCCGTTGCGCGGGATGTCGCGCGGGAGATGGTAATTCCTTACCTGTCGACATCTGTCGATACAATCGTATGCATGGAAAAAATGGAAGTTATCGGCGCGTATATAGCTCAAGAGCTTGTTCAGGACAGAACATCCGTAGTTAATACCGAGAATAAAATCCATGTCGTATCTCCGCTTAATAATATGTACGGAAATCTGGTATTCCCAAGCAACATGATTGAATTAATTTCCGGGAAAAATGTCCTTCTTCTTATCGCCACAATTTCCAGCGGCAAAACCCTTAAAAGCGTGCTTGAGTGTCTTGCTTACTACGGCGGGAAGCTGGCCGGAGTCTCGGCGGTGTACCTTGCTTCTGATGTAATGTCAGGACTTCAGATTCATTCGCTGTTTACATCGGATGACATTCCGGGTTATAAATTATTTAATGTCGGCGACTGCGAAATGTGCAAGAGCGGACAGAAGCTAGACGCCATCATCAGCAGTGAAGGCTACACAAAAATCGAATAAAACAAAAAGTCTATACATAAAGGAGAATTAATAATGACACTCGGTCAAAGTCTAATCGCTAGTTTGGGTATTTTAAACCTGACTATGGGGCAGGCAATAATGCTGCTGCTCGGCGTGTTTTTTCTGTATCTTTCGATAATTAAGAAATTTGAACCGCTTCTTCTGCTTCCACTTGCGTTCGGAATTATACTGGCAAATCTTCCAATCGTCGGTCTTGACGGGTATTATTTTAACCCCAATAAATTCGCCGAGCTTGACGGTACCGTTCGTGAAGGCATGGAAGGCACATGGATTCCCGGGCTTATGAACTTCCTCTATTCCGGTATCAGAATGGTTATCTATCCGCCTCTAATCTTCCTTTGCATCGGAACGATGACCGACTTTGGTCCTCTAATCGCGTCTCCCAAAAGCGCGTTTATCGGCCTCGGCGGGCAGCTCGGCATTTTTATCGCGATGGGCGTTTCTTATGCTGTAAGCAGAATACTTCTTCCGGCTCTTGCGCCGTTTTTTCCTGATTTTCACGCGTTTACCTTAACAGAAGCCGCCGCCATCGGTATTATCGGAAGCTCCGACGGTCCGACCTCGATTTTTACCGCGACGCGCCTTGCGCCCGATCTTCTTCCCGCAATCGCGATTGCCGCCTTCTCCTACATGGCGCTCGTTCCATTTATTCAGCCACCGATCATGAGGCTGCTTACCACGCCGAAAGAACGCGTTCTCGTAATGCCGGAACCCAAAAGAGTAACACAAAAGCAAAAAGTGCTTTTCCCGATAATTCTCGCGCTCGTTGTCCTTCTTCTGGTTCCGGCTGCCGGCGCGTTGGTTGCGATGTTATGTCTAGGAAACTTAATCAGGGAAAGCGGTGTAGCGGATCGTTATGTCAGAGCGTTCCAGAATGATTTCTTGAGCATATTGACATTCCTTGTGGCGTTAAGCATTGGATCATCAGCAAGCGCGGACAGGTTCCTGACACCTCAGACATTGATTATTCTCACCTGCGGTCTTCTCGCTTTCGCGTTCGGTACTGTCGGCGGCGTTCTTGTCGCGAAGCTGCTCTGCGTTATCACCAAAGGCAAGGTTAACCCGCTTATCGGCAACTCCGGCGTTTCCGCCATGCCGATGGCAGCGCGTATCTCCCAGAAACTGGGACAGCAGTACAACCCCGATAACCACCTCCTGATGCATGCCATGGGTCCGATTGTTTCCAGTACCATCGGCTCTGCGATTATCGCGGGTATCTTTATCTCTTACTTTAGATAGTTGTTTTAGAACTTCGTTTTAAAATTGATTGAGAAACTGCCTGATCAAAAACGGTCAGGCAGTTTTTTTTATATCAGCTAACGCGATTATTTCGATAATACTTTGTGCAATTCCTCTCCAAGCGCGATTGCTTCTTCGCGCGTCGGTTTTGATGTTTGAATGAATACACCCTTCCGTCCGAAGAAGTCGATTAATTTTTTAGAGTACGCGGCAAAATCCGTCACGCCGTCATCTAAATGATCCCAGTAAAAGTGGCGCAGGCAAAGCGGCATTTTCCCCGATACAACGTCGCGTACTTTTTCCCAGCTCTGCACCTGCGGAATTGTAAAGTCCAATCCCTTAAGCCCCGGAATTTCCGTCATCGCCTCGGCGACATTTGAAACATCGCCGCAGGAGTGAACAACAATGCCTCCGAATTCTTTCGCGATCATCGCGTTGTACTTTACGCCGAACTCGCGGTAAAGGTTCGGTGATAGAAGCGCCGCTGTATCATCGCTGACGCGGATGCCCATCTCCTTTGGAACATACCAAAACTCGTGGCTTACGCCGTAAAGGTTCGTTATGCGCTTAAACATTTCTTTCACATAACCGATTGTCGCTTCGGTGATTTTTTCCATAAGCGCGTGAACTTCGTCGGGGTAAACGAGCGTGGCTTCGATAAATGAAGTGTATTCCCAGACAAGCGATGCTGTGACAAGGGGCGATGGAACATTGACAACCCTCAGCGGAATTTTAGATTTTGCCTGCAAGGCTTCAATATGTTTCCATGCCTGCTCAAAGTAAGGATTATTAACAGGATCGGGGATTTTTAATTTATAAACATCATCGACATTTTCTTCGCGGATGATGCACTCAACCCAGGGGTCGGCTTCATCGTTGGGTTTACACGCGCAGCCGAACGCTCCCGCTACAATATTAATCCCTTGATTTGGTTTAATGTTGGGGAAGCCGTAATCATAAACGCCTTCTCTTTTTCTTGCGTGATCTTCCGCCCACGCAATCTCCGCGTCGGGATTATTGTAGAACTCTTTTGTCCCCATATGCATCGGGCCTACTTCTACGATAAAAGGAACCTCATTTAACTCTTCCATGCGCCAGTTTGCTTCTATCAATCTTTTTTTTGTTTCGATGTTCATAATATCCGCCATATTTTTCTCCTTTTATAGAAAAGTGACTGTCACCATTTTTTTCCGCTTCAGCAATTATATATGATTAAAAGACGGTTGTCACCACGAAAATTAAAAATAGCCGCCGCCGCAAAAATCATCCTCCTAAACGTGCCGATTTCGCAACGATTTCTTTGAAATACAAACCTTCTTTCGTTGAAAGCCCGGCGCGTGAAATTATATCGCGCAGAAAACGCGTTTGCTCTTCTCTGTTCGGTTTTTTGTAAAAACCAAAACCGGCAAGCGTGTCTGTAATTGATTCTGTCAGCGCGGCTATCTCGGTCTGGTTCATCGGAGTCCATTCTCCCTTGACGGGAAGCGCGTTCCCCATCGCAAGAAAAAATTCGTAAGCGTAAATCTGTACAGCGTGAGATAAATTTAACGACGGATGCGCTTCACTCACAGGAATATGTGACGCGAAATTACAAAGGTTAAGCTCATTTTCCTCAAGGCCTGTGCGTTCATTACCAAAAACGATAGCCGCGGGTCCGGGGCGTTCCGCGAGCCATGCCGCAAGATCGCGCGGCGTCATTGAAATATTCTTGCGGTTGCTGCCTCTTCTTCGTGTTGTGCCGACAACAATGGAGCAATCGCTGACAGCTTCGCCGAGGCTTTTGAAAATGCGCGCGTTTTCCCAAACATCCAGCGCGTTAACCGCAACTGTCAAAATTCTCTCAAGTATAAGCGGCTGCGGAGATGCGAGGCGGAGCCCGCCAAGCTCCATATTTTTCATTACGCGGCATACCGCGCCCGCGTTTCCGCCGTCGGAAACATTTGAAAGAATTATTTTAATGTCATGTAATTGCATGAAGAATTATAAATTCACAGGTATCTGTTACCCATAGGGTAAATTCCCTATAAAGAATGGCAGTTACCACCGCTATATATCGCGGTGGTTCATCAAACTAAACGCTACATATAGTGTAGTCTGCTTCGTATTTAAGAATATATGATTTTATTCCGATAAGCAACAGAGTTATCTTTAATTAATTGTCAATAAGGAAAGTATATTTGACAAAAGACATAAAAATATGTATTATATAAGATGATATATTCTCTTCTCATGTTGTGAGAAAGGAATAAATTTAGAGTATTTTTGAATACTCGCAAAAGGGAGCGGCATGGCTAACAATGATATAGTCCCGGGATTTGATGAAGAAAAGGATGATAGTCTCAAAATAAAACTTGATAAAGTAAACGAGGCGCCCAGATGTCTCCTTTTAACCCTTACGGGATACATAGACACATATAATTCCAACTTTTTCCAGAAGCGCGTCCAGAAAGCAATAGAAGGCGGTTTTGTCAGGTTAATATTTCAATGCGGCAGTTTAAACTATGTTTCATCTACCGGCATTGGTTCGTTCACAACGTTTTTAAAAGCGGTAAAGCCGCAGGGTGGAGATCTCGTTCTTTTAGATATTCAACCAAAGGTTTACGAGGTTTTCCAGCTTCTTGGTTTTTCACAATTTTTTAATATAAAGGACAGTTTGGAAGATTCAATCCATTTCTTCAACTCCGATCATACCCGCGAGAAACCATCAGTTTTCCCGAAGGTTGTATCTTGCCCCATCTGTTATAAAAAATTAAAAGCCGTAAAGCCCGGCCGTTTCCGCTGTTCAGAGTGCAAAAGCATTCTTGCGATTGACGAAGCCGGACAGGTATTATTAGGTTAAAGGTTGGTATATGGCAGACAGTAAAATCGAACAATTCCTGATTGACATGATGATTACATATCAGCAGGTTGATGAAAATCTCTGGCTGATTGATGACGAGGAAAACGCTTTACACGGCGTGGCTGTTGTTCAGGCTGAACCTATCGTAATCATCAGGGCAGAGGTGATGGATGTTCCAAAAGATAATGTATTGGAATTGTACACAAAGCTGCTGGAGTACAATACCGCCGGTTTAATTCACGGTGCGTACGCGCTGGATAAAAATAAAATCATTATGATTGATACTCTGCAGTACGAAACTATGGTTTATAAGGATTTCCAGGCATCGCTGGAATCATTCAGCCTGGCTTTGGCGGAACATTATCCGGTTCTGTCAAAATACAGAGAAAAATCACCTTCTTCGGCCGCAAATGCTGAAATAACAGGAGCCTAGATCATGGGTATCTTTTCAAGACTTAAAACGCTCGTTGCAGCTAACGTAAACTCTTTAATCGGCAAAGCTGAAAAGCCAGAAAAAATGCTGAACCAGCTTATCATCGAAATGAATGAGCAGCTAATCGAATCCAAGAAAGCTGTCGCGATGGCAATCGCGGACGAGAAAAAGCTGGAACGCGAGAAAGACAATCAGTATACCCAGTCCAAGGAGTGGGAACGCAAGGCAATGCTCGCGGTCACAAACGGCAAGGACGATCTCGCAAAGGAAGCCCTTCTCCGCAAGCAGGAATACGACAACGCAGCAGCCGAATACCAGAAGCAGTGGGAAGCACAGAAAACGTCGGTAGACGGTCTTAAAGAGAGCCTCCGCGAGCTTCAAAATAAAATTGAAGAAGCGCAGCGCAAAAAGAACCTTCTTATCGCCCGCGCGAAACGCGCTGAAGCTCAGCAGAAAATCCAGGACACCATTTCCACAGTATCAGGCAACCGCAGCGCGTTCGAAGCCTTCGACAGGATGGCAGCCAAAGTTGACGAGATGGAAGCGATGGCGGATGCCTCTAAAGAGCTTGATGATCTCAGCAACGGCGCCAATCTGGAAAGACAGTTTAAGGAACTGGAAAAATCCGATACCACCGCGGATGCCATGCTTCTTGAACTTAAAGAGAAGATGAAAGCGCTTCCTGAGAAGTAAAAGCCTGTTTTTTAATCAAATATCTATAAATTTCCGCCCCCTGTGGAAAACGTGTGTACATAGCCTGAATAAACCCTTTGGTGTATCAATATTTATACATTAACCTGTGTAAAAAAAGAATTTCAAATAACGCATATATCTAATTCCTTATGTAGTAACGAATTAGACGATCATATCAATGTTATTTTTAATATAAACCGTTTGAATGATAAATAAGTGTTTTTTTTACCCTGTGGATAAGTGGTGGGGAATTTTCGCGGTGACAGGTGTTTTTGAGTTATTTTAAAAAGATTGTGATTTATTCTAATCGGTTCTAATCTGTTCTAATCAGTTCTAATCAAATGCTTGACAAGAATGATTAGAATTGATTAGAATTGATTAGAAAGGAAATATGATAAATGCCATTTGACATGAATCTTATAGAAACTGGTGAGAACCTGACAATAGAATTCAAACGTGAATATACCGAAGAAATTAAAAAATCTATCATTGCCTTTGCCAATACGGCAGGCGGTACGCTTTTTATCGGTGTCAATGATGATAAAACGATAGCAGGAATAAATAATCCTGATGAAACATTACTTAAAGTAACTAATGCCGTACGTTCCGCCGTTAAACCGGATCTTACATTGTTTGTGGATTGCAGAGTTGAAAAGGCAGGAGAAAGTCAAATTATTATAATAAATGTTCAAAGAGGTACTGCCTGCCCGTATTATTTGGCAGGTAAAGGGATCCGGCCTGAAGGGGTTTATATTCGTCAGGGAGCATCGTCAGTTCCCGCGACAGAAACCGCCATACTCAAGATGATTAAGGAGACAGATGGGGAAAAATATGAAGAGACACGATCTCTTAACCAGGAATTAACATTTAACGAAGCCGAGAAATATTTTCAAATGGAAAATCTTCCTTTTAACCAGAATCAGCAGAAGACGCTTCATTTGCAGACTGTTGATGGTGTTTACACAAATTTGGGGTTATTGCTTTCAGATCAATCAGTACATACAGTCAAGCTGGCTGTATTTGAAGGACTTGATAAGGAATTGTTTAAAGACCGCCGTGAATTTTCAGGCTCTCTTTTAAAACAGTTATGGGATATTTATGAATATCTTGATATACATAACAGTATACGGGCGGAAATAAAAGGGCTTACCCGTACGGATATCCGTGATTATCCCGAGGACTCCTTGAGAGAAGCGTTGTTAAACTCTCTGGTTCACCGTGATTACTCATTTTCGAGCAGTATTCTTGTCAGTATTTTTGACAATCGTATCGAATTTATTTCGATCGGCGGTTTACCGAAAGGTGTTTTTCTTGAAGATATTTTGCTTGGACTTTCTGTACCCCGGAATGAGAATCTCGCCAATGTATTTTACCGGCTTCACTTGATAGAAGCTTACGGCGTAGGAATTCCAAAAATTATGCGCAGTTATTCAGGCAGTCCGGCAAAACCAGAAATACAAGTTACAGGTAATGCGTTTAAAATTATTCTGCCGAACAGAAACACTGCTGGTAATGATGATGAAAAAATAAAATTTTTGGAAAACGAGGAAAAAGTAATATCAATGTTTGAAAAGCAGAGCGCGATTACCAGAAAAGATATTGAAGATGTTCTGTCTGTTTCACAAGCGAAAGCCGTGCGGATAATACGTCATCTAATAAATATGGGTGTTATTCGAGTTAATGGAGAGGGAAAGAATACACATTATAGTAAAACGTAACCCTTGCACATCTTAACAAATATTGTTATCTTTTACCTCACATAAGCATTTAATGCGCAAATTAAGGAGTATTTAATAATGAGTAATGACATCTCGGGTGCAGTCCAAACGAATGCAATTCGCACGGATGCAATCCGCAAAATGCGTAACATCGGAATCAGCGCACACATCGACTCGGGGAAAACAACCCTGTCCGAACGCATTCTGTTTTACAGCAAAAAAATTCACGCCATTCACGAAGTCCGCGGAAAGGACGGTGTCGGCGCGACAATGGATCATATGGAACTTGAAAGGGAACGCGGAATTACAATTCAATCCGCGGCGACGCAGGTAACATGGAAAGATCATGTAATTAACGTAATCGACACGCCGGGGCATGTTGATTTCACAATCGAGGTTGAGCGATCCCTCCGTGTGCTTGACGGCGCGATTTTGGTGCTTTGCGCGGTCGGCGGCGTTCAGTCGCAGTCCATCACTGTAGATCGCCAGCTTAAACGCTACAATGTTCCGCGTATCGCTTTTGTGAACAAGTGCGACCGCACAGGCGCGAATCCGTTCAAGGTGCGCCTTCAGTTACGCGAAAAACTCGGGCTTAACGCCGTGATGATTCAAATTCCCATCGGTCTTGAGGACAAGCACGAGGGAGTTATCGATCTAGTGACAATGAAAGCTGTTTACTTTGACGGCGATCAGGGCGAGACGCTTCGCCATGCGGAGATTCCTCCGCACTTGAAAGCCGACGCGGAAAAATACCGCGAGGAGATGCTCGATGCTGTTTCTATGTTTTCCGACGAGCTTGCGGAAAAATTTATCGGCGGCGAAGAGATTCCGCAGGAAATGATCTACGCGGCAATCCGCAGCGGGACTTTATCGGAACAATTTGTTCCAGTAATGCTTGGCTCCGCTTACAAGTTTAAGGGGATTCAGCCGCTTCTTGACGGAGTGACGCACTACCTTCCCAATCCGACGGAAGTAAAAAATTTCGCGCTCGATCTTGATAATAGCGAAGAAAAAAAAGAGCTTAGCGCCGATGAATTAAGCCCGACTGTCGCGCTTGGTTTTAAACTCGAAGACGGACAGTACGGTCAGTTGACTTATGTGCGCGTGTATCAGGGCAAAATTAAAAAAGGCGAAGAGCTTGTAAACACGCGGGCGCGGAAAAAATTTAAGGTCGGGCGTTTGGTAAGAATGCATGCCGACAGCATGGAAGACATTAACGAAGGAGCTCCCGGCGACATTGTCGCGCTTTTCGGGATTGAGTGCGCAAGCGGAGATACTTTCTGCGGCGGCGGATTGAATTACGCGATGACATCGATGTTTGTGCCGGCTCCCGTTATTTCGTTAGCTGTCATGCCGAAAGATAAAAAAAGCGCCGACCAGATGGGAAAAGCCTTGAATCGTTTTACAAAAGAAGACCCGACATTTCAAACTTATGTCGATTCGGAATCGAACCAGACAATCATCAAGGGAATGGGAGAGCTTCATCTTGAAGTTTACATCGAGCGCATGCGCCGCGAGTATAAATGCGAAGTAGAGACGGGAATGCCGCAGGTTGCGTACCGCGAGGCGATCACGCAGAAGGCTGAGTTTAATTACACGCATAAAAAGCAGACAGGCGGCGCGGGACAGTTCGGGCGCGTTGCGGGGTACATGGAACCGTTTACAGAGGGCGATTACGAGTTTGTCGATATGATCAAAGGCGGCGCGATTCCGACAGAGTATGTTCCAAGCTGCGACAAGGGATTTAAAGAAGCGGTTAAAAAAGGCAGTTTGATTGGGTTCCCGATCGTCAATATCCGCTGCGTAATCAATGACGGGCAGAGTCATCCTGTCGATTCATCGGACATCGCTTTCCAGTCCGCGGCGATCGGCGCTTTCCGCGAAGCGTACAACAAAGCAAAGCCGTGCATCTTAGAGCCGATCATGAAAGTGTCAGTGGAAGGACCGACAGAGTTTCAGGGGAATATTTTCGCGTCGATCAATCAAAGACGTGGTATAATAGCGTCGTCGGTCGAAGACGGGCATTTTTCCCGCGTGGAAGCCGAAGTTCCGCTGAGTGAAATGTTCGGGTACTCCACAACATTGCGCTCGCTCACTCAGGGTAAGGCGGAGTTTACAATGGAGTTTGAAAAATACGTAAAGGTTCCGCAGAGCATTTCCGAAGCGCTGATTAAAGCGGCATCGGAACGAAGTTCCGGAGAAAAAAAGAGATAGGAAAGCAGGAGGATTAAAAATGGTTTTAAGTGAATTAATTCAACGAAGCCCGATACGTATTTTTGAACAATCAATCAACGGAGGGCTAAAGCCCGGCGAAATCGGGATTATCGCTTCACCTAACGGCGTTGGAAAAACTTCCGTTCTTGTTCAACTTGCACTTGATAAATTAATGCAGGGGAAAAAAGTTATCCATGTATCTTTCGCGCGCGCCAGTTTATTAGGACAGCACACCCAGTATGTACCGATGTGGTACGATGATATTTTTAACGAATTGATAAGTAAAAAAAATCTTGAAAACGCGGCCGAGATAAAAAATGAACTTGTAAAAAACCGCGTGCAGATGAATTTTAATCCGGACGGCGTCACGATAGAACAAATCATTAGAAGTCTCCGCGCCATGATAATCGAAGGCGGCTTCCGGGCGGACTCGATAATTATTGACGGTTTTGATTTTTCACAAACAACAAGAGAAAGCATCATGAACGTGAAAAATTTCGCGACAGAACTTGGTCTCTGCGTTTGGTATAGCTGCTCCGTGAAAGACAGCGAGCCTTACGCCGCCAACACCGGCGCTCAATATGACAAAGAAAATATTCCCGTAGTGATTGGCTCTTTCGCCGATCAAATTGATGTCGTGATCGTTCTTAACCCCAAACCGGATCATGTTGAACTTTCAATCTCCAAAGACAGGGGTTCTATCATTTCCGGGATTGCGGATCAGTCAATGGCAATGAAGCTGGATCCAAAAACGCTTCTAATTCTGGAAGCGTAATCCGATGGAAATTGCGCTTGCCGTAACCGCTTTTATTTTTCTCGCGGTAGGATTTTTAGGTTCGGTAATTCCGGCGCTGCCGGGGCCGCCGTTAAGCTGCATCGGGCTTTTGCTGCTTCAAAGAAGCGGCTTCGGCGGTTTCAGCAGCACATTCCTGTGGGTATGGGCGGCGATAACAATTATCGTAACGATAATGGACAATATTCTTCCCGCGGTAATGACAAAGAAATTCGGCGGCTCTAAATTGGCGGTAACAGGATCGATAATAGGTCTTGTTATCGGCATGATTTTTTTCGCTCCTGTTGGAATTCTGGCAGGACCTTTTCTGGGCGCGTTCGCCGGAGAACTCATAAACGGCAAACTAAAAGAGAAACGCGATAACAAGAACGTGTTAGTTGATATTGTTCCGGATCAAACCGGTAATGCAGATAACGCCGGGTCAGTTACGCCGAACGCAGGTAATGCTTTAAAATCCAGCCCCATTAAAGCTGCGTTAGGCGCGTTTCTCGCCTTTATCGTTGGTACGGGAGCTAAACTTGTAATCAGCGCAATGATGATATATTATGCTGTTAAAGCAGTTTTTTAATATACAAAGGGGATATATTTATGGAAAACAATAAAGCGGCCGGTTTTATAAGATTCCTGCCAAATATTGCTACGCTTACCCGCCTGTTTGGCGCCTTTTCGCTTTTCTTCCTTTTAGATTTTGAGAAGGATATAGGGCCCTTCAAGGCGGTACCATGGATCTGGCTGCTCGTGTATCTCTTTCTGGTTGCGACTGACGCAATAGACGGTATTCTTGCCAGAAAACTTAACGTAAAAAGCGATTTTGGCGCTTTTCTCGACGCATTCAGCGACACGGTACTGCTCGTAATCGGCGCGGCGATTGTCTTTGTTGTATTCGCGAAAGACAATCTTACAGAGATTCAAACATGGATTTATATCGGCCTGTTGATCTTCTGTTCAGCCAACAAGTTAAGCATGAATCTTTACGCTAAAAAGTTTTTTGGCATTGCCAATATGCTTCACTCCTACCCGCAAAAGGCCTTTGCCGCCGGCTGTTACATTGGAGTGGGGTTCTGGGCATTTATTCGCGGCGTTCCCTGGTGGTCTGTTGTTTTCCTTATCATACTAAACCTGTATGGCGCCATTGATGAGATCGTCTATTGCGCCCGTGCCGCTGAATATAATGTGGACTTTAAAGGACACGGGTTCCAGAAATACGAGCTAAGAAAGAAACAGCAGTAAAGCTGATCATTTACAATTCATTCTCTTTTATCCGCGCAATCTCATCCCTAATCGCCGCCGCTTCTTCAAACTCAAGATTTTTTGCGTGTTCAAGCATTTCGCCTTCCAGCACTTTAATAAGCTGCTTTCGCTGCGCGGGGATCAATACATTGTAGGAATTTTTTAGCACCTCGATTGTTTTTCCAGCCGCGTTGTCTGCTTCTTCAATATGGCGCGTTAAAATTTCCGAGATTGCCTTCTTTACAGTCGCCGGCGTGATGCCGTGTTTTTTGTTATACGCAAGCTGGATTTCGCGGCGGCGGTTAGTCTCCGCGATTGCTTTTTCCATCGCATCGCTCATTCTGTCGGCGTACATTATTACCTTGCCCGCGGCGTTACGCGCAGCGCGCCCGATTATCTGCACAAGGCTTGTGAGCGAACGCAAAAAACCGATTTTATCAGCGTCAAGAATCGCGATAAACGAAACTTCGGGAAGGTCTATTCCTTCGCGTAACAGATTGATACCAACCAGTATGTCAAACTCACCCTGACGAAGCTGCGTAAGAATTTCCACGCGTTCAATCGTTTCCACTTCGCTGTGAATGTAGCGCACTTTTAAACCAAGACCTGAAAGGAAATCGGTAAGATCTTCAGCCATTTTTTTTGTGAGTGTAAGAATGAGGGACCGCTCTTTCGCTTTTATTCGTTTTTGAACTTCGCCGTAAATGTCTTCCATCTGTCCTTCGCTCGGACGCACTTCGATCTCCGGATCCAAAAGACCTGTGGGGCGGATTAGCTGCTGCACAACGCGCGATGACTGCTCGACCTCGGTCTTGCCGGGAGTGGCTGACACAAAAATTGTTTTATCAAGACGATCGGCAAATTCATCATAGCGGAGAGGGCGGTTATCAAGAGCGCACGGCAGGCGGAAGCCGTAATCGACAAGGCTCTGCTTGCGGCTGCGATCCCCGGCATACATTGCGCCTAACTGCGGCAGCGTTACATGGCTTTCGTCAATGAACGTTAGGTGCCTTTTCGGAAGATAATCAACAAGCGTGTCAGGCGATTCGCCGGGTTTGCGTCCAGCGAGAAGAGCGGAGTAGTTTTCGATTCCGGGGCAATAACCCATTTCAGTTAACATTTCGATGTCGTATTCAACGCGGGTTTTCAACCGCTCGGCTTCGATTATTTTTCCGTTATTCTTGTAATATTCCAATCGATCTTTTAACTCCTGACGTATCGCGCCCATCGCGTTTTCTATCATACTGCCCGGCATGACGAATTGTTTCGCGGGATAGATAAGAGCGCGGTCAAGGTCTTCGAGCATTTCACCTGACACAGGATTAAAGCGGCGTATGCGCTCGACTTTATCCCAATCAAGATCGACGCGGTAAGCTTCTTCCATATAAGCGGGGTATATTTCAAGCGTGTCGCCCCTTCTGCGGAAACGTCCGCGCTCAAGAACTGCGTCATTACGTTCGTATTGCAATTCCACAAATCGGCGGATCAATGAATCAACATCGACAGTTTCGCCCCTTGAAAAAGTGGCGGTCATTTTTTTATATACATCGGGAGTTACCATGCCGTAGATGCAAGAAACAGTCGCGATGATGATCACGTCCTCACGTTCCATCATGCTTCTCGCCGCGGAAAGCCTCATACGTTCAATCTCCGCGTTTATCGACGCATCTTTTTCGATGTAGAGATCGCGGCTTGCGACATAGGCTTCGGGCTGATAGTAATCATAGTATGAAACAAAATATTCAACCGCGTTATGCGGAAAAAAACTTTTAAACTCGCGGTAAAGCTGAGCGGCAAGAGTTTTATTGTGACTGACAACCAGCGTCGGCATCTGCGCTTTTTCGATAATCTTCGCCATCGTAAAAGTTTTTCCGGAACCTGTAACGCCCTGCAATGTTTGGTATTTATCGCCCGCTTTAATGCCGTCCGCAAGAGTCGCAATCGCTTCACCCTGATCGCCCGCGGGCTTGAATGGAGATTCAACTTCAAATTTACGCATTTGATGATCACTATATTAAGGTATAGTAGTCTTGTCAAGAGCGGATGAATATAATGTGTTATATCATTCACACAAGGAGCTAAACACGGCTGCTTGTGATGTGATATATGCAAGGAGAAACAAATGTCAAATGAAAACAACGATCAATGCAAGTGCCCGTATTCGTGTAACCGCCACGGCGATTGCAAAGCCTGTCAGGACTATCACCGCAAAGACGGGTCAAGAACAAACTGCGGAAAAGACGGTAAGGATAAAGGGAAGTAAATCATGATTAAATTTTTTAAAACGCTATTCATTTTGTCGATGCTTATCGCGCTGGCAACGTGTTCTACGCAGAACGCCGGTGTCCGCGGCGCGGAAAATACGCATATCGCGGAATTCGGTTCGCCTCAGGATTCCGACAGATTTTTTTTATACATTCCCGATAACGATGAGCTAGAGGATTACATGGCAATGCTGTCTTATTTAAGAGATTGGGATAACGGCAGAATTAATGTCAGCGATGATGATTTAAATGTTATTTTTACCAATCATTTTGGAAATAACACTATTCATGGTTTATTGTTTGACGCGTTTTTAAGACATGCCGGAAATCCGGGTGTCAGGCGGAGAATCATCCAATATTTTAATGATCACAACTTGGAAACCGGTTTTACAGCCAGTCTGAGAAAATTATACGAAGCTGTACCATCAGGTACTTTAACGCCGCAGGGTGAACAACTGCGGTATATTTATAATAATTCCGAATATGATGAAAACATAGATTTATTCAATGCAAGACCATCCGCTCTGTTTAACGATGAACTTGCCTTATTACTGGTTGAAAATAACTGGACAGGAATGCCGGTAAATATTCCCGGCAGACCCGATGAACAGGCATTTTTTCTGACTTATGGCGGTAATACAAACACATTAACTGTTATATTTAAGAAATATTCCCGTGTACTCGAAGGCGATATAACAGAAAAAATGGGTATAGATTTTTATCGCAATAGATTTAACGGAAACTGGAATGTTACCGAGCTTCCGTTAGAAAGAATATTGAGCAGATCCGGCGCCGATAGATACATTATCGCCTACGGGTATGGTCCTGAAACCAATCCGCGGATAGAAGGCGCCGTGTTCAACGCGTATTTGTACAGAAGAACAACAAGTACGTTATATGAAATCAGTTATTACATGAATATCGCGCCGGAAAATATACATTTTTCAGAAAGAACCCGAATGTTTAATATGCTATTTTTCCAGACATTATACGCTTTTTTGCCGATTAGATAGTCTTGTATGGATATTCTAATTGATCAGCGTATCGAATTAATTACGACTATCCAGACTCTCTGCGGTTACTGGGATAATTTAGCCGAAAAATTTTTAAATAAAAAATTGTTTCAATGCGGGTATAAAGAGAATTTACATCAATATTTTGAAAAACACCTGCAAAACGAAACGGTTACTCTGTATAAAAAACTGTGCAATGATGAACGTGATATCAGCGCTTTTTTAACACTGATTTTAAATCATTCCAATCCTCCCGCTTTATGTAAAAATGAATATTACAATGATAATAAATATGATCATTTTATGGAAAGCGTAAGAAAATTTTACGCAGAAACCGGCTTTGATTCGTTTTTTAAAAATAACAAAGTTGAATATGAAAAAATAAAAAACGATTTTGGATATAATGACAGGTTATTAAATGATATAAACAACATCTTTGATTTTCTGGACATCGAAAGTAAAAATTATAATGTAATAATTTCACCTTTAGTGTTTGGAAATTTCGGCATCAATACCTGTACGGAAAATTTTGTAGTAATGAGTCCAAGAGATTATGTAAACAATAAATATGTTTTTGGATCAAAAGAAGCGGTTAGAAACATCATTTGGCATGAGTTCGCCCACACTGTCATAAATGTTTTAACAAAGAAATATTATGATCCGTCAAAATATCAAAATAAAACAATCCCCGAAATATTCAGGAAAAATTTATACAATGATATGGAAACAATCGTAAATGAATATATCATCAGATCGATAGCATATCTGCTGGAAAAAGACGGCAATTGCGCGAAAGCGCTGCTGGATTACGAAAAAAAATCGGGATTTACAAAAATTGAAAAGATTAACAATTACATTTTTAATAAATGCATTAAAAACAACAAGCTGATTAAAAGCGCTCAATATGAGAAATTGATTGATTATGTCGTTAAAGTGATATAATTATAATTTTTACAACGGTTCACAGCGATTTTTTATTACAAAAATGCCGACAGTACATAAGTAATAATCCTATACATCATTTTATTATGATAAGCCTTTAGTATTATTTGACATTATACCAATCGCCGCTTTTTTTGTCAAAAGGCGTGTTAGTACAAATTTAGCTAATTTATTAATTCCTCCGGGAATTATGATTGGCCCCTTTCCCAGAGCTTTTATTGTCTTTTCCGCCGCCTGCGCTGCTGTCATTGTTCCGGGGGCAGCCTTGCTCTTTTTCGCGCCGACTGCGCTTGCCTGCTCGTAACCGGGTGTGGAAATCGCTCCCGCACAGCAGCCAATCACGTTAACACCGTGATGCTTAAGTTCCTTCCACAGACCTTCCGCCAATACGGTGTTAAACGCTTTGGTCGCCGCGTAGGAGGCAAGTTTCGGGCTGCCCTGTGCGCTCGCGAGCGATGACATCAATACAATGCCGCCTCGTTTTTTCTCTATCATTTGCGTTGACAGTAATTTCGAGAGTAAAAGCGGTGTTCTTACATTGACAGCGGCGGCGAGAGATAAATGTTCTTCGCTTGTGTTCTCAAATAAGCCGATTGGCGCGAAAGCGGCGTTGTAAACCAGAAGACCGACGGAGACTTTCGGTTTATCGCCGGAAATTAACTCTAAAATAAATTCTTTTACTTTCTCGTAATCCGCGAGATCAACCGAGAAGGTTGTTATATCCACAGAATATTTTTCCCTGAGACGGCGCGCTGTTACTTCCAAACACTCTTTTTCACGAGCCAGCAATATTAAATTCATTCCCCTTCGCGCAAGCGATTCGGCAAACGCCGCGCCCAATCCGTTAGAGCCGCCCGCGACAACAGCGTATGGTCCGTACTTTTCCCAGAATTTCAAGTAGTCGTTTTTCTTTTTCTTTGTTTTTTTCATTATTTTTTTATCTGTGTTGTTTTACCGCAGGCGGCGCATGCAAAATGCGTATTGTTTCCAGACGCAAGACCGGACGTGTCCGCGCTAAAACCGCGCCGTTTTACAAGAACAGCGCCGCAAATTGCGCATAACGTATCATTGTTCGAACCGGAGTTGCCTGTATAAACATACGTTAGTTTTTTTCCGGCTTCTTCAGCGGTACGCATTAAAAAACCGGGATCTGTCGGCGGCGCGTTCCAGCGGTAATCGGGGTGGTACGCTGACAGGAACCACGGTATATTTTTATCTACAGACGCGATAAAATCCGCCGTGTCCGATAATTCCCTGTCAGAGTTATTTAAATCCGGCACAACCAACGTGGTTATCTCAACATGAACGCCCATTTTAACAGCAAGCTCGATAAACGCGAGAACGGTCTGCAAATCGCCGCCTAACAATTTTTTATAAGTGTCTTCACGGAAGCATTTTAGATCAACATTAACAGCGTCGGCGTATTTCAAAATTTTTACCGCGGCCTTATAATTAACACATCCGTTTGTAACAATAACATTCGCAATACCATGCCTTCGCGCAAGCATCATGCAGTCAAGCAGGTATTCAATATGGATTAGAGGCTCTGAATATGTGTAAGCGGCGGATTGGCTGTCTTCCTTCAACGCGGCGCTGACGATCTCACCCGGCTGCATCCATTTTCCGGGGATGTCAGTGCTCTGCGAAATATGCCAGTTCTGGCAAAAAGGACAGCGAAGGTTGCATCCGACAAAACCTATCGATAATATTTTTGAACCGGGTTTAAAATGATATAATGGTTTTTTTTCGATTGGATCGACAGCGAACGCCGAGATGAAACCGTAAAACGGGATGATCCCTTTGCCGCCCTTGTTTCCGCGTACTCCGCAAGCTCCGAAGCCGCCGCTTTTTATCACGCAATTGTTCGGGCAGAGATCACAGCGGACTTCTCCGCCGGATTCTGTCGTAAACAGCGGGGAGCGGTATATATGAGAAAATTCCGAAGCGTCCATGACTAAAGATTTACTCTTGCCGCGTTTTGCCGGTGTTGATGCTGCAACAGGCGTTCTTTTGCCGTTTTAATCTTGTCAACGAATTTTACCGGTTCATTCACCTCGAAAGGCTCAAGAATAACCCCCATTGCGCCGTGTTTAATCCAGAGCTTTACGAGCGGCACACCCTCTCCCTCTTCAGTAATCGCGGATGGGACTTCATCCATATAAAGAATATCTTCAAGTTTAAATTCAAGGATTATCGGCTCTGCGCCCAATGGATCGTTTACAAGAACAAATTTTAATTTATCGGAAGGATGCGCTCTTGGGTAACCGGCAAAGGGAACGCCGTCGTTCGGATGCCCGCTAGCATATTTTGTTATGCTGTTCAGCGGAAGCATTTCGAGGTAATTTGTTGTATTCATGTCATTCCCCCTCATATTATAATATAAAGCAATAATAATTGAATAACAATAAAAATTAATTTACGATAATTCAAGAGGAAAATTATGAAAAAATTAGTATTTTTCTTTCAAGCCGATAATATACTTTTGCTTTCCGGCACTCCCGATTCTCAAATTGATAAAGGATATCCTCTTGAATATGTCGAGCAATTCGATAACCACGAAATATTTGAAATTCCCGCCATTGACACCGTTCCGGCGGTACGAGGCGCGTCTGTTCCTAAAGACAGTTCAACAATTAACGTTGTATCGATCCCTCATGATGCCGTCTTGCCGCCGAAGTGGACAAGGGTTCCTGTCCGCCGGATTCTTTCATTGGGGGACGCGGTACCTGATACCGCTAAAATTCTACGCGCCTGCCACATTGTCCAGTGGAAACGCGACTCGCAGTTTTGCGGAACATGCGGATCAAGGAACCGCGGATATGTGCAGCGCACCTGTTTAAAATGCGGGCGGATAGAGTTCCCGAGGATATGCCCCGCTGTCATTGTCCTTATTACAGATTCCAAAAACAGAATCCTTCTTGCGCACAACAAACGATTCCGCCCCGGCGTTTACAGCCACATTTCCGGGTTCAATGAAGCAGGCGAGTCTCTTGAACAAACTGTTATGCGCGAAGTCCGCGAAGAGATTAATATCGAAGTAAAGGACATTGTGTATATCAAATCACAGCCTTGGCCGTTTCCGAATTCCCTGATGGTTGGTTTTAAGGCAAGTTACGCGTCCGGGAAAATCAAGCCGGACGGCGAGGAAATTGAAGACGCGAAATGGTTCACCCGCGATGATCTGCCGGAGCTGCCCGGCGAAGGATCATTGTCACGTGAAATTATCGATAACTGGCAAAAAAGGCATTTTACATCATTATGATTCTGATCTGAGGATCTCAATTATCCGCCAGTGGTTGCGCCTGTCTGTTGATAATGTAATTACATCAATCCGCTGTTTTGAGTATTGGTATTCTTCGATTGGCGCCCATAGTAAGTATTCGGCGCGGAAAACAACAAGCCCCTGATCCTCGCTGCCGCCGATATTGGTAAGGTTTAAGTTGGTTACGCCGAATACGTTCGGAGCCGGAAGTTCCCCGCCGTTTTCCAGCCATACTCTCGCGGGAATCATGTACGGTTCTGTAGAAAGATCATAAGCCTGTCTTGTTCTTGTTATTGCCGTCAAACTTACCGCCGCGTTAATGTCGCTTCTGTCCGCTCTTTGAATACACGCTTCCATGAACTCGTAGTTCAGCGAACTAAACGCGTCGTAATACGCGTGGACAACCGTATCGGGCGGCATCCCTTCCGTTGTCGGACGGTGGGAAAAATTATTTGTCATCGTGAATAAAATAAACAGAAATACAATAAGCGCCGCCGCAGAACCGAGAATCGCGATTTTGTTGCGCGAGATAAATCGTCTTGTTTTAATTGTTACATTTTGCTTAAAGTAATAGTTCTTTTTTTCTTTTTCCACGCGCTTCGCCTTTTCTGCGGTTAACGGAGTAAACAGCGAAGATACGTTAACAGCATTATTGTCTTTTGCCGTCAGCAGAGCCAGAAGTTCCGTTAAAATATCTGTTCCGCTTTTTTCGGCGGTTCTGTCATCAGCAGGCAGAACGAGCGCGTTTTGAATCAACGCGGACAACTTTTCATTCAACTCCGGAGCGGCGAGGCGTACAGGCAGAAAAACGCCTTCCCTCATATCCTGATAATAATTAAGCGAAGTGAAAGGATGAGCTTTTGTAAGTATTTTATAAAGCATCACACCGGCGCAAAAAGCGGCGGCGTTCATGCCGATTAAATCCGGGCAGTAATAGTTATCTTTTACCATTCCTTCCGCGTGAAGACAGCGCCTTGACAAATGTTCCGGCGCGAAAAAAACGCAGCCTTTTTTATAATTTGACTGCACGCCCTCTTCCCGCAGGATAAAAGCCGCGCCGGGATTTAAGGTTGACTGCGTATCGCCCAGAAACATTTTCGCTCTAATCCAGAGAAGTACCGCCTGAAGCGCCGCCTGCACATTCGATGTCAGATCAACTTCAATTATGATTTGATCGAGCCTTTCACATTTAAACAACGGCCCCCAGACTCTCATGGAGCCGTTTATTTCCTTTACCCCTGCGGGTTTCCACACTTCATGTGATCCATCGGGAAAAACAATATACCCTTTTTCAATCAGGCTTTGGGACATACCGGTTCTGGCAAAAGAACGCGTGTCCATGGCGGTCTCAAAACAGACCGCCTGTTTACCATCAACATCAGAGATATAGATATGACGCATTACTGTCTCGGCGTATAAAGATACCTGAAGTACTCCATGTCAGTTGTAAGTGTTTTATCAAATCTAGGCATGGTCTGCCGGTACGATTCAATCGCTCTCCAGAAATCATAAAAATTTCTGCTGCTCTGATCTCTATTGTAAGCGCCCGCGTAAGTTCTTGCGGCTTCGGCGTCCGCCGTTCCCATAATCGCCTGCGCCTGTGAATAAGCCGATGACATTAATTCGCGTCTGTCCCTGTCCATTCTTCCCATCCATTCAGCCTTGCGGCCTTCGCCGTCGGAACGGTAGAGCATAGCAAGCTGATTGCGTTCCCTGATCATACGGGCGTAAACGCTCGGGGTTAGATCGGGTGAATAGCTTATCTGGCGCGTCACTACATCGATCAACAGTATGCCGAACTCCCTTTCCATATTCTGCCTTGAACGCGTGAGTATTAATCCGGCAAGCTGGCGGCGGCCGCGGTTAATCGGTTCGTGGGTCGATGTAGACTCTTCATTGGTAATAATTTCAACATCGATGCCGTCGCCTAAAACCGGGTCGGCTGCTTCCGCGCCGCGCCTCATATTGTCATTTGAATTACGCACAGATTCGATCAGCGGGTTCTCGGCGACAACAGTACGCACTGAAGAGTCGATGATCTCGCCGAGTTTGGAGTACGCAGCTTCGATTGTGTTAATCGACTCGTAGAATATTTTAGGATCAGAGATCCGCCAGCGCGCCACGACATCGACATAGATAAACTGCCTTTCCGCTGTCGGAATAATTCTCGCTTCTCCGTCCCACGCCATAACTTTTTTGGGGTAACGGACAACTTCGTCGATAAAAGGGATTTTGATCTGTAAACCGGCGTCTGTTATTATTCTGGTAATTTTTCCCAATTGAACGATAACCGCCTGCTCTCCTTCGTTTATTACGAAAAGCGGACCCGCAATAATAATACCGATTAAAATAACCGCGATTACAATAACTGTCGTTAATAACTGTTTCATTATCTGTTTCCTCCCATGTTAAGAAGAGGCAGGAAATTATCAAGGTTTCTGTCGATAATTCTTATACCGGTCTCGTTTTTAAATACTTCTTCGATCATCTCGTAATAAAGCCTCTGCCTTGTAACATCAGGTGCCTGACGGAATTCCTCGTACACGGAATTGAAACGGGCTACATCGCCGTTTGCCCTGTTTATGCGTTCAAGCGCGTAACCGCGGGCTTCCTGAATCATCCTGTCGGCATCGCCTCTGGCTCTTGGAATTTGCTCGTTATAGGACTGCTGTCCTTCGTTGATAAGCCGCTCGCGATCCTGAATGGCTTTGTTTACATCCTCAAAGGCTTCCTGTACGCCTGTCGGAGGCGTAACATTCTGGAGCCTTACGGCGATAACATTAATGCCCAGCGCGTACTCGTTGAAAGTATCGTTCATCAGGCCGAGCGCTTCCGCTTCGATTGCGCTGCGCTCAGCTCCCATGATGTCCATAATCGCGCGATCGCCGACCGCCTGATTGATTACAGACCGCGATACGTCCCGGATTGTTTCGCGGCGTTCATGGACATTAAAAACCCATGCTCTCGGATTATCGACGCGGTACTGGATAATCCATTCGACATCGATAATATTCAAATCGCCTGTCAGCATAACTGATTCACCTGTCTGGCTTGAGTACGCGGGGAAATTACCGCTCCTCATTGTTCGATAGCCGAATTCCTCGGTCTGTACTGTCCTGACGTTTACCGTGTAGTTACGGTCGATGCCGAAAGGCATTTTAAAATGAAGACCCGGATCCCTTATACTGATAAACCTGCCGAAACGGGTTATTACCGCCTGTTCGGTCTGATCAACGATAAAAACGCTGGTGCCTAAAAAAATAAGCGCCAGCAATGCAATAATAATCATTCCTAACATTTTCGGGCTGAATCTGCCCATTGATTGAGTTGAAAATTTCATAGATTGAGTATACTACTCAATCATGTCCGTAGCAATAGCGATATTATTATAGGAAAAACATAAAATTGTTTTATTGTGTTTGGTTCGATTTGATATTATAATGTAATAAATTATTAAAAGGAGATAAATCTATATGGATTATAAGTTTGATTTTACAATTGAGGAATTAGGAAAGCCGACGGTTAAATCGCCGATTTTAATGTCCAAAGTTCACGGAGATAAAGCCGCTGATTATGTTACGAACGACAGGTTTGTCCGGTTAAGTTCGTTTATTGTTCCCGGAGATCAGCCGCCTGTAGACAGAACGCAGGTTCTTGAACGCGCCGGTCCCAGAGAGTTCATATATTTTACACCGGCGCACGTTCACGCCGGAATTGTAACATGCGGCGGCCTCTGCCCCGGAATCAACGATGTTATCCGCGCTATTGTGCGTTGTTTGTGGACCAATTACGGCGTAACAAGAATTACCGGCATCCGCTACGGTTATCTGGGCTTTTTGCCGGAACATCACCACGGTGTAAAACAGCTTAATCCCGATACAGTAGATGATATTCATAAGCTGGGCGGCACTTTCCTCGGCAGCGCGCGCGGCGGCGGCAGGGAAGTGGAAAAGATCGTTGATACGATGGAAAAACTCAACCTGAATATGCTGTTTACAGTCGGCGGCGACGGAACTCAGCGGGGAACTCTTGATATTGCCGAAGAACTCGATAAAAGAAATCTAAAAATCGCGATGATTGGAATTCCCAAAACTGTAGACAACGACTTTGCTCTAATCGACCGCTCATTTGGTTTTAACACTGCTGTAGCGAAAGCTGTCGAAGTAGTATCGGCGGCGCACGTAGAAGCAGTTTCCGCGATTAACGGTATCGGTCTTGTAAAAGTAATGGGCAGGGACGCCGGTTACATTGCGGCGCACACGGCGCTCGCAAGCCACGAAGTAAACTTTGTATTAATTCCCGAAGTACCGTTCAATCTGGAAGGCTACAACGGCCTTTTAACTCACCTTGAAGACCGCGTCAGAAAGCGGGGTCATGCCCTGATCGTTGTCGCTGAAGGCGCGATGCAGGATCAGCTTATAAAGGATAAAAAATTCGATGCCGGCGGAAATATTAAAATGGCGGATGTCGGTGTATATCTGCGCAGCAGAATTATCAAACACTTTGAAGAAAAAGGCATGGAGATAAATCTTAAGTACATCGATCCAAGTTATGCGATTCGTTCCTCGCCGGCTAACCCTGACGATTCAATTTACTGCGAACGCCTCGGCAACGCGGCGGTACACGCGGCGATGGCAGGAAAAACCAAAATCATCATCGGTCTTGTGAACAACAGGTTTGTACATCTGCCGATCAAAATGGTAATTTCACACCGCAACAAGGTAAACCCGGAAAGCAGCTTGTGGCGCGACACTCTGGATGCAACGCACCAACCGCCTCTGATGATTAACACATTCGGAGATTAAAGGAAGAGGAATAAAAGTTCTGTATATGCTTATCAATGTTTAATACGGAATTTTTTAAATGATTTTTCTGCCGTGGAGAGACCCCGTTACAACGGCGCCGTTTCTCCACGGCGGTAAATACTAGTCGCTGGTATATTCGGCGAAAGTAGCGATTGCCTGAGCCCAGCGGAAATATTTGCATTTCGCAAGGTCTTTGACTGTTTTTACTTTGAGAACATCTTTCAGCATTTTTGCGCCTTCTGCGCTAATACCCTGAAGTGCGTCAACCGGGGCGTCTGCGATTTCCTTAAAGGATTTCTTCTCGTACGCTTTGTCTAATACTTTGTCAATTTCCATACCATTCTCCTTGATTTGATAAAATTAATTAATTATATAGGAATACTATAAAATTCACAAGAAAAATATTTAATTTAAATTAAATATATTTAAGACTATAACATTTATTTATAATTCAAATACCGCATGGAGAAACAGCGCGGCCGCCTGTGAAACATTAAGGCTTTCAATGTTTCCCGTTCCGGGAATACGAAGCAGGTATGAACATTTATCTTTCACATTTTTAGGGATTCCTGTTTCTTCGTTGCCAAGAACAAGGGCGATTCCGGGGCGTCCGCCCGATCTTAACTTCATTACTTTTGGGGTGCTGACAATACCCGCGAGATCGCTGATTCTCATTCTTGCTCTTGTGTCAGTGCCGATCGTTACAAGCTGTCTGGAAGCGTCCTTTAGAAAAGCGGCGGTGTTTGATATGCTTCGGATTGTCAAATGCTCGAACGCTCCTTCGGCAACACGGTAGGCGCTGGTTGTCAAATGTATTTCGTCTTCAAATGACGAGTCGTTTTCGTTCAGTACGATAAAACCGGCGTCAAAGAAAGCCGCCGCCCTTGCGATTGCGCCCAAATTGTGATCGTTGCCGACAGAGTGCAGAATAACGCCGGTTTTTCCTTCGCTTGCCCACAGCTCAAGGTCTTCAAGGCTGAGCGGCTCGACAACAGGCTCCTCGATCATGGCAACAACTCCCTGATGATGAACAGTTTTGCAAATGCGCTCAAGTTCTTCGTCCTCGCAGATTTTATACGGCCTTTTACGCTCGGCAAGCTGCTTGCAAATTTCGGTAAATGAATAAAAACGGTCTTCGCGCAAGAAGAGCCGGTTGATCGTTTGGGGATGATGTTCTGCAACGGCGATTACCGCGTTTATTCCGCAGACCGCAAGTTCATCAGTCAGTTTATTACGCATTCTCCCATTATACACAGAATTAAAAAAAAGGCAGCGGCCGCCTTTTTTTAAGCCCGGTACTTGCAAAAAGATTGAGAATTCAGGCATAATGGGCTTGTATAAAATTATTCATTATTTTTTATGGAGGAAAAAACATGAAGAAAATTACTGCGGTTTTATTAGTCTTACTGTTGGCAGCCTCTTTCACGGCAGTCAGTTGTAAAGGATCGGGCGGAACCTTAATTGGTATCGCAATGCCGGAAACCCACGTTATGAGGTGGGTAAAAGACGGCAACTCGCTCAAAACAGAAGCAGAAGCGAAAGGATACCGCGCGGAAGTACAGTACGGTAACGCGAATCAGGCTGATCAGAACACACAGATCCAGAGCTTCCTGACCCAGGGAGCAAAAGCCCTGATCGTCGGCTGTATCAATGACGGCGTCGCGTCGGTAATTGCCGAAGCTGGCCGCGGAAATGTAGCTGTTATCGCTTATGACCGCATAATTCCTAACTCGGCGGACTATAACTACTACATCACTTTTAATAACTTCAAAGTCGGCGTTCTTCAAGCCGAAAGTATTGTAGCGGGTCTTAATCTCGGCGCGGCTACAGCGGCAGCGCCTAAAAACATCACACTGTTTGCCGGATCCCCGACAGACGGAAACGCGTTCTTCTTCTTTGACGGCGCTATGAGTATTCTTAACCCGTACATCGACAGAGGCGTTCTTCGGGTTGTAGGACCTTATCCCAGAACATCAGCGGACAGGGATAACTTCCAGAGAATCGCCACAGAAAACTGGCAGGCTCCCGTTGCGAAAACACGCATGGAAAACCTTCTCAGTAACGATGCCCGCGACGTAGTTCTTGACGCGGTTCTTGCTCCCAATGATACACTTGCCCGCGCCATCATCGAAGCGCTTAAATCAGATGCCAGATACCGCGGCAACCTGCCTGTAATCTCAGGTCAGGACGCTGAATATGATTCTGCTGTATCGATTAAAAACGGCGAACAGTACAGCACAGTGTTTAAAGACACAGCTCTTCTCGCGAGAGCGGCAATTCTGTTAGCTGATCAGATTCTCAACAACCAGCCCATCAATATTCCGGGCGCAGTCCTTGCCACAGGCGATCTCGCCGAAATCGGCAACACCGGAAGAAAATATGTACAGGCATATCTTCTGGATCCGATCCTCGTAACAAGAGGAAACCTTAATGTTCCGGTTGATGCAGGTTTTTATGAACAGCATCAGGCAACAAACTTAAGGAACTAGTTTTCCAATCATCATCCGGCTGAACGCAATTCAGCCGGATATTTTTTGCGCACTGCCGCTTTTACGCCGGAGAAATGATGAGCGAGTATATACTGGAAATTGAAAACCTGTCCAAGGAGTTCCCCGGAGTAAGAGCGCTTGAAAATGTCAGTTTAAAAGTTAAAAAAGGCGAGATTCATTCACTTTGCGGAGAAAACGGCGCGGGCAAATCAACGCTTACAAGCTGTATCTCCGGCGTTTATCCAAAGAACACATACGACGGCAAGGTCTTCTTCAAAGGCCGCGAAACAAACTACAGCAGCGTTAAAGACAGCGAGAACGAGGGTCTCGCGATCATCCATCAGGAACTGGCGTTAAGTCCGTATCTTTCAATCTATGAAAATATTTTTCTCGGCCACATGGAAACAAAATTCGGGGTCATCAACTGGAACAAGTACATTAAAGAATCAAAAAATTTCCTGAACATTGTCGGCCTTAACGAGCCGCCCGAAACAATCGTGAGCAGGCTCGGCGTGGGGAAGCAGCAGCTTGTAGAAATCGCCCGCGCGCTTTCAAAAAAAACAGAGCTTCTCATTCTTGACGAGCCGACTTCTTCACTCAACGATGACGAGAGCGAAAAGCTCCTCAATTTAATTCTAGAATTCAAACGCCAGGGTATTACCTCGGTGATAATTTCCCATAAATTAAACGAAGTCTTAAAAGTCGCGGACACTGTTACAATTTTACGCGATGGAAAATCGATCAGCACCTACGATGTTAAAGGCAGCAATCTAACCGAAGAAATGATCATCAGGGATATGGTAGGACGCGATTTAACGCACCGTTTCCCGGAGAGAAAATCATCACCCGGCGAAACAATCATGGAAGTAAAAAACTGGACAGTTTACCATCCCGATTATCACTCGATCAAAGTGGTGGAGGATGTTTCTTTTTACCTCCGCAAGGGTGAGATTCTTGCATTCTGCGGACCAATGGGTGCAGGCCGCACTGAACTGATGATGAGCCTTTTCGGCAATTCGTACGGTTTTAAAAGCGACGGCGAACTCATTATAAACGGAGTATCACATCACTTTAAAGATCCTCGCGCGGCGATTAACTCTGGACTTGGTTATATTTCAGAGGATCGTAAAAGTCTCGGGCTGGTTTTAATTCAAGATATAAAAACAAATATTACCCATTCAAGCTTGAATAAAATATCCAAATTCGGAATCATTGACAACCAGAAAGAAATTAAAGAAGCCGAACGTTACCGCAGCGAGCTTAACATCCGCACGCCGTCCATTAATCAAATTGTACGCAACCTTTCAGGCGGTAATCAACAGAAAGTTGTTGTTAGTAAGGCATTGCTTGCGGATCCGGATATTTTTATTGTCGATGAGCCGACACGCGGCATTGATGTCGGAGCGAAGACGGAGATTTACGGAATCATGAACAACATGATTGCCGCAGGGAAGAGCGTTATAATGATCAGCTCGGAACTGCCGGAAGCGCTTGGCATGGCGGACAGGATATATGTTATGAATGAAGGAAAAATAAAAGGGATGCTGAATAAAGAAGACGCGACCCAGGAAAAAATAATGCACATGGCCCTGGTGGGTTAACGTTACCGGAATTAGGAGAAGAAAATGAGCGAGAAGGTTATTCACACTTCCGATGTAAAAACACTGATAAAAAACAATATCAGAAATTACTCCATGTTTATTATGCTGGCTTTGATTATGATAATCTTTGCCCCGCTGACAAACGGTAACAATTGGAGTCCGCGGAATTTTACAAATATATTTTTCCAGTATAGTTATGTGCTAATTCTCGCAGTCGGCATGGTTATTGTCATCATCGTGCAGGGCATTGATCTTTCAGTTGGTTCTGTCTGCGCCCTTGTCGGCGCGTTAACCGCAATGATTTACAACACCGGCGTCGGTATGCCTGTTACGCTAATTGCGGCGCTGTTAATGGGAGGGCTTGTCGGCGCTTATCAGGGCGCGTGGGTAGCCTATGGGAAAATGCCCGCGTTCATTGTCACTTTGTCCGGTATGCTTCTTTTCCGGGGTCTTACCTATCTTGTCACGCAAGTAAACCCTGTAAGCCTGAAAGACACGGGTTATTCGGTTCTTGCCACGGGAACGCTCGACGAGGTTCTTAAGGTAGGCAAGATGGGACCGTATTTTCCCACAGCTATTATTGTCGCGGTTTGCCTACTGATTCTTTTCTTTGTAACGGAATTTTTCGCACGTAAGAAAAAAATCGCGAATGAGTTTGAAGTTACTCCGCTGCCAATTTTTATTATGAAGATCGTTCTTATCAGCATTTTAATTTTAGGTCTTGCAGATCGATTTGCGCGTTACCGCGGCCTTCCGATTGTCGCGCTTGTTCTGGGCATTACCGTTTTTATATTCCATTTTATAATGAACAACACTGTGCTTGGCCGATATATTTACGCAGTCGGCGGCAATCCCAGGTCGGCGAAACTTTCCGGCATTAACTCAGAACTGATAATATTTGTCGTTTTCTGTTTCATGGGCGTACTGACAGGTCTTGCCGCTGTAGTAAGCACAGGTTACATGAACAGCGCTTTGCCTCAAGCGGGAAATTTATTTGAGTTAGACGCAATCGGCGCCTGTTACATCGGCGGTGTTTCAGCCGGCGGCGGCATCGGCTCTGTAATCGGGGTAATCGTCGGCGGTCTTGTAATGGGTGCGATCAACAACGGAATGGTATTGATGAACCTTGGGACGCATTATCAGTATGTTGTAAAAGCGCTTATCCTTCTGCTTGCGGTCTTCTACGATGTTTACACCAGACGCAAAGCAGGATTAGGCTGATAAGACGGCAGCTTGATAAGATGACGGCTGATAATTTACTTCTCTATTAAATATAAATATTCTTTTACATGAATTTCGCGGTTATTTAAATTTCTGCTGCCCCTAAAAGTGTTATATTTTGTTTCTAAAGTTTCAAGTTTTCCGTTTTTATTTAACATTTTTATCATTTCCTCATTAGTTACAAAACCTTCTGAATTAAAAGAAATTAATACATATTTCGCATTAATATTTTCAATAAGATATGTTAGGGCATTTAAAGCATGATTTTCTTTATTATATAATGAACGATTCCAATTTTCCGGTATACCCGATATCTTACTTGTTTTATCAGGATATTTATAATCCAGAATTAAATTTAACATAAAATAATTTGACCCGTAAGGATGTTGATTATAAGGAGGATCTAAATATGCTATATCAACTTCCGGTAATGTAGAAATTATTTTATTAGAATCATCATTGTAAATAATAGTTTCACAATTAAAATTACTGAATATTGGAAATGGTAATTTAATATCTCCTTTAATTCTGAATAGAGCATCTTGATTTTTTCCGCCGAATTGCCCGATACCTGTTTCTTTGTTTTTATAAAAACCTTTAAATACTCCCGAAGTATTTGCGTGTATTGACGCTTCTGACAATAACGGCGCAAGAAAATATTTTTGATAATTATTTGGAATTTTATCTATCAACTGCCTTACTGTATCAATAAACATCGCGTTTCTGCTTGTATAAAATACACGTTCATTGTGTTCAATATTTTTATCATTTTTTGGAGCGTATAATTCAGAAATAATTCCTCTTACCAATTCTTTATTAGATTCAGAAATTAATCCCTCATAATATTCACGTAAGGAAGAAAAATCAATTTCGTTTTCATTAGATAAATAACACTGATTGATTATATATGAGTAATTTTCCAGATCATTTACTATTAAATATTCTGAAAATTGCTTAAAATATCTCGCAACAATGCCTGATCCGCTGAATACATCGAACATTCTTAATTTATTTTTTTGTAATTTTTTCTGAACAATTTTAATGCCGTTATCAATAAAACCTAATAAAGAACGCTTATTCCCAATATAAGTTATAAGCTGCTGAGTAAGATATTCATCTTTTTCATATATTATTTTATCTGTCACCAATTACAGCCGCGCGCTTACTCTGTCTATCATTTCCTTATAACCAGCGCTTTCTTTTTGAATAAGGCGGATAAAAGAATTATCTTCCGGTTTTCCAAGCACCTGTTCCATTTCTTCCTTGTTCCTGAATGTCGCGGCCTTAAACATATTGCGGTAATCCTTATCCCTTGTTTCAAAAATCTGCTTTTCTATCCAGCGGCGGATTTCGATTACTTCATCAAGTTCCTTTTTAAATTCAGACGCGCTTATGCTCTTGTTTGCGTCATTTAAAAGAAGAAGCACTGCCCACGCATGGCGGCATTTATCAAGTTGATATTTTTCGTCCCACTGTTCGTATATTCCGTGAATCTCATCCCATGTTTTATATTTTCCTTCGCCTATTTCTTTACGCAGCTCATCAACGCGGAAAGCCGGAACAACCTGCCCTCCGATGTTAACCCATTCCTTGATTCGATCATTCGCTTCTAAAGCGGCGTGCGAAGAATCATGACTAAGTACATCGCACATTTTTTGATAATCAAGTTCAGGATGCGAGTCAAAAAACGCCGCTACTTTTTTTACAGAATAATAGCGCAGCATCTGGCGGTATGCGGCGACAGCCTCGGCAGGTTTTATTATAACCTGATCCCTTTTACTGTTTTCAAAATTGCTGCATGGAATGTACCGCAGTAAATTGCCGTCATCATCTGTCGTGTCGCCGGATTTTACACCAGCGTTTTTTAATAAATTTTCCAAGAGGCGTAACGCGTATATTATTTCTTCCGCGGTATCAGGCGCAAGGTAATCAATCTCGACCCGTTGAATTTTAATTTTTCTTTTATCGCGGTTTTTACTTTTCCATGAATTGCGTTCAAGCGCGTACATATTGTACATCCAAAAATACGCGGGCATCACTTCAAGGCGGTTCTTGTGGACATTGTTGTTTACAAGCGCGAACGGAACCGTAATATTCAATTCGGCGGGATAATCTCCTTTCGCGATAATTACAAACGAAGCGAAAACGCTCGAATGTTTCAGGCTGACAGCAAGCCCCGGCCAAAAACCGCGTTTCGCGCGTATCTCTCCGTCATTTGCGCGGCTGTTGTGATTGCTGCCGATTGTAGCGGCCGCCGCCATGTTCGACATTCCTTCGATCAAACTCGCGATTAAAAAAGAATTGTTATGATGTTGTTCATGCACGGGGAAAATCAAATTATTTAGTATCTCGCAGCATGACACGGTAGAATTGTCACCTAACACAGAATTTATCAAACGTGCGCCGTATTTTAAATTGCTGTTTCTGCCCATCACAAACCGCACGGCTTTACAGCCGTAAAAAACATTACACGCGTAACCGATAATGCCGTTAACCATTTCCACGCCTTCACCAATTTGCGTCGGTTCTTCGGCGGATGAATGAATAGTAATATTTTTAAGTTTGTTCGCGCCTTTTATATACGCGGCTTCTCCAACCATCACATCTTTTATGATTGCGCTGCTTTTGATAACAGAGCCGTCTCCGATAATGCCGTAAGTTCCGCGAAAAGCGCTTTTTTGTTTATTATCAGGATATGTGATTAAACCATATTGATTTTGAGTTATCTCTGCCAATTTATCGGTTAACAAAACATCATCGCGGTATGCCGCCCATAAAAACGCGTCCGCGGCGATCATGTCTTCGAACGGCAAAATCGAACGTCCGCCTGCTTCATTCATCACATCGATCCATACGCGCACATCTTCGTCTTCGCCGTCTTTGATCACTCCATTGCCGAACTTTGAGTGGTTGGTTGTCTGCATCTCGTTTACTTCGGAAAGAATGCAGTTGTTCCCGATGATGTAATGCGAAATGTATGCGCAATTTTGAATTGCGGAATCATCGCCAATATCGCAGGAGATGATTGTGGAATTTCTAATCCCGGCGGGAACGCAAAAGTCGTGATGTTTAAGCAGAACATTTCGCATAACACCGATACGCACAAGTCCGTAAAAAGAACTGTCACGGATCAATGAAGGATCGAAAGGATCGCTTACAAGAAAATTATCCCAGTTTTCGCATCCAGTAGGTGCGGCGCAGTAATTTCTGTTATTAATTAATATTTCAATCTCATGCGGTTTTAATTTACGCCAGTCTCCGCTTTTTTTGGAATATTTCCGTTCCTGCTGAACGTTACGCAGCCAGTATTCATCGGCGCCCGAAGGCAGATATTCAGCGGGAACAAAATCATAACCGTGGCGTTCAATAGGCAGAGTGGTTGTCGCTTTCATGTGTCGGATTATATATTAAATATTATAAAATTTCTATCGTAAAAATATTATCAACCGGCTTTTGCACGCCTTAGCCTGACGTTTTCGATATCTCTGCTGAACAGTTCGCGGAGATCGTTTAACCCAAGCGCCATTAACGCCATACGGTCGATGCCGATGCCCCACGCGGCGACAGGGACGTTTACCCCCAAACTCGCGGTTACTTCCGGGCGGAAGATGCCGGAGCCGCCGAGTTCAAACCAGCCTAGCACAGGATGTTTTATGTGCACTTCCACTGACGGCTCGGTAAACGGAAAGTAACCGGGAACATATTTTACTTCTTTCGCGCCGGCGACTTCGCAGGCGAACATTTCCAACATTCCAAGAAGCGTGCGCAGGTTGACGTTTTCACCTAACACGATGCCCTCGGTCTGATAAAAATCCGGCAGATGAGTAGCGTCTACGCGGTCGTAACGGAAACAGCGCACTATGCCGAAGTACTTGCCGGGGATTTTTGCGTTTGGAAGCTGTTTGGCGGAAAGCACCGTCCCCTGCGAACGCAGAATGAGGCGTTTTGTAAATTCACGGTCAAACCCGTAGTTCCAGCCGCGGCTGCCGGTCGCGCCTCCGTTCTCATGAGCGGCCGCGACATTTGATAGCCAGGGTTCGTCTATCGACTTCGCATGAGCAATTCCGTCTCTTGCCGCGCCTGTTTGATCGGCAATACTGTACGCGTCGTGAATATCGCGAGCGGAGTGAAATTGCGGCATAAAAAGAGCGTCGGAATTCCAGAACTCGGTTTCAACTAACGGACCGTCAAATTCTTCAAAGCCAAGAGAGGCGAGTTTATCTTTTACATTCTCTAAAAATTTCGCGTATGGATTGCTACGTCCTGGTGTCAGGCGTACAGGCGGCGTTTTTACATTATACGAGCGGAATGTTTTGCCTTTCCAGCTTCCGTCTTCCAGCATCGACTGAGTCAATGCGCCGGCTTCATCGCCTGTTATTCCCGCGGCTTTAAGCGCGTTTGCGGCATCGGCGGCGGGGACAGATCCGTCATCCGCGGCGGCGAAACCAAAGTAGACCGTCTCACGGTCTATCTGGCGGAACGGCGCGTCTGCCGCGCCGCGCTTTTTCGCGATGCCTGACATAACGGATTTTTCAGAAGCGGTCAAAGAGGATTCGGCAACAGCGCCGCCATTTACGGCTGCCGCGGAGCCTTTTTCCAGCAAGCCTTTTAAAGCGGCAAAATGATCACGCGTTTTTGGTTCATCGGCGGGTTCCTTCAATATGACTACATTCTTGCCGCCATCCATCGAAAGCACGCCGGTTTTGGAAAGGCTTCCGTAAGCGCTGCCAATGTCCTTATTATCCATCTTTAAGGCTTGTGCGATATCCGGCAATTTTAATGAACCGGGTTGTTTTTTCACCAGTTCAATTATTCTTTCTTCGGGGCTGCCCTTCTCTTTCCATTCCCTGCCCAGATCGGTCAATTCAAAAAAAACCGCTGTCTCCCGGCGAAGCTCACAGACAAGCCCTTTACCCAAAAGCCACGAAAGCGCCTGGTTTCCGTTGCCGGGTTTAAAGCCAAGCTCCTGCTCAACCTTTTCGATCGTAAGTTCATCGCCCTTTTTATACGCAAGGAGAATACGAACCTCTAAAGGATGAAGGTTTTTAATAATATTTTTAATATCAGTTGACATAATGACCTCATTTTTACCCGGTTTCCGGGAAATCCGGGACGCTGCCTCAGGAATATCAAAAAAATAACAGGATTTTTAGATATGGTCAATAGATTGATGTTAGAGCTATATTGTAGTATTATAATAATGAATAATATGAAGAAAGTAAAAAAATTTTCCAGTATTAAAGCAAGAGCCATATTGTATACGATAATCCCGGTTATAATCAGTTTCTGTTTAATCTGCATAGTCTTGTTTGTTTCTTTATTTAATTCTCAAAGAGAAACTGTCCGGGCGGAATTTGAAGGTCTGGTTGTCAAATATACAGGAAATTTCGAAAAAAAAATTCTGGATGCTCTAAGTTATTTATCGATAGTCTCAAATATTCTGGAACATTTTATAAGCGAAAATGATGACAGGGAATCGCTTCAAAAAATGGTGTTTAAAATATTCGACAGCCACCCTATTATAAACAGTTCCAGCGTTTATTTTGAACCAAATAAATACGACGGAAAAGACGCCGATTACGTTAACACAGAATACGGAACCGCTCTTTCAGGGAGAATTTGCTTTTTTTATTACCGCGACAGCGGAACAACTTTATATAAACCGGAAGCCATAGGAGATGACGCCGAGTTTACAATGCCGTTCTACACCAAAACAAAAAAACTTGATAAGCCTAATTACACCGAACCTGAAACATATAACATAAACGGTAAAAGCGCATTCTTGGCGGTAATTGTATTTCCGATACACGACAGTAACGGTGAATTCGTGGGGGCAATCACCGCGGATATCCAGATGAGCGATCTTTACAACCAGCTTCAGGCCGAGCAAATCTATAAAACCGGCTATATGATAATAGCCAATCATAACAGAATACTCTACAGCTCCATATTTGAAGATATCGGCAAATCCCGCGGTGAGGTCGGGCTTTACTACCCATTCCCGGATGATATCGAAGGTGTTATTTTCTTCAACACCAACTCAATTATAAACGGAAAAAAATCATTAATAGCCATAAACACGTTATACAATACCGTACTTAACAGTATATTCGCGGTTTCCGTAGTAGCTCCTTTTTCCGAAATATACGAAAGCGGAACCAGTTTGATTTTTGTCATTGTAGTTTTCTGTTTGCTGGTTCTGTTTTTGATAGCGGTAATTGTTTTCATCCTGACCGATAAACTGACTAAACCGATAATCGATTTTACAAAAAAAGCCGAGCAAATCGGGCGGGGAAATTTCAGCGCCAGGATATCAGGAGATTACAGCGATGAACTCGGCATTTTAAGAGACACCGTAAACACCATGTCGGACCGCATCGAAAGGCACATACATGATTCAAATAAATCACTGGATGTATTAAAAAATATTTTAAACGGCATCGATGCGTTCATTTATGTCACAGTTCCGGAAACGGGAGAAGTACTTTTTATAAACGATCCGTTAAGAAACCTTTTCGGGTTTAAAAAAGATGAAGGTGTCGGAGAGTTTTGTTATAAATTTTTCAGAGGTCTCGACAGCAAATGCGATTACTGCCCATGCGACGAACTTGACAAGGACCCGGAAAAAATAATCATCTGGGAAGAGCCTAATATCGAATTTGGACGCGATATCCGCCATACAGACTGTTATATTGAATGGGTGGGCGGCACCAAAGTACATCTTCAACATTCAATCGACGTAACAGACATTAAACGGGCTACGCTTGGAAAATTAAAAGCGGAACGCGAATCACAGGAGCTTATCCGCAAAAAGGAACAGGCGGAAGAAACATCGCGGATGAAATCCGTTTTCCTTGCCAGCATGAGCCACGAGATCAGAACGCCGATGCACGGAATAATCGGTTTTTCGGAACTTGCGCTTGATGATACAATCCCGCAAAAAACCAGAGATTACCTTTCAAAAATAAAAACAAGCGCCGAAAGCCTCCTTTTAATTATTAACGATATTCTTGATCTGTCAAAAATTGAAGCAGGAAAAATCGAACTGGAAAAAATTCCGTTTGATATCAGCGAGGTTTTTAAACTCTGCCGCCTAATCGCGTCTCCAAAAGCAAAGGAAAAAGGGCTTACTTTGTTCTGTTACGCGGAACCTTCTGTCGGAAAACTTTTACTCGGTGATCCGACAAGGCTCCGCCAGATACTCCTTAACCTGCTTACTAACGCGATAAAATTTACAAATAACGGCATGGTAAAAATTTTATCGGCAATTTCGGAATCGACAGCTAACACCGTTACAATGCACTTTGAGGTAAAAGACAGCGGCATTGGAATGACGGGCGAACAGGTAGAGAAAATTTTCCAGCCGTTCACGCAGGCCGACGGCAGCACTACGCGCAAATTCGGGGGAACAGGGCTTGGTCTTACAATCACAAAAAGTTTTGTAGAACTTATGGGTGGAACGTTAAATGTCGAAAGTCAATTTGGCTTGGGAAGCAGGTTCAGCTTTGATTTAACATTTGATACGATTGATTCAAATAAAAGCCATTCCATTGTAGACATCAAAATGAACATTAATGAAAAACCGGTTTTTAACGCGGAAATTCTGGTATGTGAAGACAATGTCCTGAATCAACTTGTAATAACAGATCATCTTACTAAGATCGGATTAAAATCAATCATCGCGGTTAACGGTAAAATCGGCGTGGACTTTATAAAAAAACGCATGGAAAACAACGAAAAGCCATTCGATTTAATATTTATGGATATTCATATGCCGGAGATGGACGGTCTTGAAGCCGCCAGAACGCTTCTGGAAATGGGAGTAAAAACGCCGATCATCGCGCTTACCGCGAATATAATGGCAAATGACAGGGAAACCTACATTCAGGCGGGAATGTTAGACTGCCTTCCCAAACCATTTGTCGCGCAGGAACTGTGGGCATGCCTCTTAAAATACCTAAAGCCTGTCACCATGCTGCCTATAACTAAGGATTCAATGAGCGAGGAAGAAGAAGAGCATCGCATGGAATTAATTTCCACATTTATAAAAAGTAATCAGACTACCATCAAGGATATACATGCCGCGATTAAAGCCGATGATACAAAAACCGCGCACAGACTGGCGCATACATTAAAAAGCGTTGCCGGTATTGTTAACATGACAGCGCTAGCGCAGGCCGCTTTTGCCGTTGAGCAGTCGCTGTCATCCGGCAGCATGGGTTTTATTGATAAACAGATGAACCTTCTTGAACAGGAACTAGGCGCGGCGATGAATGAACTCAATCCGGTTCTGGAAAGCTATACAAATAAATCCTCTGTTCCCGGCAGCGCCCCGGGCGCCGTCATAAATAGGGACAGTGCGCTGCGTATATTGAATGAGCTTGATCAACTGCTCGCGGCTGACAGTTTTGACAGCATAAGTTATGTGAAATACCTTAATTCAATTCCGGGAACAAAACAACTTGCTTCCCAGGTGGAAAATATGCGTTTTAAAATTGCCCGCGAAACACTGGCGGTTGTCAAACAGCAATTTACCGACGATAAACAAAACGCGGCTGATCAAAATACGGAGGGAACGAATGATAGGTAATAAAAAAATACTTATCATTGATGATGAGAAGATCAATATAATGGCTTTAGCGCATTTTTTAAAACCGCAATACGATATAATTGTTTCAACTAACGGCGTATCGGGACTTGAAGCGGCGCTAAAACACACGCCGAATATAATCCTGCTCGATATTATTATGCCGGACATGAACGGATTTGAAGTTCTTGCCAAACTAAAAGATTCTTCCATCACGATGAACATACCTGTAATTTTCCTGACCGGTCTTAATGAAGTTTCTGACGAAGAAAAAGGACTATCACTGGGAGCCGTTGATTATATTAAAAAACCTTTTAATAAAACCATCGTCAAGGAACGTATAAAAACTCATATTAAAATGGCGGATTATATCAGTACGATAGAAAAACTCTGTATGCTGGACGCACTGACAGAACTGCCGAACAGACGCGGTTTTGACACGCGGTTTGAAGCCGAATGGGGAAGAGCCCACAGAGAAAAAAAACCGCTTGGGCTTATCATGTTCGACATTGACAATTTTAAAATTTACAATGACACATACGGGCATCCGCAGGGAGACGTTCTTTTGCAAACCATCGCCGAAATTTTAAGAAGAACGCTTAACAGAGCATCGGACATTGCCGTAAGATGGGGCGGCGAAGAATTCTGCGTACTATTGCCCGACACCGACATAAACGGCACAATAAACATCGCAGAGCAAATTCGAACCAATATAATGAACACAATAATCCCGTGTACAGACGGAAAAGTAACAAATATAACGGTAAGTCTCGGCGCGGTTTCCATGATTCCGGAAAGCAAAGACGCAATGGCAGATTATCTTTCGGAAGTTGATAAACTGCTTTATACCGCGAAAAGAAGCGGGAAGAACAGGACTTGCAGTCAGGTACAGGCAAATTGAATAAAAAGGCCGGAAATTAAACTTTTTCTTGTTATAAATTTATGAAAATTTTCCTTGACCCAAACGGTCATTTTTAGTATTTTTTATATAGGATAAGTCTCAAAAAATATATATAATAGTTGTATCAGGAAGCTAAGATGTCAAAAGAAGGTGTTCAGTCAGATAAGGCTGATGAATTAAGCCCTGAAGCAGCCCCGGAAGCTCAGATTGACGGTAAATCTGTCCCGGAGCAGGATCAGGATGACAAAAAAAACAAAAACCCGGCGGAAAACCAAGCGGCAGCGGACGGCAGTGCCGGAACCCCGCAAACCCCGGAAGAAAAAATCGCGGAACTGGAAGCCAAACTAGCCGAAACCCACGATCATCTGCTGCGTAAAGCCGCGGAATTCGAGAATTTCCGCAAAAGGATGAATCAAGAGAAGCAAAACGCGATTGAATACGCCAATCAAAACCTGCTTCTGGATATAATCCCTATAATTGACGACTTTGAACGCGCAATTCAAGCGGGAGAAACCGGTCTGCAAACCAATAACACGGATTACACTGGTTTTCTGGACGGTATAAAAATGATAGAAAAACGGCTTGCAAGCCAGCTTGAGAGTAAATGGGGTTTAAAACGCTTCATCTCCGCCGGAGAAGTTTTCGATCCAAACCTGCACGAAGCCCTCATGATGGAAAAATCCCCCAATGTAAGCGAAGCCGTTGTTCAGGAAGAACTGATGAAGGGGTATATGTTAAAAGACAGGGTAATAAGAGCGGCGAAGGTAAAAGTTATAATGCCTGAGGCAAATAGTTAATTATATAAAAGGAAGGAAGAAAATGGGAAAAATTATCGGTATCGACTTGGGAACAACAAATTCATGCGTGTCCGTTCTTGACGGCGGCGAACCCATAGTCATTCAAAGTTCCGAGGGTGGAAGAACTACCCCCTCTATTGTCGGTTTTACAAGCAAAGGCGAACGTGTCGTCGGCGCTCCCGCGAAAAATCAAATGATCACAAACCCGGAAAACACCGTTTACTCGATTAAACGTTTTATGGGACGCCGGTTTTCGGAAGTCACAAACGAAATGAAAATGGTTCCATATCGCGTAACGGAGCAGGGCAATGATGTGCGTGTGGAGATTGACGGTAAAAAATATTCGCCGCAGGAGATTTCCGCTTTTGTGCTTCAAAAAATGAAAAAAACCGCTGAGGACTATCTCGGCGAAACCGTTACAGAGGCTGTCATCACTGTTCCGGCATATTTCAACGACGCGCAGCGCCAGGCGACAAAAGATGCCGGAAAAATCGCGGGATTGGAAGTAAAACGAATTATCAACGAGCCGACCGCCGCGTCTTTGGCGTTTGGTTTTAATAAAGATTCAAAAAAAGATAAAATTATCGCGGTCTACGATCTCGGAGGCGGCACATTCGACGTTTCCATTCTGGAACTCGGCGACGGCGTTTTTGAAGTTAAATCAACTAACGGCGATACACATCTCGGCGGCGATGATTTAGATCACCGCGTAATGGAATGGATCATCGCGGAATTTAAAAAAGATTCAGGCATCGATCTTGGAAAGGATCGCATGGCTCTTCAACGCCTCCGCGAAGCCGCGGAAAAAGCAAAAATTGAATTATCCGCAATGCAGACAACAGAAATAAATCTGCCTTTTATTACGGCTGATCAAAGCGGCCCAAAACATCTTCAAAAAACATTGACACGCGCTAAGTTCGAACAGTTAGTCGAAGATCTTCTGGAAAAATCAAAAGAACCGTGCAGAAAAGCATTATCAGATGCCGGATATACAGCCGATCAAATTGACGAAGTAATCCTTGTAGGCGGTTCCACGCGAATCCCCGCGGTTCAACAGATTGTAAAAGACCTGTTTAAGAAAGAACCCAATAAAGGCGTAAATCCGGATGAAGCCGTCGCGGTAGGCGCGGCAATTCAGGGCGGTATTCTCGGCGGCGATGTAAAAGACGTTCTTCTGCTTGACGTTACTCCGCTGTCGCTTGGTATTGAAACTCTCGGCGGCGTTATGACAAAACTTATTACGCGTAACACAACCATCCCCACAAGAAAGAGCCAGGTTTTTTCAACCGCCGCAGACGGCCAAACCGCTGTTTCCATTCAAGTTTTACAGGGAGAACGCGAAATGTCCAGCCAGAACCGCGTCCTCGGGCGTTTTGACCTTGTCGGCATTCCTCCCGCTCCGCGCGGTGTCCCGCAGATCGAAGTTACTTTTGATATTGACGCAAACGGCATAGTTCATGTAAGCGCGAAAGATCTCGGCACAGGTAAAGAGCAAAAAATCCGCATCGAAAGTTCCGGCGGCCTCAGCGATTCAGACATCGACCGCATGGTGAAAGAAGCGGAGCTTCACGCCGAAGAAGACAAGAAAGAACGCGAAAAAGCCGAAGTACGCAACGAAGCGGATTCGATGATCTACAGCACAGAAAAAAATATCAATGACTTAGGCGGCAAAGTAAGCGCAGAAGATAAAGCGAAAACTGATGAAGCAATCGCGCAATTACGCAAAGCGCTTGAAAGTAATGATATTCAATCAATCAAAGAAAAAACCGAAGCGTTGAAACAGGTATCGTATAAAATCGCAGAGGAGCTTTATAAACAACAAGGTGCGGCGGGACAGGGTCCTGACATGGGCGGCGGCTTCAATCCGGGCGGACAAGGATTTGATCCAAACGCGGGCGGAGGCGGCAACAATACAAGAGGCGCCGAAGATGCGGATTACGAAGTAGTGGACGACGACAAGAAATAAAATGGCCAAACGGGATTACTACGAAGTCCTTGGCGTTGAAAAAAACGCCTCTAAAGACGACATAAAAAAGGCATATAGAAAACTCGCTCTTCAATATCACCCTGATAAAAATCCGGGAAACAAACAGGCGGAAGAAAAATTCAAGGAAGCGACAGAAGCATACGATGTTCTTGCCGATGACCAAAAAAAATCCGCTTATGATCAATTCGGTCATGCCGGGGTTGAGGGCATGGGGCAGGGTCATGACTGGGGAAATTTCCGCGGTTTTGAAGATATATTCGGCGAAGGCGGGTTCAGCAGCATTTTTGAAAACTTCTTTGGGGGCAGTTTTCGCAGAAGCGGCGCAGGCGGTGTACGTCAAGGCGCGAATCTTCGATATGACATAGAAATACCCTTTAAAGACGCGGTTTTCGGCACAAAGGAAGAAATACAATATTCACATAACGAATCCTGTAACACTTGCAGAGGAGCCGGCACAACAGACGGATCAGGAAAGAAAACCTGCCCCATCTGCCGGGGTTCCGGGCAGATCCGGCACAGCCAGGGTTTTTTCTCGGTCGCCACAACCTGCCACAACTGTCACGGCGAAGGATCAATAATAGACAAGCCGTGCGGCGACTGCGGCGGTTCAGGTACGCAGAAAAAACGTCAAAAAATAGCTATAACAATTCCGGCAGGCATAGAAAACGGTAAACGCATAGTAATTCAAAAACAGGGTGATGCCGGTCCAAACGGCGGACCGCCCGGCGATTTATATGTATTTATAAGAGTAAAGCCGCATGAATATTTTGAAAGGCAGGGATATGATCTCTACTGCGCCGTTCCGATTTCTGTAAGCCAGGCTGCTCTCGGCGCTGATATCCGCGTTACATCACTGGACAATAAAATAATCAAGGTTAAAGTACCTGCCGGAATTCAAAACGGAAAAATGCTCCGTATCCGCGATGAGGGAGTCCCTATGGGCGGCCAGCGCGGTTACCTATACATCAAGTTAATAATAATGATCCCGGACAAGCTTTCCCGCCGCGGGAGAGAACTGCTGGAAGAACTTGCAAAAGTTGAAGGTCAAAACGACAGCCCAAAACCAATCGCGCTTTCTCAGCTTGGCGAGGCTTGACAGATTCATGTTATTTTTTTGATTTTGCGCCTTTCTTTTTTACAACTGTCTTTTTTGCATCGGTTTTTTTTGCCGCCTTTGCGTTTTTAACATCCGGTCTTGCTTTAGCTTTTTTCGGCTCTGTCTTTTTCACAGTTGCTTTTGTTTTTACAACAGTCTTCTTTCCTTCAATTTTTTTAACATCAGGCTTCTTAACTTCAACTTTTTTGGCAGTTACAGTTTTTTTAGACGTTGTTTTCTTTGCGTCAGATTTTACGCTGCTTGTAACCTTTCTAGGTTCAGCCTTCTTGACTGCGGCGGTTTTTTTAGTATCAGACTTTGCTTTCACAACAGCTTTACCTGTCCCGGTTTTACCCGCAGTAACAGTTTTTACTTTTGTCCCAGCGCTTTTCGTATCAGGCTTTGGTACACTTTTCTTTGGAAGCCGATCTGTATTGCGGACAGCGCCTCTGACAGTATTACGAGAGGTGAGGATATCAATTAAATTATCAAACCGGTAATCTGCTTTATTCTCCGCTTTAGTAAGCGCGTCATAGATTTCTGAGATCAGATTAATCCTTTCTTCTATCTCCATTTTTACGGAAACTTCCGTCATGAAGAACACAGATGCCCAGAATACGGCAGCCTCAAAACCTTCTTTATTGAACCATGTAACATCGTTAAAGAGATTTATTCCTAAAATACGCCGGAAATCCTCATCAAGATAATTTTCCTCGATTATAAACGCGGCAATAACAGCCGGAGTCAATTTTGATCCGTTTTTCCAGTTATGCGCTATATTTACTCTGGCTAAAGCGGCTTTCGCAATATCTGTAATACGCCATGCTTCCGTTTCCGATGCTCCGAATAATTTATAAATCTCTTTCAAAATACGGCCGAGATCCCAGTGATTAAACGCAAGATCCGCTGCATGGCTGCCGGACGCTTCTTTACCGATTATCGGGCGTAAAAGAGAAAGTACGCCAAAACTTAAAATTACAGAGTAAAGCAGCTGCCCTTTTGCGGTACATTCCGCGGGGAAGGCGCGATCCGCGACAGAAGCGGACTTTTTCCCGGCGGACGCGGCTGGTTTCGGAAGATGGAACATATCTTTGCAATAATGTAAATTACCGATAAAAGCGTTAAATTCTTTCATGATAATTTCGCTGTCCACAGGCGTGAATTTACAGCTAACACCTTTATTGTCTTTCGCCATCCACGCGTCGTAACCTCCGGCGCCTTTTATAAATTGAGCCGCTGTATTGATAAACTCAGCGGCTGGTTTTTGCAATGAATCGGTAATTGATTTTTCGTCATGTGATTCTATAAGGCTGATAATAATTTCCGGTTTTAAAAGTTCGGTAAAACGATAATATAATTCACCCAAGAAAATATCTTTAATTGCAGCTAACGGATCAAGAACCCCACTGCCCTCAAGGTCGTGATTCAGCCTTGCCCAGTAACCTTTAGCGTCATCCTCAACTTCGAATATATCAAGATATACTTGTGTCTCATATCCTTTTAAGCCGACAAAAAATCCGTTTTCGCTGATTGCCTTTGATGAACGGACAAACCATAAATTGGATTTTTGTTCGCGTAACAGTGTAAAGTATTTGCTTTCGCCGTGAATAGCGAGCGCTTCGCTGACGTTGTCCCTGCACGAGCCTTCGCCGCCGGGCAGCGGAATCGCGGGATCGCTTATTTTTATCCAGCCGGATGTTTCGTAGTAGGAATTATTATAGAAAATAAGCGCCCTCTCATCGCGCCCGTTTACCCATGCGCGGTTGGAATAAGCAAATACATTTTCGTTTACAGAGCCGTTACAATAAAGATCGTAAAGCCTGAAATTCGCGCTGCCGGAAAAAAGGGATCGGCGTTTCATTAATGGGAATATCTCGTGTTCATGGCGACCTACAAAATAGCCGTCGGGCTTTTCATCATAATACGCGCGGCGATACTCCATTCCGTATTTTTCCTCAAAGCCTTCGATTTGTCCGTGCCCGAACATCGGAAGCCCCGGCATCGTGACAAGAAGAGTACATATGCCGAAATATTTATCTCCCTTGCCGAATTGCGCTACAGCGGTTTCTTCATCGGGATTATTCATAAAGTTGACAAATCGTTTCAGGATTTCCGGATCAAACTCCATCGTGTTTTTAATGGTCGCGCGGTATTTATCGTTCTCTTCGTTTTTAAGCATATTCATAAACGCCGAGTTGTATACGCGGTGCATTCCCAGCGTACGTACAAAATAGCCTTCCATCATCCAGAAAGCCTCGGCGAGAAGCAGCGTATTAGGCGCTTCAACCGCACAGCGGTCAACAACCTCGCGCCAGAACTCATTGGGAATACGGCGGTTAAACTCATCTGTGGAAATTGTATGTTCAGCGCGGCTTGCGATTGCGCCGCCTGTACCCGGCACAGGAAACCAAAGCCGTTGAATATGCCTTTTTGCGAGCGTCATCGCGGCATCGAAACGCACGATGGAGAATTGCTGGCATACACCGATAATTGTGCGTATAACAGCCTCACGCGCTTCGGGGTTAAGAAAATCGATCTGAGCGGTATCATTCCACGGCATTGATGTGCCGTCGTTGCCGTGATAAATATACCGCGTCTCTCCCGAGCTGTTATCGATCCTTTTAAAAACAACAGCGGCATCGTTACGCGAAAAGTAATGCTCCTCGATTTGAACGGTAATATCGTCACGTCCCGAAAGATTGCCGCAATTGTAGTTATAAGTCGGGAACGGAGGGTACGAAAGCTGTAAAAAACGACCGGGATGTTCGATCATCCAGCGGCTGTCGATGCCAGTGTGGTTGGGAACCATGTCCGAACCAAGCCGGATTCCGCGGCGCATACAACGTTCACGCAAGTTGGTAAGAGCGCCCCACCCACCGAGTTCAACGGCAATATCATAATCGTACAGACTGTAGGCGGATGCCGCCGCTTCCGGGTTGCCTGTCCATTGTTTTATTGTCTTGCTTGCCTGGCTTCGTTCCCATATACCGATAAGCCAAAGCCCCGTAAAACCGCGGCGGGCAAGCTCGTCAAGCTCTTCATCGGGGATTTGATCCAGGCGATTAATTTCTCTGCCGAATTTTTGTGAAAGTTGAAACAGCCAGACAAGCGTACTTTTCGCAATTAACACCGTTCTAGGCATCCAGTCTTGATCGGGGCTGAAACGCTCGTACTCATCAAGACCTGCGAATGTCATTACCTCGCTGGGACCGGAGCCAAAGAAAACAGGTTTATTCTCCTCGTTCATGACATCCAAACCCATAAGAAGACGCGCCATAAATTTAGAGATTAAAAGCCCCCAATGCTTTCTCATATACTCAAGCTGATCAAGAAGTGAATCGGGATGAGCTAAAGCCGGTGAACGTAAAAAATCCCACAGATTCATACCGTCAGGTCCAAAAGGCGGCATATCTTTTAAATGAGCTTTCAATTCCTCGATTGCGGCAGGATAAACGGTTTCTTTAGAAAGGTTATTATCATCAAACAGAAATTTAAACTGTTTAAAAGCAGGATTTAAATTCGCAAGCGAAAGAAGTAATGTTTCTTCGATGGACAGCGCACGGCAGCTTTCGCCGTGTTCCTGACTGTTTAAATAATCCTTTACATTTTTCTCGCCCTTATACACCGCTTTCGGCGGAAATTGGTTTGAAAATGTATGTAAAAGACCGTTAGTTTTATCTTCGCCCAGATTATTACCAAGCCTATCAAGCGCGGTATCAAAAACATCGGCTTGAACCTGCTCTCTGTAAAGAGCAACAACAAAATGGAGAATCTCGTCGATTAACCCCATTGCGTATAGATTACCCGCTTTTATAAAACGTTCGGGATGTGCCGGATCCTGATTATAATTAAATTTCGCGGTCAACTCTCTGCACTGTCTAAGATCCGCAAGAACAACATTTCCTGTCAGTGAAAAAAGGCTGTCATTTAAACTGTACTCCTTGCGGACATGGCGGTTTACGTGAAATTCCATACAGGCTTTCCTGTTATGTGCAAACCCCGCCTGTCCCGGTTTTTCCAGTTTATCAAGTTGAATAAGAAATTTATTCATGAACGCTCCTTTGCAGCTAATTAATTATACTATGGAATTACTAAAGGTGACAGTCACTTTATCTTTTATTACAGGCTGTCACTTTTTGGATTTTTCATTATTATATTAAGAAGGATGATGAATAGAATTTGAGAGCTATTTTACTCACATTGTTAGCGGCGTAGATTTTATCAAAGGATTATCAATGAATAACGATTTATTACGTCAATCAATCCATACATACTCTGAAGCCGCTTTTTCCCGTTCAGGCGGCCCAGGCGGTCAGAATGTTAATAAAGTAAATACGAAAGTAACATTGAGATTACGCTTGAGCAACCTGAACGGACTTTCAGAAACAGAGCTGGAACATATGAAACAGCAACTTGCAAACCGAATAACCGGAGACGGCGAGCTAATCATTACCTCTGACGAAGAACGTTCACAACGGGTAAATCTTGAAAGAGCATACTTCCGCATGGAAATGTTAATCGTTTCCGCGTCGAGAATCCCCAAAAGCCGTAAACCTACTAAACCGAGTAAAGCAGCAAAAGAAAGACGCCTCCATACAAAAAAGCTGCAAGGACAGAAAAAAGCCGGTAGAGCGGGAGATAAAAATGTTTCACGTGAAACATTTTAAAAGCCTATTCTCTTTTCTTCCTTTGGCTTTTCTATCAGGTTATTCAATACCTCTGCTATTTTGTTTATAGACTCATCATACTCTATGAACTTATAATCACAGTTATCGATATGAAGCATAAGCAATTTTCGTAAATTATTATCATGTTCATCTGTTCCCATTTCAGAACAGATAATATGCCTTAATCTTACAAAAGCCCTCATAATAGTGATATTCACCTCAATAGCTCGTTTTGAATGAATTACACTAGACAGCATCGCAACACCTTGTTCTGTAAAAACATAGGGTGTATACCGTCTACCGCCATAACTTGAACTTGAGGTCACAAAATGTGACCTCAAGTCTGACCATTCATTTTCAGTCAATCGAAACATAAAATCCAGTGGAAATCTTTCCACATTTCTTTTAACTGCTTGATTGAGTGCTTTAACCTCAATTTCATATAATCTTGCTAGATCACTATCAAGCATTACTTTACACCCGCGAATTTCGTGAATTAAATCTTGAATAGGAACAGTATTTTGCTCATTCATCATTCCGCCTCCAATAATGGGTTTTTGACCCAAGAATAAATGATGTAAAAAAAATTCATCATTTATCACTTTATAAGTGACAAATATATATCCCCGCGGAAATGTTGTCTTGCTTGCGATATAAATAAAAAATTTGTATGAATAAGCTCTTAATACAAAATACTGTGTAATTAAATATTTAAAGCCTATTCCGTGCTTTCTGCCGGTGCGCCTCGTTCAAAAATAAGGCGTATCTCTTGACCATCTGTCCTTGAGAGCAATTCAAGATGGTCATCGGTAAGCCTCCATTCATATGCGTGTTGAAGGTACATATAAAATTGATGCTCGCTTAGGTTATCAGGCTCAAGAAATGATGCCATCAGGGTTGAACGCATGGGTAATATGCTAATTGATTGATTATCGCCAAAGGTGTACGGGGCAGAGAAGCGGTTTGGCGCGCCGATTCCCGAAATTAATTGCTCGTTGAAATTCATTGTAAAATAATCCTGCATTGCCGGCATTTCACTGCGCCTGTATTGAGTATCTGTTTCATTCATAAATACCGTTGTAAGGATCCATTTACTTCGTGTAATATCTGAAAAACTTTGCCCTGTCTGACTGGCGGTTGTTCTGCCTGTATCGAGGTTTACATTACCTTCGTTATTAACGTTAGTGCCGGCGCAGCCCGAAATTAAAAAGGCTGCCGTGAATAATAAAAAACTTCTTACCATGATTTACTCCTTAAAATATCAAAATTTTAAAATAATCCCCAACTGTTTAGGAGGAGCATTATTACATCAAATTTCAAACCAACATAGAATTTGGCATTATTTTCGATGAAGCGGAATCCTGTTTCGACAGAAAAAATGTTGTATTTTACGTCTGTGCCGCCGCGAATTCCACTTTGTAAACCTGCTCCTAAAATATATCTATCCAAATAAAAATTATTACCGTCCATAAATAAATAATTAACAGTTACATATGGAGCCAGGAAAAAATTACTATTTAACCTAAAAAAATTTACTACATTCCAATACGCTGTAATATTTAGAAAACTAAAATAAGTTTCGCTGTAGGAAATTATATTATCATAATCGGGGTCTATGTTCTCTCCACTCCAGTTAAAGAATTTAAATGGGCTCAACTCCACGCCAAATCCTGATGCGTTATGTTCAATGCCGAATTTAATCAATTCAAAATTAAACTCAAATATATATAAGCCTTCAAACGGCATATACATTCCGACTCCGGAATTTGTAAAGTTCATAATGAAGCTAAAATTAGCCTCATTTTCATCAGATTCCTGCGCGAAAACCGGTAATGTAATGATAAGGAATATAATAAATAACAGAATAAAAATCTTTTTCATCTATGTTCCCCTATAATAAATATAACATATTTCCGGGAAATAACTGACGATTTTAAAGGTATTTATTCATCCTCAAAAGGAAGACCCGCCTGACTTTTTCCTTCCGCGGATTCTTCGGTTCCGGGTAATGAATCTACTTCTGATTTATCCTCCGCCGTGTCTGCGGAAACATCAGTATCTGATTCCTTTACAATTCTGTCTAAACCGATAACAAAATCCGGCTTATCAATACTGAGAAGGCGTACGCCTTGTGCGGAACGTCCCATTACACGGATTTCTTTAACCTTTAGTTTGATTGATTTTCCCTGGCTTGTGATACACATTATATCTTCGTTGTCCAGAACACTGACACAGCCGACTATTTCGCCGGTCTTTTCCGTTACTGTATAAATTTTCTGTCCGCCGGTACCGCGTCCATGCGATGTAAACTCGCTGAAATCCACTCGTTTGCCATATCCATATTCAGAGAGAATCAGCATTTTTTCGATTTTTGACGCAGGCCGTTTTTGTTCTGCGGATGTTTCCATATCAACGCGCAGCATACCGGTTAGCTCATCGCTTTTTGACAGTTTCATTCCGGTAATGCCGCGGGATGAACGCCCCATCGCGCGTACTTGATCTTCGTTGGTGCGAAGCGCTTGCCCCCTGCGCGATATTAGAACAACTTCATCGCTGCCTTTTGTTAAAAGCGCACTTACAAGTTTGTCTCCTTCGTCCAGATTGATAGCTACAATACCCCTTGTTTTGGCGTTTACAAATTCGCTTGTTTTTACCTTTTTTACAACAGCTCGCGCGGTTCCCATAAACAAGTATTCGTTGTCGCTAAAATCTTTGAGCGAAACAATCGCGGTAATATCTTCGTTGGGCGAAACTGTAAGCAAGCTCTTAATGTGCGATCCTTTACTGGTGCGGCTTCCTTCAGGCAGCTCGTGAACTTTCATCCAGTACGCTTTACCCGCGCTTGTGATAAACATGATGTATTCATGGGTGGAAGCCACAAATATCTGTTCCACAAAATCTTCTTCGGATAGCTTTGCGCTCTGCATTCCTTTGCCGCCTCTTCCTTGATTTTTGTAAGCGGAGACAGGAACACGTTTTACATAACCAAGATTGGAGATGAGGATCATCATCTCTTCTTTTTTGATTAGGTCTTCGATATTGATATTTTCAACTTCGCCGGCGACAATCTCGGTGCGGCGGGCATCGCCGTATTTTTCGGCGATTTCTCTTGTCTCGTCCTTGATCACGCCGCGCAGTTTTTTCTCGTCAGCTAACAGCGATTTATAATAAGCGATGCGCGTTTTTAATTCTGCAAGTTCTTGCTGCAATTTTTCAACTTCAAGGCTGGTAAGACGGCCAAGGCGCATTTCAACAATTGCTTCGGATTGCGCTTCGGTGAGCAGGAAACGTTCTTGCAATTTTAAGCGGGCTGTCGCTACATCGCGGCTGGCTTTTATCACGGCGATTACTTCGTCAATGTTAGCAAGCGCGATTAATAATCCTTCCAGAATGTGAGCGCGTTCTTCGGCTTTACGTAACTCGAAGCGGGTACGCCGGGTAACCACATCAACGCGGTGTTCGACAAAGTAGTGTATCAATTCTCTCAATGTGAGTAATTGCGGCTTACCCGCTACAAGCGCGAGATTTATGATTCCAAATGTCGTTTGAAGCTGTGTGTTCGAGAACAATTGATTTAATATGACTTTTACAATTGTTCCTTTTTTTAATTCGATTACAATGCGGATGCCGTCACGGTCTGATTCGTCATTTGCGTTCGCGATACCGTCAATAACCTTGTCGCGCATTAACTGTCCGATTTTTTCGAGTAAAAGCGCCTTGTTCACATTGTACGGAATTTCGGTAAAAACGATTTTTTCTTTGCCCTGTTTGTTGGTCTCGATATTAAACTTACCGCGGACTAGGAGTTTGCCGCGCCCCGTCCTGTAGGCATCTTTAATACCGCGTTTGCCGAAAATCACTCCGCCGGTTGGGAAGTCGGGGCCTTGCACATATTTCATTAAATCGTCATTTCCCGCGTCAGGGCTGTCAATCAAGGCGCAGATTGCGTCGCAGATCTCGGTAAGGTTGTGAGGCGCCATGTTTGTCGCCATACCAACTGCTATTCCGCTTGCGCCGTTAATTAAAAGGTTAGGGATAGCCGACGGCATGACCGTGGGTTCTAAAAGAGACTCGTCGTAGTTAGGCGCGAAATCCACTGTCTCCTTGTGAAGATCCTGAAGCGACTCATCGCCGATTTTGGAAATTTTAGCCTCGGTGTAGCGCATGGCTGCCGGGGGATCATCGTCAATGGAGCCGAAATTACCCTGCCCTTTTACAAGCGGGTAACGCAGGGAAAAATCCTGCGCCATACGCACAAGAGCATCGTAAAGAGACATGTCGCCGTGAGGATGGTATTTACCCATCGCGTCACCGACAATAAGCGCACTCTTTTTAGTGGCGCTGCCGGGGCGCAGACCGAGATTATCCATTGAGTAAAGCAGCCGCCTGTGAACCGGTTTAAGCCCGTCCCGCACATCAGGAAGAGCGCGGCTTACAATGACCGACATCGCGTAATTAAGGTAATCGGTTTTTACTTCGTCTTCTATCGCTATAGGGATTATTTTACCTAACGGAAGTTCCGATGGCGGTAATCCGTCTGAATCAATTTTTGCCATATAATATTTTATCATTTTAGAAAATTAATAAAAAGTAGTGCAGAGCCGCGTTATTTTATTAGAGAAAAATTTCATTGTTTGCCGGAAAAAAAGGGGATATACTACATCTATTGATGATATTTTTAAGCGTTAAAGAAAATTTTTGCGGTACAGAGGTAGTGAAATGGGTGTAGGTAATCAAATTAAAAATTTTGGAAATAAACTTGTACTGCCTTTGTTTTTTGTTTCCGCGCTTATGACATTATTTATCGCGCTTTATGTTAACGCGCAGATGGAAAATTATGAGGCTATGGTTGTGGAGATGACCGAGAATCATATGATTTCCGCAGTACAGGCTCTTGTAAATTTAACAAACGCGGATGAACTGGATTTAATTCACACACGCGATGATATGAACCGCCCGGAGTATCTGAAGTTAAGAGAGAAATTAATAAAATTCAGCGAAGATAATAATGTGCTTTTCGCCTACTATTACAGAAGCATCGGTAACAATCAATTTGAATATATTATTGATAACGATCTTGATCAGGAAACGCGCGTAAAACCCGGTGATATCGAATCTTTCCACGATGCCGCGGAGTATGACGCTCTCGCCGGAATTATCGGCGTTACGGATCTTGGTTCTTATTCGCCGGATTGGGAAGGGCTGTTATCGGCATATGCTCCTGTGTTTGACGGAAACGGAAATGTATATTGCATCGCCGGTGTTGATATAAGCGATGATTTTATTTTAATGCAGAGAAGCAATGCGCGTAACATGACAATTTTTCAGCTTATAGTTATTCCAATTTCGATAATTTTCGCTTTGTTAAATATGCTGCTGTACCGCAGAAAAGCGATACAGATTGAAGAAGCGCATAGACAGCTTCAATACTTTAATAACAATCTGCGCCGCGCTTTTTCAACATATCTTTCTGAGGATGTGGTTGAAGAAATTGTAAGCGATCCTACACGCCTTCAGCTTGGCGGAATAAACAGGAACATGACTGCGTTGTTCACCGACATAAAGGGATTTACGCGCATAGCGGAAGTACTTAATCCGGGGCAGCTTGTCGATCTTCTAAATTATTACCTTTCCACAATGAGCGATATTATTCTTGATCAAAAGGGAACTATTGATAAATACCAGGGTGACGCGATAATTTCATTTTTCGGCGCACCTTTGGAACTTGAAGATCATGCTTTAAGAGCGTGTATTACCGCGATAACGATGAAAAGGCTGGAGAAGAAATTAAACAAATATGTTCTGGAAAATAAATTAAGTCCGACGCCGCTTTTTACAAGAATCGGTATAAACTCCGGCGAAATGATAGTTGGAAATATGGGAACGCAGAAGAAGATGAACTATACAATCATCAGTAACGCGGTGAATCTGGCATCGCGGATAGAGGGAGTAAATAAACAATACGGAACAGGGGTTTTAGCGACGGAAAATACAATTAAGGACACTCAGGGTAAGCTGCTTGTAAGAAAACTGGACCGCATCAGAGTTGTAGGGATAAATGAGCCTGTCCGCATTTATGAAATTATTGATATAAAGGCTGATGCTTCCCGCGCCAGACGCGACCGTATTGATATTTTCACGGAAGCATACGGACTTTTTGAATCCAGAAAATGGATGGACGCGGAGTTAATTTTTAATAAGTTATTAGAACAGTTCCCTGACGATAAACCGTCTCTTCTTTATCAGGTACGATGCAGAAAATTCCAAAAAACGCCGCCTGATCCGAACTGGGACGGCGTGTTTAACCTTTCTGAAAAATAGAATCGAGCTTTACTTAATAAAGCGTAAAATTCAATTACAAAGCTTTCCCATTACAAAGCCCCATTCTTCATCTTTTAATGACGAGAAGCCCAGTTTACGATAGAAGGCGACCGCACCTGTGTTATTGCCGCTAACTCCCAAGTGCAATCCTGGCACTCCTTGTTTTTTTAACTCAGCGAAAAGCGTGTCTATAAGAGCGCGTCCCATTCCCTTTCCCTGAAGGCTTGGGAGCAGATCGATATGCAGATGGGCAGGGTAATCGGTAAGCCAGTCTTCCGCATCCGCCGGGTGATGCTGTTCGTGAATACGTTTAATGATCCGATCTTCCTTTTCGGAGCGTATTTTTTCTGAAGGAAACGGCTGCGGGAACATTTTTCTCAAGGGGGGAAGCCATTGTTCCTCCATCCATTTGTTAAAAATATCGGTAGCGGGAACCGCGATAATATACCCCTGCGGGTGGTATTCGTATTCGGCAATAAAGCAAATACCATCCTTGAAAAATAAATACGGCGCGGCGTAATATTGACCGATTAAATACGGATCAAAAAAAAGATCGGTGGCGTCATTGCCGTTATCTCCCGTCTTTAAACATATTTCATACAAATATGGAATGTCGGAATTGACCGCTTTTCTTATTGTTACATTGCTCATTTTTTCTCCTATATGCCGCGTGAGGCGATTGCTTGTTCAAGCTGTATTAGTTTTTCTTTAAATTCTTCGTCCTTTATTAGGTCATATCCCGCAACCGCGTTTTTCACGGATGCTTTTGCCTGTACCGGTTCAACTGCTTCCGATTCTGTAATTATCTCCTGCTTTGTTTTACTATGTAAATTATCGCTTTGACCGAGCATCAGCGCAATACCGGAAATGTTCATCTGCGGAAAACGGTATTGAAAATCGTGTAACAGCTTGCTTTGTTTCGTTTGAAGGAGCTGTTTCCAGCCCGGATGATCCATCTCGATTTGAACAATTCCTCTGTCAAGATTTTTAATCCTTGAATGTTCCGATGCCGCGGCGATTCCATTCTTGGCGGTAATGTCAGCCCACGAGCTAAAAAAATCTGAGTAACCCTGCGCTGTTTTCATAAAGCGTTCATCGAATAAAGCGGAAAGAATGTCTCCGGCTGTTTTCATATTATGTAATATAACAGATTTCCACACGGAGGCACAGAGGATTAAAGAGAGCAAATGATTTGTATTATTGTAATAATGCTGTGTTCAATAATTAATCAACATCGGGGGCAAATGTTCCGTTAATCCGGCCGTTGGAGACAACGCCGTTTAGATATTCCATGTCTCCCCTCGCGGTTACCCAGTTGGGATATTGAATTTGATATCCTGCCATTACTCCGCTTAACAGATTTATCGCATTAGCGTTTTCCGCTGCTATTTCGTCTATTGTAAAAATGTTTCTGCTTGAAACCGCCACTTTAAAGCCGTGGTAGAAAAAACTTTGCTGCAGTTCACCGCTGAAATTGAAATTGCTCAGCGAGGTATCTCTTGATACAGGTCCTGATAATTTCCAGAGTTTTAATGTCGCACTTCCGCCGGAAATAAGACCTGCGGCAATTATTCCTCCCTTTCCGGTAATGTCCTGAGCGGCAAACAGATGATCTACCTGTTGATTTCCAATGTCATGCACAAGGGTTCCTGTGGCAAATACCCATTTGCCGTCATGTTCCTCGAGACCGTTGATTGTAAGGTTTCCGCCGGTTTCTTCAACGGTAATATTAATGCCTCCTGAACAGGCTGCCGTTGAAAACGCGATTAATGCCGCTAACGCAATAACCCCAAAAAACTTTAATGTGCTTTTCATGGGAAACTCCTTTTATCTTTATACAATGTTTTTATATACTTGTCAATGCGCCGTTTTCCACGCTGTAAACAAGCGTATCTGCCTTTTGATAATTCCGATAGGGTTCTTCCGGGAGAAATGTGTAAAAGGCCTGGCTGTAACCTGGAAGCACAGAGATAAATTTACGCCGTTTTTCGCCGTCCATTTCAAGTAAAACATCATCAAGAAGGAGGATAGGGTTCTGTCCTGTCATTTGTGAAAAACGGCAAGCCTGAGCGGTTCTTAAAAGCAGCGCCAGTAGGCGTTTTTGCCCGGTGGAGGCTTTTACCGTAAAATCACTGTTGTTATGCGCAAATACATAACGATCGCGGTGCGGCCCTGATAATGAAATACCTGCGGCAAATTCCGCCGCTCGCCGTTTTTGCAAGTGCGATAGAATGTCACCGCCGATTTGCCACGATTGAATGTACTGTACTGTGATGCCGGATATACCTGATACTTCCTCGTAAAGCCGCCCGAATACAGCGGAAAACTCCTTTGCGGCGGTTTCTCTTTTTTTCATCAGATTGAGGCCGTACACGGCGATTTGCGGATCAATCGCATCAAGGATTGATTCCGGGTTTTCGGCATTACCGCGCGAATGTTCGTGCGAAATATTCCGCAGTACTGCGTTGCGTGATTTCAAAACACGGCGGTATCTGCGAAGATCCTCAAGATAGACAGGATCATAAAGGCTTAATGTTTGATCAAAAAACCAGCGGCGTCTTTCCGGGCTTCCGTTTACAAATTCCATATCCTCGTGGCAAAAAACAATGCTTGGCGCGATTGAAAGAAGCTCCGCGCGATCTTCAGCGGATTTTCCGTTAATAAAAATTGATTTTTTACCTTTTTCAAATTTTACAAGTATTTTGTCATTAACGGATTGAGATAATTTAACCTCCGCGGAAAATTCTTTTTCGTTTTTTCCGCGGGAAGCGTCTTTGTAAGACATGTCTTCAGACGAGTATGCAGATAAATCTTTAGGCAAGTCTTCACGGAAAGCGTTACGCGCTATTTCGCTGTCCCGTGTCGTGCGGAATGATGAGGCGTAGGCGCAGAAGTAGAGTGCTTCAAGGAAATTTGATTTTCCCTGACCGTTTTTACCTATAAGAAAAACATCTTTAGCGTTTGTAAAAATATCCGTATCGGAAAGATTTCTGAAAGAATTTGTCCGAATCGATTCAAATAACATTAATTATGATTGCATGGGCATCACAATATGGAAAAAATCTTTTTCCGGAACCGGCTCAATTGTAATGGCTTTTATAGCGCTTGTAAAACGAATTTTAATTTCGTTATCTGTCATTATTTTAAAAGGTTCTTCCATGTACCTGTAATTAAGCGCTATTGTAATATCTTCTCCGTCGTATTTACATGGAATCTCGTCATTAACGTTTCCTATTTCGCTTTCTTCAGAATAAATGGACATCTTTCCCGGTGATATTCCAAGATATATACGGTGTGATTTTTTTTCAACCATAAGCGATACGCGTCTAAGAGCGTTTAACATCTCTTCGCGGTTTACGGAAAGAGAAAATTCCTGATTTTCCGGTATTACTTTTTTATAGTTTGGAAACATTCCCTCTATCAATCCTGATGAAAATTGATATGACGCGAAATTTATAAAAATCATTTTATCGCTGATAGATATGCTTACAAGTCCTTCATCGCCGGATCTTTTAAATATAGTAGCAAGAATTTTAGGTTGAATAATAATGCCGGAAAAATCATTAATTTTTTTATCAGCTTGTTTGGAAATAAAAGCAAGACGCCTTCCGTCTGTAGCTACCATATTTATTTTATCTTCACTTTTTTCCATGTAAACGCCGTTCATAAAATAACGCGTTTCATCATCAGAAACGGCAAACACGCTTTGCTGAACCATATCCTTAAAATCTTTTATTGGAAGTTCAAAAAAAGGTTCAGAAGAAACCGGGAACGAAGGAAATTTATCCGAAGCAATACTCTTTAATTTATATTCCGGTTTATTTTTTGTTGTAGGTTTTACAATAGCTATATTATCTTTCTGTGAGAATTCCATTTCATCATAAGGAAAAGTGCTTATAATTCCAAAAAATTTCTCGCTGTAAACTGTAGTAGAGCCGGGTTCGATAACATTTACCGGAACTTCAGTTTGAAAATTAACTTTCATATCTTTTGCTTTAATAATAAGGCTGTTATTAACTGCTTCCAGATAAATATTTGACATTATTAAAATGGCGTTTTTTGAAGATATTATTTCCTGAGCAATTGAAATATCTTTTAAAATTACCTCTTTATTACAAGTAAATTTCATTTTTTGTCTCCTTATTATTAATAAATAAATTTATATATATAATAACAGTAATAATAAGCATCCGTAAATGTGGAAAAGTCACTTAACTCCATATCCTCATTACATTTACGATTTACCCAAAAACTGTATACATATGCAACTTTATCAACACATTCCACAGGATGTGTATTTTACACATCATTTTAACACCATTTTCAATATTTTGCATTGAATTCTTTAACAGAACGTTTAAGACCCTCAATTGTCGATTCCAGAGAGGAATCGGTAAGAAGCATATTTCTAATTTTATTAATTGAGTGCATTACGGTTGTGTGATCCTTTCCTCCAAATTCTTGTCCTATTTCTGTAGTTGAATAATCGGTTATTTCTCTGCCTACAAACATTGCCAACTGGCGCGCAAAAACAATGTTTTGAGTCTTTTTCTTACCTTTTAAATCATTTGGGGTAAGACTGAAATTCTCCGCTACAACCCTTATTATGCCGTCCATTGATAGATTTGTTTGCCTGGATGAATTAAAAGCGCTTTTTAAATTCTGCTGTGCGATTTCTATTGTGATTGGCTTTTTCATAAGCTCTGTGTAGGCTATAAGAGTGCTTAGAGCCGAAATTAAATCACGGACATTTGATGATATGTTCTTACTGACAAGGTCAATTACTTCCGCGGGTATGGACGCATTTATGCTTTCTGCGGTTGCTTTTAAAATAGCGCAGCGTTCTTCATATCTGGGAGGTTTCAGGTCAACTTTTAAGCACAGCTCAAACCGCGATCTTAAACGTTCATCGAGTTTTTTTAATTCTGTAACCGGTCTGTCGCAGGTAAAAACAATCTGTTTTTTTGCGTCATAAAGAGCGGTGAAAGTATGAAATAATTCTTCCTGTACCCTGTCTTTGTTTTGAAAAAACTGAATGTCGTCAATTAAAAGGACATCGGTGTTTCTAAATTTATTTTTAAATAGATTCGTTTTATTGTCCTGAATAGACTGTACATATTCATTTAAAAAATTCTCCGATGTAATATAAATTACATCATTGTCCGAATTATCATAAACATAGTTACCTATTGCCTGCATCAGATGGGTTTTTCCCAGTCCTACGCCGCCGAAAATAAGAAAAGGATTATATGCTTTTCCGGGGTTTCTGCTTATTGCGATTGCCGCGTTTGCCGCGAAAGCGTTATTTTCGGTGATTACATATCTGTCAAAACTGTAGTCATCCCTCATTTGAGGATGCTTATCTTTCTTTTCCTTTACTTTTACTGTTTTTACCGCAGGTGTATTGTCACTAATTAAAGCTGATTGGGGAAGAGATTCTTTCTTCGGCGCTGTTCTTCCTGATATTTCAAAAAATATCGAAATATCCTTGCCCGAGTGTTTATTCAATAATGCTTTAATCGTGTTTAAATAACGAGACGTAATTTTGTCACGGTGAAAAATTGAGGGAACCCCTATAACGATGCTATCTTCACCAGTTTGATCATCAAACTTAGCATGCAGGTATTTCATATCTGAAAACCAGCCGCTGAATTCCTCCTCCCCCAGGTCATTCCGCAGTTGGATTAAAGTTTCCTTCCAGAAACCCTCGTAATCCAATTCAACCATATCCTAAACCTATAAAAAATGATATTTATCAACGCTTTATCCACAAGGATAATATTTTCAATAAAAATATTCAAGCTGTTTTTTGTATGAAATTTTATAACATTACTTAATGCCTGATATGCTAGATATTCGCTAAGTCCATATCCTGTAAGGAATTAACGCTAATTGTACAAACATTAATAAATTATAAAATATTTAATTTTTTCTCCTTTTTTAAAAGAATTTTTTATCCAGAATTTATCCACAGGTTATTAACCTATATCTTTCCGGCGGTTTGCCCGGTAAAGTCAAGAGCTAAATATAACTTATATATTTTTTTTAAGCAATAAGAATTTAAAAATAATTTTTGTGATAGCCACCTACGCTGCTAATAGCGGTCATAGAATCAATATACGCTATATCTAGTGTAGGTGTATTGTGAAACTGCTGCTGCTGCCATATTTAATCACTCCTACCCCTTCTAATTACAAGTTTAATTTTGTATACTGAGTTAAATGAGTAACACCAATAACTATTCTGCGCAGAATATTACAGTATTAAAAGGGCTGGAAGCTGTCAGGATGCGCCCCGGCATGTATATAGGTACTACGGGTATTGACGGGCTTCATCATCTGGTATTTGAAGTAGTAGATAATTCCGTGGACGAAGCCATGCAGGGCTTTTGTACAAATATTCTCGTGGTTCTTGAAGGCAATGATGTGGTACGCGTCGAGGACAACGGCCGCGGTATACCGATAGATATTCACCCGACGGAAAAGGTCAGTGCGCTTGAGCTTGTCATGACAAAGCTCCACGCCGGCGGCAAGTTCGATAAAAAATCGTATAAAGTTTCCGGCGGCTTGCACGGTGTCGGCGTTTCTGTCGTGAACGCCCTTTCTGAATGGTGCGAGGCCTACGTTCATCTTGACGGCAAGATACACACGCAGCGGTACAAGGCCGGTATTTCGCAGGGGCCGGCAAGGGTGATTGACGCGTCCACGCTGCCTTACGCCTACACGCCTGATCGAACGGGAACAGTTATTCGATGGAAAGCCGATACTTCGGTTTTTGAAACAACCACGCACAGTTATGACGCTCTTTCGAACCGTCTGCGGGAACTCGCGTTTTTAAACAAGGGGCTTAAGATCACGATTCGTGATGAGCGGCTGACGACGCCGAAGACTCACGATTTTATGTTTGAAGGCGGCGTAAAAAGTTTTGTCGAGTATCTAAACGAAAATAAAACAGTTTTGTATAAAGAGCCGATTTATCTTGAAGGCACGCGCGATGACGGCGCCGGGGCATCTAAAGAAGCTGGCGGCGAGATTGAAATGGAAATCGCCGTGCAGTACAACGACGGATTTAACGAGATAATGTTCTCGTTTGTTAATGATATTAACACGCGCGAGGGCGGCACGCATCTTGTCGGTTTTAAATCCGCGCTTACGCGTACGTTAAACGAATTCTTGAAAAAATCGAAACACGCAAAAAAACTGGATGAAACTCTTTCCGGAGATGATGTTCGCGAGGGTTTGACCGCGGTTTTGTCGATAAAAGTTCCGAATCCTCAGTTTGAAGGGCAGACCAAAACTAAACTTGGAAATTCCGAAGTAAAAGGCATAATTGAATCTTTTGTAAATGAACAGCTTGAACTTTATTTTGATCAACACCCCGAAGTGATCAACAACATACTGGAAAAATCCGTGTTAGCTGCAAAGGCGCGAATCGCGGCGCGTCAGGCGCGTGACGCGACACGCAGGAAGAACGCGATGGACAGCGCCGGATTGCCCGGTAAACTCGCCGATTGCTCGGAAAAAGACCCGGAAAAATGCGAGTTGTTTATTGTAGAGGGCGATTCCGCGGGAGGCTCCGCTAAAGGCGGCCGTGACAGGCGCACACAGGCGATTCTCCCGCTGTGGGGCAAGATGCTCAATGTCGAGAAACAGCGGATCGAAAAAGTAATCACGAATGAAAAACTGCAGCCGATCATCGCAAGCATCGGCGCCGGTTGTGGCAATGAATTTGATGTCGCGAAGATCCGGTATCATAAAATAATAATTATGGCTGATGCCGATGTAGACGGTTCGCATATACGCACATTGCTTTTAACGTTCTTTTACCGTTATATGACACCGCTTGTTGAAAGAGGGCATATTTTTCTTGCGATGCCGCCTCTTTACAGGGTAAGTTATGACAAGAAAACATTTTACGCTTACGATGACGCTGAGAAAGATCGCATACTTTCTGATTCCGGCAAAGACGCGGAAAAAGTTATCGTGCAGCGTTACAAAGGGTTAGGTGAAATGAATCCCGATCAGTTATGCGACACTACGATGGACCCGAACAAGCGCAACATTATTCAAGTGCACCTTGATGACACAGTGGAAGCCGAACGCATTTTTACCACGCTTATGGGCGAAGTTGTCCAGCCGAGACGCGAGTTTATTGAGGAAAACGCGCTTTTGGTAAGCAATCTAGACGTGTAATGAGCGGTAAAATTTATTTGCCTAAAATATTTTTATTTATTATATTTAAATATATGCGGGGATTGCATGTTTACACACCCCGTTTAGCGCCGGGAGTTTCCCGGATTAATAATATAAAAGGGGGCGTTAAGCCCCTTTTTTTATTTTTGGGGGGGAGGCGAATTCGATATATTTAGCGGCTGGATATAATTTAGGTGAATTCGCCGCAATTAGAAATTTGACAAAATGTAAATAATGTTGCATATTGAAATTGCCACTTGAGGAGGCGGCAGCGGACTTTAGTCCGAAACAGCCTCCTCTGCCACAGCCCGGTTTTTTTAGGATCGGGTTTTTTAATTACTTCAAACTGTCGCTTTTGGAAACGCTTCTAATTGAATAAGTTTTTTCTGACGAGTTTTCCATAAATCCAGTTTTACTTGCATAGCGATCCAGCTCTCTGCACTTGTATTTGTCACTGCGGCTATCCTAAGAGCCATTTGAACTGTACAGGTTGATTTTTCATTTACCAGTTCTGAAAGAGTCTTTCGTGTTATTCCCATCATTCGAGCAGCATCGGTAACTGTTAACCCAAGAGGAATAAGAACATCATGTAAAAAAACATTTCCCGGGTGTGTTGGTTTTCTTGTCTTTTGCATACAGTATTGTAGCAGGTGTAACCTGTGGGGCGTCAAGGGAGAAATTGTCCGCGGATTATGCTGATTACACAGATTAAGAGGAATATTTAAACCATAGAGGACACAGAGAGCACAGAGGATTGCAACTAAAATTGCTTGGAGTTTTGGTACAGGGCTTGGATTAGGGTGTGAATGTTGGTATTTATATACAGGAATTTCAATATTGATTGTTATATATAGTTTTATATGATAATATAATAATTAAGGTGTACACATTTAATTTAGATTAATACATTATAGAAAAAGGAGAACTAAATGAAGTTATGTGCTTTGGAGATTACTAATTTTAAGGGAATAAAAGAAAAGGTTAAAATTTTAATAGATTCCATCGTAATTTTAATTGGACCAAATAATTGTTGTAAATCAACAATTTTGGATGCGTATGAGGCTTATTGTTCAAATGGATCGGCTTTAACGAAGGATTATTTTCATAACGGCTCAACTCTTCCTCCTGTAGAAATTATTGGAATATTTAATGATATTTCTGAAGAAGATATTGAAGCGTTAGGAAAGGAGTGGTTGATTGAAGCAGATGTTGATTTTGGTGATTGTGTAAAATTTAAATATCGATGGGAAGAACCTGATAAAAAGGGAGAGAAATTTAGTTTTAGTAATAAAACAAATGAATGGAAAAAAGGAGGAGCTGGCGGTTGGGATTCAATATTATCTAGTCGTTTACCAAAACCCGTAAGAATTAATCCATTTGACACAACAGATAAATTAGAATTGGTATTAAAAGATTTAATTGCTAAATCTGTTGCAGAATCAATTAAACATGATAAATCAAAGATAGCATTGATTATTGATAAAATTAGAGAGCTAGGTAAAGAAATAGAAAAAACAATAGAAGATGATATAAATGATATTAATAATTCATTAAAAGAAAACATGATAAATAGCTTTCCTGGTCTTGATGTTTATTTTGATACAGATGTGGGTAAATTTGAGCCAGAAAAGACAATTAAAGAAGGAAGTCGTTTTGTTTTTACGACAAATGAAATGCGAGCGCCTCTTCAAAATCAAGGCTCTGGAGTTCAACGAGCTTTTTTATGGTCAGCAATAAAAGCTTATTCAGAAAAAGGATTATTAAAGGATGGAAAAACACCTTTAGACGCTTCTATCTCAAAAATATTATTGATTGATGAGCCAGAGAATAATCTTCATCCATCTGTTATTAAAGCAACTCGTGAAGCACTTTATTCTCTATCTACTATTCCAGGATGGCAAATTATATGTACTACTCATAATCCAATTTTTATTGATCTTAGTAAAGATCATACTACTATAATTAAAGTCTCTAATTATCAGAGTGATATAAAATATTTCCAAACAGATAGCGCCGCTTTTTCTGAAGACGAAAAAGCAAACCTTAAAATGATTAATTTGTGTAATCCAATGGTAAATGAATTCTTTTTCTATAATAAAGCTTTATTAGTTGAAGGCGAGACAGAAGAAACAGCGTTAAAATTATTATTTAATAAGTATAATAAATTTAATAATCTTTGTGTTATTAATTGCAGAGGTAAAGCAAATATACCAACATTTATAAAAATTATTTCTAAATTTAAAGCGAATGGTATTGCATTTCATGATGCCGATGATGAGAAAACAACTTCTGGTAAAAAAAATCCAATGTGGACAATAAACGAAAAAATACTAAAAGAATGCAATGAATCAAAAGGATGTATTTATCCTATAGTGCATATTAAAGATTTTGAAAATTATTATTTAGGAGAGACGATTACTAAAGATAAACCTTATAATATTTATCAACATATTATGTCCGATAATTTTGATAAAGATGAAAAATATGAAAAACTTAGAAATTTGGTTGACTTGATTGAAGCAGGGACACATCCAAATAAGTATTCATCTAAAGAGGATTTTTTGAAATTACTAGGTAATGGCAATATAGAAGGCATTTAATGAATTTTACAGATGAAATAATAAAACAATATGCCATCTCGCCCGTAAATAAATTTGATAAAGTTATAAACAACATACCAAATTTTACAAAAGCAATTGACCAAATGTATAATAATTTACCAAATTATATAAATGCAGTTGATCAAATAAATAATAAAATATCAATTTTTAATGATTATTACAAGTATACTTCTGGAATAATTAATTCCATTTATATTCCTGATTACAAAAAAATCTCAAATTCTATTGATATGATAGTTTCTAATTTAAGAATAAAATTTCCTGAATCATTTTATTATGAAGATATATATATCAACTTACAATTCATTTTATAAAACAATAAAAGAAATAAAAGCAAAGGATATACAGAATGTATTAGAACCAATTCAATTTAATGTTGTTGATTTACAAGAGGATATTAATTACCCAATAGAAAATCACAAAGACGCAATAGGACTTCCTGAATTATTTAATACAATTAGTAAAGAAGATGCTATAAGTTTTATTAATTATATTTCTCAATATCTATATTTAGCTAGTAATCATGAAGTTGGAAAAAAAATATTTAATGAATTGAGTGAATTAACGAAAAATTCATTAGAAGAAATAGAAGATATGTTTTTATTTAGAAGGAGGCTATGGAAAGAAAAATAAGGAATGGATTTTACTGTTGATGAAATGTGGCAGCCTCCATCTGGAACTCCCGAAATGGGAAGATTTAACCCTGTTGGAATTTCTTATTTATATATGTCTGACACTGAAAAGACAGTTATTTCTGAGTTAAAAGAATCTGGGAGATTTACTATATTAAAAACATATATGACAAGAAAAAGTACTGTTCTAGATATAAGCAAATTAAATGGTTATATTTTTGAATTATGTAATAAACAAAAAGTTGGGAACATTGCAAAGCCAAACGAATATCCTATCCCAAATTATATAGTACAATGTTGTTCTTTTCTTAGTAAAGAAAGGAATGTAGAAATAGAAGGAATAAAATATAGAAGTTCTATAATTGAAAATACAGGTTATAATTATGTTTTCTTTAATAAATTTCGAGATTCCTTTAATAAAGAAGAAATAATACCTAATGGTTGCTTCCATGCCCAATCCTAACCCCCAACGCCTTGAACTAACATGGATAGGCAAAGAGAGCCGACCACGCCTCGAGCCGCGCATACTCCTCGAAGACCCGACAAAAAGTTACCATGCCAAACAACGCACAAATAAAAACGACATATTCGACAACAACCTGCTCGCACTAAAAGCATTGGAACAGGAATACACAGGCAAAGTAAAATGTATTTATATAGACCCACCGTATAACACAGGAAGCGCATTTGAACATTATGATGATGGAATAAAACACTCAATATGGCTTGGATTAATGCGTGACAGAATGGAATTATTAAAGAAATTAATGTTGACAAGTGGAACTATATAATTTATTCTGAAGAAGGGAAATATATGGATGTAACACCAGATAAACTTAATATAGATATGGTTTTCTCAAATACTACATATTATATTGATTTTTATCAAAGACAATATAAGTGGAATAGTGAACCTGTGAAAAGACTTCTTGATGACATATTGTATAAATTTAATATTGAGTATGCAAACTATAAGGATAATAATATTGAACTTGAAAAATTAGTCGTAAAATACTCATGGTATTATCTGAATACATATGTAACAAATAATATTAATGGGAAATTATTCATAGTTGACGGTCAACAACGCTTAACAACATTGACTTTAATTTTAATTAAATTATATCACATGGCTGAATATTTTAATTCTGAATTAAAAGACTGGATTAGTAATAAAATAGCAGGAACATCCGGCTTTAAAAAGCAATTTTGGATGAATCATGAAAATCATATTGAAACAATGAAAGGTTTATTTGAAGATGATGCAAAATTAAATGATATTGATACATCCGGCGGCCTTACTTCGAAAAATATGTTGGAAAATTATAGAGTTATCAGTAATTATTTGCAAAACGAAATCAATGAAAAACATAAATATGAATCTTTTGTTTTCTATTTTTTAAAAAGATTGGTATTAATTAATTTAAACGTTGAACAAACAGATGTCCCAATGGTTTTTGAAGTAATAAATGACAGAGGTGTAAGATTAAAGCCGTATGAAATACTCAAGGGAAAACTTCTTGGACAAATAGATAAAGAAGAATTGGAAACACTGGAGTTTAATAGACTTTGGGATGATCAAATAAAAAAGATAAATATATACGGTGATGATGAAATTGATAACTTTTTTGTTTATTTTTTAAGAGCAAAATATGCTGATACTGTTGGGATATCTAGAAAATTTGACAAAGATTATCATCGCGCTATTTTTACACCGGAAATCAACAACGAATTAAAATTATTACATAATCAAGCAGAAGTAAAAACATTTTTAAAAAATACATTTTTTTACTACACTAACTTATATGATAAATTTTATAATTATTTTAATAATCCTGATAGAAATTATATTCATATTTATTATAACAAGTTGATTGAAATGGATAGTCAATTTTTATTAATACTATCCTCTTGTAAATTGAATGATCCTGAAGAGGATGATAAACTAAAATCCATATCTAAAAATGTTGACAAATTATATTCTTTATTGCAATTACAAAGAAGCTATGATAGTAATAGTTTTAATGAGACAGTGTATAAAATTTCTTCAGAAATTAGAGATAAAGAATTAAATTTTATTGATGATGTATTTAATAAATATTTACTTGAACTTTTATCTGAAGCAAGAGGAATAAAAACAAATGATATTTTTTCTTATTCATTGTTTAAAGACAGCGGCATGGAGCTGAGTAAAAGATTCAAGAGATATTATTTTTCAAGAATAGAGCAATTTATTGCAGATAATACAAATATGAATATGAAAAATAATTTTAATGATTTAGTTTTAAACACCGGAGCTGTAAATGGCTTTCACATTGAACATATATTAGCAGAAAATGATGTAAATTATTCATTATTTAATGACGATAAAGAACAGTTTGACAGAGAACGAAACAGATTAGGAGGTTTATTATTATTAAAGGGAAAAGATAACATTTCAAGTAGTAATGAAATATATGATAATAAATTAAAGACATATTCTAATACATTGTACTGGAATGAAACCTTAAGAGAGGATTGGTATAAATCAAAACTAGATTTTTCTGAATTTAAAGATAAATATAATTTAAATTTTAGACCAATGAATATATTTGGTCCTAATGAATTAGAAGAACGGCATCAACTATTATTTAACATTTCTAAAATAATTTGGGAATAAATATTTTATAATAACTTTTCAACATCGAGTCGCTAATGCCCGCACTTTAGTTGAACAGTCCAAAGGGCGAGGTCTTCGTTTGCCTTACGGAAAGATAACAGGCGTTTCCGCAGTTGATCGCCTTAATATAATTGCGCATGATAAATTTCAGGAGATTGTAGACGAAGCCAATCGTGCTGATTCTCCTCTTAAGCTTCAAAAAGTGTATCTTGACAACGAAAGCGGTTCCAAGAAAACTAAAACGGTTATATCAACACCAAACGTAAATAAAAAATTTATATCTCATACTGATGATAAAGATGAAACAGATAATACAGAGCCAATGTATCAAAAGCCTGCAGAACAAAAATTTGCACAAAAAGTAAGAGAGTCAATTCAAAACCATCAAAAAGCGCCATCCTCAGAATATTTATTGCAAAAAGAAACATTAGAATCGATAGTAAGCGAGGCAAAACAAAATTACATGATCGAACAAAGCGATCTGCCCAATATCGAAGACGAACCTGATAATCATAAGATAGCAGAAGAAGTAGCCCGTGAAACTATTGCAGGAATAATTGATATACCACAAATTATTCTTGTTCCAAAAGGAAGCAGCAATATTGGCTATTCTCAATTTACACTTAACTGCGATTCAATAAAGTATCAGCCAGTTGAAAGAGATTTGCTCATTCAGCGTCTTAATGATAATGCCCGTGAAATTCTTTCAAAAAATAAAACGGAAGAAACCGATGTACGTTTGGAAGACAGTTTAATTCAAATTCTCCAGGAATTTGATGATATATCTTATGATGAATATAATGATATTTTATATAATTTGTGCGCGCAATTAATAAATCATATAAAAGGCTATCTAAAAAATGATAAAGATGTTCGCAATGTAGTGTTGTATAATCAAAGACAACTTGCAAATTTTATTTACGGCGAAATGCAGAAAAACCGAAACGACAGCGTTTCAGACTTTGAAGTGAAAATTACAAAGGGTTTTTCTACGCTTAAAGAAATCGCCTTTACCGCAGATGCAAACACAAAACCGATTAATTATCGTGAAACAAAATTTGATAAATCAAAAATTGGTCAGATAATATTTAACGGCTTTTCAAAATGTTTATATACAACTGTAAAATTTGATTCTGATACGGAACGCCGCTTTTCTGTCATTCTTGAACAGGAAAGCATCAAGTGGTTTAAGCCCGCACAGGGACAGTTTCAAATTTATTACCAAAATGGAACTGATAGCTCCGAATATGTACCTGACTTTGTCTCGGAAACAAAAGATACGATTTTTATGATCGAGACAAAAGCAAAAAACCAAATAAACGCAGAGGAAGTAAAAGCCAAAAAGAAAGCTGCTCAGGTCTGGTGCAGTCACGCTTCTGAACATAATGCCAAGAACGGCGGCAAACTATGGAAGTATCTTTTAATACCGCATGAAGAAGTCAAGGATAATATGACATTAAAAAATTTTGAGCAGAATTATTTAAATTAAACTTGACAAATGTATAGTATAATGATATGTTCTTAATTACTATTTTGTTGATTAAGGAAATCCCATGCCTAAAAAAACCAAAGAAATTACAATCCGCTCAAGCGCAGCGGAATATCTCACGTACATCGCCGCTACAGGCAATAATGAGCAGAACTTTGAAATGCGCTATGAAGATGAAAATATCTGGCTGACTCAGAAAATGATGTCGGTACTTTATGATATTAGCGTAGCTGCTATCAATCAGCACATTAAAAATATTTTTGACGATAATGAGCTTGAGCCGGATTCAGTTATTAAGAAATACTTAATAACTGCCTCTGATGGCAAAAATTATAATACGATACACTACAACCTTCATATGATAATCGCCGTGGGTTTCAAGGTTAATAACGAAAGAGCGGTACAATTTCGTAAATGGGCTAATAAAATCGTTAAAGACTACACAATTCAGGGATGGGTAATGGATGAAGAACGCTTGAAACATGGCGGGACAATTTTAACCGAAGACTATTTTGAAAAGCAGCTAGATAAAATCCGTGAGATACGTTTGTCTGAAAGGCGTTTTTATCAGAAGATAACAGACATTTACGCAACAGCTCTTGATTATGATAAAACAGCAAAAACAACCAGAGAATTTTTTGCTAAAGTGCAGAATAAGCTGCATTTTGCGGTTCACGGCAATACTGCCGCCGAGGTTATTTTCAATCGAGCTAATGCCGAACAGGAACATATGGGCTTAACAACATGGGAGGAAGCCCCTGACGGCAAAATTAAACGCAATGATGTTGTTGTAGCAAAAAATTATTTATCTGAGGAAGAAATGCGTTCGCTTGAATTGATTATATCGGCGTATCTCGATCTTGCCGAACGCCGGGCAATGGCGCGTGTTCCAATGACTATGGAAGACTGGGCTAATCACCTTGACTTGATTTTACAGGCGGACGGCAACCAGCTTTTAAAAGACGCAGGAAAAATATCGGCGCAGATAGCGGAAAATCATGCGTTAAGTGAATTTGAGAAATACCGCATTATTCAGGATAAATTGTTCGAAAGTGATTATGACAGGTTTGTTGCGGAATTGGAAAGACTGAAAGAAAATACTATAATATAAACATACCTCCCAACTTTATAAAACCACTCTCGCAATCTCCCTCCATCTCTGTTACAATAACATCACCTTGAAAAATAAATACGGAAACACAATCGAGCTGCTCGCTCCCGCGGGTAATTATTCCTGTTTAAAGACGGCGTTTTATTTTGGCGCGGATGCGGTGTATTTGGGAGGGAAAGAATTTGGTTTACGCGCGAAAAGCAGTAATTTTTCTGATGATGAAATTACAGAGGCTGTGAATTATACTCACGCGTTTGGTAAAAAATTATATGTTACTGTTAATATTTTCGCCAGAAACGCGGATATTGATAAAATAAAAAATTTTGCTTTGTTTTTGGAAAAAGCGGGTGTTGACGCGGTCATCATATCTGATCTTGGAGTGTTTAATATTTTTAAAACACAGACAAATTTGGAAATACATATATCTACTCAGGCAAATGTTTGCAATTCCCACGCCGCAATGCAGTATGCAGAGTTAGGCGCAAAACGTATAATTCTGGCCCGTGAGCTGCCCATTGAAGATATAAGTGAAATTTGTGATTCTCTTAAAGGCAGAGCAGATATAGAAGTTTTTGTTCACGGCGCGATGTGTATTTCTTATTCAGGGCGTTGTTTGATGTCTAAATATATGACAGGAAGAGATGCCAACCGCGGCGATTGCGCTCATCCTTGCCGCTATAAATATGAAACGTATTATGCGTTGCAGGAAGAAAAGAGGCTGGGGCAATATTTTCCTGTTGAAGAAGACGCTAACGGCACATACATAATGAACAGCCGCGATCTGTGTTTGATTAATCGATTGGATGAATTGGCTTCCGCGGGCGTAGCAAGTTTTAAAATCGAAGGACGTATGAAAAATGAGTTTTATGTTGGCGGCGCTGTAAACGTATATAGACGCGCTATGAACGGAGAGAACTTTGATTATATGCTCGAGTTGGAAAAACTGCCTCACCGGCCATTTACGACAGGTTTTACTTTTAATGATAATCAAAAAGAACATATAGAGTCATCTAAAATTAATTTAAATTATAAAATCGCCGCTATTGTATTAGAGGAGAATCAAATCAGAATAAAAAATAAAATATCGACAGGAGATGAAATAGAAATTTTATCTCCATCTGCTAATAACGGTAAAACATTTTTGTTTAACGGAGATACTGCAAGCGTTCCTGAGCAGGTTGTTTCAATAGATTGCCCGTTTGAATTGGAGCCATTTGATATTTTAATTAAGAAAGCGCGATCAGATTTATAATTTTATATCATTACAATTTGCTTATTTTATGCAGATTATAATTTTAACCGTCAAACTTATTAAACCACGCGCGTTCTCTAAAAGCTTTACGCTCTGCATGCCTGCCTTCGGTTTCCGCAACGCCGACCGGAAGATAACCGACAACTGTGTATCCGGCGGGAACTTGCAGCAGCTTTGCTATCCGCTCCTGTGTTTCCTCGCTTTCTGTGACCTGACCTTCAATCCAGCAGCTTGCGTAACCAAGCGCGGTAATGGCGAGTAACATATTTTCGATGGCTGCGGAGTAATCCTGAACGTAGAAATATTTGTCAGCGTAACCTGGCACTTTTTGTGTTAAAACACAAATCCCTGCCGGCGGGTTTACGCCGTTGAATCCATTCTTTTTTACAAGGCTTGTTATTTCTTTTAACAGTTCAGGATCATCAAGGGCGATGAGCGATGTTGTTTGTTTGTTGCAACCGGAAGGCGCGTCGAGACCTGCTTCCAGAATTTTTTTCAAATCATCGCGCGGAACCGGCGTGTTTTTATAGGAACCCCGAAAACTATAACGTTTCCTTACCGCTTCAAGTGCATCCATTATTTACTCCTTTATCTTTTATGAAATCATCTATTAATTTTCGCTAATATACAGCATTTGTCAAGTTATATGATATAATTTTTTAATGAGCCGTTTATGTTAATGTTGTATTTCTCCGGAACCGGCAACTCAAAATACGCCGCGCAAATATTCTGCCGGAATATGAACGCGGAATGTCATTCCATCGAGGAGAAAACTGACTTTGCTCAAATGATTTCTTCACATGATGTAATCGGGTTTTGCTATCCGGTTTATGGTTCAAGAGTGCCGAGGATCATGCGGGAATTTGTTGGAAAATATATTCAATGCTTTAAAAATAAAAAATTGATAATATTTTGCACTCAATGGTTATTTTCTGGCGACGGCGCGAGGGTATTTACCGATTTGTTTCCGCGAAATTATATTGATGTCATTTCCGCAGAACATTTTCTAATGCCCAACAATGTGTGCAATCTGCCCGTGCTGCCGTTGGAAAGTGAGAGTAAAATCAGGAAATACCTTGCAAGATTAGAGAAAAAAATGCGGCGCGTATGCGGGAATATAAATAATGGAGTTATTAAAAGAAAAGGTTTTAATTTATTTTCCAGATTTTTAGGATTGTTTCAAGGCGTTTTTATGCCGGTGTGGGAAAAAGCGGGGCTGAATAAGGTGTGGATATTTGATGAGTGTAATTTATGCGGTTTATGCGTTTCTATCTGCCCCATGAACAATTTTGAAAATCAAAATGGAAAAATAACCGCAAAAGGGAATTGCAATTTTTGTTACCGCTGTATCAATAAATGCCCGCAAAAGGCAATCGCTGTGTATTTAAAAACGAAAGTGAAAAATCAATATAAAGGTATTCCAAATTAGTATTATTTATATATTGCCGTATTTTCATATTTTGTTATAATAAAATAATGAAACTTATTTACGTTATTCTTTTTGCGGCGCTTCTTTGCGGCTGTAATTCTGTTTATGATTATGTGTCAATTTCTGACATCGGTGAATATTCGCGGGAAGCCGCTTTTGTAAAATCGATCCTTGAGGGAAACGAGGATATAATAGCGCTTGGGCTTCGTATTCATCCTGATACGCCGGGGAACTATCAGGGATCGCATCAGCCTTTACTGCGGATCGAATTTTTATCGTCATGGGAATTTGAGGGAGCTTACGGAGATATATTAATATCGAGAAAAATTTTGATTCCGCGCGATGATATGCTCGCGGAGCGCACAGATACCACGCTGGCTTCCTGTCTTGACGGCAGTGAAACACTAATTGAAATCGATGAACTCGAGCCGCCGTTTGTCGCGTTACGTGTCGACGGTCTTGCGCTCGGCGACAATGGTTATCCGCTTTGCCGGGCTGTCGGGATTCGTTTTCACACATTGAACGAGAGTAAAAGTAATGACAGCGCGTTTTTACAAAAAATAGCTTTTTTAGAAAATCTAATTAATCAATCTCCCAAACCGCTAGTTCAAACAATGCCCGAACCTTTGTGGATTACTTCCGGTGGCGACATGATGCTTGAACGCGGCGCGACAGAAATTTTATTAAGCGAAGGTCCTGCCGGAATCTTTGGAAGAACCGCTGAGATGTTCGCGTCATCTGATGTCGCTCTTGTCAATCTTGAGGGAGTGATAAGCGCGCGCGGGGAAAGGGTGCCTAAGTCTTACAATTTTCGTTTTGTTCCTGAGGTGGCGGCGGCTTTGCGCGATACGGGAATTGACGCTGTGTTACACGCAAACAATCACGTTTTTGATTACGGCGAAGAGGCTTTTCTTGACAGTCTTTCCTGGCTGCACCGCGCCGGAGTAGGTGTTGTCGGTGCCGGAATTGACGATGATGCGGCATCTGAACCTTTTGTTTTTTCAAAGGGCGAAGATACATGCCGCGTTTTTGGAATCGCTTCTTTCCCCCGCGAGCGAAATGGATGGGACGGAGAAACGGTGGCGGCGCTGCCTGATCGCCCGGGAATGCTTCACGCGCGGGTTGGCGGAAGGGAAAAACTGAAGGAGCGGATGGCGCCTAACGACGCCACGTTAAATGTAATTCTGTTTCACGGCGGAATTGAGTATTCACCCCGCTCTGATGCCGCGACGCGCGAGCTTTACACAGACCTTATTGCATCCGGCGCTGATCTTGTTATCGGTACACATCCGCATGTTGTTCAGGGGTTTGAGTGGGTTCTTGGAAAGCCTGTGTTCTGGTCTCTCGGCAATTTTATTTTTGGCGGGATGAACTATATAGACGGAGCGTCTGACGGGCTTTTTATCAGGCTTGGGTATTGGCGCGGGCGGCTTTTGTATCTGGAACCGTTTCCCGTATATCTTGATAATGTAAGGACGGATATTGCCGCGCAGGAAAGGCTTGCTGTATTTTACGCAAGGTCGAGAGATTTGCGGCGTATGCAGTCTGCGGTGCAGCCTTAGCCCGCAGCAGATTAAACGCGGCGTTTTATCAGTTCGGAAGCGAGCTTAACGGCATCTTCAAATTCGCTGTGAAGTAAATGTTCGGATATTTTTTCGAAAGTGTTTCTTATTTCTTGCGGCAGCGGTTTTCCTTCCAGCTCATAAAGCGTTTTCTTTGCCGCTTTCTTGTCATAGGAAGCGCATGCCCCCAGAAGCGTATTTAATTTTTCGTGTAAAAACGCGGCAACATCCTGCGCGATCTCATTATTCTCATCAGGTTTTATATTTTCTTTTGGTTTGATTTTTTCCGTAATGGCTTTTAGCGATTCCACAAACTTATTTGTTTCGTTTAACAGCAAACCGATGTTGCCTTCTCTTCCGGCTTTTTCCAGTTTAAAAGCGATCATGGAAGCGTCAATTTCTCCAATATTGGCGAGTGCGCTTTTCATTGAGTGAACGTGAATAATGTAGTTTTGCACATCTTCATCATTTTCTAATTTGTTTTTTATTGTTGTTTCCAGAACCGAAATTGTTTTATCTGCGTCCCGCGTAAATATTTTCGCAAGCTCGGAAGTAATAATATCATGCCGCTCATTGCCGCTTCCTGTCTGCCTGGCTTTATCAATGACTTCCTGCGGCTGTTTGTCCCGGATCAATCTGTTAAGAAGCGTATTTAACTGGCGTATATCAATCGGTTTTGAAACAAAATCATCAAAACCGTTATTTAAAAATAATTCCGACTGCCCGACAACTGCGTTAGCTGTAAGCGCTACAATCGAATGTGTATAGCCGCTGTCGCGTATTAGTTTTGTTGCTCTGAATCCGTCCATTTTTGGCATCATGTGATCCATAAAAATTATATCGTAAATTTTTCCGTCCCTGATCTTATCAATTGCTTCAAATCCGCTTGTAGCGATTTCTACTTTCAAATCGTAAGACGCTAAAAGTCCTCTTGCGACGTACAAGTTAGTTTCAACATCGTCTACTACCAGTACACTGCCGTAAGGCATCGGTTCGCGTGTTATCTGCGATTTTTTTAATAGAGGTGAATTGTCAAAATTGAATTTTTTCAGGCTGTCCGCGAGTTCACTGCCGATTATTTCCGTATCAATTCTTTTTTGTGGAATACGGACTGTGAAAGTTGTACCTTCTTCCGGGACGCTTTTTACATTAATTTCGCCGTTCATTAAATAAATAAGGTGCTTTGTTATACTCATACCGAGACCGGTGCCTTCCGTGGTACGGTTTGTTTCCATGTTAAAGCGGGAGTACTCGTTGAACATTCCGTTCACTTCTTCCGGTGTCATGCCCTGGCCTGTATCGCTTACAGTGAAAATCATTATTGTATCAAATTCCTTACCTGCGTTTATTTCCGCGTTAACGGAAAGTACCACATTGCCGCGTTCTGTATATTTAAATGCGTTGGAGAGAAGATTATTTAAAATCTGTTTAATGCGTATCTCATCGCCGTATAAAGCCAACGGGATATTTTTATCAATCTCAAGTTCAAATTTTATCGGTTTATTGTTAATTCGCGTAATGTTAAGGTGAACGGTGTCGTTTATAAGGCTTGAGACATCATAATCAACGGGAAACAATTCCAGTTTTCCGGCTTCTATTTTGGAAAGATCAAGGATGTCATTTATAATATTTAACAGCAGATCGCCGGAACTGTAAATTTTTATGAGCGCGTCTTTTACGCTCTGTGAAAGAGTTTTATCCTGTATTTGAATATCTGTTATGCCGAGTATTGCGTTTAACGGTGTGCGTATTTCGTGGCTCATTGTCGCGATAAAAGCTGATTTTGTTTTGCTTACAGCTTCAGCTTCAAGATGACGATGCGCGAGTTTTTCCATCTGCGTTATATCCTGCACGATTTCAATGTAACCGGCTGTTTTACCTTCGATGTCTTTTAATACTTCAATATCAACCTTGTATGACAAGTTATTTTGCCTGAAGAATGTTTGTTTTATACCGTTCTTTGCGCACTCGATTCCGCAGTATGGAGTGTTGCATATATGAGCGCTCCAATTGCTGCACGGCTTTCCTTTTATATCCTCGAATTTTACTCCAAGAAAATTCTCAACATGGGTGTTTACGAATGTCCAACAGGCATTGGCGTCTGTTACCGATATTGACAGCGGGATCGCGTCAAGTATCGACTTATACCAGTGAGCTGTCGCCTCATAATTTTTTCGTTCTTCCGTTAAATTTGACATTACCTTGCGGGCGTATCTATCGTATTCTTTATTTTTTATTAGTATCAGACATAAGATAAAACCAAGTATTCCCGCAAGCGCAGCGCAAAGGATAATAACTAACATTTTTATTTTCTATACTGCTCCACAAGCGTTGACATTTCGTCAAATTCACTATGAAGAAGATGTTCCGCGATGGAGTTTAAAAGCGTTTTAGTTTTCAATGACCATGTCATTTCTCTTAGTTCGTTCAAGGTTTTTTTTGCTGATTTTTTGTCAAGCGCGGCGCACGCGTCCATTATAATTTGAAGTTTTTTGTTTAATAACTCAATAGCCTCTTGTGTATCTTCCACATCTACTTCTTCGTTTACAGGTTTGATGTCGCTTATAACCCTGCAAAGGTCTTCGATAAAATTATTTGTTTCTGTTGTAATCACGTCAATTTTTTTATCTCTGCCGGCTTGTTCCAGCCTGAAGGCTACAGCCGAAAGTTCCGGCTCTCCTATATTGGCAAGAGCGCTTTTCATCGCGTGAACATTGATGACATACATTTGAATGTTTTCCGCGTCATTAAAATCGTTTTGCATACAGTTCTTAAGTACACTGACGGTTTTTTCCGCGTCACGTGAAAAAATTTCGGCAAGCTGCGAATCGACCTGTTGATGAGCATGACCTATCTGCTTTTTATCCAGTTCGGCTTTTTCTCTGTGCGCCGCGTCTATCACGTCTATAGGCTGTTTATCGCGGATTAGCCTGTTCAGCGTAACATTCAACTGGCGCAGATCAATCGGCTTGGAGATAAAACCGTCAAAGCCGTTTTTCAGGAACATTTCCGCCTGTCCCGCGAGCGCGTTAGCTGTCAACGCGACAACCGGATGGGTATATCCCATTTCCCTTATCCGCCTTGTTGTTTCAATGCCGTCCATTTTCGGCATCATGTGATCCATAAATACAATGTCGTAAATTTTACCTTTTTTAATATTATCCAGAGCTTCGAATCCGCTTGCCGCAAGATCAATTTTAAGACCGTAAGGCGCCATCAGCCCCTTAGCGACATAAAGGTTTGTTTCGACATCGTCTACAATCATGATGTATCCGTATGGCATATACTCGTGGTTTAATTGAGCCTTTTTAAACTTAATGGCGACGCCGTGTTTGAAGTTTTTCAGATTTTCCGCCATTTCTTTGCCCAATATGCCGCGAATACCGATACCGTCTGTTCTCATGGGAAGGCGGACTGTGATCGATGTTCCTTCGCCGACAACGCTTTTAACAATAATTTTTCCGTACATCAGATTTACCAGATTGCGCGTAATGGTCATTCCAAGACCGGCGCCTTCGGTTGTACGGTTGGCTTCCAGATTAAAACGGGTATACTCGTCAAAAAGTTTGCTAATCTGTTCCTGCGTCATGCCCTGGCCTGTATCTTTCACCTGGAATATCAACGTAACAATAACAGCTCCGCCGCCGCGGCCGACACACTCGGCGCTTGCGCCTAATGAAACTGTGCCGCTGTCCGTGTATTTGAATGCGTTGGAAAGCAGGTTATTCATAATCTGTTTAATTCTAAGCTCGTCCCCGACAAGTATCGAAGGAATGTTTTCGTCAATATCAATTTTAAACTCAATCGGTTTACTGTCGTAACGGATATAGTTCAATTGAATTATGTCATTGATCAGGCTTGCTACTTCATACTTTACCGGAATAAGCTCAAGTTTCCCGGCTTCGATTTTTGACAGATCGAGTATGTCATTAATAATGCTAAGAAGCAGGTTGCCGGAGTTATTTATTTTTATAAACGCCTCGCTTGTTGAATTGGGATGAGACGTATTCTGCATTTGAATTTCTGTCATGCCCAGGATGGCGTTTAACGGCGTGCGTATCTCGTGGCTCATGGTGGCGAGGAAGTTGCTTTTTTGCTGCGTTCTCATGTCGGACTTTTGCTTTGCTTTAGCGATAAAGTAAAGCATTGTGCACAAACCGGCGGCAAGGAACATGCCGATTATAAAGATGAATCCCGCCATGTAATAAATATTTCTGTAATATTCCTGAACCGGGATAACGATGCCCAAAAACCAGTTATTTTTTATTTTTCTGAAATATACAATGGAATTATTATACAAATAATCATTTACCCTGAGTTCGCTGACATTAATGCCGGCATCCAGCTCGTTCGCTATGAGCGCTAAATCGCTGTCTATGTTGCGTAAATTCAATCTTGAAAAATATTGTTCGGGATGCGCTATAAAATCAAGGTTGCTGTTAAGCAGTATTCCATAACTGTTTTCTGTAAGGCTTATTGTGGTAGCGTAATTAAAAATCCTGCTCATATTTATATCCATGCTGATTACGCCAAACGGGTTTCCTTCGTCATCAATGAGATAACGAGAAAATGTAAGAACGGTAAATCCAGTTCCTACATCTCTGTATGGATCTGAAAGCGCGATTTTCCCTGCGGCATTAATAGCCGCTATATACCACGGACGTTCCTGCGGCACATAGTCGTCAGGCACGGTCATGTTTCTGCCGGACATATAAACGCCGTTTATCACTCCGTATATATCGATAAATCCGTACATACGGTCCCTGTCTTTGAGCAGTGAACTTGTTGTTGATAATATATATTCCGATATTATAGAATTGTCATTGCCTCTTAAAACCATGCCGCGGATCGTTTCTGAGCAGCCGGATAAAAAACTTTCCGGCTCCATGAGGCTGGCTGTTATTTCTGATTCTGTAAATACGATGGCGTTTTCCGCGTCTTTTTTTAAATGCTTGTGTTCATTGTCGGTGGCGAAAAAAATACTGAAAGCGCCCATGATCACAAACGCAATTACAATTACGAACATTTGTGTGTATATTGAATTTAGCGCTTGTATTTTTTCTAAAATAGACCGCACTACAACCCTCCATACAACTTTATCACATCATGATACTCTATATATGCGAATTAATCTGGCTTAACAGCGCATCTTGAACAAATGGTTTGGTAACGATGCCGGCCGCGCCGAGTTTCGCGCTTCTTTCTTCTATGCTTGCATCGACTGTACCTGTCAGGAAAATAACAGGGATATTTGCGTACGAACCGTCCGTTTTCAATCTTTCAAGCGCCTCAAAACCGCTCATCACCGGCATCTCGATATCCAGTAATATCAGATCCGGTCTTACTTTTTCAAGCAGAGTAAACATCTTTGCCGCGGACGGGATTGTCATCACCTGAAAGTGGTCTTCCAGAGCTTCTTCCGCGGTAATTAAGTTAGTGTCGCTGTCATCAACAATAAAAACTGTTTTCAAAACGCTCCTTCTACCCTATATTATAAATTATTAGTTAAGCGTTTGTTTGTCAATAAGCTGTGGATAATGTTGGTTTGACAATATACTAATAAATGTCAAATAGGGAAATTTCTTTTAAAAAGACAGTATTTTTGTTATAAATATCATTTATTTGGATTAAATTAATATTTTTTCATTTCGATATACTTTTTACTTTCAAATGAAAATAGTTATCGTATGGCAGGTAATTTTATACCTAATTTGATTGTCAGCCCATCATTTATGGTTTATTTTCAAAATAAAATAATATTAATTTAAAAATTAACCTCACCGATTTTCGTCATTATTATTGCTCAGTCTTTTCACCCCGCCAATTTATTAGACATTTTTGTATAATGTAATATTAATTAGTTTTATATTCATTTTTTTTCATTTCGATATAATTAATCCTTTCATATGAAAATGATACTCACATAGTATAATTTTTTGCGTTTAACGTTTAACTGCTGTCTATTTATCGGCGTTTTTATTATCGAATTGATGTGTTATAATCATTTTTATGAATAATGTTTTATTGGCGTTTTTTCTGACGATGATCGCCGGTCTTTCAACCGGAATCGGCAGCGTTATCGCCCTTTTTTCCAAAAGAAGCAATACTAAATTCCTATCCGCGAGCCTTGGTTTTTCCGCCGGTGTTATGATTTATGTTTCCATGGTTGAATTGTTTGCTGAAGCGGTCCATTCGCTGTCCGCGCATTTCAACGTAAAAACAGGAACATTAATAGCGATTGCAAGTTTTCTTGGCGGTATGTTTTTAATCGGATTGATTGATAGATTGATACCTGAAGATAAAAACCCGCATGAGATCCACGGTGAAACATCAGTTGGAACGGTAACGAAACCGCAAAACGGAAAAACTAAACTGATGCGGACCGGGCTTTTGACTGCTTTAGCGGTCGGTATACATAATTTCCCGGAAGGTCTTGCGACATTTGTTTCGGCGCTGTATGAACCATCCATTGCCGTCCCGATTGTTGTCGCTATCGCGATACATAATATCCCCGAAGGAATTGCGGTTTCTGTGCCGGTATACTACGCGTCAGGAAGCAAGAAAAAAGCATTTTGGCTGTCATTCGCGTCAGGATTATCGGAGCCGGTTGGAGCAATTATCGGATATTTAATTTTACTGCCGTTTATGAGTGATATGGTATACGGCATCCTGTTCGCTGTGGTAGCCGGAATAATGGTATTCATTTCTCTTGACGAGCTGCTTCCGTCCGCGAGAGCGTACGGCGAACATCATTTGTCTATATACGGCATGGTCGCCGGAATGGCGGTAATGGCTGTAAGCTTGTGGTTGTTTATATAAGAATTTTTTCCAGTTCGGCTTTCCAGTTATCGGATTTAAGGATAATGGCTTTAGCTCCAAGAGCTTCCAGACGCTTGTTATTAACAGCTTCATCACTGGATGTAACTACAATTACCGGCGTTTTTTGAGGCAAAGTCATCAGCCGTTTTAACAGTTCCTCGCCTGTCATATCTGCAAGCGAAAGACCGGTAATTATAAAAGCCGCTCTGCCGCCGGCGACCGCTTCTATCGCGTCCTCGCCTTTTTCAAAACTTTCCAGTTCCAGCCCCTTTTCCGCCATAAATGTCTTCATTAACTTGCGGAAAAAGTCGCTGTTATCCACATGTATTACATGATTCATTTTTGTCTCCTCACTCTCCCTGCCATTATACACCCAATATGTAATATGTGATATCTAAATTATTATATTTTTTGCTAACATACCGCCAACCGGGATAAAGCGCCCACGCACAACAGACGCTTTTTGCGCTTGTTGTGCATGGGCAGGCGATAAATTTTTAATATTTAATATTCGTCATCCATTTCATTTATTTCATTGATCTTTATGGGACTTCGGTCCATAATCATTAAACCTATTAACCCATCCTCATCTTCCGGGAGTGGAAAAAGCGGTGTTAATAAGATACGCCTATCATTTATTATCTCAAACCTTAAACAGCCGTCTGGAAATGATGATACCGTTTCGTATGTATTTTCATTAATTTGTTTTAAAAAATATGCGCCTCTTCGTACTACAAACAATGGAATATCTCTTTCAATTACCATGTAATATATGCAATTTGAGGGATCTACCAGCCGATATTCAGTTAAGCTAGGCAGATGGCCCCAAATTCCTACCAGAGGATGTTCAAGATTTTCTTGTTCACCATTTCTGTTTTGCATACCAAAAGACATATCGCCATCTCTTTTATTTAATACATTATATGAATTACTAAATTCGGGAACTAATACCCCGCTAAATAATGAGTTATCTGGGACATATAACGCATCTGATTCTTCAGTTTGATACATTATAGTGAATAACTCTCTTCTTAGCCGTTCCTGATAGAAAATTAAATTAGATGGTATATTTAATTTTTTAAAATATACCCGAGGCGTCATAAAACTAACCCAATTAATTGGTGAAATAGAAGAATCTTCGAGATCTCTGCCGTCTGAAAGGAACCAATAATGATTTATAAGTTTATCGTTATCATCTGTTTGTGCAGTTTGAGCAAAAATCGTTGGAAAATTATACATTTCATTATTATTAACTTTAGACGTTATATGCAGCGTTGTGTGCTCCGTAGAAATATTATTTGGTTCATTGCCGCTAATTGTATTTGGCAAATTTGATTGATTATTTTCTGCCGGAATATTTTGTTCATTAATTTGATTAGTTTGATTTTTCCCATTGCATGAAAAAAACAGGAAAATTATTAATGGATATATCCACAGTGTTCTTTGTAATTTCATCAATACACTCCTTGATTATTATATCTATTTCTTTCTTGCTCGGCAAAATAATTTGCTACATATAAGCTGCCATTTGTAGGGGTTACACGAATAGCATCCCAACGTATAATCTCATCATATGAGAAACTTTGTCTTCCCAGTTGACTCACCGGTAGACTTCCACTTCTCCATGGATTTGCGACATTTATATTACTTATTGTTACTTCATTACTTTCATCATCAATGAAGAAATCTATACTTGATAGAGCTACAAAATGATGCCCACCGACTCCATTCGAGACCTTAAGGAATGCAAAATACCTTGTTTCTGATTGTTCCATCTGGTATAGTTGTTCAACAGTCGGTACTCCAGGCATATTTACTACAGTTGCTGTAAATAAACCATTTGTATAATCGGTAATAATATTTGCTATATTTTGTGTTGATAATAAAGTATCTTTTGTTATGTAATTATTATTAGTGTTATTATTTTTTACAAAATTCATTAATTGTATAGCATTGACAGGAGCTTGTAGAATTGCTTCCAGTGCATATTTTGTGGAAAAGAATAAACAACCATAATTATATAATGATATAAAATTTATCTCATCATAACCATGAGTTCTCTGAATATTGCCACTGCTAAGAAATGTGTTCCACTCTTCCGGATCATCCCTTTTTGATTCCGGCAAGGTTAATTGGTATTTTTCAAATGCGGCCATTAATCTTCCATCTGTTATTTCATTAATTCTTTCTGCTGTCATTGCGTTAAATAAAGGAATACTACCGTACCTATTCATGTTTTGATAATCTTCTTCTGTACTTGTTGACTGCCAAAAATAATCCCTTTCGTTGTTGTATGCAAGTTTAAGATAATCATTAAACATCGAATAATCACCGATTTCCCTCGCATTCAATAATAAGGAATTTTCAAAATCAAAATCTTGATTTAAATGATAAAACCAATAATGATCAGAATTTATTCGATCGCTCATACCAAGCTTTGCTATTGTCGCGATACTAAGTTCGTTTAAATTCATCTCTTTGGTTACTTTATTTCCATAGGCATTAATTTCACCAACTCCATACCCGTCTCTGTACGCTTCATGTCCCAGAATTGCAGCGAGACGGAATTGATCTTCGATGCTCATTTCTGATTGATAACCTGTCAATTCAATTATCCTCTGTTCATCAATGTTTGTAGTCTTAGCTTTAAAACTATCACCATTGATTATATTTATTATAGTATCACCGTTGAGTATATCCCATAATTGGTTCTTTTGTACAGAGTCTCCGTAACCGTATTGAGCGCGTAATGCGATTTGGGATTTAAAGTCGTGTTTTTCGGTGTAGTTTCCGATTCGATGATTTGTGTTCCAGACGTTTACGCCTTTTAATGCCGCTAACAGGTTGTCGGGGCTGATGTTTGCGCCTCCTGTGCCGAAATTCATGCTTGCTCCGTCTCTTCCAAGATGTAATTCAAGAATACCGCTGTTGATTGTTGAACCGGGTATTAATCCAAGATTAAGAATGTTTAACGTAAAGTCGTTTCCAAGCGCGTAATTGACTCCCTGTCCTGCGAGAGCGCCGATAAGGCTGTTCAGACTTTGAAGGTTTTCCTGATTTTCCAACTTTAAGCCGATTAACATGCTCATATCGAGACTGCTGTTTATCGCTTTTAATCCCGTTGTTGTAAACGCGCTTGTCATGGAAACAAGAGAACTTGACAGTAAATTTTGCCAGCCGGTTTCAAAAACGTTCGAGTTATAGCCCCATCTGTTTTCCGAACTGTCGTAAGTAATGCCGCTAATCGCTGTTGTTGCAATTGATGATGCCGCTGTCTGAAGACCTGCCATTGCCGCCCGAGCCGTTACTTCATAAATTGTGTTGCCGGATAATAATGATGCGTATTGTGTAAGACCTTTAAAGTTTAATGAGCTAGTGATACTTAAACCATTAAATAATCCTGAGACCAGTCCGGAAGTAATATTAATCGCAACTGTTTTACCGAAGTCGAACGCGGCTTCGTCAATTGATTTATACCCAAAAGCTACATCAAGTGATCCAAAAACAAATTCACTTGCGGAACCGATGCCGGCAGAAATAGCTATGCTCGCAAATCCTGCGCCGCTTGTTAAAAATCCGGCTGCAATTGAACAGGCGATTTGCCCGGCAAAACGAAGAGACGGCGCTGTAAACCAGCTTCCTTCATCATCCCAAATCCGCCTGTCCCAGGGAGCAAGTCCAAGTTCCGCGTTTCCTTTAGAAGCAATTACAGACCAATAGACAAACTCGCTCATAAGGCGGCCGAGTTCGCCTGAGCCTTCACAATAAAAAATATCACTTCTGGATGTACCTTTAATTTCGTCAGATGGTTTTATATCTGGAGAATATCCGATATGAGTTCCAAATAAACCGGGATATAATGTGCGCTCAATTTTACCTTGACTGTCGATTGTTTCATTATCGCCTTTTCCAAAAATAGTTTCCGCTATTTTAGCTATTTCCAGTTCTACATTTTCCAACAGGCCTCTTATTGCGATTGTGTTAAGACCGGCGATGTAATTACTGTTAAGGTTTGTACTCAATGCAACCGGCTCCATGTAATAATCGTCATAACCGGCAATCGTTACTTTTTCTGTAATGACAGGATCAAGCAGAGTAGATCCTTTAATCACTTCCTTTGTATAATTATTTCCGCTGACACTCCACAGACCATTAAAAATAAATTGATTGTTCATGCTCGTTCTGAAATTTTGATTGGCATTAGCTACCATTTCTGCCAAACTGTTTACAGCTTCTTCCGCCATTTTGCCGACGTTATGCGCAAGTTTGGCTGTTTCGTTTTGCATTATTACGGAGTTTGCTTCTCTTGCGAGAGATGACGCTTCCGATTTTATTAAGGCTGAATCCCAAGCTGATACGCCTCCCATGCCGCGCATAACCTGAGAAGATACAGTACCCGCAATGTTATTAATGGAACCAAACGCGGTTGACATATTAATAATACCTGACGATTGTAGAATGTCAGCTAACAAAGCCGATGCTTCCGGGGCTGTGCCGCGGATGCTGAAAGGCTCTCTTATGTCCATAAACCGCGACAGTCTTTCTCCTTCTGTTCCGATAAGCGATAGAAATGACTGTGCCGATGAATGATTTGCCGCGTCAGCCGCTTGTTCCAGCCATTTTTCTTTGTCTTCAAGTCCGGCGAGATACGCGTCATTCCATTCGTCATTTACGCGTGTATATTCACTTAGAAAATTATCAATCCATGATCTATAAGAATCATCCATCCTTTGACGGCCTGCGATCCAGTCCGCTCTGCCGTTTTCCAGTATAAGAGCCGCGGTTTCGTACCATTCATTGAATTTATCCGCGAGGTCAATTTTTATCTGATTCCATTCTGTTTCTCTTGCTGTCAGTTCAGCGTTATATTTGATATCCATTATCTGTGATGTTACAACAGCGATCTCCTGTCCCAGAGACGCAAATTCTGAATATAAATCATTGTTTGTCTGAGGAAACATTGAAAGATTATTTAGCATGTTATCGTACATATTACTGTAATGATTTTTCCAGGAAGCGGAGTTTTGCCCGTATGCGTTTTGCGCGGCGGATATTAATACATTAATATTTGTAGTTCCTGCAATGTAGCTTTCTGCCGCTGTCAGGAAAGTCTGTTCATTATTCTGCGCTTTCTGTATATCCGCGAGCCATAGATTTTCAAGAGCGTTTTTATTTGCCGCTTCTTCATCTCTTGTCCATTGATATAATGCTATGAGTGCGTCATTGACATTTGAATAATTTCTTGTTGATTTTTGCCGCATTATATCCCAATAACTTCTTATATTGGCGATGTCTGTATCGCTTATGTTATCTGCATATGACAGAGCCGTATTAATATCATTCCAGCTTACATGAAGGTTGTCTGTTTTTTTTCCAATAAGCGCATCCAGTTTTTGGCATGATAATAAATATTCAGATTGATAATTCGGGACTTTTATAAAATTTTTATTTAAACTTCCAATCCACATATTTAAACTATTTTCAGTTTCATCTATTACAGGCTGAATATAGGATATAGCCGTTCTGTTTAAATTACGCATTTCAATCCATGTCCATGACACAAAAAATATATACGGGTTAGATATATATTTTACAGCCTCCCTGTATTTACTATTTACATAATCGTACGCATTACGGTATGCATCCAGAGTATATTTCTGTGAAAATCCCGCTGTATTATTTTCTCCAGATAATGTTATAATCACATAGAATTCCAAGTCCTCTTTTTCTCTTTCATCCAATGAGTCCCATGCCTGCTTAAAAATATCATGAGCGTTAGTGTAAATATAATCATCGCCTATAGCATTATAAATTGTACTTGTCCCGGGAAAATTATTACGTTTAATGGTTATATCGGCTACAGTGCCTTCGTATTTCATTTGCCCTGCTCCCGAATATAAATATTCTAGAAATAATAAATCATCATTTGCATTAATTAAGGATGTAATAAGATAATCTCTGGCAAGACTCCATTGATGGAATTTTTCTTCACTGTCTAAATATCCCGCCATTCTTTGATTTAAACCTCTTAAAGCGGCTTCATATCCGCTGATCTTCTGATATTCATTTTCCGGGGTTGTCCTTGAGTTAAAATAAATGTTAAGTTCATTTGCCTGTTGGACACTGATTTCTGTAAGAGTCATATTATTATCTCTTGAAAAAACCAGTCGCCCGTCTTTTACTGTAATTAAGTTATATACTGACCAATCTGAGCGTGAAGAAGGAAGATTGTAATTATCATAATTTGTATTTATATTACCAAGCGCGTGCAGCGCGTTATTGTAACTTGTAAAAAGCCTGTTATTGTTAATCATTTCCTCGTTAACGGCTGACATTAAAGTGTTTATTACAGAAAGCGTATTTATTTTTATGGAAAAACTACGTTCGTATGCTTCATATAATGCATTATACTCCGGGTTTTCATAAGGACGTCTTTCTTCTCCGTTGTAAAGATCGGTTAATACTTCCAGTACAGTGTATGATCTTGCAAGGTTCGTTCTGTAATTTTCCGGATTGATTGATTCCATGTTTATATACGCGGTGCCAGCCCATCTTTGAACCGCATCCTGTTTTTCATATTCAAATCTTGCAGTATCAATATTGTTATGCGCAATGTTTAATAGGCTGTATTGCGCGTCATAAACAGCTCCGATTTCAAAAAACCGATCAATTTCCCGCAGATACGCTTCTCTTAATGTATTATGTTGAGCCTCATGATTTCTAAGTCTTGCCTCATACTCCGCCAATTGCTCATTTGCTTCCTGCGCGGGAAGTTTTGACAGCTCGTACGCCTCCCCCGCGTTTCTAATTTCGTTGAATAATATATTCAATGTATTATATTGATTATTAATAATATAATTTTCATAATTGTATAAATTAAAATAATGAGCGGAGTTTCTGGTTATATTCGGTAAATTCGTGTTTGAATAAATATTGAATGAAGCGTTGAGCCTGTTTGTAAAATGAACCGCGTTATAAAATGTGTCAGCTAATACGCCTTCACTTTGTGAAAAGGCGGTGGTCAGCCTTGAATCAGCTTCATCAATATATTCCGATAAAAGATACTGCCGCCAATGTTTCAGATTATTTCCCGTGTTTTCCGCCAGGATGTTTTTTTCCAGAATGGATGTAAGATTGTAAATATACTCAAGAGACACCAATCTATTCATGATTCTGTCAAATTCGATATTAATGTTTTGCGCTTCATTGTTATCAATGTTGTTATTTGTATTTATATATGTGTACAAAGAATTCATTTCATTGATTAACTCATTTTGTTCACGAGTAAGATCTGTGGTATTTTTTACCGGTCTGAAACCTTCGTTTAACGCGTAAGACGCGGAGTATTCGACAAACGCGCTTATCCAGTTGTTTATTTCGTTATCCAGCCATTGCGGAATCATTGTAAAACTACGCGAGAACTCCTGAAGAAAATTAACAGTATTTTGTATAAAATCTCCTTTCATCGCGAATATTGAATTGCATATTATTTGAACATCAGGTAATAAATTTTGACCGGAATTTATCCCATATTTACTAAATAATGAAACAAGCGAGTTACGCGACATTTGCCAGTTCTCATTTTGCAGAAACGAGCTGTGAGGCGCGTATTCATTGTATATTTCCAGCAATCCAAGGCAATAGTTGTATTCATCATAATATTCTTTAAGATATTGCCATGAACCTGTAAAAAAACTGCCTCCGTCAAGAAAACAGCTTATAATAAAATTTTCTTCTGCGGAATCAGTATAATGTCCGGCATTCACAGCGATTCTGTTTTTTAAATTTAAAAATATATCGTATATATATCCGGCGTCTTCCGCGTTTACAATACAGGTCTTTGAAAGCTCATGCAGATACTCGCCGGAATCCGCGTCTTCACTCAGAAAATCTATTAAAGCATTCAGTTCAAAAGTAAGACGGTTTTCCAGCAAAGCGCTGTAACTTAAACTAAAATCTTCAATCAGGCGTTTGGAAATATTATCGCCGGACAGCGTTGATCTTTCATTAATGTCCAAAGTTTTATTTCTTACTTCGGCGTACCAATCAGCTCCGGAAAAATCTGAATTATGCGGACGAAGAATACCGTCAGATGTGTCGGAAAAAAGTTTTATCGCCGCAAGGCGAATACGCAGCTCAAGAGATGACTCTAATTGTTCGATCTCAGCAAGAGAGAGGACGATCCCGCTGTCTCCGTTTATAAGCGCGTCAAGCTGATTTTGTGCTGTCTCTTTTTCAAGCGTTAATCCCCATAAAAAACCGTATTCAATAATTTTTTCAAATACAGCGCTGGTACCTGTCGCAAGAAAAATATTATATTCATCAGCAAGGTCATTATATTTTTTGTTAAAATCTTTTAAATAATAATCTTGATGATTTACAGCAATAACCGATAATAAAACTGTATAATCTGAGTGCAATCTATTTAATTGTTCTTCAGATCTGATCATTTCCTGATTCATGTTATCTAAAATTAATTGATGTTCACGGATATCATTTCCGATTAATGTCAATCTGTTTAGCTCTGTTTCATAAGCGGCTAACGACGCGTTATATGAAGATTTTGCGTTTTCCCACGCGCGTAATCCTTCCGCTTCAGTCATTCTTCCCGCGCTAAGTTCCGCAGCGTAAGACATAACCGCTTCCGCAACCGAGGTTTTTCTCTCCCAATAAATAACAAGCGCTTTTGCCCTTATAAGCGCGACTTGGTATTCATCAAGGCAGAAGTCCTCGCTTGAAACGCCCGGAGATAAAATATCCTTCAATGCGCCTGTTCCCAGAAGTTCCGCGTAGTTCTCCAAGATCCTGTTACGCGCTTCCGCCGCTTTATTAATATATGAGGCGTATAAATCATAATTTTTTTTCATTTCATGAAGCGCATTGTTATCATTTTCTTCCATTTCCGATGTAAGCCATGCGTAAAACTCAGGATCATCAGGACTGAGATTATCAGTTAGGGATGGTCTGTTTCTTTGGCTGTACTGGCTGTGCCAAAATTCGACGTTCTCCATTGATGAAATTGCCGCTGATGAACTGATTAGATATATGTCGATTAACGCGCTTACTCTCGCTGTTCCTTCGCCGATTCTCATCGCCATATTAAGTTCAAATTCCTTCCGCGCCGCGTTAATATTTCGCTCAAAATCTTCCGATATGTTTTTGAACAGATTTTCTCCCGATTGAAAAAGATATCTTATGTTTAACTCCCAATTCGTGCGTTCTTCTTCAAATCTGTTAAATGCGGAAAGCCATAATTCATCTCCCTCGGAAAATAATTTATATGAATCTTGTTCCCATTCAATACGTCTTATAAAAAATCTTTCTTCCGCTTCTTCCCACGCTCTGAGACCTTTATCAAATTGTTCCTGATAAATCCTGAGCCACTCTTCGCCTAATATCGCGAGATCTCCGGTACCCGCTTCGGCTTGTTCAATACGGATTGTAAGTTCATTTATTCCGTTTCTACAGTTATTTTCAATTTCTGCAATTAGTTTTTCCGTAAATAGCCGCGCGGACTCATCTTCGCTTTTTTTTCGAAGGCTATATATGTCCCTTGTTCGGCGGCTTGTAAAAATTCTCTCTTCTCTCGCGGCGATATTTTCAAATTCGCGCTGAATAGAGCCGCCCGCAAGAGATGTGGCATCAAGAATTACCCTGCAGATAGTTTCGCGTAACTCATCGGGGATGAATGTAAGAAGCTCCGGGAAAAGCAGCGCTAATTCTGTTTCAAGCGATTCTTTTACATTGAAAACCAATCTCTGTGTTTCGCTGCGCCACATCGATAAATCTGATGAAAACTCCCTGTTTTCTTCACCGGGACGGATTACCAGAGGATTTCCGGTTTTGTCGTCAAAAATTACATTTCCTTCTTCGTCAAGAGACCATGAATAATTTTTTTGTGTTTCGCTTAACAACGAAGACAAATATGCGGCGGCTTTCTGAGCGGCATCTCCGAAAAAACGCTCCATAAGCCACAGTGAAAAACGTCTTTCAAGTTCTTCAATACTCCAGTTGTAAAGTTGGTTTCTGGTTTCTTCCAGTTGAAGAGGATTTTCGTATAACGTAACCGCGATTAATTCCCATGCGTTAAGCGCCTGGGATACGCCGGTTTTGGCTTCGGCAAGCCAGCGGTTTGGATCGATCTCTCTATCCGCTCTGCTGAAGTGATTGTCAAAAACCGCTCTGTTAAACCCTTTGATTTCTCCGTTAGGTGAAGAGGAAACAGGCTGAGAGAACAGATTTGAAGGAAAAAGTCCAATTAAAAATATTAATAATAATGAGATAGAAATGGTTTTATTAAAGAATCTAAAAATCATTTGTTACTCCAAGATGTTTTTTAATCCCGCACAAGCGGGATTGCTGCCATGTGTTAAATGGTTTTTGATAAAAATAAAATTGATGGAATTAATGTGATTGAGCAAATAAAGGAACAAGCTATACCTACAGCTCCTGTAAGCGATAAAGTTCTGATAAGTGAGTTTGCTCCTTCTGTTAGGAATAAAAACGGAATTGCTCCGGCGATTGTAGTTCCTGTAGTCGCCAAAAGCGCGGGCATCTTTTTCCGCAGAGCCATATAAACGTTATAAATTGTGATACGCGGTTTTACATTCATTCTTGTTCGAATACCGTCGATGCAAAGAATCGCCGCGTTAACTGTCATCCCGCTTACAGCGATGAACGCGCAGGCAACGGCGGAACTATAAGCGCTTCCCGATAAAACAATGCAAATTGCCGGAACTGCAAGCGAAGGCGGAACCGCCGACAGAACCAGCAAAGGTATTTTAAAAGATTCGTTGATGGAAGCTATAATCATGTAACAGAAAATGACAGCCATGAAAAATGAAATGATCGTTGCCGATACCGCTTCGCTTTGTTTTATCGCTTCATGGTCAAACTCGATTGAATATCCCGGTGGTAAATCAAGACCGCTTATTAATTTTGATATTTCTTGTTTAACGCGGCGCGGATCCATCGGTTTTGTGGAAACTGTAATGGAAGCTGATCTGCGCCTATTATCCCTTTTGATTCCGGAAGGCTCCGTGTCTTCGCGTGATTGTGTGATGGAATCAATCTGTACGGAAGAAACCAGTAGATTATTAATTTCTTTGCTGGATTGATGCATTACTCCTTTAGTACCGGCTCTTACATCGATCTCTTCGTTAGCTGTCATGCGTTTATAAAAAACGGGTCCATATACGCCAAGGCGGACTGCCGAAGCCGCCGCGGAAAAATCAATCTGCGTTTCGGCGAGTTTTTCCCTGTCGGGAAGCAATGTGATTTTCTTGCTTCCCTGTTTAAAATTAAATACACTTTCTTTTATTAATGAGCAGCCTTCCAGAGTGTACGCAAGCTCGCGCGCGATATCTCTGCATTTTTGATCACTGCCGCCAAAGACAGAAATTTCCCAGTAACGTTCATTTAACGCGTTCTCATGAAAGAAAATAAAACCGCCCGGGATATAAATATTTTTCGCAGTCTCTCTTACGATATGCGGATGGGTTTTATCGGGATCGATTGAAATCAAAACAGTGCCTGAACCAGTTCTCGCTCCGGTTTCTATATGCATTACTCCGGGGATTTCCAGAACATGCCCGCTGTAATCCGCGAGAAGCCTGTCAACTTCCTGCGCGATAAGCCCGCTTTCAAACTCAATCTGCGCGTAAAGCGAATTTTGCGAGCCGTAAACAGAAGTGTCAGCGCCTTTTGCGAATAACATAACAACAGCGAGAATCGAAACAGCGAGGCTTACCGCCGGAGCCGCGCCGGGATAATGAGAGCAGAATTTTACAATTAAAACAAACATTCTGTTGAACTTACGCGCAAATCGTTGTCTTATCTGCTTTAAATTAAAATATAATTTTTTGTAATAATTCTTTTTAAAATGATTAATAATAAATTTACCATGATTAATAAATTGACCGCCGTTTATTCCCCAAAGTAAAAGCGGAGGAAGCAGAGTTAAACTGAAAATAAAAGCTGTAAATGTTACTACCGCGATGGAAAAGGCGATAGTTCTTACTCCGTTATCTGCAATTGTAAAAAGAGGAATAAGCGCAGTGATGGTTGTCGCGGCTCCGGCGAAAAGCGGAGATGCAAGAGATGACAATGCCTTTGAAGCGGATAAATAATTTCCGCACTTACGCAGCCTTTCCGAGCACAGAATGACAGCGTCAATCGCTGTTCCTGTTCCCGCGGCGATACCGGCAAGCAAGAACCTGTCAAGTGAAAAGCCGCATACGGTGAGAAAAGCAATTGATATAAGGCAGATAAATGGAATGGAAAACGAACAAAAAACACCGGGTGAAAAAGCGCCTTTTCTGTTTAAAAATAAACTGATGACCGCCGTCATAGCGGCGCCTAAAAGCGCCGCATTTAACACTGTATTAAAGGCGGCCGCTTCTTCAGCGCCTAGATCAGATAACACTGTAAATTCCAGCGGCAGGGAAAGAGACTCAAGTTCCTTTTTTACAGCGGATGAAAGACGGCGCAGATTCTCGCCGTCACGCCCCATTATCACGATGCCCGCTGTTTTTTTTCCGTTTAAACGGGATAGTATGTCGGGTTCTCTTTCACGTTCTGAGATCTCCGCTATTTCAGCTAACTCGATGACACTTCCGTTTTTAAGCGGAATCAGGGCGGAAGATGGATGATCATAGCGGCCGTCTATTGTAATTATTACCTCCTTGTTATGACGCGTTATTGTTCCGCCCGAAAAAATTGAATCGTTCATCCCCATAAATGAAACCGCCGCCGAAGGATCAAGTTCAAGTACTGCTAATTTTTCTTGATCAAATATTATATAAATTTCTTTTAATCCTGCGCCCGACACGATCACTTCACCCGCGCCTTCAAGGCTTTCCAGTTTTGGTTTTACGATTTTTTCCAGCGTCCGTGCCGCAAGCGCACTGTCATCAGTGTTTTGTTCATATATAGTTACTGCCGCCGACCAAACGGGAATTCTAGAATTAGCTGAACTATAAATTTCCGGGCGCTGAACAGACGGAGGAAGCGATTCGTAAACCCTCTGAGCGGCGTCACGCACAGCCTCGTAACGTCCGCGGCTGCCCGGTTTAAAACGGATAAAAATGCTTGACAAACTGTTTTCGCTGGAACCGAGCACGGACATGACGCCGGGAATGGCAAAGAGCGCGTCTTCAAGCGGAATGGTTATACTTCTTTCCATTTCCGCGGCATCAATACCGTAGTGTTTCATTTTTATTACATAAGAGCCTCCTGTATTGTAATTAATTTTTTCGTCCGAATTTAAAATGACGAATAACGATATCGCGCATATCGCCGTTATTATGCAAAGGCTTGCTTTTTTTCTTTCAAGCCATGAAACCAAGTTTATCATTTCATCTCCTCCGTTACGCGCAACAATGAAAATGATTTTTTATGATGAACATCCTTAAAATACCAAATAAGAACAGGAGGAACCGCGAACAAACTGAGCAGTGTTGAAGCGCATACTCCTCCCAACATCGCGATTGCCATTGACTTCTGCGTATTGCCGACAGGACTTATTACAAGCGGTAAAAGAGCGATAACTGTTGTTATCATCGTTATTAAAATCGCGCGCAGCCTCTCTTTCGCGCCTTTATAAACCGCCGCCGCGGGAGAGAATCCTGAGTTTATTTTTTGTTCGCTTATTTCAAAAAGCAGAAGGCTGTTATTTACAACAAGCCCAAAGAGAGCTGTAAGCCCAAAAATTACGCCGGAATCAATTTTCGCTCCGCCAAGTAAAAGCGCAGGACCGGCTCCCGCAAGAGAGAAAGGAATACTCATCATTAAAATTAATGGAAGTAGAAAAGATTCAAACTGAGCTCCCATTGCCATGTAGAGCAGTAATATAACAAGGAACGCGTATATTATAAGGGTGTTTCGATACTTGCTAAAAACTGAATCGTCGGCTCCTGTAAACCACGTGTTATGTGATGCGAAATCCTTGATAAGCGCGGATTCAGCATCCATGTTAAAATCCGCGTACATTACATCACAGCGATCAAGACGCGCGAGGGACGCTTCAGCATGCATCTGTTCAATTCTTCCAAGAGAGCCGATGTACACCGTTTTACCTTCGGCTGTTTTTAGAGGTATTTGTTCTAACTGCCTGATGGGATCGTTTATAATCTTTACAGGATCGTTTTTAAACTTGATGTTAGTATTTGCATACATCGAAATATCTGACGCATCCGCGTTCGGCGAATAATTAGAATCGATTTTTTGTCCTGTTACGCGCACATCAACAGGTCTTCCATCGGTTTCTAGAGTCGTTACTACAACGCCTTCGTTAAGAATATAAAGAGTCCGTGCAATTTGCGCCGCCGGAATTGATAAATACGCCGAAGCTTCCCTGTCAGGGTAAAAACGAAGTTCCGGTCTTTCTCCCCGGGGAGTAAAATTTACCCTTTTCGATTTTGAGTTAAACGCGTTATGTGCAATCTCAACGTGTTCCAGCAGCTCTTCCCTGTTATTGCCGATTATCGCGAATGAATTGGTGGAAGACAGTCCAAGCAGTGTTTCGATCCTGTCTTTGGGAAAATACACGGAAAAAGGCTCATTTAATCCGCCGAAATGTTCCAACGTATGGTTAATTTCAGCTAACGCTTTTTGCGGACTTGCTTTCTTGTTCAGAAGGCAGCGAAGGATCAAATCTTCCCGTTTATAACCGGCGTTTGCCCTTCGCGCGGAATCTTCTTCTTCCGCGCCAGCTCTTCCAAAAACTGTTTTTACAGACGGCAGCCCGTATAAAAGTCGCGAGATTTCTGTGCCGGTTTTCTCCGCGGCTTCAAGCAGGGTACCTGAGGGGAACTCTATCGAAACCCAAACTTCCTGCGCGTCATCGGGGTTAATAAAATAAACCGGCCGTAGCAATAAAGACAAGCCGCCTGTAACACTTAACAGCACGGCTACGGCGAAAACTATCCGCGGACGGCGAAGAAGCGTTGAAAGAAGCAATGTATATTTTTGCTCCAGCCTAAAAGAGTAAATCTTTTTTATGAAATTATTTAACATTGAACTAGAAAACGAACTGCCGTCTGCAAAAACTTTCTTTAAAATATTTTTTCTATTTATATCAATTTGTAATTTTGAATCTTTTCTTCTAAAAATCAATTTGAAAAGCGAAGGAAGCAGAAATTGCGCGTAACACCATCCTGCGAAGACTGACGCGGTAAGAGCGGCCGCTATATCGCCGAAAAGATTTCCTAACGCGCCAGGGAGCATGATTACAGGAACAAAAACAAGCGCGGTTGTCAAAGTGGACGCAATGCTTGACCCCGCGATGGAAGACGCTCTGTCCGCGATTTCTTCCGATTCAGGAACGCTTTCTCTGTCTCCGAATGATCTATGAAGAACATCAAGAACGATGACGCTTACATCCGACACAAGCGCGATCCCCATCGCAAGTCCGCTAAGGCTCATACTGTTAAGCGATTTTCCCGTTAATGAAAGAACGCAGACACCGGCTGCGATCGATACAGGAATTGAGATTGAGGCAAGTAAGCTGTAATTAATCCGCTTTATAAAAACTATAAGCACGCAGACAACAGCCGCCGCGCCGAGAGCCGCCGAAATTACAAGTCCTGTTAATCCCGCCGCAAGAGAAGGAGCTGAATCCATGACGAGTTCAATATGCGCGTCACGCGAAAATAACGCGGTGGCTTCGTCAAGCGTTTTATTAATTTCACGTGACAGGCGGAGAGGGTCAGCGCCGGGTCTGCGGTAAATCTCAAGCGCCGCCGTCTCTTTTCCATTACAAACAAAAACGCTTTCCTTTCTTGCCTCAGATGAATATAATTTTCCGGCATCTTCCACCATGAAAGATCCGTTTTGCGCGGGAAGAACCATCCGGGAAAGCGCGGCCGCGGATTCAGGTTTGCCTGAACTTACAATGACAATTTCAATATTACCTTCACGTGCATTGCCCGCCGGAATATCCGCCGTTTGTTGAGCGAGTAACGCGGTAAAATCCGAAGGCTCCATACCAAGCGCGGCAAGACGCGGCGCATCGAGTGAAAGCCGCTCTTCCCTGACGCTTCCTCCGGCGAGAATGACAGATCCGACTCCGTCGATCCTTCTAAGACGCGCTGTTATCTCGTATTCGGCGAGGTTACGCGCAAATTCCTGATTACCGTTATGCGAAGAAACGGCGATAATGGCGTGCGGTTCGCCGGAAGAATCCCCGGATGTTACCGCTGGTTTACGGACGCCTTCGGGAAGACCCGGGTACACAGCGTCAACCGCTTCGCGCACAAGAACAGACGCAGCCATAGGATCAATCCCCCAGCGGAAATCCATGCTGATAAGGGAACTGTTGTCGCGCGAAACGCTGCGTATTCTTTCAAGACCTTTAACAGGTGACAGTCCGTCTTCAAGCGGAATTGTCACCATACTTCTTATTTCGTTAGCTGCCATTCCCGGATAAACGGTTTCTACTGTCACCCGCGGAATTGAAAACTCAGGCAGTCTGTTCACCGGCAGCCTGAATGCCGAGAAAACCGACGCAATGATCAGAGCCGCAAGAATCATGATAACCGTTACAGGACGGCGCACAAAAATATTTATTAAACTTTTCATTTTTTCCTACTTAATGATCGCTATCCGCATCTGATTTTCATTTTGATTCCCAAAGTTGTCTTTTAACCCTGAAGCAATTTTGAAATTGATAATTCCGTAATTAGTTGAGTTGACAATATATCCGCCTATTTCTATTCTGTGATACTCTTCCATGCCTTCATGCGGTTCGTTGATTGTAAAACCGCTGGATTTCACGTAACGCGCAGAAAATGATAAAACATTATTAGTAGTTTCTATTTTAAACAGCTCCATAAACGAAAATATATCGACAGACGCTCCTTCCGCTGTCGAGAAATAAAGTTCAATCCATGTTTTTACGCTTTCGCCTGAAGGATAATGCTCGTCCGTTATGGGAATAAAATCGTATAACGATTCATTGCTAAAAAAAAGCGGATTGTAATCTGATTGGTTTTTCGGTGACATTGGTATTCTGATCCCCGCAAGTTCGGGCGGACGTGATAATGCGCCATTCGCGAAAATTCTGTATATGTATTCACCGCTTGTTTTATTTCCGTCGGTGTCATAAATTCCGGGTTTTATTTTTATAGTAAATCTGTTTTCATAAGCAGGAGCGTTTTCTAGACCGATGATAAATACACTTTGGCAGCCCGATGATGTCTGCATTACCGGGTTTGACGCGTTTTCTATGCTTATGCAGTTCTTAACAGAAAGACTGTCAACCGGGTTTGAAAAAACAAGTAAAAGTTTATCGTCTTTTTCCCAGCCTGTGTTTTCAACAGGCAGTTCAGCCGCGCTTACATAAATTCCGCTTTGCTCAAGAAGATGCTCTTCACCGTTTTTTGTTACGCGGCATGCGCGTAAAAGGAAAGGCGTTTCGCCGCCTGAGTAAAGCGTGAAGACACTCGAAAAATCCTGCCCTAAATTCATTCCATTACTGTTGGTCAGCGAAGATGAAACTCGTATCTCATAGCGGGTGTTTTGAGTCCACGGCTCTGAAGGAGTAAAAACCGCGTGTTTTCCGCTGTCATCAAGAAGCCAAAGCCCTGTCATTGACGGCCTGAAAGAAACATTGCTGTACAGCGTGTTAAACGAAACAGGTGAAGAAAACTCAAGCTTTACTTCGGTTCTTGTGTCATTTATTTGCGCGTATAATGGCGGATAACACGAAAGTAGAACAGGACGGTCATTTTCCTTTCTTGTTGTAAAATCACGGATGAACGATTCGTCCATGCTTAAACCGCTTTTATCGTGCGCGTCAGATGATAAATTAATTGTGTAATCAATATTAATTTCAAACGGAACCAGAGGGGAAAAGGTTAATTTTTTATCATCCCATGAAAAATTTCCCCTTACGCGGCTGCCGTTTGCTGTAAGGGAAAAATTTCTTTCAATATTAGCTGTATCAGGATCGCCTGAAAAGACAAGAGACACTTCGATGTTATTCAGATCGCTATGGTAACCATCGCCCGGAGTCCATGAGACAACTTCAAACGGAGTAAGCCTGAGTAAATCGCAGCCGCTAAAATATAAAAATGATATTATTAAAATAATTATTTTTATTTTCACCTAACAGCCTCCAGATAAATAACCAGATCATTTCTCATGTAGATTCCCGTATCAGAATTAATTCCGCTCCTGCCGCCCGGAATCAACAGTTTGTAGTAATGGGGGATTTCATTATCGCCTGCGGTTAGACCTTCCCACCGCATGGTAAGGCGGTCGCTGGAAATCCACCCTGCGTATTGAAGCGCGGCAGGCGGAAGTATTCCCGGAAAAAACGGAGACAGAACGATCCTCTGCGGCGTATTTTGTTTTTCTGCAAGACTAAACGGTAATGAAAAATAAATTGTAAAAAATAATCCGCCCGTTCCCGACTCAATCTGAACAGGCAGTATTATTCTCTGTGATGTAAAATTATTAATTTCTCTATCAGCGGTAAAAGATATTACATTTAAAACCGGGATATCAGGCGTAAAACTGACTCTGTGTTCACTTCCTGTTTTTAATCCCGAGGTGTCTTTCGCGTCAGATGAAACTGTTAAGGTGTATTCGGTTTCGGGTTCAAAATTTCTTGTAAAATTATAAACAATGCTGTTATCTGAAAGAAACTCCGCTTTCCCGGATAACGGCGGATCAAAACGCAGAGAGTTTAAAACATTTTCGCTCATTGGTTTGTTAAACGAAACCGCGATTCCCTGACCAATCCCCAAACCTGTTTTGATATCCGCGCCTGTTGGAAACCATCTGCCGTCAGAGTATAAAACCGGAAACACATCCGTAACTACAGGCAGCGTTTGATCTAGGTCTGTTGTAAAATGTCCTGAATACGCCCCCGCAAGAGGCGTGCCGTCCGCGCTTCTCGCGGTATCTCTAAGGTTCCATTGAAGCAGAACCCAGGGCGATAAAGTTTTTTCCGGGATGACTTTTAAAATTGTATCGTCCGCCGACCATTCAAAAATTTTATTACCAATGCCGTCAATCACCAGCGCGGATTCTGTTGTCAACCTGTCCATCGGGCATGAAAAATGAAATTCTGGGATAAGATCGTTTGCCCCGACAGACTCTCCTATAGACGGGCTGTGCCATATCAATAGGGCGTGCGCATTTTTATTAACCGCGTAGAAAGAAACATATTTTTCAATACGCAGATCTCTTCCGTCAGCGGAACGCACTGTCCCTGTAAGGCTTAGCGTATAACGTACTCCCGCTGTCCATCCGGCGGTTGGCGTAAAGTAAAGATCGTTATCCGTCCAGCGTCTGTCGCCGTTTGTAACGCCTAAATCAGAGCTGACCTGAAGTATGCCCTCGGCGTCTTTTTTAATCATTTCTGTGTCAAATTTTAATATTACGGGGCTGAACGCATCCGGCAAAAGTGCGTCCGTGTCAGGCTCAATCACAAGCCCGATTGGACGCAGATCAATGAAACCGCATGAAGCCGTGAATATAGCGCATAACAGACAGAAGAGCGTTTTTTTCCACAATCGTAACATTGGTTCTCTGAAAGTTGCGCGTAACATCATGGAGATCGCTTTATTCCACAACCGAGGCATTGGTTCCCTCCCTTAAATCAGATTCCGGGCGGATAACGACTAATTCTCCGGCGGTTAAACCGTCTGTTATTTCGCGCTCCTCACCGTAAGATGATCCTAGAACAAGCTTTCTCTCCGCGAGAACGCTGCCGTTGATCACAAAAACGCTGCCTTCGCTGTTTCTCCTGTTAAAAATCGCGGACTCGGGGATGTGAACCGCGCTGGCAGGCGGACCAAGAGCTATGGTAACCCGCGTAAACATCCCCGGCCTTAATCTGTTATCTGACATACCGCCAAGCAGTAAAACGCGGACAAGAAAACTTAAGCTCTGGCTGTCCGCCTGAGGATAAATTAAATCGACAACGCCGTCTTTTGATTCTCCTGTGCCGTCAATAAGAACAGACGCTTTCATTCCTTTTTCGATCCGCAGCGCGTCTTTTTCACGCACGGTAAAAATTGCGTATAACGAAGCTGTGTCCATAAGGCTCATTATTTTATCCTGATGGCGTACGCGTTCGCCTTCTTCAAGATAACGAGCTCCCACTATGCCGGAAGACGGGCTGCGTATCGTCAGCTCCGTAAGCGCGATATCAGCGGATGATAGTTCCTTTTCCGCCGCTTCAAGCCTGGCGAGGGACGCGTCCATTTCCGCTTTAAGACTCGATGTCATAAGCGATACAAACGCGTTGCGTCTTTCTGTTTCACCTAACGGGATGGGAATACCCGCTCTTTGTAAATCCTGATCGCGGCAGCCGATACGCCTGATCTCAAGTTCTCTTTCCATCAGTCTTATCTGCTCAAGTTCCGCGTCAAGACTGAAACGTCCGGCAAGAATTGCTTCGGTGTGAATGCCTCCGGCTTCAAAAAGCGCTTCCTGATTCAAATGCTTGCGCCTGTCTTCTTCCCATCTGCGCCTTGCGAACACAAGCTCAGCCTCGGCTTTTTCAAGGGTGAGAAGCTGCGCTTCCGCTTGAAAGATCCCTCCAAGCAGCCTTGATTCGGCAAGATTATACGCGGCGAGCGCTTGAGAATAATTGTTATGCGCTCTTTCAACAGCAAGATTGATCTGCGGGTTTTCGAGTAACGCTAGTTCCTCGCCCTGCCTTACTGAATCACCTTCGCGGAAAAAAAGCCTTTTTATTACAGCCTCTTGGGGAGATGTAATGTCAACTTTGCTGATGAAAGAAAGGCTTCCAAACCCGGATGTTTCATCGGGCTTTTCACGCGTAATGGCGGCCGCCGCTCTTACCGTTCTGGCTTCGTCAGTTAACACCGCCTGTTTTCCGCAGGATGCGAGGATCAATATAGCCAGAGGAAAAAATAAAAAAATCTTTTTCATCGTTCTGTCCTTTGCGCGGGAAGCGCCGTCAGCGTATTTATAAAGATCGAAAGACCGCCCGGTTCCAGATCCAAAAACCTTTCCAGTTCGCGCTCCGCTTCCAAAAGAGCTGTCGCGGCTTGAACCGCAGCAATCTCCCTCTGCGTTTGTTCAATAAGCGATTCCATCAGCCTTGTTCTTGTGATTTGCCCCAGAGCAAGCCTTGTCTCATCAATGCGGCAGCGATCAACGCCGAGCGAAGAAGCTTCAAGCGCTAAAACGCGCCTCCGCTCGGCAAGTACGCATTTTTCTACCGCGTTAGCTGCAATTCTTCCCAATCGTTCAAGGAATGAGTTGTACCTTTCGCGTTCCAGATCAAGCGCAAGACGTGCCTGCCGCGTTCCATAACTTGCGGAAGGATCGGGCAGGGGAGCTAAATTGTTCTGAGCCGAAGCAGTTCTGTCAAATTGCCCCGGTGAAGAAGACTCCCATCCCGCCTGAACATTAAATCGGTTTTGAAACCACGGACTTGAGAATTCAATATTTATTCCAAAAGACCAGTTAAAACGTGTCAGGGGATAATTCTGCCCCGTAAGCCCAAAATTACTTACAAGCCGCAGCGTTGGTACCCATGAAGCGGACGCGTAATTAAGCTCCGCCTGCCTTTTCGCTATCGAGTAACGCGCTTCGACTAAATCGGGATTCTGTTCTCTGGCGAGCACCGCGGCAGCAGGTATAACCGCTGTTATACCCTGTTGATTTCCCGACAGATTACCTGGCGGAATTCCCGGCTGCGCAGAAAGCACTCCGGCCGGAAGAACAGTCGAGCGGTTAACGTCGACTCTTTCAGCTAACGCAGGCGGCGATTCAAGACCGAGCAGCTCCGCGAACTGCCTTTCCATTTCCGATAATTCAAGCCTGAGTGTTAATAAATCGATTCTCGCTCCGGCGATATTGATATCAGCGTCCGCAAGATCGACGGCAAGAGCGAGTCCAAGCTGAACTTCTTCGTTTATAATTCTCCGCTGTTCTTCAAGAACCGACAACGCCGAATTCCTTATTTCAAGGATCGCCCTTGATGACAGAATATTGCGATAAGCGGAAATTGCCGATTCGGCGGTTTCAAGCGCCATCCTTTCAAGCCTTGATGAAGATAGATCGAGTTCCATCCGTTCAAGGTTTCTTGACATTGAAATCCTGCCTCCGTCCCAGATCAACTGATCCAGACTGATGACATAATTTTTCATGAATGAATCTGGTCCGTTTTGCTGCAGGCGGTCATTTTCCGAAACGCTGATATTCATGCGCGGGAAATATGCGCGAAGCCCCCACCTCCACATTCCTTCCATTACGGTTTGCGAGGCTCGCGCGTGCCTTAAATCGGCAGACGCGGCAACGGCGAGATTCGCCGCCTGCGCGAATGTCAGGCTGCCGCTTAATGTCTCAGCGCCGCCGCGCGTGGAAGAATAATCTCCGTTATTGTTTGCGTATAACGCCGTTTGGAAGAGCGATAGGCACGCGCTTAATATAAAAAATAAATGATTACACCGCATTATCTTGCCTCCATGATCATGTTTTCCAGATTTGATATTGAGCGTAAAAGCGGCGTCTCCCACGGAAGCATCGCCCTTGCGCGGCTTAAATCCTGAAGCGCGTCTTCGGCTCTGCCTGAAACCCAGAAAAGCCTCGCCCTGTCAAGGAGCGCAAGAGCGCTTTCCGCGGAATGTTCGCTTGCTCTGTCAAGGTAAACCGCAGCTTCGTCAAATTTTCCCATATCAGCGGCAAGTTCCGCGGCAAGACGCAAGACCCGGATATCCTGCGGATTATCAGATAACATTGAGTGAATAATGCCCTGTGCGCCTGAGTAATCCCCTTTTTCACGGAGAATACGCGCAAGATACAGATTCGCTTCTGTTAACGATGGACGTAGTTTAACCGCTTTGCGGCAGGTATCTTCTGCGCTTGTAAAATCGCCCAGAAAGTATTCCGCCTTTGCGCGTAACATCATCGCTGGAGGAAAATGATTTATCCCGGATAAAAGCCCGGTAACATCGGCAAGCCTTCCGCGTGAGTAAGCTGCGGATGCACGCGCATAGACGCGCATTGTTTCCGTATCAGCCTGTTTTCCGCATGAAGAAAACAGAAAAGCAGCCGCGAAAAAAATGCACATAACATTTAAAGAAATATTTGTTTTCATTTTATGTTTCTCCTTAACCGTTAACGTTTACACCGCGGCTGATGTAATAAAGCCGTTCAGCCAGCCGCCCGCCCGATGCGGCCGCCATCCTGTTAAAGTAATCGCGGTACCCCTGTGCGTTTGATAACGCTCTAAGAGCGCCGACCGCGAAAACAGTATAGGGATTGTCGGGAAGACCAATTAGCGGAAGTAGGGAATCAAGAACTTCAGGGTTTCCCGAATTTACAGACCTTGCTATTGCAGATTCAATTTCTCTTTTTGTTCTGATTGATAAGCCGTCTTCCGCCCGCAGACCTGCGCGGAAAGCGATAACGGCGCGGCACTCGTTCGCGAAAGGTCCCTGCGGCGATGTATTAATGCAGTTTTCCGCGTATTCCGCGGAAATGCCTCCTGAGAAAGCACGAGATCCCCTGTACCAGTATTCCGGGAATTGCGCATAACGGGCGCGGATGGATCTGTATGCCGATATTATCCGCCTGTCGGTTGCTTCAGAATTATTTTTTTCCAAAGCGCAGGTAAGAATCATCCATCTTGCGAAACTATCAGGCTCTTCATCATCAGTAAAAAGAAGCCGGAGCGCCGCAGCGGCTTCATCCCATTGCTCCGAAAGAAACGCGAGAGCGGCGTTTACAGCCGAGACTGCGGCATCATCGTTTATTACCGTAAGCACGTTAATAAGGTTTTGTTCGACATCCGTTTTATGAATCAATCCTCTTCCGTAGGCGAGGGAAAGTTCTTTAAAGGCCGCCAGAACAGCTCCTGCGTAATCTCCGGCGCTTTCCCGGAGGCTGGATTCTGTCAGCGCCATCCCCTGAACCCATGATCCCGCTCTCTCAAGCTCAGCCAGCTCGTCCAGCGTCTGCGTTTGCCCCGGCGGTCTTGCGGGCGCGGATTTTTCTACTTCATCAAGCGGGAAGAGAACGCGCGGCGCTGAAGCCGCAGTCTGCGTTGTTGTTTTCGTCGCATTTTTCTCCGTAGTTTGCGTCGCAATATGCGCATTTGCCCGCGGTTCCCGAGCGCCTTCCGCGCCGCAAGATGAAAAAACATACAACACAAAAAATAAAGTTAAATAATTGAATTTAGTTTTCATAAACTACTCCATAAAAAGATTTACCCTTATATGGGTGCGGATATGCTCTCCTGCTTGCGAATAATGAAAAAAAAATTTAAATTTTATTAAGTGAAGATTGTTTTATAAATATTTACTGATTTTATGGCTGTTATTATGTTTTTTATATGTTAGATATACTTTCCCGCCAGGCATGCAAGGCAATTCCGAACGCAGTCGATACGTTAAGCGACGCTTTTGTTCCATAACAAGGGATCGAAACTCTCCCCAAAGACGCGTCAGCCGCGGAAAGCGCACGCGGGCTTACGCCAAGCTCTTCAGAACCTGTGATCATTATCCCGCGGCGGGGAAAGGGAAACTCCGCGATGGGTATGCCGCCTGTTTCCAGTGCGAAAACAGGGATTTGCGGCTCCGCGTCAGGCATACTGTCATCGTAATCACTTGCGAAAAGCTCCTTACGCTCCCAGGGGATGATGCTTGTACAGCCCATGGCCGTCCGCTCGGCACGTTTGTGGCGGGGATCGGCGCAGAAAGGCGACAGGATGATCTTCTCTACGCCGAAACTTTCCGCGGTACGGAACATCGCGCCTATGTTAAACGGCGAGCGTATATCTTCCATATAGACAATCATACCATCGATTATCTGCCGTTTTTGCGGGTCAAGATGTCCGTCGCTTCCGGTAAAATCCCAGTCAGATTGATCCTTGCCTGTTTCCGCAAGGAGGATATGTTTAACGCCGTTCAGCGTGCGGAGTAAAAGCGCGGAATCATCTGCTGTTGAGGCTGTTGTTGCAACTGCTGTTGAGGCTGTTGTCGCAGAGCCGCCGATATCCGTATTTTCTGCCGAAGAGCTGTTATTTATAAATGTTTTAAAAAATTCTGCCGTCTCTTTAAAAAATTTTTTTGCGTCATCGGAGAATAAAGCGTCTTTTGCGAGCAGATTAGCGGCATCGCGGAAAAATTCAAGCTCTGCCTGTGAAAAAATTGACAGCCGCTTTTCCGCGGCCATGCACAATCTGTTTTCCGCGAACGAAAACACTTTTGCAATTTTCCGCAGTTTCTGAATACGCGGCAGTTTCTCAAGTTTATATAGCGGAATCATTTTTGATCGTTGACGCTGACTTTTAATAACTGCTCGATCTGCTGCATTATATAATCCTGAAACTTCGGAGACAGTTCGCTGAAAAGGCTTATCATTCTGTTCAGTTTCTCTCCCGCAGTCATGTAAAACATATCGCCTGATCCGTATTTCAACCATTTCTCGCTCACTCCGAATGTAAGCGATATTAAATGAATTATCCGATCGTTGACCCTGCGGTGTTCACATTCAAGTTCTGCAATGTAACCGTTACTTATATAAATTGCTTTCGCGAATTCTGTCTGGGACATATCCAGTGTCTGCCGTAAATGCCTAATGCGTTTACTAACCGTCATAACCATATCATACGATATAAATACTCACTATGCAATGTTACAATCTACTGTATTTTTTTAATATGATAGTTTACAATCAATATTATGGAAAAAGAAAACCCCAACTCGGAAAGCGTCAGCGCAGGTAATCCAAAAGCGAAAAAGCAGCCGGAAAAAGCTAAAAAACCCAACCGTTTCTTAAGGTTCCTAATTGCGCTTGTTTGCGTCATTGTTGTAATTTCCCTTGCGTGGGTCGTTTTTTCCATGATAGGAAGGGTAAAGGCAGAATCTGTCATTCCTGTTTCCGCGAATGTGCGGGTCAGTATCAATAATCCTGTAAGGCTTCTGGACGGCATTCTGGCTCACGAAACTCTGCATGAGATATCCACAGTACCGTCTTTGTCTGCGGTCTCTTCCATCCTCAATATGCTTATCGAAAATCCGCTTCTTAAAAATAAACTTCTGCGTTTTGCCGCTCGCGGAAATATGGAACTTTCTCTTCTTCCCGCCGCCGGGGACGATATCAGGTTTGCCGCCGCCTGGGATTTGGGGCTTTTTTCGCCGTTTCTGCGGATACTTCCGCTTGTTTCCAATTTTATCAATGTGCCGAATTTGTACTATGTTGGAGCCGGAGGGAATTCCCGTTTTGAGTACCGTCTTGATAACATGACGCTGTACTTCGGTCCGTTCAGGAATCTCATTTTTATCGCGAATGAGCAGGGGATTTTTGAATCCCGCTCAAACACGGCGCAATCGTCAGGCTCGCCGCAGCCTGTAGGCGCGAATACTTTTGATAATATAAAAACATCATCGTATGACGCCGCTCTTCTTTTGTCGGCGGATTATGTCAGCTCGCTTTTGTCCGGGCAGGATGACGGACTCGCGGAGATTTTAAAAAACATCGAGATTACCTCCGGGGTTGAAGCCGGTATTTCGATATATCCAAAAAAGTTTGAATTAAGTCTGGCTGCGCCGATGACCTCAAGACAGGCAAGCCTGAGCCGTTTTCTTGAACAGCGATCGGGTGCGCCCGGAATGGCGGAGCATATCCCCGCGGACGCGCAGTACGCGACAATTGTTTCCGCCGGTACGTTACGCGAACTTATGGACGCGGCGCTCATTTTTACTCCGGGGCTTGATGCCGCGATGCGGTCAGCGGACAGTGCGCTCCGCGTGTTGATGAGGCTCTCTGTTGATGATCTGCTTTTTTCGTGGATGGGAAATGAATACGCTGTTTATGGGATGGAAGGAAGACCTCATCCTGTATACGCGATATCGATAGCCGATGAGCGCAGGCGGCAGGAAATGTTTGACCGTGCCTTTAGATCCGTTCTGCTTAACGAAGACGCCAGATTGAATCTTGACGGAGTGCGTATGCCGCGCATTGAGATACCCGAGCTTTTACAAGCGTTACTGCGCAACATGAATATTTTTCTGCCTTCTCCCTATTACATTGTACACAGGGATTATTTTTTTGTAAGCGAATCCGCGGAAACTCTTCTCGCTGCGTTACGCGCAATTCAAAGAAACGAAATACTGCCCAGATCCCCCGCGTGGCGCAATATCGCGTCCGGGAGGAATACAAATTCCAATGCGAGCGCATTAAGCCTTTACTATTCACTTGACAGATCGATTCCATTCTTCTTGCGCGGAAACACCGCTTTAAGCGGTTTTCTTTCGCTCTACCGCCAGGGGCTTGCCCGCGTGAATTTTAACAGGGGAACGGTCGAAGTATCGCTTTCGCTCATTCCCGGATCGGGCAGCGGAGTAACACTCGCAAGCGGCTACCCTATAGATATCAGTGGAAGGCCGTCTAACCGTTTGTACGGGGCAGGTTCCTTCACAGGCGGCGAAAGCGGGAGGCTGTTCTTTACATCGGGAAGCACGGCTGTCTCAATCAATGTTGCAGATAACGCGGTTCACGAACTTGGCAATCAGGGGACGCACTGGATCATTCCCGCCGACGGCGTAGGAAAAAAAGGCGATATTAACGCGTGGGTAGTAACGGATCGAGGGCGCGTTAATCTTGTTGACGGCAACATGGAGCCTGTTTCCGGGTTTCCTGTGCTTACGGGGCATCGAATCGCGTCTCCTCCGCAGGCATTTAATGGTAAATTATATCTTAACGATGAAGACGGAAGGGTTCATACTGTTGACGAACATGGTGCGCAGGGAACGTGGGTTTCCTCATTTATCGCGGCAGTGCGTTCTCCGCCTTCTTTCCTTGAAACAACGGGAAGAAACGGTAAAGTCTATTCGGCGGTTTATCCAAAAAGTTTCTTCGGCGAGATATGGCTTCTTGACGCTGACGGTAACACGATGCCCGGCTGGCCTGCTTCAATATCGGTAAGCGATGATGATCCCGGCATCGGTTTCGGGTCGCCGTTATTGTTTGCGAGTAACAACCGCGTTCATGCCGCGTTTGTAAATCAAGCCGGTCAGTTATTGCTTTTTGACGAGAATGCCGCCTTTATTCCGCGGTTTCCTGTCGATCTGGACGGAATTTTCTATCAACAGCCGGTTTTTGACGGAGAGTATTTGTGGCTTGTATCATCGGACGGAACGCTTTTCAGGGTTGATCTTCACGGCGATATTTTGCGGCAGACTATTCCGAATTTTTCCGTGATGGAAGAAGGGTATATCACCGTTTTTGACTGCGATAACGACAGGGTTCCGGAAATATTTATAACGGGCGAGGGAAACGCGCTGCACGCCTATTCGCGTAACTTCCGCTCGCTTGAAAGTTTCCCTCTGCCCGTGTGGGGAAGGCCGCACTTTGTTCCCGTGCAGGGAAACAGGAAAGCGGAAATTTTCGCCATGGGAATGGACAGGCGTTTGTATCGGTATCAATTCAGATAAAAATATAGAGGAATAATATGAAAAATTTCGTTACGAGAAACATTTTGCACATAACGGTTATTTTTATTACGGCGATCTTTTCCGCCTGTGTCACAATGCAGACCGATATATTGGTTGAATCGCAGAATGTGACTCAGACTGAGCTGAATCTTTCGGAAGTGGAAAACGCTGTTGTTCCTCTTGAAGCCGCAGGCGGAAACGAAGCGCGGAACAGGCTGCAGAGCGAGTTGACCGCTGCAAGGCGCATGATCACAGCCAAAGAAAGGGAAGCATCCGCCGATGCCGATTATTCGGGGCAGCTTACGGCGTGGTCGGGAAGGCTCGCGATTATTGAAGGCAGATACTCGGACGCTTCGCGCCTTCACAGGCAGTCAACAACCGCTTCGCCCGGAAACCTTCCCGCGGTTATTTTGGGAATCCGCCTTGAAGGCGATCCGCAAAGAAGGCTTGGGATGATCGATACAGAGCTTGCCGCCGCGGGAAGAGCTTCCGGCACGGGCGAGTTAAACATCGAAAGGGGAAGAACGTTAATCGATCTGAACCGTTTTTCCGAAGCCGCCGGGGCGTTTGATACCGCGTTTTCCTCAGGTATCAGCTCCGTTTATCAGGAGAGCTACGGCACTGTCCGTACTCACGCGTGGGATTTGCGCAACACCGCCGGTGTAAACACAGCGATTATCGGCACGTTGTCCCGCGAGACCATGACATGGACTGATGCCGTAAGCATCGCGAAAAACGAGACGCAGCTTTTCCGTTTTATCACAGGAGGCAGGAATCTTTCCGACACAGAGCTTTTTAACCGCCTTCTTGAACGCGCTTTTATTCCGTATACGCAGGATGTGAGTATAAACGAGTGGCCCAGAACAGCGCCGAGAGCCGATGAAGCCGTTACGCGATCAGGCGCGGCATGGTTCATCTGGCACCTTTACGCCGAAACCCGCGCCGACCGCGGACTTCTTTCGCGCTATTCCGCGCGTTACGCGACAGGCGCGAACCCGAGAAGTCCGTTAAACGACATACCCGCGCTCTCGCCGTTTTTCGATTCAATACTCGGCTGTGTGGAGACAGAGCTGATGTCGCTGCCTGACGGGCGTAATTTCCGTCCGGCTTTGCCGATGCGCGGAGCGGAACTGTTAACGATATTAAAAAGGATCGATAATTAATGCAAAATAGAAAAACTAAAATTATATGCTCTCTGGGACCGACATCGTTCAGTGACGATGTTGTACGCGCCCTTATCCTCGCTGGAATGAACATCGCGCGTGTAAATTTTTCGCACGGATCACACGATACCCACCGCGAGTCAATTGAGCGAGTCCGGCGGATATCGCGCGAGCTTGGGCTTTCTGTCGCGGTTCTTTTGGACACAAAAGGCCCTGAAATCAGAACAGGAATTGTCGAAAACGAGGATCCGCACGTCAATAAGTCAATTACGATAAATAAAGATGATATTGTCGAAGTAACAGTCGACGGTCGTGTGACATCCCCTGTGCGCGGAAAAGAACCGGCGCGTTTGTCGATAACATGGATGGATGCGCCTAAAAAATTGAAAGCCGGTCATCACATTCTTGTCGCGGACGGACTTTTGGATCTTGAAGTAACTGGAGTTTCGGCGGAAACTGTCACATGCCGCGCGAACAACACCGCGGCAATCGGCAGCAGAAAAAATGTTAACCTTCTCGGGATTCACGCCGGTCTTCCCATCATGAGCGAACAGGACAAAGCCGATATCGCGTTCGGCGCAAAGATGGATGTCGATTTTATCGCCGCGAGTTTTTTAAGTTTTCCGCATGAAGTCGGCGAAATCAGAAAATATCTTGAAAGTTTAAATTCTTCCATAAAGATAATCGCGAAAATTGAAAACAGCGACGGAGTTGACAATATCCGCGAAATCGCGATGGCGGCTGACGGAATAATGGTAGCGCGGGGAGACCTGGGCGTACAGCTTCCGACTGAACAGATTCCTCTTGTACAGAAACACATAATAAGCGTATGCCGCAAAGTTGGAAAACCGGTCATCACTGCGACGCAGATGCTTGATTCGATGATCGTAAATCCGCGCCCCACACGCGCCGAGCTTACCGATGTCGCGAACGCGATCTTTGACGGTACAGACGCAATCATGCTTTCAGGAGAAACCGCGAACGGCGCTCATCCTGTCGAGGCTGTTCAGATGATGGATAAAATCGCGCGTACGGTAGAGCAATCTTACGAATTCCGCGAACACATGGAAAATCTCCGCGGCGAATGTTTATGCGAGGATAACAATCCGCGCGACAGTCTTGGCATTATCATGGCGAGATCAGGCGTCGATGTCTGCGAATCGGTAAGCGCCAAAGCTATTATTACGCCCACATTAAGCGGCAATACCGCGCGTCTTTTAAGCGCGTTCAGGCCGGACGAGATCGTGTTAGCTGTCACTCCTTATGATAAACCGATGCGCGAGATGCAGCTTTTATGGGGAGTAATACCGTATAAAGCGCCGATAGATGACGAAACAGAAAGCAAAATTCACAATTCAATGAAAGCCGCGATGGATGCCGGAATCGCCTCCGCTTCGGATAAAATTGTTCTTGTTGCGGGTCTTCCGCTATTAAGCAGAAATCCTGTTAACACGGTTCGTGTTATTGTTTTGTAAACATCCGGCGTTTACGATTTTTCAAAAATAATTCCGTCCGGGGCTGCGTCCGCCGTAACGGTATCTCCCTCGTGAATGAGTCCCGCGATAATCTGCTTAGCGAGAGGATTTTCCAGATCGCTTTGTATCGTTCTTTTAAGCGGCCTTGCCCCAAACAGCGGATCATATCCGCGCTGCGCCAGCAGAGCCTTTGCTTTGTCCGTTACATTTAACGCGATCTTGCGTTCATCAAGACGCTGCGAAAGGCGCGTTAGCTGAATATCCACGATCCTTCCGATTTCGTTTTTACCAAGCCTGTTAAAGATGACAGTCTCGTCGATGCGGTTTATAAACTCCGGCCTGAAACTCTGTTTGACAAGTTCCATCAAAGAAGCGCGGAGCGTCTCGGTATTTTTCGCTTCGAGTATCAAATCAGACCCGAGGTTACTCGTCATGATGATGATTACGTTTTTAAAATCGACAACGCGCCCCTGTCCGTCCGTTAATCTTCCGTCGTCAAGAATTTGAAGGAACACATTGAAGACTTCCTGATGAGCTTTTTCAATTTCGTCAAAGAGGATAACGCTGTAGGGACGCCGCCTTACAGCCTCAGTAAGCTGGCCTCCCTGCTCATAACCGACATATCCGGGAGGAGCGCCGATAAGGCGGCTTACCGAGTGCTTCTCGCCGTATTCGCTCATATCGATCCTCGTAAGGGCTTTCTCGTCGTTGAATAAAAATTCAGCTAACGTTTTGGCAAGCTCGGTTTTTCCCACACCCGTCGGCCCCAAAAATAAAAAAGACCCAAGCGGACGCGCCGCATCGGAAAGCCCCGCCTTGTTGCGCCTTATCGCGTCCGAAACCGCGGCGAGCGCGTCATCCTGGCCGACAACGCGTTTTTCAAGAACTTTTTCCAGGTCAAGGTATTTTTGAAGCTCGCCCGACAGCATTTTTGAAACAGGAATCCCCGTCCACGCCGAAACGACACCCGCGATATCTTCTTCGCTGACTTCTTCGCGTAACATCGGTTTTAATAAACCGGGCGCAGTGTTTCCTCCCGCTATATCGCTTCCGCTGACGGAAACTGCGCGTTTTTTTTCCATTTGATCTGTAAGCGCGGCTAACTGCTTCTGAGCTTCTGGAATTTTTCCGTGTTTCACTTCGGCGGCTTTTGAAAGATCGCCTTCGCGCTCGTAGCGGGTCTCGTCAATTTTTAATTCTTCTATGCGCTGCTTTAAGTCGCGTATTTTCTGAATATCGATTTTCTCGCTTTCCCACCGCGCCTTCATCGCGTCACGCTCGGCGGAAAGGTCTGCGATTTCTTTTTCCAGTTTTGATAACCGTTCTTTTGACGCCGGATCTTCCTCGCGCGAAAGCGCCTGCTTCTCGATTGATAACTGTAAAAGTTTGCGTTCCAATTTATCGAGTTCCGTGGGGCGGCTATCGAGTTCCATTTTTAAACGGCTTGCCGCTTCGTCAACAAGATCGATTGCCTTGTCGGGAAGGAAGCGGCTTGTGATGTAGCGGCTTGATAAACTAGCAGCGGCGACCAAAGCCTCGTCCTTGATACGCACGCCGTGATGAACTTCGTAACGTTCTTTAAGGCCGCGAAGGATTGCGACCGTATCGTGTACAGAAGGCTCGGCGGTGTAGACCTGCTGAAAACGCCTTTCGAGCGCGGCGTCTTTTTCGATATGCTTGCGGTATTCGTCTAACGTTGTCGCGCCGATACAGCGAAGCTCTCCGCGGGCGAGCGCGGGCTTTAAAAGATTGGACGCGTCAGTCGCGCCTTCGGCGGCTCCCGCTCCGACAAGCGTGTGAAGCTCGTCAATAAAAAGAATGATTTTTCCATCCTCAGCTTGAACATCGTGAATGACCGCTTTTAAACGCTCTTCAAACTCGCCGCGGAATTTCGCGCCCGCGATAAGAGCGCCTAGATCGAGAGAGAGAATTTTTTTACCTTTTAAACCTTCCGGCACATCACCTGCGACAATCCGCCGCGCAAGCCCGTCAACAATCGCCGTCTTGCCTACACCCGGTTCGCCGATCAACACCGGATTATTTTTTGTTCTGCGCGAAAGCACCTGCATACATCTGCGGATTTCCTCGTCGCGCCCGATCACAGGATCGAGTTTTTCCTGACGAGCGAGTGCGGTTAAATCACGGCAGTAACGTTCAAGCACTTGGTATTTCTCTTCGGGATTTTGATCTGTGACACGCGCTTTTCCGCGCACAAGTTTGAGAGCACCGAGAATCGCGTTTTTATTTACGCCCGATTTTTTTAAAAGCTCCGCGGCTTTGCCTTCACCCGCCGACATCGCGATCAATATATGTTCTGTGGAAACAAACTCATCCTTTAACGCCGAAGCCTCGACCTCAGCCTTCGCGAGAATTTTAGACAGCGCTGGCGAATAAAAAATCTGCGCGGCTTCTCCATAAATTTTGGGCGTACTCTTCACAAGAGCTTCAACGCTTTCGCCGAGCGCACCTGCATCGCCTCCGATTTTTTCGATAATCGGCGGAACAATTCCGTTTTCCTGTTGAAGAAGCGCAAGCAGGAGATGCTCGTTTTCGATTTGAGAGTGATCGTTTTTCTGCGCGATGGATGCCGCTTCGGCCAGCGCTTCCTGCGCTTTTATTGTAAATTTATCAAGATCCATGATTGTTCCTTTTGTCAGTCATTTTTAAAACCGGAGTTTTAAAAGTTCCAATTATAAGATACGCAAGATTGCCGTTGTTGTAAAGATAATTTTTTCCAAACAAAAAAACACGTTTTTTATTTACTTTTCCCATCTTTTCACGCTATAATCTACCCATATTATTTAAAGACTTATCCGCCTTAATTAAGAAATACATTACTTTGTATCGAGGATTCTTATGGATGTTATTTATTTTTTCCTCAAGTCTGAATCCGGCAGCCGTGTTACGCGTGTTCCTTTTTTTAATCATAACAGGGAATTGTTTATTGAGTTTATTAAACACGGAGGGAGCTGGGATAAGGCGCGTCATGAGTTTATTTTTTTGAATGATGCCGCCGTTGATCGCATGATCGAATCAATTTCCGGTATTCCTATAGTGATGATTGATGAGTCCGGTCGCGTGAAACCTGTGATTCACGGATTTTTTGAACGTCCTTGGGATAGTCTAAAAAATGTTAATGTACACAATGTTTTATATAACAATGATGATGATTATGCAGCTAACGTTATGTGCAATCAAGACAGTGTTAATAAGACTGATAATTCCCGGCAGCCTGTCTATATCAATCATCAAAAAGATGAAAATATCGATCAACCTTTTAACTTTCCCGCAAGTCCGGCTCTCCCGGAAAAATTTTCGAGTCATTGGGTTGAAAAACTTGAGACAGAACTCCGCGCGAGGAAATACAGTCCTCAAACCAGAAAATCCTATATTTTTTATAACCGCTTGATTTGCCGTTCTTTACAGAAAACACCCGAAGAGATTCGCCCGGATGATGTGACGGAATTTCTTGCAATCATGGAGAAGAACAGGGATTATTCTGCTTCTTCGATAAATCTTGCGATCAGTTCCATTAAATTTTTCTTTCGAAATGTTTTAAGGAATGATGCTATAAGCGAACAGCATCGTCCGCGGCATGACGAGCGTCTTCCGATGGTTTTATCAAAGGAAGAAATCACCAAAGTTCTGAGTATGGAGAAAAATCCCAAACACCGTTTGCTGCTAATGCTTGTATATTCATCGGGTTTGCGTGTGAGCGAAGTTGTCGCGTTGAAGAAGGAACACATTGATTTTTCCCGCAAGGTGATTTACATCAGGCAGGGAAAGGGACGCAAAGATCGCAGCACTCTTTTATCGGAAAAAGCGGCCGCTTACATTGAGGAATACTACGATTTTTTCGGAATAGAAAAATGGATTTTCCCCGGCCAGCCGCCAACCCGCCACCTAACAATCCGTTCCGCTCAGCAAATCTTCGACAAAGCAGTCCGCCGCGCCGGCATCACAAAAAAAATCACGATTCACGGCCTCCGCCACACCTTCGCGACTCACCTGCTTGAGTGCGGAACAGACATCCGCTACATTCAAACCCTTCTTGGACACTCCAATCTCCGCACCACAGAACGTTATACGCATGTAGCGAAACGCAGTGTGCTCAATATTAAAAGCCCGCTCGATACAATTTAAACCGTTACGCGGTTATTATACCGCTGGCTTTCCTATAATCGCATCCTCTAAATTAAAATGTTTCATTTTAAATGAATTTGTAAGCAAATTTTCAAACTAAATCAAAAGCAGCTTATTTTGAGACTGCCTTATGTTTCTCGCTTCAATTGATTATTTAGTTCTGTTGTCCATCTATATGTGTATTTATGATTATTTCTACTCACAATGTGAGCAGAAACCTTTCATCATGTTTATGTTTTATTACCTATATTTCGTTTTTGAGTTTAATAGCGGTTGTATAACGAATGTTTAATTATTTTATGTTATTTATATGTATTTATTTTGAGAGCGCTTTTTTTGGATATGGGTTTGTTTTGAGAAATTTGTTGAAATGGCGTTAGACGCAATTTGCTTTAATGGATTTTGAATATTGACAAAAAATATAAAATATTGAATAATAAATATAATCTGGAGGAATAGTTTATGATTGATCCATATGAAAAATGTCCTGTTTTTGAAACGGAAAGCTTTATTTTGAGACTTGTTGAAAAAAATGATGCAAAGGATTTATTAAAGTGTTATTCTGATGAAAATGCACAACCCCTTTTTAATTCAGATAATTGTACAAGTAATTTCATTTATAAAACTATTGAAGAGATGAATCAATGTATTGATTTTTGGATTTATGCATATAAGGATAAAGGATTTATTAGATTCTCAATAATTGATAAAATAACAAA